>Ga0265296_1002345_pt1 | contig 19285 bp, 18 predicted proteins | sample MunlanPumphouse1_FD_189073 | JGI IMG/M metagenome (GOLD analysis project Ga0265296, IMG submission 189073) | Groundwater microbial communities from a municipal landfill in Southern Ontario, Canada - Pumphouse #1 | ecosystem: Environmental > Aquatic > Deep subsurface > Groundwater | place...
CAACAGGCCGATACCGATGAAAAGAGCGAGGGCGGTGCTGGGGAGCAGATGCTTCATGCTGATTCGACGCGGGGACAATTGATAACGCATATTAGGCCGTCTTTGAAGTCGCCGGTTCTTTGAGAGCCGGTCGCATAATGCAAAAAGCCCGGCGCTACAGCTTCGGGCTCAGTCCAGACTCACTATGGAGGCAGCGTGAAGGCATTGCAAGGCGTTGAAGGTCAAGTGGCATGGGTTGAAGAGCCGAGTCCGACGTGCGATGTAGGACAAGTCCGCATCCGGGTGGCGGCAGCCGGCCTCAATCGCGCCGATTTATTACAGAAGGCAGGGCTTTATCCGCCGCCAGCCGGGGCCAGCCACGTGCTTGGTCTTGAGTGCTCCGGGGTGATCAGCGAGGTCGGCGCGGGCTCGTCCTGGCAGGTCGGCGATCGGGTTTGCGCCTTGCTGGCCGGGGGCGGCATGGCTGAAGAGGTGGTCGTCGACGGACGGCACGTGCTGCCGGTGCCCGAAGGTGTTTCGCTGATCGAGGCGGCGGCATTGCCCGAGGTGTACGCCACCGTCTGGCTGAATGTGTTTCAACTTGCAGCGTTGAAGCCCGGTGAGAAAATTCTCCTGCACGCCGGCGCAAGTGGAATCGGTTCAGCCGCCATTCAGCTGTGCAAAGCCTTCGGCAACCCGTGCTGGGTCAGCGTCGGTTCCGCCGAGCGCCTGGCTTACTGTGAAGCGCTGGGTGCGCAGGGCGGCGTGGTGCGCACCGATGATCTGGAGAGCCTGCGCGACTTCGGGCCGTTCGACGTGATTCTCGATCCGGTGGGCGGCAATTATTCAGCATTGAACCTCAAGCTGATGGCGCTGGACGGGCGTTGGGTGCTGATCGGTTTGATGGGCGGGCGCGAGGCGACACTGGATCTGGCGCAGGTGTTGGCCAAGCGTGTGCAACTGCTCGGTTCAACGTTGCGCAGTCGTGGCGATCAGTTCAAGGCCGATCTGCTCAGTGATCTGGGCCAGCATGTCTGGCCGCTGTTTGCCGAGGGCCGCTTGCGTCCGCAATTGGCCAAAGCGTTTGCGGTGAAGGATGCCGAAGCAGCGTTTGCCGAACTGGCGAGCAATACGGTGGCGGGCAAGTTGGTGTTGGTGATCGATGAGGGTTTGAGCTGACAGCAAAACAAGGTCAAAAGATCGCAGCCTTCGGCAGCTCCAACAGAGGCACGCATTCCAAAAGTAGGAGCTGCCGAAGGCTGCGATCTTTTGTTTTTATTTCCAGAGGTGGATCGGCCAGCCGGCCTTTTCGGCGTGCTCAAGCAGCACCGGATCCGGATTGACCACGTGCGGGAAGTCCACTTTAAGCAACAACGGCAGATCATTGCGCGAATCGGAATAAAAACTCGCGCCTTCGAGGTTTTCTTCTTCGGCATCCAGCCATTCCAGCAAGCGGGTGATCTTGCCTTCGCGGTAAGTCAGGGTGCCGACGGTGTTGCCGCTGTACACGCCATGGGCGACTTCGAGGTCGATGGCCAATATCTCGTCGATGCCCAGACGATCGGCGATCGGGCGAACCAGGTGCGCGCCGGATGCCGAAATCACCAGAATCCGGTCGCCGGCCTTGCGGTGGGCGGCGATGGTTTTGGTCGCGTCGCTGAAGATGATCGGCTCAATGAAATCTTCCACCCACGGGCCAACCAAGTGCTCGATTTCCTCAGGGGTGCGGCCTATCAATGGTTCGAGACTGAAGGCCATATAGTCTTCCATCGCCAGATGTCCGCGGCCGTAGGCATCCATCAGTTCCTTGTCGCGCTGCATGAACGACTCGCCATCGACCCAGCCAAGACGGACCATCTGCTCACTCCATAGCGAGGAGCAGTCGCCGTGGATCAACGTTTCGTCCAGATCAAAAATTGCCAAAGCCATCGGGTTCTCTCCGAGAACAGCTGCAAGCTACGAGCTAATAGCTGCAAGAATTAAAATCAGGTGCACCGCAGTCTACAACTTGAAGCTTGTAGCTCGAAGCTTGCAGCTGCTTTTATGCTACTTCGCACAAGGCCGTCGGATCGATGGAAAGTGCCAGGCGCTGTCCGTCGGGATGCAGATCGGCGGCGGAGCGGTTGAGCACATCGACCACCAGTTCCACGCCGCGTGCTTCGACGCGATAGCGAATGACGTTGCCGAGCAGGCTGTGGCTGCGGATCTGCGCGTCGAGTTCGCCGTCGAGGCTCAATTCGATGGCTTCCGGGCGGATGGCGATGCGGTGGTTGATCGGCCGTTGCAACAGCTTTGAGGCGGCATCGGCATCGAGCAGGTTGTAGTTGCCGATGAAGCCGGCGGCGAACACATCAACCGGCGCGGTGTAGAGGGTTTCGGCATCGCCACTCTGGACGATCTTTCCCTGATTCATCAGGAAAATCCGGTCCGACATGGTCAGCGCTTCTTCCTGATCGTGGGTGACGAAGATCGTGGTCAGGCCGAGCTCGCGCTGGATCTGACGGATCTGTTCGCGCAAGTGCTTGCGAATCCGAGCATCGAGCGCCGACAGCGGCTCATCCAGCAGCAACAAGCGCGGGCGGGTTACCAGCGAACGGGCGAGGGCGACGCGTTGGCACTGACCACCGGACAGTTGATGCGGATAGCGGCTGGCGAAGTCGTGCAGTTCAACCAGTTTCAACACTTCAGAGACGCGCTTGTGGCTGTCATCGGCGTTGACCTTTTGCATGCGCAGGCCGAAGGCGACGTTCTGTTCGACGGTCATGTTGGGGAATAGCGCGTAGCTTTGAAAGACCATACCGATGCCGCGTTTCTGTGGGCTCAACGGCACGAGGTCGACGCCATCGAGCAAAATCTTGCCGCCATCCACCGGTGTCAACCCGGCGATGCAACGCAGCAAAGTCGACTTGCCGCACCCGGACGGGCCGAGCAGGGTGACGAACTCACCTTTGTTGATCTCGCAATCGATGTCGCTGAATACCGTGGTGCCGGCATAACTTTTCTGCAGGTGTTGGACGCTGACGTAGCTCATTCGCTTTTGTCCTTGTTCAAGATGTTGGCGATCCAGGTCAGGACCAGCACGAAAAAGAAATACGAAATGACCAGCGCACTGGTGAAGTGGCCGCTGCTGTTGCGCATGTTGTTCAGGTACACCTGCAGGGTTTCGTAGCGGGTGCCGACGAGGATGTTGGCGAACACGAACTCTCCGAAGAGGAACGAGAAAGACAGTAGCAGCGCCACCATCAGGCCTTTGCGCAGATTCGGCAGCACCACCAGAAACGCCGCTTGAAAAGTGCTGGCGCCAAGCAGTTGCGCGGCGTCCATCAGGTCGCGCAGGTTGATCGCTTGCAGGTTGTTGGTGATCGCGCGGTACATGAACGGCAGCGCCACGGTGAAGTAACAGCCGATCAGAATCCACGGTGTGCCGACCATCGCCATCGGCCCGGAACCGTAGAGCTGCAACAGCCCCACCGAGGACACCACCGGCGGTACCGCGAAGGGCAGCAGGATGAGGATGTTCATCAGCGCATCGAGTTTCGGAAAGTAGTAATGCACGACGAACAGCAACGGCAGGATCAGCACCACCGATAACACCAGCGCGCCGACGCAGACGATCAGCGACTGACCGAATGCATGCAGAAAGCGCGGATCGCTCCACAGCTGGATGTACCACTTGAAGGTAAAACCGCTGGGCAGAATCGTTGCCGACCAACTGCTGGCGATCGAATAGACCAGCGTGCCCAGCAGCGGCAACAGCAGAATGGCGAACAGCAGATAAACCACGACGCGGTGGTAGAGGCCGGCCGGGCCGGATTCAGCGCGAAACATGGTAGCTCCTCTTCAACAGCAGTTGATGCACGACGGTGACGATGGTCATCAGCGCCACGAGCACCACGGCCAGGGCGCTGGCCAGGTTCGGGTCAAGGGAAATGTCGCCGGAGACCATTGCCGCAATACGGATCGGCAGAACGTTGAAGTTGCCGGTGGTCAGCGCATAAACCGTGGCGTAGGCGCCGAGGGCGTTGGCCAGCAGGATCACGAACGTGCCGAGCAACGCCGGGGTCAATACCGGCAGGCCGATGTGCCGCCAGAACTGCCAGCCGTTGGCGCCGAGCAGTGCGGCGGACTCGCGCCAGTCCTCCCGCAGAGCGTCGAAAGCCGGGTAGAGGAGCAGCACGCCGAGGGGAATCTGGAAGTAGGTGTAGAGGATGATCAGGCCGGTTTTCGAGTACAGGTTGAAGTCCTGAATGATCCCCGACTGCTTGAGCATGATGGTGATGCTGCCGTTGAAACCGAGCAGGATGATGAACGCAAAAGCCAGCGGCACGCCGGCAAAATTGCTGGTCATGTTGGCGAAGGCATTCACGAAGTTGCGCAGCTTCGAATCGACGCGGCGTAGTGAATACGCACCCAGCACGGCGATGATGATGCCGAATACGCTCGACCAGAAACTGATCTCCAGGCTGTACTGGATCGCCTGCCGATAGAACTTCGAACCGAAGATCTTGCTGAAGTTGGCCAGGCCCCAGCCGGACTCTTCCGATTGCAGGCTATTGATCATCACCCAGACCAGCGGGGCGATTTCGAAGACGATAAAGAACAGCGCGAAGGGCACCAGACACAGCGCCGCGAGCCATTTGCCGCGATTCATGGCATTCACTTGAGCAGCTCCAGGCACACAGGTTTGTCGTGGGGTACTCCGAGCAGTTCGCAAACCGTGCCGCAGATCTCAGTCTGCTTCGGAGTGGCGTCAGGGTTGAGGCTGAACGCCTCGCCGAGGACGAATAGCGGCACCTGACGCTCTTCCGCCAGCAGGCCGTTGTGCGAACGATCGTTGTTCATGCCGTGGTCGGCGGTCACCAATACCTGATAACCAGCGTCGAGCCAGGTCTGCAGATAGTCGGCGAGGATGACGTCAGCCGAGCGCGCGCTGTTGCGGTATTGCGCGCTGTCGAGGCCGTGCTTGTGCCCGGCGTCGTCGATGTTCATCGGGTGGATCAGGAGGAAATCCGGCGCATGACGCAGGCGCAGGTTCTCCGCGTCGGCGAACAGGTGCGAATCCGGATAATGGTCGTTCCAGTAGAAATGCCCGTGCTGGATCGGCAATGTCGGATCGTCGGTGTGGCGGTCGCGCGCGGCCACGAACGGTGAGCGGTTATACAACTCGCTGACCCAGTGATACGCCGCAGCGGCGGTTTTCAGCCCGGCATCGCGGGCGTAGTGATAGATGCTGCGCTGGTTGGTCAAGCGCGAGACATTGTTGTGAACGATGCCGCTGTCGATCGGCGGCACGCCGGTGAGGATACATTCGTAAAGCGGTCGGGACAGGGCCGGCAGTTCGCACTCCAGTTGATAGAGCGCCGCGCGTCCTGCGCCAACATAAGCCTGCAGATGCCCCATGGCGTGACACGCAACCTCGTAGTTGAGGCCGTCGAGCACGACAAGGATGACGTTGTGCTTCATAGGGGCAAGAACTCCGCGAAATTCAGATATTCCGAAATCAACCCGATCCCCTGTGGGAGCGAGCCCGCTCGCGAATGCAATACATCATTCAACAGTGATGTCGACTGACGCGCCGCCTTCGCGAGCAGGCTCGCTCCCACATTCGGATCTTCAGCGGATCCCGAACAGGGGGATCCCAGGATTACTTCATCTCTACGATGACTTCCTCGTTCCACTGCTGCGGCAGGGCTTTGGAGGTCTTTTCCCACGCGTCGGCGTCCTTGACTGGCGTAACGTTTTTGTATTGCTCGTTCGGCAGCAGTTTGGCTTTCACGTCTTCCGGCAGTTGCAGGTGTTCGGCGCGGATCGGCCGGGCGTTGCCGCGGGCGAGGTTGGTCTGGCCGGCGTCGCTGAAGATGTATTCGCGCGTCAGCTTGGCGGCATTGGGGTTTTTCGCGTACTTGTTGATGATCGTGGTGTAGCCGGAAATCACCGAGCCGTCGGATGGAATCAGCACTACGTAATCATCCGGGTTGGCCATCTTGGCTTTGTAGCTCAGGCCATTGAAGTCCCAGACCACGCCGACTTCAATCTCGCCTTTTTCCATAGTGGCGATGGTCGGGTTGGCCATCGACAGACGACCCTGTTTGGCGAGGTCGGCGAACAACAGCAGTGCAGGCTTGATGTTTTTCTCGTCACCGCCATTGGCCAGTGCGGCAGCGAGGACACCGTTGGCGGCCTGGGCAGCAGTGCTCACGTCGCCGATGGAGACTTTGTATTTACCGGTTTTCAGGTCAGCCCATTTGGTCGGCACGTCGGAGCCGTTCAGCAGCTTCTTGTTGACGATGAAGGCGATGGTGCCGGTGTAGGCCAGTGCCCAGTTGCCGTCCTTGTCCTTGGCCCAGTCCGGAATCTGATCCCAAGTGCTTGGCTTGTACGGTTGCACCACGCCTTGCTTGACCGCGATCGGGCCGAAGGCAGCACCGACGTCGCCGATATCGGCGGTGGCGTTGTCTTTTTCAGCGGCGAACTTGGCGATTTCCTGAGCCGAACTCATATCGGTGTCGATGTGTTTCAAGCCGTAATTCGCAGCCAGATCATCCCAGGTGCCTTTCCAGTTGGCCCAGTTGTCGGGCATGCCGACGCTATTGACGGCGCCTTCCGCTTTCGCAGCGGCTTCGAGGGTTTTCAGATCGGTGTCGGCCGCCATGGCGGCGCTGCACATTGCAATGGTCGAGCCTAACAGTGTTGCCAGGAAAAGCTGTTTCATTCCGAAGCTCCTTGGTCGTGTTCAACGCTGCGATTTGCGGTTGGTGTTGGTCTAGGTCAGCAATACCTGAGCCAATTTAGGCCGGCTGGATGACATTTTGATGTCGATGGCCTCGTGGCTGATCTTCCACCAGCCATTATCAGGAAGGTGCCAGATCAGCGTAGACCATGCTCAAAAGCCCGTGGAGCAAGGGACTTGGCCGATGTATTGCAAGCCGTGAAAACGACCGTTGGGTAGTTTTGTCATCTGTCGGTCATCTGCACTGCCTAGGCTTGCAACACACGAAAGCGCTCTGAGCAGCGCCCGGATTTGCCCTGAAACAGTGCTGGTCTAGTCCAGATAGGTAACGTTGATGCGCGATGAGGCAACGAAAGCGGTGACAGCGATTGGCCAGGTGCTGCAGGAGCAGATCGATCATGGTTTGCTGGCGGCCGGGAGCAAGTTGCCCGCTGAACGCAAGCTGAGCGAGCTGTTCGGGACGACGCGGATCACTGTGCGTGAAGCGCTGTTGCAGCTTGAGGCACAGGGGCAGATTTACCGTGAGGAGCGGCGTGGCTGGTTCGTGTCGCCGCCGCGTCTGGCTTATAACCTCATGCAGCGCAGTCACTTCCACGCCATGGTCAGTGCGCAGGGGCGCGAACCTTCGACCGAGGTGATTTCGGCGCGGTTGCAGCCGGCTTCGGCGGCGGTGTGTGCGTGGTTGCAGTTGCCGGCGTTGTCGAGCGTGATTCAGATTTGCCGCTCGCGGCGGATTGATGGGCGACTGGTGTTGTATGTCGAGCACTACCTGAATCCGCAGTTTTTTCCGGGGATTCTTGAGTTTGATCTGAATCAGTCGATCACCGAGTTGTATGCGCGGCATTTCGATTTGCACTATGGGCGGGTGCGGTTTGAGATTGTGCCTACGTCTTTATCTGTCGATGCGGCGGCGGCTTTGCGGGTGTCGGTGGGGAGTCCGGGATTGAGGATTGCTCGGGTCAATTATGATCAGCATGGGCGGCTGATTGATTGTGATCTGGAGTTTTGGCGGCATGATGCGATTCACGTAGGGGTTGATGTGGTTTGATCTTCTGGTCGCTGCGCTCCCACAGTCACCTCCCTCTCTACTTGCCCACCGCCGCATTCCCATACAGATAATCCGTCGCCAACGACGCCAGTGTCCTCACCCCAACCACCAGCGCCGACTCATCCACAAAGAACCCCGGATTGTGATTCGGCGCGGCTTTGCTCATGTCCTGGTCCCTCGGGGTCACTCCAAGAAACACAAACAGTCCCGGCGCTTCCTTGGCGAAGAACGAGAAATCTTCCGCCCCACCCACCAGCGGTCCCTGCACCACATCATCCTTGGCCGCCCACTTCAATGTCGGCAGCATTTTCTCGGTTAGTGCAGGGTTGTTAATCGTCGGGTCGTATTTTTCGATGATGGTGACGTCGGCTTTGGCGCCGCCGCTTTCGGCGATTTTCTCGATGGTCTGGCGTACGTCGCTGTGCAGTTTCTGGCGGATGCCGTAGTCGTAGGAGCGGATGGTGCCGGTCATGTCGAGTGATTCGGGGATGATGTTGTAGCGGGTGCCGCCGTTGATGGTGCCGATGCTGACCACTGACGGGTAAGAGGAAATGTCGGTGCGGCGGCTCACCACGGTTTGCAGGCCGACGATGGTTTGTGCGCCGACGGTGATCGGATCGATGCCGTCCCAGGGGCGGCCGGCGTGGGTTTGTTTGCCATGGATCTTGATGCGCAGGTCGTCGGAGCTGGCCAGGGTCGGGCCGGGGCGGTAGGCGATCTGGCCGGCGGGGACGCCGGCCCAGACGTGCAGCCCGAACACTGCGTCTGGTTTCGGCGATTTCATTACGCCTTCCTCGACCATCATCTTCGCGCCCCAGGTGTTTTTGCCGTCGGGAATGAAGTCGCTCGGGCCTTCCTCGGCGGGCTGGAAGTAGAACACCACGGTGCCGGGCAGGGTGTCGCGCATGCCCGTCAGAATTTTCGCTGCGCTGAGCAGGATTGCGGTGTGGGCGTCGTGGCCGCAGGCGTGCATGACGTCGACTTCCTTGTCGAGATACGTGCCTTTGGCTTTCGAAGCGAACGGCAAATCGGAGACTTCCTTGACCGGCAGCGCGTCCATGTCGGCGCGCAGGGCCACGGTCGGGCCGGGCAGGGCGCCTTTCAGCACGGCTACTACGCCGGTGCGGGCGACGCCGGTTTTCACTTCCAGGCCCATGGCTTGCAGCTGTTTGGCGACCAGTTCAGCGGTGCGTTTTTCGGTGTTGCCGAGCTCCGGATGAGCGTGAAGGTCGCGGCGGGTTTCCAGCAGCTCCGGTTCGAGCTTCTGCGCCTGCTCGGCGATGCGCGTGCGGGCGCTGTCCATCGTCGCGGCACTGGCGTGGCTGGCGACCAGGGTGAGCAAAAGGGTCTGGGCAATGCGCGTCAGTTGCATGGGTTTCTCCTTGATTATTGTTGTTGGCTTCCTTGCCTGTGACAAAGGCTTTGCACGCAAGTGCGATCGGGTCCGGAAAACGCTATGCGCTCCGACAGATTTACGTTTGAGCATAAGTTATCAGCGAAAACTCCTACCGCTTTATCAGTTCCGTCCGGCGTGACAGATAAAACGCGGGCGATAACCATGTACCGCACCGCACAACTTATATTTCCATAAATTTCTCCAGGTACCGGTCACGTTATTGGCTGTTTGAGGATAACGGGTCAGTGCGACAAAACTATTGTCCATGGAGGACTTATAAATGCAGCGTAATGGAATAACGCTTCCGCCGATTGTTGTGCGTCCGGATAAACAAGATGAATATTTACATTACTTAGGTGCAGGGGACGGCTCGGGACCAGGCATTAACTTTGCGCCGTTGGGTGACATACTCGATATGGAAAGTATCTACAAAGATACTTCCAGAAATATTGCTCAAGTCATCGAACATGAACTGGCAGAAGTGCGGGCAGCAGGCGACCAAAGTGTCTTGCCGCCTTTGGATGCGCTGGCGCGGGAGATGCGATTCAGGGAGTCGCTGACGACACGAAAATTCAATGCGTTTTTCGTGGCGAGAGACGTTGCCATTCAACGTTTCAGTCATGCCCAAATTGAAACGTTTTTTAACGGTGGCCGGTTACCGCAGGTAAATCGGCGAGGCAGTAGTGTCAGCGTTCGGCAGGCCTATAGCGCCTTGTTCAATGCCAAGTTGTTGGTCGAAGGCATCAACTTGTTGAACAGCCAGTCGGCCACGGTCAAGGGCATGATTGCCGTGGTGCAAGCGCAGGAAGCCGAGCGGATCGCTCAGGAGCAGGCGCGGTTGGCGGCGGAACACGCCCGGCAGATTGCACAGGAACAGGCCCGCGTTGCTCAGGAGCAAGCGCGGCGGCTGGCGGAGGAGCTGGCGCGGCAGGCCGCCGCCGATGAAATCAGGCGGCTCGAAGAGGAACAGGCCCGTTTGGCGGCTGAGGCACTAGAGCGCAAGCGTGCCGAGGAACAGGCAGCGCTTGAGGCTGAGGCCGAAGCACGCAGGGTTGCTGAGGAAAAGCGCCGGCAGGACACCTCCGGTGGGCACAGTAGCCTGTTGCGCTTTCAGGGCAATACCAGCCACGCCCAACTGGTATTTGCGACGTCCGCTGGTGCGGTCGCGATTGCCGACAACCTGATGGCGGGTTTTGCCGCCTCGATTCGCTCGGCGGTGGCCGGTTTATCGGGGCTGGCTGCTGGCACGGCGTCCGGTCTGATGGTGGGGGTAAGTGCGTTTGTCTACTCCCCGGTGTTGGGCAATGGGGAATTGCCTGAACGCTTTCTGCTCAGCCTCCCACTGGCAGATCTGCTGCCCGGTCAACTGCCTGATCTGGACAGGCTGGCAAGCGAAAGGGCACGACTGAATCTGCCGGTGCGTTTGAGCGCCCGGCCGCTGACGGGCTCTCTCGCCGAACTGCTTGTCGTTCCGGTAGCGGGGACAAAACGGCCTTCCGGCGTTCGCGTGGTTGCAGCTGGTTTCAACGCAGGGAACAACACTTACAGCGCGACCCTCACTGACATCCCGCCGACAACCGCGGTCTGGACTCCCGCAGTAACGCCGGCAGACAGTTCAACGCTATTCCCAATCGAGAATCCGTCCCCACCGCGATATATCGGCGGCAACCTCGTGCCGATTGAAGGACGGATCGACGCTTACCCAGGGCGGGGCAACATTCGTTTCGACGACTTCATTCTGGTCTTCCCACCGGAATCGGGTCGGCCACCGCAGTACGTCATGTTCCGGGATCGACGCAATGATCCAGGGGTGGCGAGTGGTCATGGAGCGCCGGTTGCGGGTGGATGGCTGGGGGCTGCTGCGCAGGGTGATGGGGCGCCAATCCCATCGCACATTGCTGATCAGTTACGGGGTCGTCAGTTCAACAGTTTCAGAGCATTCAGAGAAACATTCTGGAAAGCTGTTTTCAATGACGAAAAACTGGCTGACTTATTTAATGAAACAAGTTTGAACGAAATGAAAAAGGGCAAAGCCCCGATAGTTAGAATGAACGATTCAGCAGGAGCAAGAGTGAAATACGAACTGCATCATAAGGTCGGCTTGGCCGAGGGAGGGGATTTATATAATGCTGACAACATAAATATCGTTACCCCGAAGGCGCATGTTGAAATTCATAAAGGGCTTTGATATGAGATCGATACAGGATATGAGAGAGGAAGATTTTCTCGAGTTTGTCAGGAAAATACATGATTCCGGGTTTACAACAGAGAAGCAACAAATTGCTGCCATTCTTGAGTTCTCCCGGCTAGTTGAACATCCATCTGGTTACGATTTGATTTACTACCCGGAGGAAGGTAAGGATGGGCCTGAAAATGTTGTCTTGGAGGTAAAAAACTGGCGTTCCGCTAATGGTAAACCCGGTTTCAAAGATAAATAAAAGCAACCCCCTATTGGTATTACCTGCCAATAGGGGGCCATCTCTGTTCAGCTTTCCTTTTTGATTTCCACCCCTGGCGTAATCACCTGCACACTCATCCTTGGTGTCGCCAGATCCAGCCCCGCCTCATCCAGTTGCCTTTTCAGCGACAAATTGAACGCCCGGGAAACTTCCCACTGCTTGATCGGCGCAGTCTTGAACCGTGCGCGCAAAATCGCGCTGCCGGACTCGAAACTTTCCACACCCTGAATCTCCAGCGGCGACCAAATATTGCGGCGCTGCAGCGGATCGCTGCGCATCTTCTGGCCGACGTCGCGCATCAGTTTGATCGCGTCGTCGATTTCCATGTTGTACGGCACAGCGACGCGGAAGATGGCGTAGCCGAATTCCCGCGAGTAGTTCTTGATGCTTTTGATTTCGCTGAACGGGATGGTGTGGACGATGCCGTCGATGTCGCGCAGGCGTACGGTACGGATGGTCAGGCCTTCGACGGTGCCGAGGTGGCCGCCAACGTCGACGTAGTCGTCGATGGCCAGCGAGTCTTCGATGATGATGAACAGGCCGGTGATCAAGTCGGCGACCAGCGACTGCGCGCCGAAGCCGATGGCCAGACCGATCACGCCGGCACCGGCCAGCAGCGGTGTGACGTTCATGCCCATGTTCGCCAACGCGACGATCAGCGCGATGATGAAAATCGCCACGAACAGCACGTTGCGGATCAGCGGCATCATCGTCTGCGCCCGTGCATTCGCCAGGCCTTTGCGCGAGCGGGTGAGGGCGTGGTGCACGGCGGTGTCGGCGAGGATCCAGATCAGCCAGGAGAAAATCAGCGTGCCGATCAGGCTGAACAGTTTGACGCTGATGTCATGGCCATCGCCTTCGGCGAACGCGATCAGCGAATGGCCCCAGACGCGCAGGCCCAGTTCGATGAAGATCAGCCACACCAGCAAATGCGTCAGGGTGTAGAAGAAGTTTTTCAGTCGCTCCGAATACAGCGCATGGCGTTTCGGCCCGCGTTGCGGTTTCAGCGAATGGCGGCGCACGAGGCCGTTGATAACCATGCACAACACCAGCAGCACCGTGCAGATCAGCGACTGCCGCAGCGCGGTGCTGGTGTCGCCGGCGGAGACAAACGTGGCGAACAGCGAGATGCCGACCAGCACCAGTGCCGGCACGTACCAGAAGGTGCCGAGGATCTCGATGGTGTCGCTGAGGGCGCGGCGGGTCAGGCGGCGTGACAGCGGTTGGTTGCGGATCAGGTGTGCGATCGGTCGGCGGAATCGCAGAATGAACAGGCCGGTCGACAGCGCCGCGAGCACATTGGCAGTGGTCGCGGCGGTGTGCGCCAGATGCACGCCCAGGCTCTCGACCAGACGCGGATCACTCAGCGCTTCACCAAACGCGGCGAAGCTGCCGATCAGCCACAGCGGCCGAAACGCCTGATGACGCAGAATGTACAGCGCGCGATGGCGGTGCGGGCCATCGAGCAGGGAGAAGGCGATCACGCAGATCGCCGAAAAACAGGTGCCGACCACCAAGGCATAGGCCAGCACCATCGCCAGGCTTTTGCCCAGTGACGACGGCAGCACGTAGCTCATGTACACCGTCATCACCAATGCGATCAGCCACGGCCCGAGCTTGCGCAGGGCAAAGCGCAGCATGTCGAGGGCCTTGGGGTGTTGCGGCAGTTCTTCGGTGAGGCCGAAGCGCAGACGCACGCGGTGGCTGAGCCAGATCAGCGCGGCGGCGAGCAGACTCCAGACCATCAGGATCACCGCGAAACCGAAGATGATCGGCAGCCATTCATTGGCCGGCAGCAGCTTGCTGGTCAGTTCGTCCTTGGCCAGATCGAATTCGTTGGACCAGCGGGTAATCGGGCTGTCGGCGCCGGAAAACTGTTTTTCGAAGCTGGCGAGGGTGCCGCCGATCAGGCCCAGCACGCCTTCTTCGGGGGTGGTCTGAGCTTTCTTCGTGGCGTCGCGCAGCTTCTTCAGATCACTGAGCAGCTGCGCGCGTTGCTTGTCGTTTTCCAGCGACTTGATCACTTCGTCCAGGGACTGGCCGAGGGGTTCCACGGCTTCAGGCTGCGGTTTGGAAGTGTTGAGCAGGCCGGGCAGACCGACTGCCTGGGCGGGCGCCAGCGGCAGCAGCGTCATCAGGCAGACAAGCAGCAGACCGGGCAAAGCAAAAAGACGAGCAAACACCAGAAGACAACCTCGCGATAGGCGGATGCGCTGGAGTGTACGAGGCCCCTTGGCGCAATGCGAGCCGGGCGCGGTCATTCGTTCAGTTTGGCGAGGATCTTGTAGACCACCGTGGCGAGGATCATCAGCATGCCGATCCACATGGCGAACACCCCGGCGTTCTTGTCGCGGAAGTTGAAGCCGATGGCCAGCAGGATCATTCCGCTGAGGATGGGAATGAGCATGGCGTGGAAGGAGGACATCGAGATCATGAAGACTGCCTTGTCTGTAGAGGATTCTTGCAGTCTAGGCGGGTTTTCGAGGCAGGGTGTGATGTGGCTCAGGAATGCATCAGGCCGAGAGGATTCTGCTGTCTGCACTGGCGCTTTCGCGAGCAGGCTCGCTCCCACAGGTTGATTGGCATTCCAAGGGGAGATGACTGGCTCCCACAATGAAATGCAGTTCAATTGTGGGAGCGAGCCTGCTCGCGAAGCTTTTCAGCCTTTATGGCAATTCACGACTGGCATAAAACGCGCTGAGCACTTTGACCAGATGCGCCAGGTCATGGCTGCCGCACAGTTCGCGAATCGAGTGCATGGCAAAGGTCGGCAGGCCAATGTCGACGGTGCGCACACCCAGATGGCTGGCGGTGATCGGGCCAATGGTCGAACCGCAACCCATGTCGCTGCGCACCACGAAGCTTTGCACCGGGACTTCTTCGGCCATGCACAGATGGCGGAAGAAGCCGGCGGTTTCGCTGTTGGTGGCGTAGCGCTGGTTGCTGTTGACCTTGATCACCGGGCCGGCGTTGAGTTTCGGGCCATGGTTGGCATCGTGCTTGTCCGCGTAGTTGGGATGCACGCCGTGGGCGTTGTCGGCCGACACCAGCAGGGATTTCTGGATGGTGCGCACGAACTCGTCGCCTTCCGGCAACAGGCGGCGCAGGGTCTGTTCTAGCATCGGGCCGTCGGCACCGCATGCCGAGCAGGAGCCGACTTCTTCGTGGTCGTTACAGACCAGCACGCAGGTTTCGTCGGTTTCGGCGGTGAGCAACGCTTGCAGGCCGGCGTAGCAGGACAGCAGGTTGTCCAGACGCGCACCGGCAATGAAATCGCCGTTCAGGCCGATCACCGCCGCGCTTTGCGTGTCGTAGAAACTCAGCTCGTAATCGAGGACGACGTCGGCATTCAAGCCGTGTTCGCGGGCCAGTTGATCAGTGAGCACGGCGCGGAAATCGACGCGCTCGTCACCGGCGAATTGCGCCAGGATCGGCGGTAGTTCGGTCTGCGCGTTGATCGCCCAGCCCTGGTTGGCTTCACGGTTGAGGTGAATGGCCAGGTTGGGAATGATCGCGATGGGTGCCTTGAAGTCGATCAACTGGCTCTCGACCTTGCCGTCACGGCGGAAGGTCACGCGGCCGGCGAGCGACAGATCGCGGTCGAACCATGGCGCCAGCAGCGCGCCGCCGTAGACTTCGACGCCCAGTTGCCAGAAGCCCTGACGTTGCAGTTCCGGTTGCGGCTTGACCCGCAGGCACGGGCTGTCGGTGTGAGCGCCGACCAGACGGATACCGTCGTGCAGTGGCGAGTTGCGGCCCATTTTGATCGCGACGATCGAGGAGTCGTTACGGGTGACGTAATAGCGGCCGTTGGCCTCGGTGGACCATGGCTCGCGCTCGTCGAGGCGCACATAACCGGCGGCCTCCAGACGCTGAACGAGGCTGGCGGTGGCGTGGAACGGGGTAGGGGAGGCCTTGAGAAAGTCGATCAGGCCCTGGTTCAACTCTGCGCGCATAAGAAACTCCAGACAGCAATGGGCGGCAGTTTAACGCATCACTCGGCGCCATTGGGCAAGTGGTTTGCGCAAGCACGCTCAGGAGTGCTGATCGATGCGCTTGCGCAGGTAGGCGATGATGGCTTGTTGATCATCCTTTCTGGCGGGTTTCGGCAGGTGCTTCGGCCAGCCCTTGCCGCTGCCGAAGAAGGCCTTTTGCGCAACGCTGTCCCAACGCAGGATTTCCCGCGACGCCGATTCCCACCATTCGTGACGGCAGATCTCGTAATACGGGTGGGCAGGTGCAGCACTGCCGAACAGCAATGCCCGGCCGACTTTCTTCATGCCGCCGCGCTTTTTGCGCAGCTTCCACTTGATGCGCAGGCGCTGCCAGGTCGAGGGGACGGGCTTGCTGCGCGGAACCTCGGTGCACAGCGCTGGCAGTTCGGGGTGGAAAGCCTCGCCATGGCGGGCGAAAAAGTGTTTCTGCATGGCGTGGAAGAAGTTTTTGTCGGCGAAGTAGTGATAGACGAATTTCTTCGCTTCCTGGATCGGTTGGTCGCGCATGGCGAACGACAGTGCAATCTGTTCGATCGTATGGATGTCGAACGAACCCTGCGTCCACTCATCGATCAGCCGGATCGATTTCTCCAGCAGCGCTGCATCGCCATCGGTGACGCCGCACAAGCCACTGTTGTAGAGCTTGAAGCTGTTCGCCGACGAAATCCCGTGGACTTGCAGGCAGTGCGCGAGTTTTTCGTAGTCTGCCCGGTTACAGACGTAACTCCAGTCGTATTCGAAGCGTTCCATCACGTAACGGCCGGGCGTGATCATGCTGAACAGCCGGTGCGGCGAATCAAGAAACAGCGTGTCGGTATCGACGAACAGGGTTTTTTCGGCGAGTGTCAGGCCCAGCGCAATGGCGCACGCTTTGCGGCGGTGGTGGTAGCCGTTTTCGCCCTGCCACTGGATCAGGGTCTGCTCGCTCAAAGTGACGGTATCGACCGGCCAGCCGGCATAGTCCTGCGGACGATCGGTCAGCACTCGGATGCACAATGATTCATCTGGCTGCAGCTGTGCCAGGGCGGTGAGGATGCTGAATTTCGCCTCGCGCCGATAAACGTCTTTGCCGCCATAGATCAGGTAGAGCAGCTGGTGCGGTACTTTTTCCAGGGGGGGGAAGGCTTCGCGCATAAGCGGCTCCATACGGCGGGGGGCGCGAGTTTACCGTATTGCTCCGCTGATTTGCAGGCCGGGCACTTGCTTCAAAGTGTTGCCGGGGTGGGCGTCAACCGGTGATCAGTCTGCCACTGAGGAAGACTTCTCGGCGCTGCTTGCGACCGACGTATTCATGTTTGCTCAACTGATAGACCGCCTCGAACCTGTCTCTCGATAGACCGGGCAGCGCGCTGAGATATTGATCGACCAGGCGATCGTAGGCGGCTTCGGTAATGAATTTGTAGATATCCCGACGATAGAAGAAGCCGAGTTGAAAACCGAGTGTTTCACTTGGGTGCGCGGTCGGGCCTGCGAAGCAGTTTTCAAAGTCGATGGCTTTGAGTGGCCTGTGCGTTTGCTCGGGCACCATGATGTTGCCCACCCAGAAATCCATGTGAGTGATGTTCTTGCTGGCGAGCGAGCTGAGCAGTTGAAACGCGTCGAGGATAAAGGTCTCGATGTTTTCGGGATTGCGTCTGATGCACTCCGCCCCATCCATATGGCCTTCGAGCAGGTGAGTCAGGAGGAAAAATTCCTCGGTCAGGCCGAGTCTGCTGCGGGTATAGCCATAGCCCTTCAGCGCAGGCATCTCCACGCCCCGGCGCTGAGCTTCAAGGGAATTCATCAGTTCTTCGAGAGGCCAGTCGAAGCGCCCGTTGCGTTGCGGTTTGTTCAGGCTCACCCGCACCTTTGCCTTGAACGTGTCCAATGGCTGGACCTTGGCAAATAGTGGTGTTTCACAGGACGATAACGGTGCGCTGGCTCGGGTCAGTTTGCGCGCGCGGCGTTTTTTAATGAGCTGCTCCAGGGCCTGGCGTGCCTGGATGCTGGGTGCTTCGCTCAGGTGCAGGGTGGTGTTACCGAATGCGCACACAATGGGGTATTCGGATTGAAGTGTTTTGCTGCAGAACACGGAAGAGGCCTCCTGCCTGATATCGAAGTGCTATGATTTTATATTTGATTACAATTTTATGACAGTTCTTTACGTCAATCTATTGCCGGTGGAATTCTGGCAGGACAAAAAAAGCCCTTCGCAAGGAAGGGCTTTCAAAGTATTTACGCATTTCAGAATGGCGCCGGGCACTCGAAGCGCAGGCGTTCGCCGGTTTGCGGATGAGTGAAGCTGAGCATGCTCGCGTGCAGGCACAGACGTGGCCAGGCCGCCAGCGCTTGCTCGTGGGCGTAGAGTCCGTCACCGAGCAGCGGATGGCCGATCGACAACATGTGCACGCGCAGTTGATGGGAGCGACCGGTAATCGGTGTCAGTTCGACGCGGCACCAGTCGCCGCACCGTTCCAGCACCTTCCAGAACGTCAGCGCATGTTTGCCGAATTCGTGATCGACCACATGCCGTGGTTTGGTCGGCGGATCGTAGCGAAGGGGCAGATCGATGCTGCCGCTGTCCAGTTCCGGCTGACCCCAGGCCAAAGCGGTGTAGGCCTTTTCGGTTTCGCGATCATGAAACTGCCGCGACAGCTCGCGATGGGTGTCGGCATCCCGGGCCAGCAGGATGATGCCCGAGGTTTCCCAGTCCAGACGATGGACGATGCGCGCTTCCGGGTAGCCGTTTTCCTGCAAGCGGGTAATCAGGCAGTCCTTGTTGTCGTCAGCGCGACCGGGCACCGAGAGCAGCAGGGTCGGTTTGTCGACCACCAGTACGGCGGCGTCCTCATGGATGATGCGGATGTTGGACAGCGGCATTAAAACAGCCTCGTAACAAATGCCAACGGCGGTTCAGGACCATTCCACTGGGGAATGGCCCTGAACCGCCGTCATACCTGCCGGATCGACTCAGCGATCGGGCAGGGTGATGTTGAGTTCCAGAATCGAGCAACTGCCCTGGCTTTCCAGTGCAACATGTACGTCGTCGTTGCCGATGTTGACGTACTTGCGGATCACGTCGACCAGTTCCTTCTGCAAGGCTGGCAGGTAATCCGGCGTGCTGCGCTGGCCGCGCTCATGCGCCACGATGATCTGTAGACGCTCTTTCGCTACCGATGCGGTACTTGGCTTTTTGTTGGCACGAAAGAAGTCAAAAAGGTTCATTACCTACCTCCAAACAGGCGCTCGAAGAATCCCTTCTTCTCGACATCGAGGAATCGGTGGGCTTTTTCTTTGCCCAGCAGGCGGTCGACGGTATCGCTGTAAGCCTGACCGGCATCGCTCTGGTCGTCGAGAATCACCGGCACGCCCTGGTTGGAAGCCTTGAGCACCGCCTGGGATTCCGGGATGACGCCGAGCAGGGTCACCGAGAGGATTTCCTTGACGTCTTCAACGCCAAGCATCTCGCCCTTCTCGACACGCTCCGGGTGGTAGCGAGTGATCAGCAGGTGTTCCTTGATCGGGTCTTCGCCACGTTCGGCGCGGCGCGATTTGCTCGCCAGCAGGCCGAGCATGCGGTCCGAGTCACGTACCGAGGACACTTCCGGGTTGGTCACGACGATCGCTTCATCGGCGAAATACATGGCCAGGTGCGCACCTTTCTCGATGCCCGCCGGGGAGTCGCAGACGACGAACTCG
>Ga0265296_1002347_pt1 | contig 19270 bp, 23 predicted proteins | sample MunlanPumphouse1_FD_189073 | JGI IMG/M metagenome (GOLD analysis project Ga0265296, IMG submission 189073) | Groundwater microbial communities from a municipal landfill in Southern Ontario, Canada - Pumphouse #1 | ecosystem: Environmental > Aquatic > Deep subsurface > Groundwater | place...
GCGCATTATCGCCGCTCTTTTTCACACATCATTGAAGAATGGAGAAATGGCGCTGCCGAGACAAGCGGTGGGAAAGCGGAAGACCGACGAGAGGGCGGTAGGGGGCAATGTATCGTCGAGACAGAATCAGCGCAGCCTAGGACTTTCGCTTATGGCGCGACGGCGATGACGGTTGCTTTGCGGATGCGGACTTTATGGTCTGAGAAACCGCTAGCTTGATGGGTGGATCTCGGCGTTCGATTTCGCCTTTGCTCAACTCCACTGTATGCGGGTAGGGCATGTCGATGCCTTCGCGGTCAAACGCTTCCTTGATAAGCTTGGTCATCTCGGACTTATAGCGACCGTGCTGCTCGGCGGGCACCCAAGCCCGGCCTTGGATATTGACCGCATAGTCGCCGAGATCTTTCAGCCTGAACCAGGGCGGTGGGTCGGCGAAGGCGCGCGAGTCTCCAACCATGATATCTTTCATAACATCCAGTCCTCGATCGATATCATCTTCATACCCGATGCCGATCGTGATGACGCACCGCCGCCGACCATTTTGGGTGTGGTTGACGATCGAATTGGCGGTTGCCTGACCGTTCGGCACCATCACGATCTGCTCGTCCGGCGACCGAAGCCGCGTGAAGAAAAGGTCGAGATCGATCACCGTGCCTTCGCGCCCGTTGATCTCGACGAAATCGCCTATGTGATAGGGTCTAATGATTGCAAGCATGATGCCAGATGCGACATTGGTGAGTGTGCCCTGGAGCGCCAGACCGACCGCGAGGGCACTAGCGCCAAGGACCGCCACAAGACTCGTCGTCTGCACGCCGAACTGCTGCAGCACGATTAGGAGCACGAGAATGATCAGCGCGTAGCGCAGCATCGTCGAAAGGAATGCAGCGAGTGTCGCGTCGATGCGCGGATGTTCGAGCGCCTTGTTCCGAACGATGCGGGAAATAAAAAATGCCAACCACAGGCCCACGACGAGAATGAGCGCAGCGGAACCGATACGAACAATCCACAGAATGAGTTCCTCGGAACGAATATCCCAACTCATGCGATCGCCTCCTCACAAAATCGCATGTGAAACGTGATCCGAAGCTAACGGTTGCAAACGGCCCGGGACACGACCAATGGAAATCGTGCGTTATTCGTCGCCCAGTTACCGCCGGGCAAGTTGTCATCTCTCGAATGTGAATTCGTGCAGCTTATTCGATATGAGGAGCCCGCGTATCACGCGGAACGCTCGCGATCATCGACGAGTTCAAGATGATCGCTCCAGCAGTTCGCCAGATGAAACGAGCTGGTAGATATTCTTATCAATCAATTTGACTTGCTCGCCGAAAATCGTCTCCCAACCTTGAGCACCGGGGCGTTCGCGCACGCCTTGCGGGGCGTTTTCCACGCTTACCATCTGATAGCGAAGGATCCTGATCCGAGTTTCCTTGCTGTCACGGCACACGATCTCTTCTAGGATTTGTTTACGAACGCAATCCACATGAAACCTCAAAGTTCGTTCATTTTCTTATCTGGCACCTCACCAAGACGACCCATCGCCAGCAATGACGATAAATTAAACTCGTCGCCATGTCTGGCAGCTTCACGCGCACAGACCGAAATTTATCAAATGTCGATCGGGATCATCTTCGTAATTGCGGTATGTCAATGAACGAAACGGAACGCGGCTTAGGTTGGAAGATACCCCCTTGTGAAGGACCGCTCGTGCTCAATAACACCGATCGATTGCAGCTTCGCAGGAAACGCATGGCGCAGAGTCCTGCCTTACTGCGCGGCGGATTTCGACCATTCTTTGTCGGCGCAGCTGCGTGGGCAGTAATATCCCTGGCCGTCTGGATAATGATCCTCTTCGATCTCGCTCACTCGCAACTTTTTGAAGATCCACTTGCATGGCATCGCCATGAGATGCTGTTCGGATTTGTGGGGGCGGCAATTGCCGGTTTTGCGCTAACTGCAGTTCCTAATTGGACTGGTCGACTCCCCATTGCGGGCGGGCCTCTGGCAATGCTTTTCGGAATATGGGTGGCAGGCAGATTGCTCCCATTCTTGGTTTCCCCCGAAAATCTTTTGCTCCTTATCATAGAGCCCGGGTTCTACGTGCTTTTGGCTCTGTTGCTTGCACGGGAAATTATAAAGAGTCGAAATCGCAATTTTCCCATCGTGGCGGTGATCGGTCTTTTCGGCATTGCCGATCTGGTCGACCGGGTCGCAATGGCAGGACTTCTGGAAATGACAAAAATTGGCTGGCAAAGCGGATTGGCGCTGGTCGTTTTTCTCATATCGGTTATCGGCGGACGGATCGTGCCCAGTTTTACCCGGAACTGGCTGATGGCCCAACACGCCGGGGAACCAATGCCCACTCAGCCAGATCGGTTCGACAAGGTTGTGCTTGTTTTCACCGCACTTGCCCTGATGTTGTGGTTGTTCTGGCCATCGTCAGTGCCAACTGGTGTGGGCCTGATTGCCACAGCCATCGCACACTTTGTTCGACTTGTGAGATGGCAGGGATGGAGATGCCGGTCGAATGCCCTATTGAGCATCTTGCACGTAGGCTACCTCTGGCTTCCAGCGGGCTTGTTCCTCCTTGCGTTGGCGCAGTTGACGTTGGTTTCGGAAACCGCGGCCATTCATGCTCTTACGGCAGGAGCGATGGCGACCATGATCCTCGCGGTGATGAGCAGGGCCAGTTTGGGCCACACAGGACGAGAACTTGCGGCGAGTAAACTGACAACAATCGCCTTCGTGCTGATCAACATTGCGGCAGTTATGAGGGTGTCGGCTGCGCTCGGGATCGGGGAACAGAGAATAACGCTGATACTGGCTGCGTTCGCGTGGTTTGCAGCTTTTGGGTTGTTCTTGCTGGAATATATTCCAATCCTGTTTTCGGAATCTAATAAAAAGGGATCGGAAGAAAGATCGTGATCTCGCGTCGCGGGTCGCCGGCTTAGTTCGCGATACTGAACAAAGGCGCACTCACGCGTTATGACTCCGTGCTTCGCTGCTTCCTGGTAAAATCCTCGCGCTGGATGTCGCTGTGACCCGTTCTCGATCTCGAGAGAATTGCGCTCTGTTCGCCCCTGCGCCGTTTCGCGGATGCTGGCGCCGGAGGACCAGCAGGGTAGCTTGGCAAGCTAGGCGACGAAGCCTAGGTGTGGATGATGGAAGCGCCCGCCCCTGAAGACGAATTGAATTTTTGCCAAGCTTGCACCGTGCGCAACAGAGCAATCTGCGCTGATCTCGAAACCTACGAGATCGCCCTGCTCAACAAGATCGGTCGACGGCGGCGATTGGAGGCAGGCGAATCGCTGATGTGGGAGGGCGACGACGCGGTTTACGTTGCAAACGTGGTGTCCGGTGTTCTCAAACTTTCGACCCAAACCAGCGACGGCCGCGAGCAAATCCTCGGACTAGCTTATCCCTCGGACTTCCTCGGCCGGCCCTTTGGCAACACGTCCCCTTACAATGCAGAGGCCCTTTGCGAAACGGTCGTCTGTGTGTTCCGGCGCACCGACTTCGAACGCTTTGCGCTCGATCACTCCAGGCTCGAACATAAGTTGCTCGAGCGCACGTTAAGCGAACTGGACCGAACACGGCGCTGGATGCTGCTTCTCGGCCGCATGAACGCCGAAGAAAGGCTGGCCGCTCTGCTATTGGAAATCGGCGCCCGCTCCGTTGCTGCAGGGTGCGGAAACTCCGCGGATGCTGACATCGATCGCTTCGAGTTGCCGATGTCGCGTCAACAGATCGCCGATATCCTGGGCCTGACTATCGAAACGGTCAGCCGCCAGTTAACGAAAATGCGCGAAGACGGGATCATCGAAATTCGCGGTCGCAGGAACGTCACTATTTGCAAGCGGGGGGTGCTGGAAAAACTCGCTGCATAACCGGCTGGCAACCGCGCAGCGGAGGCTGGCCCCAAAATGCAGTAGTTTGACCTGAATCAATGACGTGTCCTGCTACGAATGTGATCGGATCGGCCCATGAAGCCGAAATCGCTGAGCCATCCGCATGCCGACCCATTTCAGCACTTCATGGATGTGCTGCGATCGCCCGATCTACCCGAATCATCGATCAGTTTCCTGCAGTCCTGTGGGCGTCCGCTTCACTTGGCGCGCGGAGAGGCAGCGGAGCTGCGCGAGCAGGAGCAGAGAACTGCAATATTTGTTTCAGAGGGCGCCGCCAAATTGGTGGGTCACGTAGGGGCGGACCGTGAGCAAATCGTCGCATTCTGTTTTGAAGGCGAATTGCTCATACTCTCGGTTACATCGCACACGCCATACACACTCCAAGCTCTCACGGAGTGTCGTCTACTGGCGTTTCCGGCAGGCGATCTTATCACAAAAGTCACCGAGGCGACGAGCAGCGCAATCGTCGAACGGACCTTTCTAGCACTGGACCAAGCTCGTGATGCCTCTGTTCTTCTAGGCCGCAAAACAGCACAAGAAAAACTGGCAAGCTTTCTTGTCTCAATGGTCGACAGGATCGGGGTGGTAGGCCCGAAAATCATTGCGCTGGACTTGCCCATGTCACGTCGCGAGATCGGCGATTGTTTGGGATTGACGATCGAGACGGTGAGTCGTCAGCTGACCGCCTTGCGAAATCACGGGATCATCAAAACGTATGGCAGATCGAAAATCACGATACTCGATATGGCCCGGCTTAGCGAACGCGCCGTCCAAGCGTCCTGCATTACCTGATAATTTTCGGCAATTTGACCTAGGTCAATGCATAAGCCAGGCTAGCTGCCTATGACATCGTAAAGCTATTCGGAGTTAGAGATGCAAGTGGAAGCAGCCTTGGGGCGGGCGGGCCTTTGGTTCGGCGTCCTCTTAATCTCGTTAGTCTTTGCTGCCACAGCGCGCGACAGTGGTTTCGCAGCCCATGCAACCATCATAGCTATCGTTTCATTCGTCCTCATGTGGATTTCGGTGGCGCGCTTCGATCCGATGGGAAAAGCGCGCGGGTTCTTCCAAATGCCTGACGGACCATCGCGGTATGATGACGATCCGATCAGATGGGGCGTGCTGGCTACCATGTTTTGGGCCATAGTCGGTCTGCTCGCTGGCGTGTTCATCGCCTCGCAGTTGGCTTTTCCGCAGCTCAACATCGAACCATATTTCAACTTCGGCCGGGTAAGACCGCTTCACACGTCGGCAGTGGTCTTCGCTTTCGGTGGCAACATTCTCATCGCGAGCAGCTTCTACGTCGTGCAGCGCACTTGCCGCGCGCAACTGGCATTTCCGTCGCTGGCTCGCTTCGTCTTCTGGGGTTATCAGCTTTTCATCGTTCTCGCTGCCTCGGGTTACCTATTCGGTGTGACGCAAAGCCGCGAATATGCAGAGCCTGAATGGTATGTGGACCTGTGGCTGACGATCGTCTGGGTGGCTTACCTGATCGTCTTCGTAGGAACTCTGGTGCGCAGAACAGAGCCCCACATCTACGTGGCGAACTGGTTCTATCTTTCCTTCATCATAACCATCGCCATGTTGCATATCGTGAATAATCTGGCGGTTCCGGTTGCGTGGAATGGCTCGTTGTCTTTCTCCGCATTTGCCGGGGTGCAGGATGCCCTGACCCAGTGGTGGTATGGACATAATGCCGTCGCGTTTTTCTTGACCGTGCCCTTCCTGGCGATGATGTATTACTTCGTGCCGAAGCAGGCCGAGCGGCCGGTTTACAGCTACCGACTGTCGATTATCCACTTCTGGTCGCTGATCTTTCTCTACATCTGGGCAGGGCCTCACCATCTGCATTACACGGCGCTTCCCGATTGGGCGCAGACGCTCGGCATGGTGTTCTCAGTCATTTTGTGGATGCCCAGCTGGGGCGGCATGATCAACGGTCTGATGACGCTTAACGGCGCTTGGGACAAGGTTCGCACCGATCCCATAATTCGCATGATGGTGATGGCGATGGCTTTTTACGGCATGGCGACCTTCGAGGGTCCCATGCTGAGCATCAAGGCGGTCAACTCCCTCTCGCACTATACCGACTGGACTGTTGGCCACGTGCATTCCGGCGCGCTTGGATGGAACGGTCTTATCAGTTTTGCAGCGGTCTATTTCCTCGTCCCGCGCTTGTGGAAACGCGAGCGGATGTATTCCTTGCGAATGATAAACTGGCACTTCTGGCTCGCAACGCTGGGGATTGTTTTTTACGCCTCCAGCATGTGGGTGGCTGGCATTACCCAAGGGCTGATGTGGCGCGAATACGGCCCCGATGGCTATCTCGTGAACAGCTTCGCCGAAACTGTCGCGGCGCTCCACGAACTCTATATCATACGCGCCGTCGGCGGCGTGATGTATCTCGGCGGAGCCGTCATCATGGGATACAATATCTGGATGACAATCGTCGGTCGGCTGCGTGAAGAAGTGCCAATGGGTGCCATGCCACATTATGATCCGGACAAGGATCGGCCGATTGCGCGCCCAATAACCCCCGAACCAGCCGAATAGGATAGCTCGTCATGAGTCTTGCCTCCAAGCACAAGAAGCTGGAAAAGAACGTCAACCTGCTTGCGATCGGATCCTTTATCGCGGTAGCCATCGGCGGCATCGTCGAGATTGCGCCACTATTCTGGATGGACAACACGATCGAGAAGGTGGAGGGCATGCGTCCTTACACGCCGCTCGAGCAGGCGGGCCGGAACATCTACGTGCGCGAAGGCTGCTATTCTTGCCACAGCCAGATGATCCGCCCGTTCCGCGACGAGGTCGAGCGCTATGGCCACTACAGTCTTGCCGCGGAAAGCATGTATGACCACCCGTTTCAATGGGGATCGAAGCGCACTGGACCCGATCTGGCACGTGTCGGGGGCCGCTATTCAGACGAATGGCACGTTCAGCACCTCAAAGACCCACAGAGCGTGGTGCCGGAAAGCGTTATGCCGTCATATTCCTTCTTGGCGAATACACCTCTTAACGCCGATGTCGCCGGCGATATGCTCGTCGCTTTGCGCCGTGTCGGCGTTCCCTATTCGGATCGAGACCTTCGACAGGCTAACCTGGACATGGCCTTGCAAGCAGATCCCGAGAGCGGCGGCGATGTAAAAGATTTGCAGCAACGCTACCCCAAAGCGCAGGTCCGCGATTTCGACGGCGATCCGAGCAGCCTGACTGAGATGGATGCGCTTGTCGCTTATTTGCAGATGCTCGGAACGCTTGTCGATCTCGACAGCGCGGCAGCTCAGGAGAAACTCGCAGAGGAAAAAGGTCGATGAGCCTCTACGATCATTTGCGGCATTTTGCGGACAGCTATGGCTTGGTCGCACTGATGGTTCTGTTCTTCGGCCTATGCTTGTGGGTATTCAGGCCTGGTGCGAAACAACCCAGTCGGGAAGCGGCACACTCCATATTCGCAGAAGACGAGTTTGACGGACGCAACGATGGTCAATAAGCGCATTGACGGGCCGACCGGCACCGAGACCGTCGGACATGAATGGGATGGCATCGAGGAACTCGACACCCCGATGCCGCGGTGGTGGCTCTGGACACTTTACCTTACCATTGTGTGGGGTATCGTTTACGTCATCCTTTATCCCGCCTGGCCGCTTGTTGATAAGGCCACCGAAGGCATGCTTGGCTGGAGCAGCCGGGGCGAACTTGCCAAAGAAATGAGCGTCGTTGATCAAGGGCGCGTAACGATGCGCGAGGAACTGTCGCGCATTCCAATCGAACGGCTGCCCGAAAATAGCAAAATGTTCACGCAAGCGGTCGCTGGCGGACGGTCTGCCTTTCAGGTTCATTGCTCGCAGTGCCATGGTTCGGGCGCAGCGGGTAGCCAGACACTCGGCTACCCTAATCTCAACGACGACGATTGGCTGTGGGGCGGCGATATCAAGGCAATCGAATATACTTTGATCAATGGTATACGGGCGCCCGGTGTGGAAAAAACCCGCGCTAGTATTATGCCACCGTTCGACGGCGTCTTTGAGCCCGTTCAACTGGAAGCTTTGGTAAATCACGTGCTTTCGTTGAGTGGAAGAGGGTCGCGCAACGCGCTGGGCGCGCAGACTTTCCAAGATAATTGCTCCGTCTGTCATGGAACCGGCGGAGAAGGAAAGCGCGAACTCGGTGCTCCACGTCTGAACGACGCAATATGGCTCTATGGAAGCTCGCGTGAGCAGCTCCGCAACCAAATTCTGAAGCCAAAGATGGGGCGGATGCCACATTGGGGCGACCGTCTAGATCCGGTCACTATCAAAATGCTTTCTGCCTATGTTTGGTCGCTTGGGGGCGGCGAAGAATTTGTCGAGGTAGCTGCGGATTCCGCAGTTAAGGTCGATGCCGAACCGTGACCCCAGCCGCGCGTCGAGCGCACCTCCTCGTCGCGAAGGCGAGAACAACGACCCGACCATCGTGGTTGAGGGTGGCCTTGCAAAAACCAACGAGCCCGTATCCAGCGCGGTAGCGGAACCGGAGGCCACCACGCGTCGCCACGAACCGCACGAACCGCCGCGCCAGCACCTTCCGGCCAAGCTGTTCGAAAAACGCACCAAGGTTCACAACAAGCGGGTCGATGGTCCCTTCCGCCGATTTAAATGGTTCGTCATGTTTGTGACGCTGGCGATCTATTATGGCACCCCATGGATCCGATGGGATCGTGGACCCTACGCTCCCGATCAAGCAGTGCTGATCGATCTGGCAAATCGACGGTTCTACATGTTCGGCATAGAAATCTGGCCGCACGAATTTTACTACGTTGCAGGCCTACTTATCATGGCCGCGCTCGGTCTTTTTCTGGTAACGAGTGCTGTAGGTCGCGCATGGTGCGGATATGCGTGCCCGCAGACCGTCTGGACGGATTTGTTCCAGCATGTGGACCGTTTCGTCGATGGCGATCGAAACGCCCGTATCAAGTTGGACGCCGCCCCCCTCGGACCGAAGAAGCTCGGGAAGCGCGCGTTCAAATATACGATTTATCTCATAATTGCGTTCTGGACCGGCGGCGCGTGGATCATGTATTTTGCCGACGCGCCCACACTTGTGCGCGACTTTTGGGCCGGTGAGGCGGCACCTGCGGCATACATTACGGTCGCGATCCTGACACTCACTACATTCACGCTTGGCGGCTTCATGCGGGAACAGGTCTGCATCTACATGTGTCCCTGGCCGCGGATCCAGACCGCCATGATGGACGAAAAGTCGCTTCTCGTAACTTATAAGGACTGGCGAGGCGAACCACGCGGCAGCGTCAAGAAGGCGAAGAGTGAGCCAGAAAAGTTCGGCGACTGCATCGACTGTCTGCAGTGCGTCGCCGTCTGTCCAACCGGCATTGATATTCGCGAAGGACCGCAAGTGGGCTGCATCACGTGCGCGCTCTGCATTGACGCGTGCGACAAGGTCATGGCAGAAATCGGAAGGCCGCGCGGTCTGATCGACTACGCAACCCTTGATGATTGTAAGAAAGAAGCGAACGGGGAAGCCACGCGGCCGCCCTGGAAAGCTTTGCTGCGACCCCGAACCGTCGCCTACTTTCTCATTTGGGGAAGCATCGGTTTTGCAATGCTTTTTGCCTTGGGCGTGCGCAGTCATGTCGGCTTGTCGGTCACACCCGACCGCAATCCGCCCTACATTCTGATGAGCGATGGATCGGTGCGTAATTCCTACACGCTCAAACTACGGAACATGGAGAGCCGACCGCGCGATATGGAGATTGCACTTCAAGGTCTTCCCGATGCGGTTATGTGGATCGACACCACGGGGCGTGATGGGGCCGCGCGCAAGCAGATTAAAACGGTGCCAGCGGATCAGGTTCTCGCAGTCCGCGCTTATGTCATAGCTCCACCTGGGACAGACACGGATGACTTCAGCTTCCGGCTGACATCGCGGGACGAACAGAAGGAAAGCGTTGAAACCAAAGCGCGCTTCGACACGCCGAAAGTTGGCGAATGAAAAACGAGTTCACTGGTAAACACATGGCCGTGATCATTGTATCCGGCTTCGGGATCATCATCTCGGTAAATCTTTTTATGGCCACGCTCGCGGTGCGAGGATTTGGCGGGGTGGTGGTTGAAAACTCCTATGTCGCGAGCCAGGAGTTCAACGGCTGGCTAGAGGCAGCGAAGCGCCAGAAGGCGCTCGGATGGAACGCTCAGATGTTATTGAGTGAAAACAACCATCTCTTAGTCAAAACTACCGGCATACCCGATGGCGTTACCATTAAAGCGATCGCCCGTCGGCCGCTCGGCAAACCAGACACCACTCCGCTGAGCTTCATCGAATCCACACCTGATAATTTCGTTTCGCTGAAACCTCTCGCTGCCGGTCGCTGGATCGTCAGGCTGACACTTTCGGCCCCCGATGGCCGCACCTGGGCGAGTGAAGAGCAAATGCCGTGACCACGCTTTCGCTTCCCGACGAAATCGATCACGTCGGCTTGACCGATAGTCGTTTTACGGTTCCCGGAATTCGCTGTGCCGGCTGCATCGCCAAAATCGAGCGAGGATTGCAAGAAGTCGATGGCGTAGATGCGGCGCGGGTAAATTTCTCGGCGAAGCGGGTCGCTGTCAGACACGATCGGTCTCTGGACGCGGAGACATTGGTTGCCGCACTCGGAAGACTTGGCTTTGAGGCCCAGTCCGCCGCGACCAATCCGCTCGGCCAAGACGACATTGAAAGCCGCACCCTACTGCGTGCGGTCGCCGTCGCAGGCTTTGGCATGATGAATATCATGTTGCTGTCTGTCAGCGTCTGGTCGGGGGCAGGAGGGGTAACTCGCGAATTGTTCCATTGGCTATCGGCGCTCATCGGGCTTCCGGTTGTCGCCTATGCTGGCCGCCCGTTCTTCAGCAGCGCCGTTATGGCGCTGCGACATCGCCGAACCAATATGGACGTGCCAATCTCCATCGGCGTCCTGCTTGCAACGGGACTTAGCGTCTACGAAACTGCAACCGGCGGTGAACATGCCTATTTCGACAGCGCAGTCATGCTGCTGTTTTTCTTGCTGGTTGGCCGCGCGCTTGACTCCACAATGCGAAACAAAACCCGGGCCGGGATCGGTTCATTGCTGTCGCGTATGGGCAAATCCGCACGCGTGGTTGCACCGGACGGATCGACAAAATCGGTGGCCGCCGAAGACTTAAGTCCAGGCATGCTTATGCTCGTCGCAGCCGGCGAAGCACTTGCCGCCGACGGCGTTATCGAAGAGGGCAGGAGCTCGATCGACAACGCGATGCTGACGGGCGAAAGCATCCCGCAAGCCGTAGGGTTTGGCGACGCGGTGCACGCTGGCGCAATCAATATGGGCGATCCTATTCGTGTGCGTGTCACTGCAGCTTCGTCCGATACCGTCATCGCTGAAATCGCACGATTGATGGACGAGGCTGGACAGTCTCGCAGCTACTATGTTCGGATCGCGGACCGCGCTTCGCGGCTATATGCACCTACAGTCCACACCCTGGCGCTGCTGGCATTTGGCGGATGGATGATCGCCGGCGTCGGATTGCACCAGTCACTGGTTATTGCGATCGCCGTGCTTATAATCACGTGTCCCTGCGCCATGGGGCTGGCAGTTCCAGCCGCACATGTGGTGGCATCGGGAGTCCTTGCGCGACGTGGGCTGCTCGTAAAGGACGGTAGCGCGCTTGAACGACTCGCCGAAGTGGATATCGCGCTTTTCGATAAAACGGGAACGCTGACGATCGGTGAGCCGGTCCCAGAGATTCGGCATCTCTCGCGCGAGCGTAAATCGATTGCTCTCGCGCTGGCCCAGTCTAGCCGGCATCCGTTAAGCCGAGGTCTCGCTCGCGCCCTCGAGGCTGAAGGTGTAACGCCGGCGGTCGTCTGCTCGCTTTCCGAAACAGGCGGGACAGGAATTTGCGGGAGTTGGGGAGTCACCCGTGTCGCACTGGAACGAACCGAAATTTTAGGCGGTGGGTTATCCTCCACTCTTCGGATCGGCAAAGACAGGGTTGATATACAATTTTTAGATCCAATGCGACCAGATGTGGTCGAGACCCTCCACGCGCTCAAGACTTGCGGTATCGACAGCCGCATCCTTTCCGGTGATCGGCAAATGTCCGTAAACGCATTGGCGCGCGAACTTGGTATTACCAGTGCGGCGGAGATGCGACCGGAAGCCAAATTGACGCTGCTCTACGCGTTAGGGAAAGAAGGTCATCGCCCGTTGATGGTCGGCGATGGGATTAACGACGGACCGGCCTTGGCCGCGGCGCACGCGTCTATTGCGCCCAGCAGTGCGAGCGATGTCAGTCAACAGGCGGCTGATGCCGTCTTCCTCGGCCGGGGGCTAATGCCAGTCGCACTCGCGGTCGAAGTCGCACGCCGGACGATGCGCATCGTCCGCCAGAACTTTGGTTTTGCTATTGCCTACAATGTGGTGGCTGTGCCTCTGGCTATCGCTGGATTGTTAACGCCGCTGATCGCGGCGATTGCAATGTCTCTTAGTTCACTTGTGGTCGTAGGCAATTCTCTTCGACTGGCACGAGACACGAAACACCAGCCAACGTGAATGTCTTGGCTTACCTGATCCCGGTCGCGCTCGCTTTTGGCGGTGCCGGTCTGGCAATGTTCTTTTGGGCCATGCGTAACGGCCAATTCGAAGATCTCGACGGAGCCGCCAACCGCATCCTGATTGACGACGAGGAGCCAAAAGAATGAACCTTTCCGGCTTGGCAGTCTTGACGTTGTTACCCGTCATGGTTGGTCCGTTACCGGCCCCCGTTCCCACCCTGCATGTGGTCATATGTTCCGATCTGGGGAACCGCACTATTGAGATACCGATCCCAGTCGACAAACCCCATCAACCGGAACCCTGTTGGGCAAAAGCTTGTCACGCGTCGTGCAGCCGCAAACAAATTGCTCGAGAGCAATGAACGCGTCGTCATTCTTCACCAAAAGGTTCAGTCATTTCTGGAGCGTGGTCTATCATTCTTAAGCAACGACATTCTTTCGCTAACGCCGAATGGGCTGTCATATGCGCGCACCATTGCCATCATTTTGAGACTTATCGTCAGAATTCGTCCCGCAACTTCAGCTCGGTTGTCTGAGCTCAACCGCCGAAAGGAAAAAACATGCCTCTCTGGTTTTTCCCGTTCCTCATTGGAATTCTAGCAACTTTTAGCCTGATAGCTGGGATTTGGCTGGTGCTGCACCTGCGAGACCTGGTTGGTCTTTTCTCGGACGACACCTCCAACGATATTGTTCGAGGCCCTGGCAAGCGGCGCGCATCCCGCGCGCGAGTTTGGCTGGCCCTAATTATCTTTAACACTGGCTGGATCGCATCAATTTTAATCTGGATCTTCGTGATCGAGGGTTATTCGAACGCAGTTACCGACGCCGCAGGCTAATCTGGCACCGTTAGGCCACGGCTCCTCTGCCGTAGGGTTTAAACAGATTAAAGATGAGACGGCCCTACCAACAGATACTGCTTGTCGTTCTAGCGAGCCTGGCGGGTCAATATTGAGCGAATTCCTGTAAATTTAAGTCGATCTCACGCCTGCGTCGGAAATTCCGCAGCGTGATTCACCGAACGCTCGGACGTTGAGCGTGGTCGGGTGCGCGAGGCATTGGCAACCGGCACGGCGTGCGCCGACCTGATCTGACATGACCCCCTGATTTTCATCCAAGTTTGATTAGAGTCCGACCCTGAAGGTAGGACGGACGAGATGAAGAGAACGAGGTTTTCGGAAGAACAGATCATCGGGATGCTGAAGGAGGCGGAGGCCGGCGCGAAGACCGCTGACTTGGCCCGGAGATACGGGGTTCCCGAAGCGACGATCTACAACTGGAAGTCGAAGTATGGCGGGGAAGTGTCCGAGGCCCGGCGACTGAAGGATCTTGAGAGCGAGAACGCAAAGCTGAAGCGGCTGCTGGCCGACACGATGCTGGACAAAGTTGCGCTGAAGGACCTGCTGGCAAAAAAGTTCTGACGCCCGCCGCGCAGCGGGAAGCTGTGTCTCATCTCCAGGCTTGTTACGGGATGAGCGAACGGCGGGCGTGCCGTGTCATCTGTGCCGATCGCAAGGGCGTGCGTTACCGTTCCACGCGGGACGATGATGCCGATCTGCGTGGGAAGCTACGTGAGCTGGCCAACTAGCGTCGCCGGTTCGGCTACGCGTTTTCAGGTCTGTTTTTTGAAGAGCCATATTCTCGCGATCGGGCCGATGACGCGAGGCGACTTGTGGGAAGTCGTGGCGGTCCCCGACATTCGCAGCCAGGTCAGCGCTCTCGCGCGCCGCCTGGTCAACGCGCATTGGACGGGGGGCGAGGGGCTATAGGCGCAGCGCGATAGCGTGATGGCGGCATACCAAACCGCCGTGCAAAGGCCGTCGCAAAGTGACTCGGCGTGGCAAAGCCGGTAGCCAGCGCGACCTCGGTGACCGGTTCGGTGGTGTTACGGAGCCGCCGGGCCGCGTCGTCGAGCCGCATGCGCATCACATATTGCCAGGGCGAGAGGCCGAACGCCTGCTGGAAAGCGCTGGTGAAACGGCGAACATCCATCCCGACGAGCCCCGCCAGCACGTCAAGACTGTGGCGGGCGTCGAGCTGCCCGCGGATAGCGTCGGCCAGCAGGACCCGGTCGGACGCCGGCAGCTGACGGCGCCGCGGACTTTTGGTGCCAGGCCCATAGTGTCGGCGAATATGCCATTCCAGCGCGTCGCCGAGGGCGCGCGCCGCCATCATCGAAAGATCGTCATTTGCACCGCGCAAGAGGTGCGCCAGTCGGACTGTGGCGTCGAAAAGACCATCGTCGCGATACTGGACACGCGCCGCAAGCGGCGCATCGTCCAGCAGTGCGGTCGGCACGCGGAATTCGACGAATTCAGCCCGTTCGCCCTGCGCCAGCGCGGCATAGCGGCATGCCGCCGGGATGACCCAGACATCGCCGCGCGATGGCAGCGCGCTGCCCGACGGCCCAACCGAAAACTCGCAGTCCATCCGGTCCAGTTGTCCGCCCAGATGGACAACGATGACGTGGTGACCCTCCTCGAACGCCCAGTCGGTCGGGCACGCCAGATTTTCGGCCGCAGCCAGTACGCCTAAATGCCCAATCTGCGCCTGATGCCGCGCGAGCACGTCGCGCTGGGATCGCGGCCGGATCCCGTCCCAAATCTGTGCGGCTTCGGTCAATCGCCCACCTCGCGAGTCCCCACGACTCGTCTTGCCCAAACCGAAAACTGCGCCGGAATTGGAAAGCGGACAAGGTGAAAGCGTCCTATCCTCTGGAAAACAGACCCAAAGGAGACATTTGATGACCGATCACAGCATTCAAGGAAAAACCGTACTGATCGCGGGGGGCGGCAAGAATCTGGGCGGTCTCATCGCCCGCGACCTTGCCGCGCATGGGGCAAAGGCAATCGCCATCCACTATAATAGCCCGGCCTCTGCGGCCGAAGCCGAGGAAACGCTCGCGGCGGTTCGGGCCGCTGGTGCCGAAGCGGTCAGCTTCCAAGCTGACCTCACGTCTGCGGCCGCGGTCGAAAGGCTTTTTGCCGACACGATCGCCGCGATCGGCCGTCCCGACATCGCGATCAACACGGTCGGGAAAGTGCTCAAAAAGCCCTTCACCGAGATCAGCGAGGCCGAATATGACGAGATGACCGCGGTCAATTCAAAGGCCGCTTTCTTCTTCCTGAAAGAGGCGGGCAGGCATCTGAATGACAATGGCAAAATCTGCACCATTGTGACCTCGTTGCTTGGCGCTTTCACGCCCTTTTACGCGGCCTATGCCGGCACCAAGGCTCCGGTCGAGCATTATACCCGCGCCGCGTCGAAGGAATTTGGCGAACGGGGCATTTCGGTGACGGCGATCGGGCCGGGGCCGATGGATACGCCCTTTTTCTATCCGGCGGAGGGCGCCGACGCGGTGACGTATCACAAATCGGCGGGCGCCCTGTCGGCCTTCTCGAAAACCGGCCTCACCGATATCGAGGATATTGTGCCCTGGATCCGTATGCTGGTGTCAGAGGGTTGGTGGATGACCGGCCAGACGATTCTGGTCAACGGCGGCTACACGACCAAGTGACCCCTCCCGGCGGGCGGCGGTTGCCGCCGCCCGCCGCTGTCGGGGCGATCAGGCGACGACGCCAGTCCCCGAGCAACAAAATGTTCCTCTCCTGCATCCACTGCCGGAAGCCATGCCGTCTAGCCCATGATCGGCCCTTGCGCCGGTCCGGGCGGCGGCTTCGCGCGGCGGTTGATATGTGCTCCCCGGTGCAGTTCATCCCCGCCTTGCGAGAAGCCGTCGCCTGTGGTTTCACCATGCCGGTGCGGTATGACGGAGAGATATGTCGATGGATTTTTTGATTGCCGCCGCGGCCGCTGCCGCCACCGTACCCGCCCCCGCGGCGACGCCGCCCGCTCCTACGACGGTTTCGGTCCCGGTCGCGGAATCGATCAGCGCCGAAGATATTGCGGCCTATATCAGCCCGCGCGAAATCGCATCCTATGTCCCGGCGCCGCCGCCGACCACCGAACTGGTGGCGGTTAGTGACAGCTTTTTCAGCTTGCTCGAACAGATCACGATGGTCGCGTTGCTCGTCGTCGGTCTTTTTCTGCTCGCCCGGTTGCTCCACGCTTGGATGTTGCACCGCTCGATCCGGCGCGCGCTCGAAGCGAAATCGGACGCGGTCAGTCCGCTGATCGACAAGCTCAACAAGCCTTATGAGCATGTCAGCTGGCAGGGTGGCAAGGAAACGGCCAGCGGCGGCGACGACCGCAACGCCCTTGTCCTGTTGGCGATCGGCCTCGCGATGGCCGGCTTCGGGTTGATCCAGGGCCATGAACAGCTGATCCGCACCGCTGCGGGCGCGTCGCTCTTCCCGATCTTTGTCGGCATCGCCTTGCTCGTCCGCCGCCGTCTCGCGCGCGCCGCGGCTGCCGAGGAGCGCGCCGCTGCGTGATGACGGGAGCGCCGAAGAAGATTGGGCTCTCAACCAGCGGGTTGCCGGGGGGGATCGCGCCGCTTTCCAGCTCCTCGTGTTGCGGCACGAAGGGCGGTTGCGGGCGTTCCTGGCGCGCGCCGCGGGATGCGACGCCGACGATCTGGCGCAGGAAGCCTTCGTCCGCGCGTGGCAACGCGCCGACGATTATCGGGGGCAGGGGAGTTATGCGGCCTGGATCATGGGAATTGGCTGGCGGTTGTTTCTCGATCAGCGCCGCACTGCGCGGCGACGCGAGGGGCTGGCGGGCCGCGATGACGATGCGCCGACGTCGACCGATCCGCGCGGCGCCAGCGACGCGGCGATCGACGCCGACCGCTTGCTCGCCGGGCTCTCGCCGCAGGAACGCGCTGCGCTCACCTTGTGCTTCGGCCATGGCTGGTCGCATGGCGAGGCGGCCGAGATCATGGGGGTGCCGCTCGGCACGCTCAAATCCTTGGTCTTGCGCGGGCGTGCCAAGGCGCAGAAGATGATCGGCGAAGGAGCGGACGCATGACGGCGCCGAATCATACGGACATCGATGCGATGCTGACGGCGATGCTGGCCCCGCCGACGCGTCCCGGCGACCGTGCCTTTACCGTTCAGGTCGAACGCGCGATCGACGCCCAGGCCGCCTACGCCCGCGCCCGCGCGCGCTTCTGGCGCAGCTTTGGGTTCGAGGCGCTGGCGGTTGGCGCGCTGCTCGCGGCGCTATGGCTGCTGTCGTCGGCGCCGCTACCCGCGCCGCTGGCCGGGGCGACGCATTGGGGACTTGCGTCGCCGCTGCTGCTCATCCTGCTGCTGTGGTTCGGGACGCAGCGCTGGCGGAGTGCTTAGCGGGCCGGCGAATCCTCGCCCTCAATGCCCTGATACTTCAGCTGCAGATAGCGTTCGCGCGTCGCCAGCTTGTCGAGTTCGCCCGCCGCCAGGCTGCGTGCCGCGCTGCCGATTTCGGCTTCCAGCATCTTGAGGCCGCCGACTAAAGTCTCATCGGGGGTGCGCCCGGCATGGGCTTCGCCGCGCAGTCCCGCGGGAATGCGCTGATAGCCCGCAACCAGCTCGGGCAGATCTTCGCCGACCAGCTTGCGGATGTTCGCCGCGGCGGGTTCGCCGGGATCGAGCGTCTGGAGCTGCGGCGCGAGCAGGTCGAGCTGGACGCCGATGCCATCGACCAGCGTGCGCGCCGGGGCGGGCAGCATCGGGCGCTGCGCCTCCAGCCAGATTTCGGTGCGTCCGGCGAGCTGCTTCAAATCGGTCTTGGGCAGGTCGGCCTGCCGCGGTTCGGGGAAGGGCGAGCGGCCAAACAGCACCGCAACGCCGATCAGCAGCACGACCAGCGCCAGCAACCCCGTGAACCCCAGCGGCTGGATCAGCACGCCGAACAGTGCGGCCCCCAGCAGCACGATCCCGCCCGCGATCAGCACCCGGCCCAGCTTTTTATACAAATGCTGGCGGCGCAGCGCGACGCTCTTGGTGCCGATCGGGCCGCGGCGCTCGCGCGACCGTTCGATCGCCGATGCCGCCGACATCCGGACCTTGTCGACCTCGCTCATCGTCATCCTTCGAGCGACGCGAGCGGGCTGTCGGCGCCGCCGACGCTGGCCTGCGCCTGGCTCGCACCCTCGGCGCGCGCGATATAGCCCTTCGACTTGGCGACCTCGCCCTCCAGCGTGTTGACCGTCGTCTTCATGCTGTCGAGTGCTTTGAGCTTAAAGGTGTCGATCGCGTCCATCGTGTCATAGATGTTCTGGAATGCGCGCTGTAGCGTTTCCATCGGGATCGTGCTCGACGCCGCCTGCTCATGGATACGCGCGGTGTTGTCCTTCAGCATCTTCGACGTGCCGTCGATGATGTTCGCAGTGGTGGTGTTGAGCGCGGTGATCTGTTCGAGCACCAGCTTCTGGTTGGTCATCGCCTGCGCGACGGTGATCGCGGTCTTGAGCGCGCCGACGGTGGTCGTGCTGGCGCGGTCGACCCCCTTCACCAGCTCGACATTGTTCTTTTTGACCAGGTCGAGCGCCAGATAACCCTGCACCGTCACCGCCATTTGCGTCAGCAGATCCTGTGTCCGCTGGCGCGCGTAAAACAGCGCATTTTCGCGCAGTACCTTGGCTTTCGCGGGGTCGCTGCTGTCGAGTTCCTCGGCTTTCGCTTCCAGTTTGGCGTCGAGCGTCTGGGCGATGTGGACCATCTGCTCCAGCTTGCCCATCGCCTCCCACAGCTTGCGGCGTTCGACGTCGATGGCGGCATTGTCCATCAACAGCTCGTCCTTGCCGTTCGCCAGCGCGTTGAGCACGCCCGAGATATGCGACTGGGCGCTGCGATATTTGGCGAAATAATTGGTGACGCTGCTGCCGAACAATTTGTCGAGGATACCGCGCTTCG
>Ga0265296_1002348_pt1 | contig 19269 bp, 20 predicted proteins | sample MunlanPumphouse1_FD_189073 | JGI IMG/M metagenome (GOLD analysis project Ga0265296, IMG submission 189073) | Groundwater microbial communities from a municipal landfill in Southern Ontario, Canada - Pumphouse #1 | ecosystem: Environmental > Aquatic > Deep subsurface > Groundwater | place...
GCTTGCCCCGCGCTGGGGTGCGAAGCAGCCCTAAAACCTGCCACCCTGATCATTCTGATAGAACTCATTGGCCTTGTTGGGGCCGCTTCGCAGCCCAGCGCGGGGCAAGCCCGCTCGCCACAAGAAGCCCGCTCGCCACAAGAAGCGCGCAGAGCCACAACAAGCTCCATCGTCACATGGTTTTTTTGCCTGCCTTTCTACAATGATTCCAAGAGGAACAGACATGGCTCAAACATCCCCGATTCGCTACAGCTTTGGCGCCGATGAGCATTTGTTCGCCGAGGTCAGCGAAAGCATGTCCCTGGAGGCGTTCTTCAAAGGCATGGCTGTCACCCGTGCGGTGCAGCGCCTGGAACTGCCCGGCGTGCTGGATATCTGCCTGGCCAATGCCTCGTTCCAGATCCGCTTCGACCCGGACCTGATCGCCCCCCATGTGCTGCTCGACGCGGTGCAAACCGCCGAGGCCCAAGCGGTGGCCGAACGTATCTTGCATACGCGCATCATCGAGATCCCGGTGCTGTACAACGACCCCTGGACCCATGAAACCCTGATGCGTTTTCGCGACCGTCACCAAGACCCCACTGGCACGGACCTGGAGTACGCGGCGCGGGTCAATGGCCTGGCGGATGTCGAGGCGTTTGTTGCTGCCCACAGTGGCGCGCCGTGGTTTGTGTCGATGGTCGGCTTTGTGGCCGGCCTGCCGTTCATGTTCCAGATGGTCGAGCGCGAGCGCCAGTTGCAGGTGCCCAAATACCTGCGCCCACGCACCGACACGCCGAAGCTGACACTTGGCCATGGCGGCTGTTTTGGTTGTATCTACTCAGTGCGCGGTGCCGGCGGCTACCAAATGTTTGGCGTGACCCCGGCGCCGATCTACGACCCGGCCCAGCAGTTGGCCTACCTCAAGGAGCACATGGTGTTCTTTCGCCCAGGCGACATCGTGCAGTTCAAGCCCATCGACCGGGATGCCTACGACCTGGCAGTGGCCGAGGTAGAAGCCGGACGTTTTGACTTGCGCATTCGCCCGGTGGAGTTCTCCCTGGATGCTTTTTTTGCCGACCCGATCGGCTATCCGAAAACCCTGCAGGAGGCGCTCCTATGATCAAGGTGCTCAAGCCTGGCCTGGCGACTTCCGTGCAGGACCTGGGGCGCGAAGGCTTTTACCACTTGGGAATCCCGCCGTCCGGCGCCCTGGACCAGTACGCCTTGAGTGCGGCCAACCACCTGGTAGGCAACCCGGCGGGCGCGGCGGGGTTGGAATGCACGCTGATCGGCCCGGAGCTGGAGTTTCAACAGGATGGGTTGGTGGCGTTGAGCGGCGCGCTGATGTCGCCGCGCCTGGACGGTGAAGTGGTGCACCAGGACACGGCGTTCCAGGTGCGTGCCGGGCAGGTGCTGCGCTTTGAGTTTCCGGTGGCCGGTGCGCGGACCTATCTGGCGGTGGCCGGGGGGATCGACGTGCCGCTGGTGCTGGGCAGTCGCTCCACCTACACCTTGGGTGGGTTGGGCGGGTTTCATGGGCGGCGCTTGCAGGAGGGGGATGTGTTGCCTATCGGCGAGACCCGCGGGCAAAGCCGGGCCGGCAACAGTTTGCCGATGGCCCTGCGCCGCTCGGTGGGCGGCGATGTGACATTGCGTGTGGTGCCGGGCTTGTATTACGAGCGCCTGACGCCCGAGGCCAAAAGCAGCTTTTTCGCCGAACCCTGGACCGTGGGCTCCGAAGCCGACCGGATCGGCTACCGCTTCAAGGGCGGCAGTGCCTTGAGCTTCCAGCCACGGCAGCAACCGTTTGGCGCAGGCTCTGACCCATCGAACATCGTCGACAGCTGCTACCCCATCGGCTCGATCCAGGTCCCGGCCGGCCTGGAACCCATCGTGCTGCACCGCGATGCCGTATCCGGCGGCGGCTACGCGATGATCGGCACGGTGATCAGCGCCGACCTTGATTTGATCGGGCAGATGCAGCCCAACCAGCGCGCGGGGTTTGTCGCGGTGACGTTGGAAGAAGCGCTGCAAGCGCGGCGGGTGTACAAGAAGCGGCTCAAAGCGATGGCCGGGTTGTTCGCCTGACTCCCCCAAGCGCTGTAGGAGCCGGCTTGCCGGCGATAGCGGTAACCATCAACAGAGGTGTTGAATGTTATGCCCTCATCGCTGGCAAGCCAGCTCCTACAGAGTTTTGGGGGGCAGGGTCAGAAGAGTTGGGTGAACAACCAGTACAAGCTACCCGACAGCACAATCGCCGCCGGCAACGTCAGTACCCAGGCCATCAACAAATTGCGGATGGTCTTCATCTGCAAGCCGCCGCCATTGGCGACCATGGTCCCGGCCACGCCCGAGGACAGCACATGGGTGGTGGATACCGGCAAGCCGAACATGTCTGCGGCGCCAATGGTCAGCATGGCCACGGTTTCCGCCGAGGCGCCCTGGGCGTAGGTCAGGTGGGTCTTGCCGATTTTCTCGCCGACGGTCACCACGATGCGTTTCCAGCCGACCATGGTGCCCAGGCCCAGGGCGATGGCCACGGCGATCTTCACCCATAGCGGGATGAAGCGCGTGGCGTTGTCGATCTGTTGCTTGAACAGTTGCAGCTTGCCCTGGGTGTCAGCATCGAAATGGCCGACCTTGCCCTTGTCCATCAGGCGAATGGTTTCGCTGGTCAGGTACATGTCGTTACGCACGTTGCCCATGGCCTCGGCGGGCACTTTGGCCAGGGAGCCGTAGCCTTTCACTTGTTCACCGATGTGCCCGGTCAGGGCGGCGAGGGCGGGGATCAACTCGGGCGTGACGTCCTTGGTGCGCACATAGGTCGACAGCGTCGGTCGCGGGTCGGCCGGGGCCGCCTGCGGTGCGCTCTTGACCAGGGCTTGCTGGGTGACTTCTGCCACCGCGGCAAATTGCAGGGATTGATCGGCCGGCATGGTGCGGTTCAAGGCGTAGGCCATGGGCAGGGTGCCCACCAGGATCAACATGATCAGGCCCATGCCTTTCTGGCCATCGTTGGAACCGTGGGCAAAGGATACGCCGGTGCAGGTCACGATCAGCATGCCGCGAATCCACCAGGGCGGCGGTGTGTTGCCCTTGGGGGCCTTGTACAGCGAGCGGTTTTTCACAAAGGCCCGCAGTGCCAGTAACAGCAGGGCTGCAAAACCGAAGCCGATCAGTGGCGACAGTAGCAGCGCGTAGCCGATCTTGATCGCTTGCGCCCAGTCCACGCCGCTGGTGCCGTCGCGGCCGTGCATCAGGGCATTGGCCACGCCAACACCGATGATCGAGCCGATCAGCGTATGGGAAGACGACGCCGGCAGGCCCAGCCACCAGGTGCCGAGGTTCCACAGGATCGCGGCGATCAGCAGGGCGAAGATCATCGCAAAACCAGCCGATGAGCCGACCTGCAGGATCAACTCCACCGGCAGCAAGGCGATGATGGCAAAGGCCACCGCGCCACTGGACAGCAGCACCCCGAGGAAGTTGAAGAACCCCGACCAGACCACGGCGAAATGCGGCGGCAGCGAGTTGGTGTAGATCACCGTCGCCACCGCGTTGGCGGTGTCATGGAAGCCGTTGACGAACTCGAACCCCAAGGCAATCAGCAACGCCACGCCCAGCAGCAGGAACGGGGTCCAGGTGGTGACCACCGTGCCCAACTCTTGCATGTCGTGCATCAGGCTGTAGGCGGTGAACAACAGGCCCATGGCGAGTACGGCGAAGAACACGATCACCGTGAGCAGGCCGGGTTTCTTGTCCAATTGCGGTTTTGCGTCAGTGGCGCCTGCCTGGGAGGAGGCAGTGAGGGAAGGGGTGGCCATGCCGGAGCATCCAGTGTGGGGAGGATGTTTCCCATGATCGTTGCAGAATGTTACAGAGATGCTGCGTCAAATCAGTGTTTGGTGGATAGAGATCACCGCCGGTCCACAAATCCCTGTAGGAGCCGGCTTAGTAATCCCGGCGCTTGCGAAACGCCCATCGGCCGGCAATCAAGGTGAACGTCGCCACCAACGCTACCAGGATCCAGAACCCTTCGGGGTCCTGGGAGAGCGGCACGCCACCGACGTTCATGCCAAAGAAGCCGGCGATGATATTGATCGGCAATGCCAGTACCGTCACCACCGTCAGGGTAAACAGCGTGCGGTTGCTTTGTTCGTTGAGGTTGGCGGCGATTTCTTCCTGCAACAACTTGATCCGTTCGCCCAGGGCCGTGAGGTCGTTGATGATCAGGGCGAATTCTTCGGTGGATTTGCGCAGCTCCTTCACGTCTTCCTTTTGCAGCCACTGCGGCGGGCGATTGAGCAGGCGCAGCAGCGAGCCCGGCTCCAGTGCCAGCAGGCGTTGCAGACGTACCAGCACCCGGCGCATGGCCCCCAGTTCGGCGCGGTTGGTGGACAGGCGCGAGGACAGCAACTGGTCTTCGATCTGGTCCACACTCTGGCTGGTCTTGCGCACGATCTGTGTCAGCACCTCGCCTTGATCGCGTAACAGATGCACCAACAGCTCCAGGGGCGAGCGAAAGTGCTCGCCGGCCTTTACCGAGGAGCGCAGCTTGTCCACCGAGTGCAGGGGTTGCAGGCGCGCACTGATCAGCAGGCGGCTGCGGGCGCAGACCCACAAGGTGGAAATGTCCGAGGACATCATGCTGCTGAAGTTGAACACCACATCGTTGACCACCGCCAGCAAGGCTGAGTCCACATGCTCGATGCGCGTCGAGCGCGAGCCTTCGTGCAGCGCCTCGAAGAACTCTTCGGGCAGTTCCAGGTGTGCCTGCATCCAGCGTTGGCAGGCCGCGTGGGCCAGGTTCAGGTGCAGCCACAGGAACTCATCGGGATCAGCCGGTTGTTGCAAGGCCTTGAGCACAGTCGCTGAGTCGATTTGCTCGGCTTTTTCGCCGGGCTTGAAGCGGAAACCATAAAGCAGGCCAAACAGGTCGGAGTCCTGGTGGCCGTGGTCGATGCTGTGGTTCATGGTGGCTCGCAGAGGAAAGCGACAGGTGCGCGTCGAGCAATCATTGCAAGGGGATTTGACAGTTTTGTGTCAGTCAACAGCGGCCTGTGGCAAGGCGGCTTGTTGTGGTGAATTAGCGTGCTGTGGCGAGGGGGCTTGTCCCCCGCTGGGCTGCGCAGCAGCCCTGAACCCAGGCGCTGCGGTCTGCCTGATAAAAAGCGGCGGTCTTATTGGGGCTGCTGCGCAGCCCAGCGGGACAAGCCCCCTCGACACGGGGGGCTTGTCCTGGACCGGTTACCAGAAGTGCTGGGGTAACTCAGGTGTCTTGCTTGTTTTCCAGTACTTTGCCGGTCTTGGCGTCGAGCTTCACGTCCCATTTCTTGCCAGTGGTGTCGGTCAGGTCCACTTCGTAGACCAGGGTACCGGCTTCGTTGTCCAGTTCAGTGTCGTTGATGGTCGCGCCGGCGTGTTGGGCCAGGGCGGCGGCATTCAGTTTTTCAAATGGCATCACGGCACCCGATTGCAGCAGGCTTGGAATCTGGTCCGGGCGAACATCGGCCTGGGCCAAACCAGCAGTCAGGGTCAGGGCAGCAGCGGCGAACAGAGCGGTCAGGTTTTTCATGGTGGTGTCCTTTGGGGTGAGCTGTTTAAGTGGGATCAGATTAACCCGCGCAACTTAATTCACCCTTAATTGTGTAGGACGTTTGCGTTGTTTGTTCAATCGCCCCGCGCCGGGAAATTTCATGCTGGTGTCTCAACTTCAGGAGACACACATGAAACAGATACTGGCTTGGCTGTATGCACCCGTGTTCTGGGTGGGGTTTATAGGTGGGGGGCTTTGGTTGGTCACGGTTGGCGCGTCGCAGTGGTTGCTGGCGGTGTTTGCGCTGGCCATCGGCGTGTCGTTCATTGCCGAGTTGTGCTTGCCCTACGAGCCTCAGTGGAACCGCCCGCTGGGCGACCGACGCCGGGATGTCCTCCATGCATTGGTCAATGAAAGCCTGAATGCCCTGGGGTTGCTGGCATTGCCGCTGCTCACGGCATGGCTGGCGATCGAGGGCGCCTGGCCGCGCGCCTGGTCACTGGGGGCGCAATTGCTGCTGGCCATCGTGATTGCCGATGCGGGCATCACGCTGATGCATTACGCCAGTCACCGCATCGCCGCACTCTGGCGTTTGCACGCGGTGCACCACAGCGTGCAGCGGCTCTATGGGTTCAATGGCTTGATGAAGCACCCCTTGCACCAGATGCTCGAAGCCACGGCGGGTTTGCTGCCGCTGATCCTGCTGGGCATTCCAGTGGAGGTAGCGATGTTGCTGGCGCTGGCCATTGCGGTGCAGTTGCTGTTGCAGCACTCCAATGTCGATATGCGCCTGGGGCCGCTGCGCTGGGTGTTTGCCTGGGCGCCGGTGCATCGCTTTCACCACATGAAGTACGGGCGCGCGGGGGATGTGAATTTCGGTTTGTTTTTCAACCTGTGGGACTGGCTGTTGGGGACTGCGTTTTACACCGAGGACTATCGAATGGGCGAGGGCGACTTGGGGATTGGTAGCCGTCCGGATTTCCCGGTGGATTATCTTGGGCAACTGCGTGACCCCTTTACGGCGACCCAGTTGAGTAAAGAACCGCCTGTCCCAAGCGCTCTCCAAATGTAGGCGTGAGCTGTCTGGTTTGATGCGGTGCTCTCGAGTTCTTCGCGAGCATGCTCGCTCCTACAGGGGGAGGAGGTGTACCCGCAGATGGCACAACGAGGCCCCGGCGGTCACGCCAAACAGTTGCTTCATGGTCCGGGAAAAGTGCGCCGAGTCGGCAAACCCCGCGCCATGGGCGGCTTGTGTCAACGTGTGGCCGTTCAGGGCCAGGTCCAGGGCCAGGCGCAAGCGTCGCCACATCACCAGGCGCCGCACCGGCACGCCGAGTTGGCTGACGAACAGGCGTTCCAACTGGCTCAAGGACAGGTGCGCCGCTTCTGCCAACGCTTGCGCCGAGACCTTGCCGTTCAACTGTTGATCAAGGGTGTGCAGTGCGCGCTGCACCCGCTCATCGTCAGCCTGGCGACGTGGCAGTTGGCGCAAAGACTGCTCAAGGCGTTCGGGGGAAAACTCGGCCGTCTCCAGGGTTTTTTGCAACGAATCGAGGTCGAATGCCCCGGGTTCCACATAAGCCATCAACACAGTGCCGGGGGCGTGGACGATGGCATGGGGCTGGCGAGAGGGGATGAACAGGCGATAGGCCGTTTGCAGGTGCCCATCAAGGCTGACGGTGACGGGGCTGCCCGAGGACAGGATAAATTGATGGGCGTAATGAGCGTGGGGCGCAGTGCGCCCCGTCTCACCGAGGATCAGGCCGTAGTCACGGCCCAGCCACAGTTGCCCTGACCACTCGTTCACTCAGTAACCGTTGTCCTGCAGCAGGTCCTGCACGCTGGACGACGGCCAGCGCTTGTAGAACTTCAGCAGTTCGGCGGCGCGGTTGGTGAAGATGCCATCGACCCCGGCGCTCATGACCTTCTCGAAATCCACCGGTTCATCGACGGTATAGACGTGCACCAGCAGGCCTTTGTCGTGGGTCAGTTGGTTCATCTCGGGCTTGACCAGGTCCGAATAGCTCTGGTCGCCGAGGTTCGTCAGCTGTGCGGACGGGCCGGTGCCAATCGCCCCGAGGCTCTTGGCTTCATCGACCCACTTCTCGAATTCGGCAGCGTCCTTGGGTTCCTGCTTGGCATAGTAGGCCGCTTTGGTCGGCTCGCCGGATTCGGCGAAGGTCACCTTGGACTTGGGCTCGATGCTGCCTTCACCCACCCACAGCAGCAGGATTTTCGGGGTGTTGGGCATTTCTTTCTGCAGTTCCTTGAGGCTGGCGGTCTCGAAGGTCTGCAGCACCACGCGGCCCTTGCCCTGGCCGACGCCCGTGTTGCTCTTGCCCAGCTTGGAGCCCACGGAACTGAGCCAACCCTTGTCCAGCAGCTTGTCTTTCAGATCGGCTTCGATCCCCGGAAACTGCTTGGGCTCCTTGGTTTCGATGTACAGGCCGGGTTTGTGCTGGGGGTTGCCTTCGGCGATCTTGATGATTTCGTCCAGGCTGAGGATTTTCAAACCGACAAAGCCCGGGCGCGCACGATCCGGGTAGGCGGCGTTGAACCAACTGCCGGCATCCAGGGTTTGCAGTTCTTTCCAGGTGAACTCGTTGGCCGGGCTGTCTTTGCGCTCAGGGAACTTGGTGGCCACGTCGGTGGTGCGTTGCAGATTGTTGTCATGCAAGGCGAACAGGACGCCGTCCTTGCTGCGTTGCAGATCCAGCTCCAGGTAGTCGGCACCCAGGTCGCGGGCAAGCTTGTAGGCGGCGGCCGTGGACTCCGGGGCATCGAAGGACGCACCTCGGTGGGCGATCACGGCAGGGTGGGGAATGCCGTCCTTGGTCGCCAGTTCAACCGGGCTGATGGGGCTTGCAGCCTGTGCGTGGCCAAGGCCCATCATCAGAGCGAGCAACAGGGCACTCTTGGTAAACGTAGCAGGCATGTGCGAGGTCCTTTCGTGGAGGTAGCTTCAAGAAGGGTTCCTTTTTAACAATTGCATGCAAATCGCGCTATCACCAAACCGACATTAACGTGCGCATGCGCTATTTTTCTGCGCTTTTGTGCCGTGCTATGCAGTACTCTTGGTCCGAGCTTCCCCGCCAGAGGGAAACCTGTATTGCCTTACTTTTCTGCCTCGCGTGTAAACCATCGTTCACTTCCCCTGTGGGATTTTTCAGTGAGGTTTAGCATGCGCATCACTTCAGAACTCATCTGCCAGGCCGCCGACCAACTCAACGGCTTTGTCGGCCTGAACCGCAAGACCGGCCAGTACATCGTACGTTTCAGCGAAGACTCGTTCGGCATGGACGTCGCCGACGACGGCATCATCCCCACCAGCGAGTTCGTCTGGCAGCCCGCGGCCGACCAGGCCATGACCCTGTCCCGCGAGCACATCCAACTGCTGCTGGACCAGAACATCGACGACCGGATCAACATCACCGAACCGCTGCGGGTGTACATGCGCCGGGTTGAAATCCCGCAGATCAGCGCGGTGCGCAGCCTGGTCAGTTGATCACGCTCACCCCTTGTAGGCGCTGGCTTGCAGCGATGGCGCCAGCAAGAACGCCCCGGCAAGCCCGCGCTCACAGGGGGACACCGATCGCCAGTTCAACCCTGCAAATACAGGGCGTTGAAGGCGTAAGCCCGCTCCACCTTGCATACCCGTGTGTGAAAGGCTGAGTACCAGGTGGCCCTACCTTGCTCGCGCACTTCGCGGTGCTCGGTGTGTTGTTTCCAGGCCAGGATGGCGGCCTCGCTGGCCCAGTAGGACACGGTAATTCCCAACCCCTCTTCGCCCCTGGCCGACTCGACACCGAGAAACCCCGGTTGCTGGCGGGCCAGTTCGAGCATGCGTTCGGCGGCCTGTGCGTAGCCTGGGTCCGTATCGGTGCGCAGGGAGGTGAAGATCACGGCGTAATAGGGCGGGGCGGGTGTCTGGGCAATCATGCCGAGCGCTCCTGGCAGGCCCTGAGCCATGCCGTGACCAGCGGCACGTTGGCTCCCTTGAGTGCCGCGCGTTCTGGCTGGAACAGCGTGGCGACAAAAAACGGATGGTCCAGCAGTTCAATCGCCCGCACCTCGCCTGTGGAGTCATGGGCGCTGCCAATCAGATTGTCCTCCAGCAATGCCTGTTCGAAGTCGTGATTGACGCCATAGCGGCAACGATAAGCTTCTTGAATTTCAAGAGTGCCGTAAGCTTCGGCAATCCGGGTGAATGCCATTAGGCGTAACGGGGCGATGGTCTCGACCAGGGCGCATGCCAAGGGGGCGATCACCGTACGGGGCGCATCGGGGGCCAGTTCGCCATGTTCGGCATCGGCCCAGCCCAGCACATTGCGCGCATATTCCAGCACGGCATGTTGAAAACCGCCGCATGTGCCGAGGAAAGGACGCCGCTGTTCGCGGGCAAAACGGATCGCCCGCAAGGCACCGTCGATATCGCGATAGGGGCTGGCAGGTACGCACCAGAATCCGTCGAAGGGTTGCAGGGATTGGGCGTCGAGGAGGGTGTCAGTGGCCAGCCACTGAGCATGGATCGTCAGGCCCAGCTGTGCGCTGGCCTGTTGCAACGCAATCGGGATGGCTTGGTGTGCGGTCACTTGCGGGTCGTAGTCGCCAATCAGGGCGAGGTGCAGGGCAGTGGGGGTCATGGCTGGCGTCCAGTGGCTTGTCGAGTCCTGGAGCGCACTATAGATTGGCGCTCACGCAATCAATATTGGCGTTACTCCACATGCTCAATGCAGCCACGCACTATCAACTCGACTATCCCGACCTAGCGCTGGTCCTTGCCCTGGTGCGTGGTGGCACCCTGGCCCGGGCGGCGGCCTTGCTGCGGGTGGATGTGTCCACGGTGTTTCGGGCTGTGCGGCGCCTGGAGTCGTCACTGGGCCAGGCGCTGTTCGAAAAGAGCCGTGCCGGTTACCTGCCGACCAGCCTGGCCACCACACTCGCCCAGCAGGCCGAACGTGCCGAGCAGGCGTTGGAAGCTGCGCGGGTTGGGGTGGAGCAGGGCGGCGAGGTGATCAGCGGCACAGTGCGCCTGACCTGCACCGATTCGGTGTTGCAGGGCCTGTTGCTGCCGGCCCTGGCCCGGTTCATGCCGGGCTATCCGGCGCTGACTCTGGAACTGAGCACTTCCAACGACTTTGCCAACCTCAGTCGGCGCGATGCCGACATCGCCTTGCGCCTGACCCGCACTCCTGCGGAGCATTTGGTGGGGCGGTGCCTGGGGACGGTGTCTTATCGCGTCTGCGCCAGCCCCGGCTATGCGCAGCAGCACGACATTCAGGACTTGGCCAGCCTGGCCTGGATCGCGCCGGATGACTTCCTGCCCGACCACCCCACCGTGGCTTGGCGTCGCCAGCACTTGCCCGGCGTCAGGCCCAGCTACCGCTGCAACAGCATGTTGTCCGCGACCGAGTTGGTACGTGCCGGCCTGGGCGTGGCGGCGCTGCCGGATTTTCTGTTGGGGGAAGGCCATGGGTTGCAGCCACTGGGGCCAGCACTCGCGGGGCATGATACGGCCCTGTGGTTGCTCACACGCCCGGACTGCCGGGCGCTGCGATCAGTGGTGACGTTGTTCGATGAACTGGGCCAGCACTTGCGCCACCCCTCGTAGGTGCCGGCAAGCCAGTCTCTACAACCCCACCCGGTCATTGGCAAACATACTCACTGCCCGCACGGCATCACTGGTGCCTTCGCGAATCTGCAGGATCACCGTGCCGGCCTGGTTGGCCAGGTCCACGCCTTGGGCGGCCCGGTCGCGGGTGCTGTCCATGCTGTCGATGGCCTGGCGGGTTTCGCTCTGGATCATCTCGATCATGCTCGAAATCTCCGCCGTGGAGCCGCTGGTGCGGGCGGCCAGTTGCCGGACTTCATCGGCGACCACCGCAAACCCGCGGCCCTGGTCACCTGCGCGTGCGGCTTCAATGGCGGCATTCAAGGCCAACAGGTTGGTCTGGTCGGCAATCGCGCGAATGGTGTTGACGATGGCGGTGATCTGCTGCGAGCGCTCGCCCAACTTGGCGATCAGTCTGGATGAGCTTTCTATGTCGGCGGCAATGTCATGGATGCCGCTGGCGGTCTGCTGAATCACCTCGGCGCCTTTTTCGGCGATCTCCCGGGTCTGCAGGGAGATGTGATAGGCCTGGGTGGCGCTCTGGGCATCTTCGGCGTGTTTTTCCACCATGGCGGTGACGTCCGACGCGAACTTCACAATCTTGCACAAGCGGCCGCTGGCGTCGTAGACCGGGTTGTAGTTGGCTTCCAGCCACAGCGTCTGGCCGGTGTGAGTGATGCGCTCGAACTGGCCGCTGAATAACTCACCCTGGTTCAGCCGGCGCCAGAAATCGCTGTATTCCTGGCTGTTGGCCAGCTCCGGTTTGCAGAACAGGCGATGATGTTTGCCCTGGATCTGCGACAGGCTGTAACCCAGGCGCTGGAGGAAGTTCTGGTTGGCGGTAATGATGGTGCCATCGAGGTTGAACTCGATCACCGCCATGGCCCGGTCAATCGCCTCGAGCTTGGCATTGGCTTCGCTTTCAGCCTGCATCCTGGCGCTGACGTCCAGGGCATATTTGATGACTTTCACCACTCGGCCGGCCTGGTCGCGCACCGGGTTGTAGCTGGCTTCCAGCCACACCGAGTGGCCATCGGCGGCGACGCGCTCGAAGGTGCCCGACTGGAACTGGCCGTTGCGCAGTTGCGTCCATAATTGGCCGTAATCGGCGCTGCGGGCAAACGCCTGGGTGCAAAACAGGCGATGGGGTTGGCCGACGACTTGATCCGCGCGGTAGCCCATGGTCTTGAGGAAGTTGTCATTGGCGCGCAAAACGCTGCCTTGTAGATCGAACTCGATCACGGCCATGGAGCGCTCGAGGGCATCGAGCAGGCCGGCTTGTTGGCTGATCGTTTCTTGCAGGGTAGTGATGGTTTTTTTATGGGCAGTAAATAGCATGGTCGCGGGCTCAGTGATGCACAGTGCGAGAATGTATCCATGGTTGCGCTTGCTCACCGTGTAGCCCCAGGCCCACGGCAGACGTGCTCATTGCCGGCTTCCCTTCTACCGGCAGACAGTACAGATCAGAGCTCTGAGTCTTGGCCCCCGAGGGAAGTTCTATTCAGGCGGAACGGGCCACCAGGGATTCAGCCACCGTCACCCGATTGCGTCCGGTGCCCTTGGCGGCGTACAGCGCCTTGTCCGCTGCGTTGAGCCACATATGGGCCTGGGTAAATTGCACCTGGTAGGCCGCCAGGCCAATGCTCAGGCTGACCCGCAGCTCCGGGACCTGCGGGTCGCGGTAGCGGCTGAACATTTCCCGCAGACGCTCCATCACATAGCTGGCCTGTTCCAGCGCAACGTCCGGGAGGATCACGCAGAACTCGTCGCCACCGTAGCGGCCCGCCAGGTCATTTTCCCGCACGTTGCGCTGCAATTCCTTGCTCAGTTGTCGCAGCACTCGGTCACCAACGATATGGCCATAGGCGTCGTTGATCTGCTTGAAGTGGTCGATATCGATCAGCGCAATGGTGGCCTGGGATTGTTGCTGCTGGCACTTGTGGAACTTCAGTTGCAGCAGGTCTTTCCAGGAGCCGTGATTGAGCAGGCCGGTGAGGCTGTCGGTACGGCTCAAGGCGCTCAGGGCACGCTTGTGTTCCGACAGCTTGATGGCCAAACGATAACTGGCCATGCCGATGGCGACGGGATAGAGGATCAACATTGGCAGGCACGCATACACCTGGATCAGGCCGACGTTGGGGTTGAATGAAGGGCCGAATATCAGCCAGGCGAGTGCCACGCCCACCAGTTGCGCGAGCATGCCCTGGACCATCAACCGCTTGCCGCCCGCCGCGACGTTGTGCATGGTCATCATCGCGAGGATGGTCACTGCGGTCAGTGGTGTGAATTGCGTAGCTGCGGCCCAGAACCCACCGGACAGTGAGTCATACAGCAGGTTGCGGCGCTCGGCCTGGTAGGGAAATGCCGAATGGCTCGATAACTGGTACGCCAGGTGCGGCCAGATAAATGCGTTGAGCAGCCACAATGCCCAGATCCATCCGGGCATGGCCAGCGGGTACAGGGCGGCCAGCACGCACAGGCTGCCAATGCCCAGCCCGATAATGCGCGGCCGATAAATGCGCCGGGCAAACGACAGCCCTTTGCCTCGAAGGTTTTCCATAGATCCCTGCGTCAGGTTTTTCTTTTTTTAAGGGGCGACGGCGTACGTTTACCAAAGGCCATTTACGCCAGATGAGAGGCGAATATTGTCATTGATTTACGCAGGAATAATCAGTGTCCTTCCAAGCCATTTGCGTGGAGATCCACAGGGATTAGGGCAAAAACGACCTGCTGCGTCGTATTGCGACACGGGGGCTTATCGGGGGCAGGTAGCAATCTCGTAGCCGGCCAGGAACAGATCCATCGCCGATTCAATCACGTTGGCCTGGGTGGCGGCGTCCAGGGTAGGTTGGCCGAGGGTGATTTGCGGCCAGAAGGCGAACGCCTTGAGCAGGCTTTGCACCTGATGGGCGGCAAAACACGGGTCGGCGGGTTTGAGTCGCCCGTCTTCCTGGGCGGCACGTACCCACAAAGTGAACCCCTCTTCGCGCTCGCTCAGGCGATTGACGATGTCCTGTGCGCGTTCCGGGGAATGGATGGTCGCGGCAATCGCCACCCGGGCCAGATCGAGGAAGTTGGCGTCCGACATCATTTTCATCTTTGCTTGCAGCAACACGCGCAATTGGTCGCGCAGGGGTTGTTGGCTGCAGTAATTGACATCCAGTTGCGCCACGCTGCTGGCCCACAGCTTATGCAGGATCTCGGTGAACAACTCCTCTTTGCTGGGGAAGTGGTTGTACACCGTACGCTTGGATACGCCGGCGGTGGCGGCGATTTTGTCCATGCTAGTGACCTCGAAGCCGTTGTCGCGAAACTCGGCGATGGCCGCTGCCACGATGGCTTCGCGTTTGCGGTCGGTGAGGCGTTGAGGTGCAGTCATGGGGCTTTTCGGCTCTGGGAAGAAAATTACACTCGGTAGTTTACTTGGTCCGGGTTTTGTTGCAATCTTGAAACTACACTGTGCAGTGTAGTTGTTGATCTGCATCAGCAGAACGTACCGGAGTCACTCTGTAATGGCCACGATTTCTAACCGCCTCGACACCCCCTCGGCAGCGCTCAAACCATCCGAGCAGCAGCAAGGTCACTTCAACAATCATGCGCCGGTCAACCGAGCTGGCTTTGGCAAGACCCTGAAGATTTTCTGGAAAATGCTTTTTCACAAGCCTCGCAGTACGCGGCCAGTGGGGGAGATTCCGGTGCAGCGCCTGACGCGCGAGCAACTGCTCAGTGCCCCGGATCACAGTGTGTACCGCCTGGGGCACTCCACCGTACTGCTGAAAATGCGCGGCAAGTTCTGGCTGACCGATCCGGTGTTCGCCGAGCGTGCTTCGCCTTTCAGTTGGGCGGGGCCCAAGCGCTTTCACCAGCCGCCCATCAGCCTTGAGGATCTGCCGCCGATTGAGGCGGTGATCCTGTCGCACAACCATTACGACCATCTGGACCGCCAGGCCGTCGTGCAGCTGGCCGCCAAGACCCGCTATTTTCTCGCACCACTGGGCGTCGGCGACACCTTGATCAAATGGGGCGTTGCGCAAGACAAGGTGCGGCAGCTGGATTGGTGGCAGGCCACTGAAGTGGAGGGCATCCGTTTTGTCGCCACCCCAGCCCAGCACTTTTCCGGACGTGGTCTGTTTGATGGCAACCAGACACTTTGGGCATCGTGGGTAATGATCGAGGGTACCCGGCGCATCTTTTTCAGTGGCGACACCGGTTATTTCGATGGCTTCAAGCGTATTGGCGAGCAGTACGGGCCATTTGACCTGACGCTGATGGAGACGGGTGCCTACAACGTCGACTGGCCCCATGTGCATATGCAGCCTGAACAAACCTTGCAGGCCCATATCGATCTGAAGGGGCGTTGGTTGCTGCCGATCCACAACGGCACCTTTGATCTGGCATTCCATGCCTGGCATGAGCCGTTTGACCGCATCATGGCCCTGGCGTGGGAGCGTAATGTTGCGATTACCACGCCAGCCATGGGGCAGGCTTTCATGCTGGCTGCACCTGAGCGCGGCCATGCCTGGTGGCTGGATGTCGAGGCCCAGGCGGCGCAACCGCTGGTGAGTTGACGGGGTTTGCAATGCGCTGTCGGTGAAAGGGCTTTCAAGGTGTTTCCGCCTTGAGAACCGACTGGAAAAGGATGCGATGATCTCGGGAAAGTCATTTCCTGGGAGTGGGCTTGATGGAGGAAAAATGTAGGAAGATTTTGGCGCCAGGTGCTTCCTGTTCTGGGGGAGTACCGTCGATGCTCAACATCCTGGACACAGCACCTTGTGCACTGAACCCCTCGGCTGGAACGACGGACAATAAGGCGCCGCCTCGGGGTGGCATTGAGTTCCAGCCTGCGGCAACGCCTGTTGTCCAGGGCCCCAGGTTCGATATTCCGGGGCCGATGATGAAGACCGTGCGTGATCCGTCGTTATCACTCTTGGCCCTGAGTGGCGTCGATCCCGTGGGCCCGGTTATGGTGGAAGTCCCGCCCGTCATGGAAAACAATGCCGCGAAATCAGCTCCTGCCCTGGCCGATTGGCGTATCGGTTATGCCGACGAATACCTGCGCAACAATGCACGTGAAATGGTGGAGCACTCCAGCGTATTTCTCCAGGCCTTGGAGGTGTTACGGGCCGCCGGTGCTGAAGTGGTGCCAGTGCTGGCGCTGCTACCGGATTCCACTGCACATTTCACCTTGGCGTCCAGCAACGAGATCGATGAGCGGGTGAGCGAGCATCGCCTCGACGCGCTGGTGTCCGATGGCCAAAGCCCGGCTTTCCATGGCTTCTGCAAAACCGGATACCCAGGCGTGTGCCAGATATTCCACGACGATCTGCATGGCACCAAGGTCGTGCTCTGGTTCTACGGTGCCCGCTGGGCACGGGAATCACTGTCGGCCTTGATACGGGTTTATCAACAGGCGATGCAGGCACGTGCCGACATACCCGGCAGGTGAACCTGCTGCGTGGCCAGTGAGCCTATGCGCCGTTGGGATGCGGCGTGTTCGACGATGTTGCGCCCAGCAGCCGCGCAATAAGGCTGCGGCGGCCCGGTTCGGCACCAGCCTGTGACGCTTGGGAGCGGCGTCCACTCATACCCCACCCCGGCGCAAAACCCGGGAAAAACACCAGGCCTTCGTGCTCCAGGCGAAACGCCAGGGCGATGCGGATGGCGTCGTCCACCTCATGATGGCTTTCAAAGCGTTGTATGGCGTCAACCCCAACCCCGGCGTGCCGGGCCAGGTCTTCCCGGCTCCAGCCCAGCAAAGCGCGTGCTTGCACACTGTGCCGTGGGGTGAACTGATGAAGGACGATTTGCTGATCTACGGTGGTGCTCACTGCCAGAGAGGACATGGGGTTTCTCCAGGATGCCGACGGGGGAGGACAAACTATACTGTGTTTTTGTACAGTTGTTTTGACCGTTCATCAACTGGTTCACTTCCCCCGTGGCCGGCCCTTGATTGGCGGGCGCTTCAGGTCATTTCTCCTCCAGACCCGGTGCCTCGCGGATAAGCAGGTGGTCCAGGTTCTGGATATCGGCACTGAACACCCCGAATGTCTGCTCGGGGTTTTTCTTGCTCGGCACCTGTTTCAACTCCGGCGTCACGCCATAAAAGAAGCAATACAAGGGGCGCTCACTGTCTACGGCGGCCTTGATCTGCTCCAGGAACGCCTTGCGCTTGCGGTAGTTCTCGATCAGCTTCTTGTTCAGGTACACGTTGACGGAGTAGGGCTTCTTGTCGAGCCACACCTTCTTTTCGAAGTCGATGCGAAAGCTGCTGGTGTAGTCCTTGATTGCCTTGATCCGGCCCCAGTAGATCAAGCCTTTGTTGTCCTGCAGGTATTCGATTTTCTTGAAAAACGCCCAATAGGTCGCGGTCTGCTCAGCGATCTTCAGCGGCATGCCCTTGAGCTTGTCCTTATTATCGATGTTGGACACGTAGCATTCGACCGGGTGTGCGAAGACGCTGGTCTTGTCCGGGGTGGTTTCGCTGGCACTGTGGGAAGTATTGGAGATTCTCGAGGGCTCTTTCGCCGGAGCCTGCGGGATAACGTCTGTGGCGCCTTGGATAGCTGCCTTGCGTTCGTACTGACGCCGAGTCAGGACAAACTCCGATGGGAAGTTCTCCTCGCGCCCATCCTCGGTTTCTCCTGCCGTGGCTTTGTGACTGGCATAGCGGCAGCCCTCGATATGCCGGGTGCTGGGCAGGTTCTTGAAATGCGGGGTGCGCAGGTAGTTGACGTTCTTGCCATTGAACGTGCCCAGTACATTGCCCGCCGCAAACGCCGCACGGCAGTCATCGTTGGGGCACAGGAAGCTGTCCTTGTCGGAATCGAAGGCGGCGGTTTCGTCGAAATTCAGGTCGCGCACGTCATAGATCGACAGCTTTTCATCCAGGCTCAGGCAATAGGCTGTGTCGAACTTCATCGCAGGCGGATCCGTAGGAAGGTGCGCTATTAATAGCGGGATCGCGGCGGTACTTCAAACATCCATCGGCACTCCACTGTGTAGGGGCGTGCCTACCCCTACAAGAGAGCGCCTGCGATTACCGGGCTTTCAGCTTCGGCTTGCCACGGCGCTTGGCCGAATGAAAATGCCGCCAATGGGCATCCTGCGCCGCTGCCAGCAACTCGCGATCGCCGCGCGTGTCACCCCAGGCCCTGAGCCGATACTCAGCCAAGTCGCCATAAATCGCCTCGAGGCGCAGCACCTTGTTCTCACAGCGGCAGTTGTTGCCCGTAAGGCGCCCACTCAACACCCCATCGACTACCTCAAGCTCAGTGCCGATCAGCTTGATCCCCAGCCGATCAGCAAAAGGCTGCAACACGATTGCCGGCGACGCCGAGCACAGCGTCACCTCGGCGCCGGAGCCAATCTCGTCGGCCACCGACTGCAGGCCGGCAGGACGCATCAGCTTGTTCCAGGAGGCCTTGCAGTACTCCTCGGCTTTTTGCTGGACCCAAGCCTTGTCCACACCGGTCATAAAGGTGCGAATCAACTGGGCCTTGAGCTCATCGCGGCTCATCTGGCGCAACAGGAAGCGCACGCCAGGCAGTGCGAGCTTGAGCATCCTGCGGTTGAATTCCTGCTTGCCGAAAGCAAACTTGAGGAACGGCACAAAACTGTCGTGGCGGGTCAGGGTGCCGTCGAAGTCGAAGACTGAAAGTACCTTGGCGCCCACTGGGCCGGCTTCTAGCATGTCTGGGTTCACGGGGTGGCCTCGGTCCTATCTACTATTTTTTTGGAATGCATACGCTGTGACCGCAGGAGTCTACTCGGATATCAATCTATCGATTTTCGAGTAAAACCCTGTGGTGAATTCATCCCGATCAGTCGACCGGTAACAACGCTGATGGCAATTGGGGCACAAGGCTACAGCATTGGAGATGGGATCCGAACCCTTCCGGGCCAGGTGCTTGAGGTGATGTACTTCAAGAAATGGCAAACCGCCCACTGTTGATGCGCCGTGACCGGCCCCCATAAAAAAAGCCCTGGGTGCGACCCCAGGGCTTTTTCATGTCGCGACTATGCGCCGATCAATCCCAGCTCAACGCCCCGCCAGTCTGATACTCGATCACGCGGGTCTCGAAGAAGTTCTTCTCTTTCTTCAAGTCCATGATTTCGCTCATCCACGGGAACGGGTTGGTGG
>Ga0265296_1002349_pt1 | contig 19251 bp, 19 predicted proteins | sample MunlanPumphouse1_FD_189073 | JGI IMG/M metagenome (GOLD analysis project Ga0265296, IMG submission 189073) | Groundwater microbial communities from a municipal landfill in Southern Ontario, Canada - Pumphouse #1 | ecosystem: Environmental > Aquatic > Deep subsurface > Groundwater | place...
AACTCGATACAAGATTTACAAAGTTCGAAAGAATCCCCGTGATCGAGATGCAGGGTAATAGGAATGTTCGAACCCATTTCCCGCACCATCTTCACCGCGCCCATGGCCATGTAGCGCAACAGTGTCTGGTTGGCGTATTCTCTCGCACCTTTGCTTACCTGTAAAATGACCGGGGACTTGCTCTCCGCGCAACCGATGACGATGGCTTGCAGCTGCTCCATATTGTTGAAGTTATAAGCTGGAATAGCATATTTCCCTTCGAACGCTTTCTTGAACATTTCCCTCGTATTTACCAGTCCAAGCTCTTCGTACAATCTTTTTGCCATTTCTTTTCCCCTTTCTTTAATAATTGATCAGCGAAATAAAATCCGGCGCCTTTAAGCTAGCACCGCCGACCAGCGCGCCGTCAATATCCTTCTGGGCCATAAGTTCTTTCACATTATCCGGCTTGACGCTCCCGCCGTATAGGATCCTCATCCCTTCCGCCACTTCTTTGCACAACAGCGTGCGGATAAAAGCGTGGACCTCTTCGGCCTGGGCGGGGGTGGCGGTGAGTCCGGTGCCGATGGCCCAAACCGGCTCATAAGCGATCACGGTTAAGGCCAGTTGTTCATTGGTCAGGTTGGCTAAACTGTTATTGACCTGGTTCTTGATCACCTCGAAGGTTTGGTTGGTCTTGCGCTCTTCCAAGGTTTCACCGACACAGACGATGGGTAGAAGGCAGTTCTTCAGCGCGGCCAGCAGTTTCTTGTTCACGGTGTCGTTGGTCTCGCCGAAAAATTGCCGTCGCTCGGAATGGCCGATGATGACATAGGTGCAGCCGGCCGATTTGAGCATGGGCCCGGAGACCTCGCCGGTAAAAGCGCCGGCATCTTCCCAAAAGAGGTCTTGTCCGCCGACCGCGATGTCGCTGTCGCGCAGGGCGTCGGCCACGGCGGACAGGGCGGTGAAGGGCGGGCAGACCACGGCCGTGCGGTCGTCGAGCTTGAGGGATGCGGCCTTCAATTTATTGGCCAGGTCCACCGCTTCCACGATGGTCTTGTTCAGCTTCCAATTGCCGGCGATTATGGGTCTTCTCATTTTATTCCTCTTTCTGGGGGATAAGAGTATAGCGGGTTGATCTTCCGGCCCCCTCGCACTTCACGATCCTTTTGTCCACCAGCATGGTGAGCTCGATGTGGGCGGTCTTGTGCGAAACGTTGAAGGCCTCGCGATACTCGCGGTTGGTGAGCGCGCTGCGCTCCTGGATTATCTGCATGGAGCGCAGTTGTCTTTTATTCAAACCCTTGCCGCCCCAGGGATTGGTGATCTGTTTTTCTTCTTCATCACGGGCGGGACGAGATTCACCGGCGTCCCTTATGAAACAGATGTCGTCGGTCTTATAGGGCTTTTCGTCACCCTCGTGGACTTCGATCACCGCCACTTTCTTTCCGCCGCGATCCAGCATCTCCACCTGGGGGACGATGCGGGGGGAACAGCGTTTTTCGGCGATCTCCTTGATCCAGTCCTTAAAGCCGTCGCCGATCTCGATCCCTAAAAGGTGTTTGTTCTTGTCATCGAGGCCGAGGACGATCTTGCCGCCGTCGGAATTGGCGAAGGCCACCATGTCGCGGGCGATATCTTCAGGCGAGGGGACCTGCTTTTCGAACTCCACCGACTGGCCTTCGCCTTGCTCCAGCAGAGTGATTATTTCTTCCCAGGTCATGTGAATTATGATAACATAATACATAAAGCTATGCAATTTCTTAAATCCGTTCTGGATTTAATTTTTCCCCCGCGCTGTGAGGCCTGCCGCGGCCTGGGGCCGGAAGCTTTCTGCGCAGATTGCGCCCAAAACATCACCTACCTGGCTCCTTCGGCGTTCTCCCATTCGGTAGGGGAATACGCGGGCCCCTTGAAAAAAGCCATTCACCGCTTCAAGTTCAAGAAGAAAATCCATCTGGCTGATCCGCTGGGGGTATTGATGGTCAAATATTTAAGCCGCAACCTCGACATGAACTTGATCGATCTCATCGTTCCTGTCCCCTTGCATGAAAAGAGAATGAAGGAACGCGGTTTCAACCAGGCCGAGCTTTTAAGTTTGGTGCTGACCAAATACTACGATGTCCCGACCGTGGCAGGGGCGCTTTTCCGCGTAAAGCATACCCATCCCCAGTTCGACCTGCCCCGCGCCGAAAGGTTCAAGAACATCCGCGGGGCCTTTGAAGTGAAGGGGGGGCAGATATTGCAAGGCCAGAACATACTGCTGGTCGACGATATCCTGACTACCGGCTCCACGGTCGGCGAGTGCACCCGGGTATTGAAGTCGGCGGGCGCAAGCTCGGTCCACATCTTAACCCTTTCCCGGGTTGTGGTATAATAATAGTATGGAAATAAATATACAGGGACACGGGATGGAATTGACCGAGGCGCTCCGCAATTACGCTTTCAAGAAGGTAAGCAAGCTCCAGGAATTTTTTAACAATATCCAAAAGGCGCAGGTCATACTCGATGCGCGCAACCTCGACGAGTTCAAGCGCTCCCAGGTGTGCGAGGTGAACATGTGGCTGGCGGGTAAAAAGGTGATCCGGGCTTCCGAGGCGGGACAAGACATGTACGCTTCGATCGATATGGTCTGCGCCGAGCTCGAACAGCAGATCAAAAAGCACAAGGAAAAACACGTTAAAGAAGTCCGCCGGTCCGCAGAAAAAGTCAAACAATTCAGCCGTCAAGCGGGGCCCGAGCCGGTCTCCACCGGTCCGGTCGTGGTCAAGTCCAAAAGGTTCAACATCACCACCATGACCAGGGAAGAAGCCCTGCTGGAGATGAAAAAACTGGGACATGAGTTTTTCCTCTTCCGCGATGCCGAGAGCGGGGATATCAATGTAGTGCACGGACAAGAGATCATCAAGCCCGAAGCGGCGCAGACCTTTTCCGAGGACGAAGCCCTCAAACATATGAACGGCGGAGAGCGCGGATTTTTAGCGTTCCTTAATTCGTCCACCAATGAGATGAACGTGATCTACAAAAGACGGTCGGGGAACTTTGGACTCATCGAGCCCGCGGCCTGATACATGGTCCTCAAGTGGCTTGCCCAATTTATCGGGGACACCGACGAGAAACGTTTAAAAAAATATGACCCGCTTGTTGTCCGTATAAACGGGCTCGAAGAAAACCTCAAAAAATTATCCGATTTTGACCTGGCGGCAAAAACCGAAGAATTCCGCAATCGCTTAAAGTCCGGGGAAACCCTCGACGACCTGCTGCCCGAGGCCTTTGCCTTGGTTAGGGAGGCGTCGGTGAGGACCACGGGGCTGCGCCATTTCGACGTCCAGCTTTTAGGCGGGATCGTGCTCCATCAGGGCAAGATCGCCGAGATGAAGACCGGGGAGGGCAAGACCCTGGTGGCCACGCTGGCGGTTTATCTCAACGCTTTAAGCGGCCCGGTCCACATTATCACCGTCAACGATTACCTGGCCCGGCGCGATTCCGAATGGATGGGGCCCATCTACCGGACGCTCGGCCTTAAGGTCGGCGCGCTCCAGCACGATCTGGAGCCCCCCGAGCGCCGGATCATCTATTCCGGCGACATCGTCTACGGAACCAACTCCGAGTTCGGCTTCGATTACCTGCGCGACAACATGGCTACCGACCTGGGATCGTGCGTCCAGCGGGAGCTCAATTACGCTATCGTGGACGAGGTGGACTCCATTTTGGTGGATGAAGCCCGCACCCCGCTTATCATCTCCGGCATGGTCGAGGAAAAGGTGGATATTTACCACCGGGCCAACGAGCTGGTAAAACGGCTGATAAAGGACCTGGATTTCACCGAGGATGAGAAGCAGAAGAACGCGGTGTTGACCGAAGCGGGCATCAAGAAGATCGAGAAGCTTGCCAACATCGAATATCTTTTCGACGTCCAGCACATGGAGCTGGCCCACCAGGTGATCCAGTCCCTGCGCGCCCATCACATGTTCAAGAAGGACGTGGATTACGTCATCAAAGAAGGCGAGGTCATCATCGTCGATGAATTTACCGGCAGATTGATGACGGGGCGCCGCTACAGCGATGGCCTGCACCAGGCCATCGAGGCCAAGGAACGCGTGGATGTCCGCGAAGAATCCCAGACCCTGGCCACCATCACCCTGCAAAACTACTTCCGGCTTTACAAAAAACTGGCGGGTATGACCGGCACCGCCAAGACCGAAGAAGGGGAGTTCTGGAAGATCTATAACCTCGAAGTGAACGTGATCCCCACTCACAAGAACATGGTCCGTAATGATCTTTCGGACGTCATCTACAAGACCAAAAAAGAAAAGTTCAATGCCGTGGTCCGCGAGATCGAAGAGCGGCATAAAGTCGGCCAGCCGCTTTTAGTGGGCACGGTCTCCATCGAGAATTCGGAACTACTCTCCGAAATGCTTTTCCGCAAGGGCATACCCCATAGTGTCTTGAACGCCAAACAGCACGAAAAAGAGGCCGAGATCGTGGCCAAGGCCGGGCAAAAGGGGAATGTCGTGATATCCACCAACATGGCCGGCCGGGGCACCGATATCGTCTTAGGGGAGGGTGTGGTGGAGGTGGGGGGCCTGCATGTGATCGGCACCGAGCGGCACGAATCCCGCCGCATCGACAACCAATTGCGCGGCCGTTCCGGCCGCCAGGGCGATCCCGGCTCCACCCGTTTTTATGTATCTTTACAAGATGAATTGATGCGGCTTTTCGGTTCCGACCGCATCGCCGGGGTGATGGACCGGCTGGGATTGGAAGAAAGCACTCCTATCGAACATCCTTTGATCTCGCGAGCTTTGGAGAACGCGCAGAAAAAGGTGGAACAGTACCATTTCGGCATCCGCAAGCAGATACTGGAATACGACGACGTGATGAACAAACAGCGCGACACCATCTACGGCCTGCGCCGCCGGATACTCGAAGGCCGCGAGCTCAAAGAAAAAGTATTGGAGATGGCCGGACAGGTTTTCATCGATCCCGCCCAGCTTGAAGAGTTTAAGCAGGCCTACTCCAAAAAGGAAGCGGAAGTGGGAGCGGTGGCCATGCGGGAGATTGAGAAAGCGGTGATGTTGCGAGTGATCGATTCAAAATGGATCGAACAACTGGACAATATGGATAATTTACGAGACGGCATCGGACTTAGGGGCTACGGCGGGCGCGATCCGCTGGTCGAGTATAAGATCGAGGGCTATGGCATGTTTCAGGAGATGATGGTGGCCGCGCGCTCCGAGATACTGGACATGCTGCTCAAGGTCCAAGTGGTGACCGAACAACCGCAAGCTTTAAGGGTTCGCCCGGTAGAATTGGGAAAGACCGGCAGGAACGATCCTTGTCCCTGCGGAAGCGGAAAGAAATACAAAAAGTGCTGCGGAAAGAATCTTTAGTCGCGTTGAGCCTGTTGATCCTGGCGGTTTCGGCCGGAGCCCGCGAACTTTACGCTCCCGGCGAGATACTGGTTAAATTCAAGCCGGGGAGGGTTGCCGCCGCGTCAGTAGATATTATTAAGACCAGCGAGAGGGTTTTTCCCCATATCAAGCCCCGCGCCCAGGCGGAGGGCTTGCCCGACCTTTCCTTGCTTTATCGTATGACTTATACCTCGACCCTCGATGCCCGGGAGGCGGCGCGGATCTTTTCGCAAGATCCCAATATTGAGTTTGCCGAGCCGAATTATTATGTCTATGCAAACGTCACACCCGATGATACCGATTATGCCCAGCAATGGCACTTGATCAAGATCAAAGCCCCGGATGCCTGGGATCTCAACCAGGGCTCGACCGGAGTGGTGATCGGCATAGTGGATTCGGGCATCGATCTCAACCATCCGGACCTGGTTGCCAACCTTTGGACCAATGCGGACGAGATCCCCGATAACGGGGTGGACGATGACAGCAACGGCTATATCGACGACTATTACGGCTGGGATTTTGTGAGCAGCGATAAAACGCCCGAACCGGTCCCTGGCAGTGGGAACAACGACGGAGTAAGCCACGGCACTCATGTGGCCGGCATAGCCTCCGCCGTTACCAATAACGGGGTAGGGGTGGCGGGAGTGGGATGGAAGTGCAAGGTGATGGCAGTGAAGATCTTAAGCAGCAGCGGGAGCGGCACCACCAGCCGGGCCTTGAGCGGCATGCAATACGCGGTGGATAACGGCGCGCAGATCATTAATTGTTCGTTCGGTGGTGGATATTCAGCTTCTTATGACACCATCATCGATTATATCCACGCGCTGGGTGGACTGGTTGTAGCGGCGGCGGGAAATGACAATATCGATATCGACGCCGATCCGCAATCTCCCATCTCCAACGACCGCAGTAATAACCGGGTGCTGGGGGTGGCCTCAACTGATGATAACGATGCTAAATCATCATTCAGCAACTACGGGTCGACCTATGTGGACGTAAGCGCTCCGGGATCTTTGATCTACAGCACGCTGTTTAATGATGGTTCAGCTTCTTTCAGCGCCGATTACGGCCTGGAGAGCGGCACCTCCATGTCCACCCCGGTGGTTTCGGGAGTGGCGGCTTTGCTTAAATCAAAAAACTCTTCGCTTACCAACACTCAACTGATTTCACTTATCAAAAGTAATTCCGACGATGTGGGATTGGGCTCGAGCATGGGGACCGGCCGGGTAAATGCCCGCGCCGCACTGGCGGCTGCGCCAAATCCGACATCGCCCGCGCCCAATCCCAGCATCCAGGGCGCTACGTTAAGCGGGCCTTCTCCCTTTGATCCCAAAACCGGCGGCAACCTGTATTTTTCTTATCAGCTGAATACCAATGCGGATATCCGGATCTATGTGTATAATTTAAACGGCGACCTGATCTGGTCGAACTTTTATGCAACGGGCTCGGCGGGCGGCGCCTCCGGTAGCAATGTGGTTGCCTGGAACGGTTTGGATGCTTTCGGCCGCAGGGTCGAAAGCGGGATCTATATTTACCGGATAACTTCCGGCGGACAGATACTGGGCCGGGGTAAACTGGCGGTGTTAAAATAATATGCTGGATGATGTAAAAAAACATTTCGGGGAGCTCGCAGGAAAAGCCGAAAAGCTTTCGGTTTTCCTGAAGATCGGCGATAAAAAGATAAAGATAGCCGATCTCCAAAAGCAAACCTCCGATCCCGCCCTCTGGTCGGATAATGCCCGCGCCAAAAAACTCCTGCAGGAATTGTCAAATCTCGAAAAAGAAGTGAAGGAATGGGAAGTGTTATCTGCGGACATAAAGGAGCTCCAGGGTCTTCTGGAATTGGCCAAGGAGGAAGACGAGAAGGGATTGGCCCAAGAATTAAAACGACTACTGGATAAGACGGGGCGGCTGGAGCTGACCACTTTACTTTCGGGCCCTTACGACCAGAGCAACGCCATCCTTTCGATCAACGCCGGGGCGGGCGGCACCGACGCCCAGGACTGGGCGCAGATATTATTGCGCATGTACACCCGCTGGGCCGAGACCAAGGGCTTTAAGATCGAAATGCCGGATATTTCATATGGGGAAGAAGCGGGCTTAAAAGGCGTAACGCTTCTGCTTTCAGGCCCTTATGCTTATGGGTATTTAAAATCCGAAAGCGGGATCCATCGCCTCGTGCGTATCTCGCCTTTTTCTTCCGAAGGCAAACGCCACACCTCTTTCGTTTCGGTCGAGGTGATCCCCGAGGTCACAGAAGATATCAAGGTGGATATCAATCCCAACGACCTGCGCATCGATACCTACCGGGCGTCGGGGCCGGGCGGGCAGAACGTGAACAAGGTTTCTTCCGCGGTGCGCATCACGCATCTCCCGACCGGGATCGTCACCCAAAGCCAGATCGACCGCTCCCAGCACATCAACCGCGAGAACGCCCTGCGCCTGCTCAAGGCCCGGCTCTATGATATGATGCTGGCGCAGCGCAAAGAAAAGATCGAGGAGCTGCGCGGAGAGCGGCGCGCTATTGAGTGGGGCAGCCAGATCCGCTCTTACGTTTTCCAGCCCTACACTCTAGTGAAAGACCATCGCACCGGGGTGGAGGTGGGCAATGTGCAGGCAGTGATCGACGGCGAGATCGATCCTTTCATCGAAGCCATGTTAAGGAAAGGAGGAGCGTAGATGCTGGATCGTTTAACTAGAGCCCTGCTGGTAATTTTTCTATGTTTGTCCATCGGTGTGGGTGGCTGGCTGGCGTACCAGAAACATTGGGCCGAGGGCGGCAGCCGCACGGTGGAACTGGCCATGGATTTCCGCGACCTGCAAATGCTCTCCGCCTTATCAAAAGTCCCACTGGATAAACTGCTCGATGAGATCAAATCCCGCGGCATTACCAGTATCGGCCTGTTGGAAGAAACCCTGCCCGACGCGCAGGCGCTGGGGGAGATCGTTTATGCCGGCGGCACCGGCATCGAACGGCTCAAGGGCCTAAACCCGATCCTGGACAAACTTATTTCCGAAAAAAAGATCAAACCTTCTGCTACCTATATCTTAAGCATGAACGCGCCTGCCAGAAAAAGGATCAAACAACAACTGCAATTCATCCTCATAAAGGATGAAGTAAAAACCCTGGGTGAGAACGTCATCGAGGTCAACGAGGCGGAAGTCAGATTAAGGGACGTGGGCTTGGGGCTTTCCGAGAATGTTTCCGGTTTTCTTAAGAAAAAGGGCTTTCGCATTATACCCCGCCTCTCAAACGATGCCCGCTATGACGTACGAAGCAAGATCGGGGCTTTAAAGGGTTATGACACGGTGATCTTTGACGGCGACGAGATCATGGGCTACCCCGACCGGATAAACCTGCTATCTACTGCGATGAAAAAGACCGGCATTAAATACGGTTGGATCGAGATCATCAAACAGGACGGCGACCTTAAACTGCGCGGATTGATGAAGCAGGATATCGTGCGGGTGCACAGTGTGCCCAAAGACGAACTGCTCAAGATCAGCAAAGACGAAGCCCTGACCCGTTTTACCAAGGCGGCGCGGGAGAGGGGGGTAAGATTGCTTTATATCCGCCCATTCCTGCCTCCTCAAATAACCGAAGACCCCGTCACCTACAATCTGGATTATTTATCCAAGGCGGGCCTGCCCGCCGGAGCTTTAGCGAAGGCGGGTTACGATTTCGGGAAGGCTTCCGATCCGGGACTGCTAGACCCCGCCGGGTGGCAGATCCTGGTCCTGGGGGTGGGGGTTCTAATCGTCACCATATTATTGGTCGATCTGTTCTTCCACCTTCCCTGGTATCTGATCTGGCCAGCGCTCATAACTGGATTATTCGGCATGCTTTATGTTGGGGCTTTCAGCCGCGGCTATCCGCTCGAAAAGGGGCTGGCGCTTCTGGCCGCCATTGTTTTCCCTGCCTATGGGGTTATAGCGACTTATTCTCGATCGCGCGGCCAGGCGCCCTGGCTTTTGGTGATCAATGCCGTGATGGAAACAGCTATAGGGATATTCCTGATCATCGGTTTGCTTTCGAACACCGACTTTCTGATCGGCTCCCATACTTTTGCGGGGGTCAAGATCGCGCTGACGCTTCCCGTGCTGATAGTGGCCTTGTATTTCTTCTTGAAACCGGCCAACGAACCGATCTCTTTGAAGGGTATCAAGGAAAAGACCCTGCTTTTTATCGGCTCCCGGGTGCCGGTGCTCTCGCTCCTGATCATGCTTTCTATCCTGGGAGGACTGTTCGTCCTGGTAGCACGCAGCGGCAACTTTACATTACCTGTGCCCGGGTTCGAGAAACAAGCCAGAGAGCTTCTGGAGGTCTGGTTCGGCGTGCGTCCGCGCACCAAAGAATTTTTGATCGGTTATCCTTTCCTGGCGATCGCGGGTTGGTATTTGCTGAAGAATAAAACCCAATTTCTGTGGATTCTTTTGGCCATCGGGGTGATCGGCCCGATCTCGCTCCTCAACACCTTCACCCATGTTCACACCCCGGTAATGATATCTGTCACGCGTTCGGTCTCGGGATTGGTGCTGGGGGTTGCGATAGGCACAATCATCACCTACCTTTTGGACCGTTTTATCAAGCAATGAAGATCGCCGTTTCGGGCTATTACGGGTTTGGCAACACGGGCGATGAGGCCATCCTCGAAGCCCTGCGCCAAAATATCAAAGGTGAACTGCTCATCCTGGATGCCAAGAACCGCTTCAATTTCAAGATGATCCGCGATTGCGATATCTTTATCTCCGGCGGGGGAGGGCTCTTGCAGGATAAAACCTCCACCCGCAGTTTCCTCTACTACCTGGGATTGGTCAAGCTGGCAAAAATGCTGGGCAAGAAGGTCTTTGTTTTCGCCGCGTCTATTGGGCCGATAACCAAATCCTATAACCGGTTCCTCACAAAGCGGGTTCTCGACCAGGTGGATATCATCACGGTGCGCGATCTGCACTCGTTCAACTTTGTGAAATCCCTGCACCTTAAAAATCCCCGCGTGGTCGAGACCGCGGACCCGGCGTTTCTCTTAACTCCTCTGCCGGTGAGGTCCATTACCAGGCCGACAATTGGTGTATGCATACGGGAGATGAGGTCGGTCCACAACTTAGCAAAAGCGCTGGACCAGTTCGCCAAAGAAATAAAAGCCCGGGTGGTGATCATTCCCTTCCAGCCCGAACGCGACCTTGGTCCTTCCCGCAAACTGAAAGAACACCTTCTGGTCCCGGCGGAGATCGTGGAGGATAAATTATCGCCGCGGGAAATGCTGGGCATGATCTCGCAAATGGACCTATTGGTAGGCATGCGCCTGCATTCCCTGATCTTTGCGGTTTCATCCAAAGTCCCGGCGGTGGGGCTTTCTTACGATCCCAAGGTGGCGTCTTTCCTCGACGAAGTGAGCCTGCCGTACCTATCGGCCGAGGATATCAATCCGGGTGAATTGCTTTTACTTATGAGGCAATTATGGGATAATCAGGCCGGAGTTAAGTTGAGCCTGCAAGATAGCCGCCGCAAACTTTACGGCAAAGCCCAGCTTAATTTTGGCATGATCAATATGTTGAAAGGAGCATAAAATGGACCTGTACGCTTTGATGATCGCGATAATCCAGCTTTTTATTATCACCGATCCGGTGGGGAACCTGCCCATTTTCGAGGCGCTGACTAAAAAGGAGCCAAAGGAGGAGAAGCACAAGACCTACCTCCAGGCCACCTTTGTGGGATTTGCTCTGCTGGTGGTCTTCGCGGTGCTGGGCACTTTTATCCTATCGCTATTCCGCATCACTTTACCCGATTTTAAGATCGCCGGGGGAATATTGCTTCTGATCATTGCCGTCCTGGTCTTGGTGCGCGGCTCGTGGATAGAGGACGGCGACCAGCCGCACCCGGTGGGCGCGGTGCCGCTGGGCGTGCCAATTTTAGTCGGTCCAGGAGCTATCACCACCGCCATGGTCTTAATGGGTTTGTACGGGCCGAACGTCACATTGTCCGCTATCGCCGTCAATTTCGGCATAAGCTTTTTTACCATGTTCTTCGGCGACACGCTCTTCAAACTGCTGGGGGAGCGGGGTTCCGAGATCTTTGCCCGTGTCATGACGATACTTTTAGCCGCCATTGCAGTGCAGTACATCCGCAGCGGTATCATGGACATTATTATTACCCTTCGGTGATGAATACGATCGAGTTGGCCCGGGTCAAGGTGGATAATGTCACCTTGTCCGATGCCTTAAGTAGATTAGAAGAATTTATATCCGAAAAGACCCCGCACCTCATCGCCACCCCCAATCCCGAGATGATCGTCGCCGCGCAGGAGGATGAGGAGCTTTTCAATATCTTGAACAATGCCCACCTGCGCCTGCCGGACGGCATTTCCATGGTGGTGGTTTCCCGTATTCTTAGGACTCCTTTGAAAGAAAGAGTTACGGGAATAGATTTCTTGTTAGCTTCAGTCCGTCTGGCCGCCCAAAAGGGGTGGAAGATATTTCTTTTAGGCAGCGCTCCGGGGGTAGCTGAAGCCGCCGCCCAAAACCTGATCGCCCGATATCCTGATCTCCTAATAGCCGGCACTCATGACGGGTATTTCAAACCTTCCGATGATCCGCAGGTCGTCGATAAGATCAAGCAGGCTAAGCCCGACATACTGTTCGCTGGGCTAGGGGCGGGGAGGCAAGAGAAGTGGCTGGCCGCGCATTTAATCGAGCTTCGAGTACCGATAAACGTTGGTGTGGGGGGTAGTTTTGATGTCATTGCCGGCAAAAAACAAAGGGCTCCAGGTTGGATCCAGGACCTCTACATCGAATGGCTTTATCGGCTTTTAACCGAGCCGCAGCGTTGGAAGCGCCAGCTCGCCTTGCCAAAATTCCTCTATTTGACTCTTGTAAAATCCTTGATATAATCGCAATATATGGAGCCGGAAGCGGTCCTTAGGATAGAAATACCCCAGCTCAAGGTCTTTAAGCGCGGGAAAGTGCGCGATATATTCGATGTCAACGACCATTACATCATCGCCGCCACCGACCGCATCTCCGCCTTCGATTCGATCATGCCCAACGGCATCCCCGACAAGGGTAAGATCTTAACCCAACTCTCGGTCTTCTGGTTTAATTTTACTAACCACCTTGTCCCTAACCACCTGGTCTCCGCCGACATCAAGGATTACCCCAATAGTTATCAGAAAGAAGTCCTGTCCGGCCGTTCCATGCTGGTCAAAAAGACCCGGGTCCTTCCGATCGAATGTGTGGTACGCGGGTATCTTTCCGGCTCCGGCTGGAGCGATTACCAAAAGACCGGTGCCATCAGCGGGATCAAACTTCCGTCCGGGCTTAAAGAGTCGGATAAACTACCCGAACCGATCTTTACCCCCACCAGCAAAGCCGATTTTGGGCATGATATGCCCATCACCATGCAGGGCGTAACCGACAAAGTCGGAAAAACTGCCGCGGAATTCGTTAGAGAAAAAACCCTGGCTGTCTACCAAGCTGCGGCCGACTATGCTTTATCCCGCGGAATTATCATCGCCGATACCAAATTTGAGTTCGGACAATTGCCCGACGAAAGCATCATCTTGATAGACGAGATTTTAACCCCTGATTCTTCCCGTTTCTGGCCGGCAGACAAATATCAGGCGGGCCGGTCACAGCCCAGTTACGACAAGCAATTCGTGCGGGATTATCTGCTCTCCATCAAGTGGAACAAAGAGCCGCCCGCTCCGCCACTGCCGCCGGAGGTAGTGAAAAAGACGCGAGATAAATACCTGGAGGCCTATAAGCGCCTCACGGGAAAGGAGGTGCTGTAGAAATTTATAATTCAAAAGTCAAAAGTTAAAAGGAGCAATCAATGGACATTGGAAAGGCATTCACGGATTCGTTTAACATTTATATCAAGAACTTCATAATCATCCTGCTGGCCAGCATCGTCTCCTCTATACTCGGATTTCTCATCTGCCCGCTGGTGGGCTTCCAAATGATGTTCGTCAAGGCCAAAAGGGGTGGAGCGATCGCTTTTAACGATGTTTTTGCTCCCTTCAGCAAGTTCATCAATATCGCTTTGGGCGCCGCCTGGATCGCGATCTTGCTGGCCCTAACCTTTGTCCCTTCCGTCATATGCTTCTATCTGGGATGGAACCTGGTGGGGTCGCTTTTAGCGGTCGCGGCCATTCTTTTGGCCATCTACCTGGGTGTAAGCTGGATGTTCGCCTTGCTTTTGATCTATGACAAGGGCTTGTCCGTCAACCAGGGCCTCAAAGCCAGCCGGGAATTGGTGGCCAAGAACAACTTCTGGATGCACCTGGTTTTGGTGATCCTAGCCGGTATTGTGGGCGGATTGGGCAATATCCTGTGGGGTGTGGGAGCCATACTTACCATGCCGGTGGGAATCGGAGCTATAGCCGCCGTTTATGCGGAGGAGACCAAATAACTAAACGGTTATCCAAGAAAGTTAAGATCGGGAATGTAGTGATCGGCGGTGGCAGGCCGCCGGCCGTGCAAAGCATGACCAAAACCGACACGGCCGATGTGTCTGCCACCGTCTCGCAGATCCAAAAGCTAGAAGCCGCCGGCTGTGAGATCGTACGCTGCGCCGTGCCGGATGAAAAAGCCGCCTATGCCTTAGGCGAGATCAAGAAACAGATAAATATCCCACTGGTCGCCGACATCCACTTTAATTATAAATTGGCGGTGATCGCGGCCGAGATGGGTGTTGATAAGCTGCGCATCAATCCCGGTAACATCGGCGATTTGAACAAGATAAAAGCAGTTGTCGCGGCGGCGAAAGAAAGAAAGATACCCATACGTATAGGCGTCAATGCGGGATCTTTGGAGAAAGAGATAAAGAGAAAACATGGGGAGGTGAGCGCTAAGGCCCTGGTGGAAAGCGCCTTAAAGAATATCAAGATCCTGGAGGACCTTAAATTCAAGGATATCGTCATATCGATAAAAGCCACCTCCATTCCCATTACCATCGCGGCCTATAGAATGCTGGCCAAAAAAGTCAAATATCCACTCCATGTGGGAATAACCGAGGCCGGCATTCCCAAGATCGGCATGATCCGGTCGGCGGTGGGGATCGGCGTTCTTTTGGCCGAAGGATTGGGAGATACGATACGGGTGTCGTTGACCGGGGATCCGGTGGAAGAGGTGAGGGTGGGATTTGAGATATTGAAATCGTTGGAATTGGTAAAACACGGCATCACTATCTTATCCTGCCCGACCTGCGGCCGATGCGATATTGATGTCGAAGCCATCGCGGAAGAGGTGGAAGAGCGCACCCGGGAGATCAAAACCCCCCTTAAGGTGGCGATCATGGGCTGTGAGGTCAACGGGCCGGGAGAAGCGGCGGACTCCGACGTGGGGCTTGCGGGGGGTAGGGGAGTTGGGTTAATATTCCGTCGGGGAGAAGTGGTGAGGAAAGTCGCCGAAGACGAGATGGTGGACGCCCTGATAGACGAGATTGAAAGTTTGGCCATTAAATAGCCCTTCGACTCCCCCGGTTTACCGGGGTCGCTCGGGGCAAGGAGGGAATCAATGATAGACCGTTATACATTGCCAAAAATGCGCGAGATCTGGTCGGAGGAGAATAAATTCCGCAAATGGCTGGAGGTAGAGCTGGCGGTCTGCGAGGCCTGGGGCCGGTTGAAGAAGATTCCTTCTGCAGCTTTAACTAAGATAAAAAGCAAGGCCAATTTCGACCTCAAGCGCATTGCCGAGATCGAAAAGACCGTGGACCATGATGTTATCGCCTTTTTGACCTCGGTGGCCGAGAAAGTCGGCCCCGATTCGCGCTTTATCCATATGGGCATGACCTCTTCGGACGTGGTGGATACCGCGCTGGCGCTCCAAATGCGCGAAGCCGGAACGATAATTGCGGCCGACATCAAGGATTTTATAAAAGTATTAAAACGCCTGGCCGTCAAATACCGCGACGCGGCCATGATCGGCCGCACTCACGGGGTGCACGCCGAACCCATGACCTTTGGGCTGAAGCTGGCTTTATATATGACCGAAATGCAGAGGAACTTGGAGAGAATGGAGCGTGCGATCAATGTGATCTCTTCCGGCAAGATCTCGGGAGCGGTAGGCACTTATTCCAATATCGATCCCCGCATCGAAGAATTGGCCTGCAAAACTCTTAAACTGCAACCGGCACGGGTATCGAACCAGATCTTACAGCGCGACCGGCACGCGGAATTTTTAACGACCTTGGCAGTCATCGGTGGGACGCTTGAAAAGATCGCTCTCGAGGTCCGCGGCTTGCAGAAGACCGAGATCGGCGAGGTGGAAGAGCCGTTCCGCAAGGGGCAAAAGGGATCATCCGCCATGCCGCATAAGAAAAATCCGATCACCTGCGAACGCCTCTGCGGATTGAGTCGCCTTTTGCGGGGCAACGCCCAGGTGGCGCTCGAGAATATGGCGCTCTGGCACGAGCGGGATATCTCGCATTCCTCCGCCGAGCGGGTCATCATTCCCGACAGCTGTACGGTGATGGATTACATGCTGGTCAAAATAACTTACGTCATTGACAATCTGGTGGTCAACACCAACGCGATGAAGCGCAACCTCGATGCCACCCGGGGATTGATCTTCTCCCAGCGCCTGCTTTTGGCGCTGGTGGACAAGGGGTTAAGAAGAGAAGACGCCTACAGCTTGGTGCAGGGGGCGGCCATGCGGGCGCGGGGGCTCGATAAGCACCTTAAGACCATGGTGATCGAGGACCCGCAGATCATGAGAAAACTCTCATTAAAGGAGATAGAGGAGGCCTTCGACCTCCGTTATTATTTAAAGAATATCGGGACCATATTCGAAAGATTGGGGTTATAAATGGCAAAAGTTAAGATCTACGTGACCCACAAAAAGGGTATTTTGGATCCGCAGGGCAAGACCGTTGAGACCGCCTTAAAATCACTGGGATACAAGAACGTTTCCGATGTCCATATCGGCAAATATATCGAGCTCGAGATCGAGGGCCGCGATGTCAAACAGCAGGTAAAAGAGATGTGCGAAAAGCTCTTAAGCAACCCCATCATCGAGCAGTACCGCTTCGAAGTCGAGACATGAAATTCGGCGTTATCGTTTTCCCCGGCAGCAATTGCGACCAAGATTGCTTTAACGTCGTCAAAGATGTCTTAAAACAGCCGGTGGAATACATCTGGCACGCCGATACCAAACTCGATCACTTCGACTGCCTGATATTACCCGGAGGTTTCTCTTACGGAGATTATCTTAGGACCGGGGCCATTGCCCGGTTTTCCCCGATCATGGATTCGGTTAAAAAATTCGCCGACCGGGGTAGGGGACTAGTGCTCGGCATTTGCAACGGCTTCCAGATACTGACCGAAGCCGGCCTGCTGCCCGGAGCCCTGCAAAGGAACAAGGATCTCCGCTTCATTTGCAGGCATGTGGAGCTTAAAGTCCAGAATAACAAGACCAAGTTCACCAAAAAGTGCAAACCGGGACAGGTCTTGAACCTTCCGATCGCTCACGGTGAAGGCAATTACACCTGCGATGCGCAAACACTTAAGGAATTAAAAAAGAATAAGCAGATAGTGTTCACTTATCATAAGGAAAATCCCAATGGTTCTATGGCCTCGATCGCCGGCATTGTTAACAAAAAAGGCAATGTCCTGGGCATGATGCCGCATCCAGAGCGCGCCTCCGAAGCGGTTCTGGGCTCGGAAGACGGCTTATTCATCCTTAAATCCATGTTAGCCCGCAAATGAAGCGCCTTTTAACCGCGACTTTAATCGCAGGTTTGATTGGTTCCTCTGCATTAGCCATAAAGATCGAAAACCTGCCTTATATGGGAGATTTTCATTTGGGTATCGTGAACGGTCCCGGTTTGGGGATCAATTTGGGCGTTGACGGAGGTATTCATTATAATGACCTGGATATTGGCCTGGAGATCTATCAAATAATGACCGATGCCAATTACTCGGCCACCATCAGCGCCACTCGTTTTGGGGCCATTATCGGCCTTAGATTATCGCCAAACCTCAAAGTGAACGGCCATTACGGTTATTTTAACTTCGTTCCGAACCGGGATATTGTGTTTAAGGACATGTCCGGAACCAATCAATTGGTTAGCGAGAACCAGAACTATAAAGGCGATTATACGGCCGTTTCCCTGGATTATTTCATCTGGGACCTTATCTTTTCACCCAAATACGTATTGAATAGGATCAATGAAAAGGGCTTATTAAGCGAGATCGATCTCAATATAGGGAAGCCCTTCTAGATACCTGTTTAAAACCCCTGTGGACAACCGGCGGGATAAGCATTATTTAGCTCTATACAGCCATAAAACAGTTATTCGTCACCTTAGGTATACTTGACATAAGATATATTATACGACATTGATGATAGGCCTAAAAGGGGCAAGTTATTAAGCTTAAGTTGGATTATATGGGCTTACTTCCCGCCCTGGATACGCAATCCGAACAGATAATTGCGGGTGGGATTAAAGATATCGTCGGCTTGGAGCAAGATGCTGGTGTAATCTGTGATCTCCGAGGCGCTGGTGATCCTGAATTTGGGCACTGCCGGTTTAGGATTGTTAAAGTCATAGATATCGCCGCTTAATATCCAATCAGGATTGGCATAAACGTCTAAACCGCCGCCCAGGAAGGTGTTTATCATCCCCAGTTTGAATCCAAAGCTCTGCAATATACGACGGGAAAGCAGGACATCCAATAAGCTCAAATTGCGGGTAGGACCCTCCCCTATTCCGATCCTCAAATAATCGGCTTCGCTTTGGGCAACATCCACATTAGCCCTGATGCTGTTGGCGGAAGAACCATATTGCACATCTCCGCTGGGTTTGACGTTCAGTTTGCCGAACCCTTCAAAGAAGCGATTGGCGGAAGCCAGGGTCTTATTGGTTTCTGTCACGGTTCCCTTGACGCTTTCCTGGAACTTGGGATCGGTCGTGATCTTGGCTATGCCGGCATTGGTTTCGCGCAATTCATAGGTCAATTTTTCAGTATTAATGGCCGTGTTGTTGATGGAGGCCTGCAATTCGGGATTAGAAACAAAACGTCGGAATTCCTCCAAGATGGCCTTGGTCTCCTTTAAACTCTGGGTCCCCACATCCACAAAATCCACCAATCCGGCCGTGGAGATCCCCTGCATTACCGTTCCTGATCTATATAACGCCTCCAAAGACCCGGGTTTTATCTCCAAGTACTTTAATCCCACGATACCGTCAAAACCCACTCTCAAAGTCGAATCCAGCGGCATCTTAAGCCCTCTTTTGACCGTGGCGAAAACTTTGATGTCGGAAGGACCCGGATCGATCCGCATTACCTTGCCCACCGTAAAGCCGCGATAACGGACTTCGGAACCGATCGTCAAACCCTCGATGTTGGGGAAAGACCCGACCAGTTCAATGCCTTCGGCGATCAGGAAAAGGTTGCTTTTCCAGGTAATGATCATCGCCAGGGCTATCGCCCCGATCAGGGTCATGACGCCGACTTTGGCCGCGGTTGATAATTTCATTTTATTACGTCTCCCCTCCCGCAGAAATAAATTTTCTAATGATCGGATTATCCGATCGTTTGGTCTCGGCTACCATGCCGCCCATGAGGAACCGTCCTCCGTCCAGCATTATAATACGATGGGCGGTCCTAAAGATAGTGCTCAATTGATGGGTCACGATGATCGAGGTCACCTTCAGCTCCCGGCTCAATTTGTTGATCAAATTCTCGATGGTGGTCGAGGTAACCGGGTCCAACCCGGTGGTGGGTTCGTCATAAAGGATGATCCTCGGATCGAAGGCCAGCGCCCGCGCTATCGAGACCCGCTTTTGCATTCCGCCCGAAAGTTCGCTGGGCATCACATTCTCTTTCCCGGGAAGCTCCACCAATTCCAGTTT
>Ga0265296_1002350_pt1 | contig 19249 bp, 21 predicted proteins | sample MunlanPumphouse1_FD_189073 | JGI IMG/M metagenome (GOLD analysis project Ga0265296, IMG submission 189073) | Groundwater microbial communities from a municipal landfill in Southern Ontario, Canada - Pumphouse #1 | ecosystem: Environmental > Aquatic > Deep subsurface > Groundwater | place...
CGGACGTGCTGGACACCTGTTTCGCGGTGCAGCTGGCGCGCTCGACCGACCTGCTGCTGGGCGGCGTCGACCGCGTCCTGGCCGCGCTGGAAGTCCGCGCCAAGGAACACAAATACACCCCGACCGTCGGTCGTTCGCACGGCATCCACGCCGAGCCCGTGACCTTCGGCCTGAAGCTGGCCGGCTATCACGCCGAGTTCCAGCGCGCCAAGCGCCGCCTGATCACGGCGCGCGAGGAAATCGCCACCTGCGCCATCTCGGGCGCCGTCGGCACCTTCGCCAACGTCGATCCCGCCGTTGAACAATATGTCGCCGACAAGATGGGTCTGGCCGTCGAGCCGGTCTCGACCCAGGTCATCCCCCGCGACCGTCACGCCGCCTACTTCGCCGCCCTCGGCGTGGTCGCCTCGTCGATCGAGCGTCTGGCCGTGGAGATCCGCCACCTGCAGCGCACCGAAGTCCTCGAAGCCGAGGAGTTCTTCGACAAGGGCCAGAAGGGCTCGTCGGCCATGCCGCACAAGCGCAACCCGATCCTGACCGAAAACCTGACCGGCCTAGCTCGTCTGGTCCGCTCGGCCGTGACCCCGGCGATGGAGAACGTCGCCTTGTGGCACGAGCGCGACATCAGCCACTCCTCGGTCGAGCGCGGTATCGGCCCTGATGCGACGGTCCACCTGGACTTTGCCCTGCACCGTCTGGCGGGGGTGATCGAGCGCCTGAACGTCTATCCCGAGAACATGCAGAAGAACATCGACCGCCTGGGCGGTCTGGTGCACTCGCAACGGGTCATGCTGGCCCTGACCCAGGCCGGCGTGTCGCGTGAAGACGCCTATGCGGCGGTTCAGGAGAACGCCATGAAGGTCTGGCGCGGCGAAGGCGCCTTCCTCGACTTCCTCAAGGCCGACGCCCGCGTCACCCTGCCGGCCGATCAACTGGAAGCCCTGTTCGACCTCGGCTACCACACCAAGAACGTCGACGTGGTGTTCAAGCGGGTCTTCGGCGAGGGCTGATGAGCAGCGAGCCGCGCCTCCGCATCAATCCCGCAATCGATCTTCGCCAAGCGGCGGAGACTTATCAGCGGGACGGGCTGGTCCAGGTCAGCGACATCTTCGAGCCGGATGTCGCTGAATACCTGGCCAGTCTGGCGGAGACGCGCATCGACTGGGACTTGGCCTTCCAGGGCGAGGACGGTCGTCCGGCCGTCGTGAGTATGGGACAGCTTCAGGCTGGCGGCGAGGCAGCCCTGCGCCAGCGGTTGCACGCCATGATGGCGCGGGCGGGCGAAGGATACGGCTTTCTCTACCTCGCCTACCCCCTGATTTCGGCCTACCTGGCCGGGCGCGATCCGGGCCACCCGATCCACCGCCTGACCGAATTTTTGAACGACGAATTCGTGCGTTTGGGCATCGCCGTCAGTGGTCGCGACGACATCGCCAAGGCCGACGGCCAACTGACGCACTACCGTCCCGGCGACTTCATCGGCCTGCACAACGACATCGGCTCGGAAAAGAGCGACCGCCTGATCGCCTATACCCTGGGCCTGACCCGGCGTTGGCGGCCCGACTGGGGCGGCCAGCTGCTGTTCCATAACGACGCCGGCGACGTGACCCACGGCCATGCCCCGCGCTGGAACACCCTGACCCTGTTCAAGGTGCCGCAGTATCATTCGGTGGCCCCAGTCGCGAGCTACGCCCGGGCCCCGCGCCTGTCCGTCGTCGGCTGGCTGAGAAATGCAGGCGGCTGACGACAGCCGACGTCGGCGCGCCTTCGACCCGGTGGTGGACGCCGACACCCGGCTGCTGATCCTGGGCAGCCTGCCCGGCGAGGCCTCGCTGGCCGCGGGACAGTATTACGCCCATCCCCGAAACGCCTTCTGGCGCCTGATGAGCGGCCTGCTGGACCAACCATATCTGTATGAACATCCCTATCCCGCGCGCCTGAGCGCCCTTAGGGCGCGTGGCGTCGGCCTGTGGGACACCGTGGCTGAAGCCGAGCGGATCGGCAGTCTGGACTCCGCCATTCGCCTGCCCCTTCACGCCGACCTGCGCGGGCTGATCATCGCCCTGCCCGCGCTGCGCGCCGTGGCCTTCAACGGCGGGCTGGCGGCGAAGCTGGGGCGGCGCATTCTGGCCGATCTGCCTGATCTGGACCGGGTCGCCCTGATCGACCTGCCGTCCTCAAGCCCCGCGCACGCAATATCCTTGTCGGCAAAGGCGGAAAGCTGGGCCATACTGGGCGACTTCCTTCCCGAATAAGTCGGCCGCTCGATGATTCTGACGCTGTCCTGCCCTGACCGCCACGGCATCGTGGCGGCCGTCTCCGCCTTTCTGCTGGAGCGAGACGCCAATATTTCCGACGCTCAGCAGTTCGGCGACGCCCTGAGCGGCTACTTCTTCATGCGCGTGGTGTTCGAGCCGATGGAAGGCGACGCTGAGGACGCGATCCGCGCCGCCTTCACGCCGCTGGCTCTGCAGTTCGACATGGACTGGACCCTGCGCGGGCCGGAGCCGCGCAAGGTGATGATCCTGACCTCGCGGTTCGATCACTGCCTGGCGGACCTGCTGTACCGCTGGCGCATCGACGAACTGCCGATGCAGGTGACGGCCATCGTGTCCAACCACCCGCGCGACATGATCGGCCACGTCGATCTGGGCGACCTGCCCTTCCACCACCTGCCCATGAGCGGCGACAAGGCGTCGCAGGAGGCCCAGCTTCTGGCCCTGATCGAGGCGACGGGCACGGAGCTGGTGGTGCTGGCGCGCTACATGCAGATCGTGTCGGACGATCTGACGGCGCGGCTGGCGGGGCGCTGCATCAATATCCATCACTCCTTCCTGCCGGGCTTCAAGGGGGCCAAGCCCTATCATCAGGCCCATGCGCGCGGGGTGAAGGTGATCGGCGCCACGGCCCACTATGTCACCGCCGACCTGGATGAGGGCCCCATCATCGAACAGGACGTGGAGCGCATCAGCCACCGCGACGCCCCCGCCGATCTGATCCGCAAGGGCCGGGACATCGAACGCCGCGTTCTGGCGCGGGCGGTGTCGCACCATCTGCACGACCGCATCCTGATGCACGACGGCAAGACAGTCATCTTCGCCGACTAGGTTCAATCGTGATCACGCACCGCGCCGGATAATTTGAACCATTTGGCCTGCTCGACCGTAGTTCTCCCCGACCCGCCGCCCCTTCGAGCGGCTGTCGATGGAGAGACGACATGAAGATGATCCGTACCGCCAGCTTCGCTACCGTATCCGCCGCCGCCCTGCTGACGCTGGCCGCCTGCGGCAACAATGAAACCAAGGTCGAGAAGGCCCCGGCCGACGCCATGCCGGCCGATTCGGCCGCAATGGCGCCTGTGACCACCGATCCCATGGTCGGCGGTGTGGCCATGAGCCCTGCCGACAACATCGTCACCAACGCCGCCAAGGCGCCCAACCTGACCACCCTGGTCGCCGCCGTTCAGGCCGCGGACCTGGCCACGACCCTGCAAGGCCCCGGCCCCTTCACCGTCTTCGCCCCTGACAATGCGGCGTTCGAGAAGATCCCGGCCGCCACGCGCACCAGCCTGATGGAGCCGGCCCAGAAGGCCGCCCTGACCAAGATCCTGACCTATCACGTCGTGCCCGGTCGCCTGACCGCCGCCGACATCGCCGCCGAGGCCCAGAAGGGCGGCGGCACGGCCACCCTGACCACGGTTCAGGGCGAGAAGCTGATGGTCAAGGACGCCGGCGGCGGCAAGTGGACCATCACCGACGCCAAGGGCGGCACCTCGACCATCACCCAGGCCGACGTCGGCCAGTCGAACGGCGTGGTTCACGTCATCGACACGGTGCTGATGCCGAAATAATCGCGGCGCCAGCCTGAAATAGAAGAAGGGCCGCTGCCATATCCGGCAGCGGCCCTTCTGAATTCGGTCGGTTGGAACCGAGACCTATTCGCCGGCGCGGATCTGTTCGCGAGCGATCGAGGCCAGTTCGTCCATCTTGGAGCGCAGTTCGCCCTCGGACACCGTCAGGCCCGAGCCCTTGAAGTCGCCGGCGACCTTGCGGAAGACGTCCTCCTCGCCCGGCTGCTCGAAGTCGGCGCGGACCACGGCGGCGGCGTATTGCTCGGCGCTGTCGGTCGACAGGCCCATCTTCTCGGCCGCCCACAGGCCCAGCATCTTGTTACGACGCGCGATGGCCTTGAACTCTTGTTCCTGATCGAGGGCGTACTTGGACTCGTAGCCCTTTTCCCGATCGTCGAAGGTCGTCATGCGCGTAGTCACTCCAGTGGCGGACGGAATTGGGGTCCGCATCGCCGTCTATAGCCCCCTCGCCTGCGAACGCAACTGGACTCGCGGTCGCGGTTCTGACGCTGCGTTACAGGAGGATATTTGTGTCACAGACGCCCTTCGGTTAAAGGGCGTGCGATCTTATATACCCGTCGTCGATTCAGGATCGCGCCGCCCACAGCCGCCGGGCCGCGCGTTTTTCGTTTTGAGGACAGTCTGTTTTCTTCCCTCTCGGGACACGACCATGAATTCCAAGCGCAAGAAGATCTACGAGGGCAAGGCCAAGATCCTGTACGAGGGTCCCGAGCCGGGCACGCTGATCCAGTATTTCAAGGACGACGCGACCGCCTTCAACGCCCAGAAAAAGGCCGTGCTGGAAGGCAAGGGCGTGATCAACAACCGCATCAGCGAGTTCGTCATGTCGCGCCTGAACGGCATCGGCGTGACCAACCACTTCATCAAGCGCCTGAACCTGCGCGAGCAGCTGATCCGCGAAGTCGAGATCATTCCGCTGGAAGTCGTCTGCCGCAACGTCGTCGCCGGCTCGCTGGCCACCCGTCTGGGCCAGGAAGAGGGCACCGCCCTGCCCCGTTCGATCATCGAATTCTATTACAAGAAGGATGAGCTGAACGACCCGATGGTGACGGAAGAGCACATCACCGCCTTCAACTGGGCCACGACCCAGGAGCTGGACGACATCCTGGCCATGACCGTCCGCGTCAACGACTACCTGTGCGGCATGTTCGGCGCCGTCGGCATCACCCTGGTGGACTTCAAGATCGAGTTCGGCCGGGTGTGGGAAAACGACTTCGCTCGCGTCATCCTGGCCGACGAGATCAGCCCCGACAGCTGCCGTCTGTGGGACACCGCCACCGGCGAGAAGCTGGACAAGGACCGCTTCCGTCGCGACATGGGCGATGTGATCGAAAGCTACACCGAGGTGGCCCGCCGCCTCGGCATCATGAAGGACATGCCGACCGTGATCCAAGGAGGACTGCACTAATGGCCAAGGTGAAGGTTCACGTCTTCCTCAAGCCCGGCGTTCTGGACGTTCAGGGCAAGGCCGTCGAAGGCGCCCTGCAAGGTCTGGGCTGGGCCGGCGTCGCCAACGCCCGCGTCGGCAAGATGATCGAGTTCGACCTCGACGACAGCGTCGCCGACAAGGAAGCTGAAGTGAAGCGCATGTGCGACACCCTGCTGGCCAACACGGTCATCGAAAGCTACCGGATCGAAGTGGCGTAAGGCCGCGACAATCTGACGATCAGGGCCGCTCGAAAGAGCGGCCTTTTTGTTTTCCTCCCCAGCGATGGGGAGGTGGATCGACGGCGCAGCCGACGAGACGGAGGGGGCGGCTCGACGGCTGACGCTTGCGTCGCCCCCTCCACCACTTCGTGGTCCCCCTCCCCATGAAATGGGGAGGACAAGAAGGCCCTACTCGCACAGATAATCCCGACTGAGCGGGACCGCGGTCTGCTTCTTGGTCAGCTGCAGTTGGAAGACCATGTGCCCTAGTTCGCGGAAAGCGACCTCGCTGGCGGCGAGATAGAACTCCCACATCCGGCAGAACCGCTCGTCGTAGAGGGTCAGGGCCTCGTCGCGGCGCGCCAGGAAGCGTTCTCGCCAGATCCTCAGCGTCTCGGCATAGTGGAGCCGCAGCACCTCCAGGTCCGTCACCCACAGGCCCGCGCGTTCGATGGCGGGCAAGACCTCGGACAGGGCCGGGATATAGCCGCCGGGGAAGATGTATTTGCGGATAAACGGTTGCGTGCGGCTGGGCGGGCTCTTGCGGCCGATGGCGTGGATCACCGCCACCCCGTCGTCGTCCAGCAGCCGGGCGACCGTGTCGAAATACTCCTGATAATTGGGCGCGCCGACGTGTTCGAACATCCCGACCGAGATGATGCGGTCGAAGGTCTGGTTGAGGTCGCGATAGTCCTGCAGCCGGAACTCGGCCCGGTCGGCCAGGCCGCGCGCCGCCGCCCGCTCGTTGGCGGTGCGGTGCTGTTCAGTCGACAGGGTGACGCCGGTGACGCGCGCGCCACGCTCGGCCATCGACAGGCCCAGGCCGCCCCAGCCGCAACCGATGTCCAGCGCGCTCTGCCCCGGCGTCAGCAGCAGCTTGTCGATCAGCCGCCGCTTCTTGGCCGTTTGGGCCTGTTCCAGGGTCGCGTCCGGCGTCTCGAAGAAGGCGCAGGAATATTGCAGGTCCTCGTCCAGAAACAGCCGGTAGAAGTCGACTGTCAGGTCATAGTGGTGGTGGACGTTGTTGCGCGCGTGCAGCCGGTCGTTGGCCTGCTCGGCGCCGCGCCGAATACGTTGCAGCAGGTCCAACTTTCCGCCGCGCGGCCGGATGGCCAGCTGCGATGTCGTCAGTTGCAGGAAGGCGTAGATGTCACCGCCCTCAACCCGGAAGGTCCCGTCCATGAAGGCCTCGCCAAGCGCCAGATCGGGGTTGGCGGCGATGGCCAGGGCCGTCTTCGTGTCTTGGATCACCGCCGTCAGTTCCGGCGTTCCCGGTCCCGCCTTAAGCTCGCGCCCGTCCGGCAGGCGCACCCGCACGGCGCGCGTCAGAAAAGTCTGATCGAGAAGGGCTTGCAGCATCCGGCGCTCCGCGCTTTGAACCAGGATCAAGCTTGGCTAGGAACAGACTGTCGCTGCGCAACGGTATCAAAGCCGGACCGTTCCGTCCGACAACCAGATCAAGGGAGCGCCTCCGATGACCTTCACCCTCACCTCCGCCGACATCCGCGACGGCGGCGTCCTGCCTGACGCCCAGGTGAAGGCTCTGGGCGACACCTCGCCCCAGCTGTCCTGGTCCGGGGCGCCGGAGGGCACGAAGAGCTACGCCGTGACCTGCTATGACCCCGACGCCCCCACGGGCTCGGGCTTCTGGCACTGGACCGTGGCCAATATCCCCGCCGACGTGACCGAACTGGCGGCGGGCGCGGGCGCCGTCGGCGGCGCCAACCTGCCCCAGGGCGCGGTCCAGGGCCGCACCGACTATGGCGAGGCCGGCTTCGGCGGAGCCGCCCCGCCGCCCGGCCACGGCCCGCACCGCTACATCTTCACCGTCTTCGCCGTGGACGTGGACCGGCTGGACGTGACGCCGGACAACTCGGGCGCCGTCTTCGGCTTCAACCTGCACTTCCACACCCTGGCCAAGGCCTCGATCACCGCGACCTACGAGAACACCGGCGGGTGACGGCAGCGCGCGCAAACAAAGCGTGATGAGCTGATCGTCCCGCCAAGGTTGCGCCCGCGACCTCCGTCCCTATTTTGCGACGCACTGTAAGTTTGTTGCATTGCGATAGTTCATGGCCCCCACCGACGCCGCCGCCTGTATCGACGAGCGCGCCTGCGCGCCGTCATCCGCGATGGAGAGGGTCGCCGCGCCCGGCAAGGTGGCGCTGGTCCTGCTGGCCCTGGCGATGGGGGGCTTCGCCATCGGCGTGACCGAGTTCGCGGCCATGAGCGTCCTGCCCGACTTCGCGGCCGGCCTCGGCGTCGATGAACCGACCGCGGGCCATGTCATCAGCGCCTATGCCGCCGGCGTGGTGGTCGGGGCGCCGATCCTGGCGGTGCTGGGCGCGCGCGCGCCGCGCTGGCTGCTGCTGATCGGCTTCATGGCCCTGTTTGCGGTCGGCAATACGCTGAGCGCCCTGGCCCCCAACTACGAATGGATGCTGGCCTTCCGCTTCCTCAGCGGCATTCCGCACGGGGCCTATTTCGGCGTGGCGGCCCTGGTGGCGGCGTCGCTGGTGCCGCTGCGCCTGCGCACCCGCGCCGTCTCGACCATCCTGCTGGGCCTGACCGTCGCCACCGTCATCGGCGTGCCTGTCGCCACCGCCGTCAGCCACGCCTTCGGCTGGCGCTGGACCTTCGCCATCGTCAGCGTCCTGGCGGTCATCACCATGGTTCTGGTCGCCCTGTTCGCGCCGCGCGACCCGGCCCACGCCGACGCCAGCCCCATGCGCGAACTGGGCGCCCTGAAGCGCGGACAGGTCTGGCTGACGCTGGGCGTCGGGGCCATCGGCTTCGGCGGCATGTTCGCGGTCTATGCCTATCTGGCCTCGACCCTGACCGCCGTGACCGGCGTCGGGCCCGAGGTCCTGCCCTGGGTCTTCGCCATGTTCGGGCTGGGCATGATGAGCGGCAACCTGCTGGGCGCCTGGGCCGCCGACCGCTACGGCATGAAGGCGGCGGGCGGGCTGCTGCTGTGGAGCGCCGCCGCCCTGGCCCTCTATCCGTTCGCGGCCCCGCATCTGTGGGCCATGCTGATCGTGGTCTTCCTGATCGGCGGCGGCGGCGGGCTTGGCTCGATCCTACAGACCCGCCTGATGGACGTGGCCGGCGACGCGCAGACCCTGGCCGCCGCCCTGAACCACTCGGCCTTCAACACCGCCAACGCCATCGGCCCCCTGCTGGGCGGCATGGCCATCGCGGCGGGCTGGGGCTGGACCTCGACCGGCTGGGTCGGGGTGGCCCTGTCGCTGGGCGGTTTCGCGGTCTGGGTCGTCGCCTGGCTGAGCGGACGCAAGACAGGTCAAAGCCACGCCTGACATCCTGAACAATTGATGCTAGGAGGCCCGCCCATGAGCGCAGCCGTCATCGTCTTCCCCGGGTCCAACTGTGATCGCGACTGCAAGGTCGCCATCGAACGCTCCACTGGCGAGCAGGTCGAAATGGTCTGGCACGCCGAGACCGAGCTGCCGAAAGGCCTCGATCTGATCGTCCTGCCGGGCGGCTTCTCCTATGGCGACTATCTGCGCTGCGGCGCGATGGCGGCCCAAGCCCCGATCATGCAGGCGGTCAAGAAGGCCGCCGACGAAGGCGTCACCGTGGTCGGCATCTGCAACGGCTTCCAGATTCTGTGCGAAGCCGGAATGCTGCCCGGCGCCCTGCTGCGCAACAGCGGCCTGAAATATATCTGCAAGCCGATCAGCATCACCGTCGCCAACGGCCAGACCCGCTTCACCTCCGGCTATCAGGGTCAGCGCGAGGTCGTCATGACCCAGGGCAACGCCGACGGCAACTACTTCGCCGACGCCGAAACCCTGGCCCGCCTCGAAGGCGAAGGCCAGGTGGTGTTCCGCTATGTCGACAACCCCAACGGCTCGGTCGCCGACATCGCCGGCATCCAGAACACACGCGGCAACGTCCTGGGCATGATGCCCCACCCCGACCGCGCCTTCGAAGCCGAACTGGGCAGCGCCGACGGCGCCACCCTGTTCCAGAGCATCTACGCCGCCGCCTGAACGGCCTAGGCGTCGGACGCTTTGTCCAGTTGCTCCTTGTCGTCGACCTGAGACGTCTTGCGGTCCAGCACGCTGGCGCTGCGGCCCATTTCGTCGATTTCGAGTTCCGGTTCTATGGGCTCGCCGTCTTCGTCCAGCAGGCGCTCCAGCGTGCCAGTTGCGCCGGATTCGCCGATGGCGGCCAGTTCGCGGGCGCCGACGCCCAGGCCCTGTTCCAGGGCGCGGTTGGTTTCGACCTCGTCGGTTTCGAGTGCCGGGTCTTCCGGCAGGTTGTCGGGGTCGGCCATGGTGGGTCTCCTTGATGGGCGTCCTGCTGATCTAAGCGGAGCGGCGCGCGTACGGTTCCGGTGAACCAAACCCCAGCCCGGCGCGTAGTTACGGCGAAGCTGAGCCGGAGCCGCCCTCTATGTCCGCCATCGAACGCCCTACCCCCGCCCAGAGAACCCGCCGACTGGTGGTGCTGGCCGCGGCTGTTTTCGCCGTCGTGGTTCCGGTCGTGCAGAACCTGGGCGGCTTCGGCCTGTCTCAGGCCGAGTTCGCGGCGGACGGCAATCAGACGTTGCAGGTGGCGGGCTACGCCTTCTCCATCTGGGGGCTGATATACCTGGGGCTGCTGGCCTATGCCGGGCGGCAGGTTCTGCCCCAGACCGGCGAGAGCCTGCTGATCAACCGCATGGGCTGCCCCTCGGCGGTGGCCCTGTTCGGCATCGGCTTGTGGATCATCGTCGCGGCGCTGAACCTGAAGGCGGGCAGCGTCATGGTCATCTTCGCCTCGCTGCTGGCCCTGGTGGTCCCTCTGCTGGCCAATGCCCGGACCATCCGCGCAACCGGGATCATGGAGCGCGACCGCTGGTTCCTGATCTGGCCGCTGGCGGCGCTGGCAGGCTGGCTGACCATCGCCGCGCCGCTGAACCTGATCACCACGGCGACGGCCTTCGACGCCCTACCCGCCTTCCTGTCGCCCACAGGATGGGCCATCGCCGCCGTCGCGGTCGTGGTTCTGGTCGGGGCGGCGGTGACGGCCAGCCTGCGCACCCTGGCCTATCCCCTGCCGATCGCCTGGGGTCTGATCGGGGCCTTTGTCGCAGAACAGGAGCGGAATCCGGTGCTTGGCTTCACCGCCCTGGGCGCCGCCTTCCTGCTGGTGGTCGCCGCCGTCATCCTGGTCTTCGGTCTGAAACGCGGGATCGAGCGTCGTCGCTGATCGGACGGGCTGACAGGAGGCTCAGACCCGGCTAGAAGCCCCGCCCATGAGCGCTCCGCAAAAGACCACCGCAGAATTGGCCGCTGAATACGGTCTGGCTCCGAACGAGTATGAGGTCCTGCTGGACCGGCTGGGCCGAGAGCCCAACCAGGTCGAGTTGGGCGTCTTCTCGGTCATGTGGTCCGAGCACTGCTCCTACAAATCCTCCAAGAAGCAGCTGATGAAGTTCCCGGTCACGGGACCGCGCGTCATCTGCGGCCCGGGCGAGAACGCCGGGGTCATCGACATCGACGACGGCGACGCCTGCATCTTCAAGATGGAGAGCCACAACCACCCCTCCTACATCGAGCCCTATCAGGGCGCGGCGACGGGCGTGGGCGGCATCATGCGCGACGTCTTCACCATGGGCGCCCGCCCCGTGGCCTTGCTGAACGCCCTGCGCTTCGGCGAGCCTTCGCATGAGAAGACCAAGCGACTGGTCAAGGGCGTGGTCTCGGGCATCGGCGGCTACGGCAACTGCGTCGGCGTGCCGACGGTCGCGGGCGAGACCAACTTCCACAAGGGCTACAACGGCAACATCCTGGTCAACGCCATGTGCGTGGGCATCGCCAAGGCCGACGAGATCTACTACTCGGCCGCGCCCGAGGCCGGCCACGACGTGGTCTATTTCGGCTCCAAGACGGGCCGCGACGGCATCCACGGCGCCACCATGTCCTCGACCGAGTTCGACGACGAATCGGAGGCCAAGCGCCCCACCGTCCAGGTCGGCGACCCCTTCGCCGAGAAGCTGCTGATCGAGGCCACGCTGGAGCTGATGGCCTCGGGCGCGGTCGCCGCCATCCAGGACATGGGCGCGGCGGGTCTGACCTCCTCCTCGGTCGAAATGGCCGGCAAGGGCGGCGTCGGCGTGGAGCTGGACCTCGACAAGGTGCCCCAGCGCGAAGAGGGCATGACCGCCTATGAGATGATGCTGTCGGAAAGCCAGGAGCGGATGCTGGCGGTCCTGAAGCCCGGCTTCGAGGACGTCGGCTATCGCATCTTCCAGAAGTGGGGCCTGGACTTCGCCATCATCGGCAAGACGACCAACACCGGCCATCTGGTGCTGAAGCATCACGGCGAGGTGGTCTGCGACGTGCCGCTGGCCCCGCTGTTCGACGACGCGCCCCTCTACGACCGTCCCTGGGTTCAGCCCGAACTTCAGCCGCGCCTGGAGCCGTCCGAGGTTCCGGCGCCGGAAAGCTGGAACGACGCGGTGATCAAGGTCATCGCCTGCCCCGACATGGCGTCCAAGCGCTGGATCTGGGAACAGTACGACCGCCACGTCATGGCCGACACGCTGCAGGACTCGTCCACCGGCGCCGACGCCGGCGTGGTCCGCGTCCACGGCACGGACAAGGGTCTGGCCGTGACCTCTGACTGCACCCCGCGCTATGTCCAGGCCGACCCCTATGAAGGCGGCAAGCAGGCCGTGGCCGAGGCCTGGCGCAACCTGACCGCCGTGGGCTCGCGTCCCATCGCCATCACCGACAACCTGAACTTCGGCAACCCGCAGCGCCCCGAGATCATGGGCCAGATCGTCCGCGCCACCGACGGCATGGCCGAGGCCTGCCGCGAGCTGGACTTCCCCGTCGTGAGCGGCAACGTCAGCCTCTATAACGAGACCAACGGCGTCGCCATTCCGCCGACCCCGACGGTCGGCGCGGTGGGTCTGCTGGCCAACTACGACGTGACCACCGGCTTCGGCGGCATGGCTGAGGGCGACGTCCTGGTCCTGATCGGCCAGACCCACGGCGAGCTGGGGTCGTCCATCTATCTGCGCGAGGTTCTGGGTCGTGAAGACGGCGCCCCGCCGCCGGTCGATCTGAAGCTGGAACGCAAGACCGGCGACTTCGTGCGCGGCCTGATCGAAGCGGGCGAACTCACGGTCGTTCACGACCTGTCGGACGGCGGTCTGGTCGGCGCGGCGGCGGACATCGCCCTGGCCTCGGACGTCGGCATCGAACTGAACGCCTCCAGCGCTGCGCACGCCCACGCCTTCCTGTTCGGCGAGGACCAGGCCCGCTATCTGGTCGCGGTCTCGGACGCCGAGGCCCTGATCGCCAAGGCTCAGGAAGCCGGTCTGCACGCCTCGGTCGTCGGCGTCGCCAAGGGCGCGGACTTCGCCTCCTCGGGTCCGAAGGGCGAGCTGTACCGCATCCCCGTCGCCCACCTGCGCGAGTTCCACGAAGGCTGGATGCCGAACTGGATCGAAGGCTGATGCGCCTGCGCGCCGTCGCCTTCGTCGTCGCCGGCGCGGCCCTGCTGGCCGCCTGCGACATCGAGGGCGGCGACCCGGTCCAGCACGCCCTGCGCGACGCCTCAGCCGCACGCCAGGCGGCGGCGCTGAAGACCACCGAGGAAGAACAGGCGGCCGCCGCCCGGCGCGCCGCCTCTGCTCCCGTCGCACCCGCTGAGGGCGATGAGCTGTCGCGCCTGATCGCCGCCCGCCGTCAGGCCGTCGCGGACACCCGCGCCCTGCTGGCCGCCACCACCGACCCGGCCCTGAAAGGTCAGTTGACCGGCGACCTCAAGGCCGAGGAAGGGCGCCTGCGCGCCCTCGAGGCCCGCGCCGCCGCGCAATAGCCTTCTCCGGGGAAGCCAGCATGAGAACCGCCGTCGTCATGCCTGTCGGGGCGCGGTTCTGCCTCGACCAGCCCAACTCCATGGAGACGGTGGCCCGCACCATGGCGAGAGCCGATACGGGCGAGGTCCGCATCTTCTGCTGCGAAGGCGCCGGGGGTCGCGATGGTCTGTCGGTGCACGCCCTGCCCGCCGCTGATCGCCTCAAGGCCCTGCGTCAGGCGCTGAGCGACTATCGCCCCGACGTCATCGAGTTCCATCAGCAGACCCAGCAGGCCGTCGCCCTCGCCCAGGATTTTCCCGACGCCGCCGTCACCCTGTATCGCCACAATGCGGTGAAGCCGCCGCGCCACTTCATCGACCGCTGGCGCTATGAGCGGCGCTACGACCGCATGGACGGCCTGATCTTCGTCAGCGAAGCGGCGCGGAGCGACTTCCTCAAGGACTTCCCGCGTCTTGAGGCCAAGGCCTTCGCCGTGCCCAACCCCATCGACATCGACCTGTGGCGTGCGCCGGTCGAAAACCGTGCGCCAGTCATCGCCTTCGCCGGACGCGCCATGCCGGAAAAGGGCGTCGACCTGCTCTGCGCCGCCCTGCCCGAGGTGCTGGAGCGCCATCCTGACTGGCGCGCCGTGCTGATGCTGAACGACTGGGACCGACACGCGGACTGGGCCGAACCCCATGTGGCGCCGCTGAGCCGATATGGCGACCGCGTCCAGATTCTGCGCTCGGCCCCCCTGGCCGAGGTGCGCGCCGTGATGCAGACGGCGGCCATCGCCCTGACGCCGTCGGTCTGGGCCGAGCCTCTGGGCCTGACCGCGCTGGAGGCCCATGCGGCGGGCGCGGCCCTGATCTCGTCCGGTCGCGGCGGCCTGCGCGAGGCCAGCGGCCCCCACGCCCTCTATGTCGATGACCTGACGCCGCAAGGCCTCGGTGCCGCCATCGAGACCCTGATCCGGGACCCCGAACGGCGGGAGGCGATGGCGCGCTCGGCCCAGGCCTATGTGATGGATGTCCACACGCCCGAACGCCGCGCAGCGCAACTGGCCGCCCTGCGGGCAAAGCTGGTCCAATCCAAGCGCGCCGGCCGCCCGACAGGTCGATAGCCTCAAAAGCCCCTTCCTTTTGACATTATCGTCAATAAATATGGATCGACCCTGAAAAGGAGCGCTTCATGACCGACGCCGCCGCCTCGACCTTCCGCCCCTGGACCCCGCCGCGCCGGACCCAGAGGATGAACCTGGCGCATTTCCTGTGGCAGAGCTGGCGCGATCCCTTGCAGATCTGGAGCCAGGCCCACTTCACCGAGCTCTACATCGACGGGGCGTCGCCGCTGGGCAAGACCCTGGTGGTCAACGATCCGGTCGGCGTCCGCCACGTCCTGACCGACAACGCCGCCAACTATGAGAAGGGCGATCTGCAACGCCGCGTGCTGGGCCCCATGCTGGCCGACGGTCTGCTGCTGACCGAGGGGGAACAGTGGCGGCGCGCCCGGCGCATCATGGCCCCCCTATTCACCCCCGCCCATACGGCCCGCACCGCCGAAGCCATGGACCGGGTCTGCCGCCGCCGCGTCGAGGGCTGGCGGCTGGAGCACGGCGCACGGGTGCTGAACATCGACAGCGAGATGAGCGGCCTGACCTTTGACATCCTGTCGGCGGCGCTGTTCTCGGACGATCTGGACGGCGACGCGGCGGGCTTCGAGAAGGCGCTGAACCATTTCCTGGCGGTCGGCGCGCGGATCAGTCCGCTGGACGCGCTGAAGGCCCCCGACTGGATTCCGCGCCTGGGCCGTGTGGCCTCGGGCGGGGACGCGCGTTTCTTCAAGGACCGCGTCGACGCCCTGGTGGCGCGGCGCCGCGCGCGGATCGAACAGGACGGCGATGCGCCCGAAGACCTGCTGACCGCCCTGCTCAGCGCGCGCGACGATGAGGGCGACGGCTCAGGCCTGTCGGATCATGAGGTGGCGTCCAACATCCTGACCTTCATCCTGGCCGGGCATGAGACGACGGCGCGGACCCTGGGCTGGACCCTGCACCTGATCAGCCGCGACAAGCGCGTGGCCGACATTCTGAAGGCCGAAGCCGACGGCTGGGACCGCAGCGCCGGCGCCTTGCGCGACCTGCACTGGCACCGGGCAGTGATCGAGGAGGCCATGCGCCTGTTCCCGCCCGCCCCGGCCATGATCCGGCAGGCCGTGGCCGACGACGTGATCGGCGGCTACGCGGTCAAGGCGGGCCAGAGCGTGCTGATCGTGCCCTGGGTCATCCATCGCCACGAAAAGCTGTGGGACGAACCCGACGCCTTCCGGCCCGAGCGCTTCCTGCCCGAGAACCGCAAGTCCATCGACCGCTACGCCTGGCTGCCCTTCAGCGGCGGCCCGCGCATCTGCATCGGCGCCGCCTTCGCCATGCAGGAGGCGATCATCGCCCTGGCCGAAATCCTGAAAGTCGCCGAGGTCGAGGCCATCACCCCGGTCGAGCCGCGCCCCGTCCATCAGGTGACGCTGCGCAGCCAGCGGACGATGCGGCTGAGGTTGCGGGCGCGGCGGGACCGGCCAGCCGCAACCTAGACCTGAGGAATAGCCTGGCTCAGTCGGCCGCCGACGCGGATGGCTTCAACCCGCGTCGCCAGGCCCGTGCGGTCGTCGGTCTCGACGAAGACGCCGCAGATGGTGGCCGGGCCGCTGGCGGGGACATAGCGTCCGCCCGACAGACGGGTGGTGAAGCGGCGCAGCGGCTCTTCCTTGTCGTTGCCGATGACCGAGTCGTAGTCGCAGCACCCGCCGGCGTCGGTCTGATAGGCCGTGCCGTGGGGCAGGATCTGGGCGTCGGCGGTCGGGACGTGGGTGTGGGTGCCGACCACCAGACTGGCGCGGCCGTCGCAGAAGTGGCCCATGCCCATCTTCTCGCTGGTCGCCTCGGCGTGCATGTCGACGATGACGGCGTCGGCGACGACGCCGAGCGGCGCGGCCTCCAGCTCGCGCTCGACGGCGCTGAACGGGTCGTCCATCGGGTCCATGTGGATGCGGCCCAGGACGTTGATGACCAGCACCCGGCGGCCGTCAGCGGTCACGAAGACATCAGCGCCCCGTCCCGGCGCGTCCATCAGGCGCGGATAGTTGGCGGGACGGATCAGACGCGGCTCGCGCACGATATAGGTCAGGGCCTCGCGCTGATCCCAGCTGTGGTTGCCCAGGGTCAGGACATCGGCCCCGGCGGCGAAGATCTCGCGCGCCGTGTTCTCGGTGATGCCGAAGCCGCCCGCGGCGTTCTCGGCGTTGACCACCACGAAGTCGAGTTTGAGGTCGCGCCTCAGCCCCGGAAGATGATCCGAAAGCCCATCGCGCCCGGACTTGCCGACCACGTCACCGAAAAATGCCAGTCTCATGGGACGGCTCTATAGCCCTTCTCGGTCAGAACGCCATGCAGACGCATGTCATGCGGCTCCAGCGCCAGGCGTTCGACCTCCTGCCCGGCATAGGCGAAGCCGACGCGCACCGCCTGCGGCAGGATGGCGAAGGTCCGGTCGTAATAGCCCCCGCCCTGCCCCAAGCGCCCGCCGTGGGCGTCAAAGGCCAGCAGGGGGGTCAGGATCAGATCGGGCGTAACGACTTCGGTAAGGGGCAGAGGCGCGGGACATCCGGCGGCGTCCAGCTCCAGCGGCTCGCCCGGCGCCCAGGCGCGAAAGATCATGGCCGCGTCGCGCTCGATCACCACCGGCAGACACAGACGACGTCCCGCCTGATGCAGGACCATGGCCAGGGCGTCCGTATCCAGTTCCGACCCCATGGCGCGATAGAGGGCGACCATGTCCCCGGCCGGCAGGGCTCCGGCATGACCGGCGGCGCGCTCGGCGGCTTCGTTGTCGACCTCGGCCAGCCGCTTGCGCAGGGCGCGCATGGAGGCGCGGAGTTCGTGCTTGGAGGTCATGGGGATTCTCTACACCACCGACGTCTGCCTTTCCTCCCCACTTTGTGGGGAGGGGGACCACGAAGTGGTGGAGGGGGCGGCACAGACGGAAGACGCGGAGTCGCCCCCTCCGTCTCGTCGGCTGCGCCGTCGATCCACCTCCCCATTCGCTCCGCGAACAGGGAGGACAGACAAACGCGCTCAAGCCGCGAGCGATAGCGCAACAAACGCGCTCAAGCAGCGAGGCCCCGCTGGGCCAAGCGATAGCGCACTAAAAATGATGGGGTGGCGGCGCCGCAAGAGCCGTGAAGAACGTTTAAATCCTCTCGACCTGGGTAGCCAGGTGGGCTCCATATGACCAAGCCCTCGAGCCCGGTCAGGGACAGATCCCTTAGAGTGAATTAAGGTCAGAAGGATAGGTTGTCTTCGACGTGAGCCGCAGCAGGACCCGCCATCGGACAAGATAGGCGGTCCGAGGCGTTTCAACAATGGCCTCTCCCTCCCCATTTTGGGGAGGGTGGTCGCGCAGCGACCGGGTGGGGAGGGCGTGGCGATGCTAGGCGGCGCGGCTGATTTGCCTTGCCGCCCCCACCCGTCTGACGCTTCGCGTCAGCCACCCTCCCCCAAGTGGGAGGAGAATTCCCTAGATCGTCTGGCAGATCTTCTCGATGCGGGCCGCAACCGCGTTCAGCGCCTCGGCCACGCCGTCGCCGGCGGGCGGCGGCGGGGCCTTGACCGGACCGTCCTGCGGGACCGGCCCTTGACCCTTCTCCAGGCGCTGTCGGGCCTCCTGCAGTTCGTCGGCCAGCATCAGCGCGGCCATCAGGAACAGGCGCAGATCACCCACATGGCCGACCTCGCCGGAAATCTGGCGCACATGGACGTCGAACTGTTGGGCCAGGGTGCGGACGCGCTCTTCCTGGCCGTCGGCGCAACCGACGGCGTAGGGACGGCCGTTGATATCCACTGTGACGGTCGCCATCAGCGCGCCTCCTGTTCGGCCAGAACCTCGCGCACGGCCTCGGCCGCGCGGCCCAGGGCCTCGGCCGCGTCACGGCCCGCGGCCTCAAGTTCGGCGATGCGCACCAGGTCGGCGGCGTTCGACGCCCGCGGCGCAAACAGGTCGTCGTCGGTGATGGCGGGGGCGGTGGCCGGACGCGCCTTCAGCTCCAGCACCTTGCGTTCCAGCAGGGTCAGGGCCTTGTCGATGCGTGTCTTTGCGGCCGTAACGGCGTCCATTGGGGTCCTTTCGTCCAGATTCCGTATAGAACCTGTGCGCGCGTCGGGGTAAAGCGGCGCCGCCCCGCTATATCCTGTTTCCTGAGGAAAGGTCTCGCCGTGACCGACGCCCAAGCTGCATTCGCCAAGCCTTCGCCCAAACAAATGGCCGACGCCATTCGCGTCCTGGCCATGGACGGCGTCGAAAAGGCCAAGAGCGGCCACCCCGGAATGCCCATGGGCATGGCCGACGTCGCCACCGTCCTCTACTCGAAATTCCTGAAGTTCGACGCCAGCCGCCCCGACTGGGCCGACCGCGACCGCTTCATCCTGTCGGCGGGCCACGGCTCGATGCTGATCTACAGCCTGCTGCACCTGACCGGCTACAAGGACGCGACGCGGGAACAGCTGGAAAACTTCCGTCAGTGGGGCGCCAAGACCGCCGGCCACCCGGAATACGGTCACATGACCGGCATCGAGACGACCACCGGCCCCCTAGGTCAGGGCATCGCCAACTCGGTCGGTTTCGCCCTGGCTGAGCGCCACCTGGCCGCCCGCTTCGGTTCGGACCTGGTCGACCACCGTACCTGGGTCATCGCCGGGGACGGCTGCCTGATGGAAGGCGTGTCGCAGGAAGCCATCGCCCTGGCCGGTCGCCTGAAGCTGAACAAGCTCTGCGTCATGTGGGACGACAACGAGATCACCATCGACGGCAAGGTGTCGCTGTCGGACAACACCGACCAGCTGGCCCGCTTCAAGGCCTCGG
>Ga0265296_1002351_pt1 | contig 19249 bp, 16 predicted proteins | sample MunlanPumphouse1_FD_189073 | JGI IMG/M metagenome (GOLD analysis project Ga0265296, IMG submission 189073) | Groundwater microbial communities from a municipal landfill in Southern Ontario, Canada - Pumphouse #1 | ecosystem: Environmental > Aquatic > Deep subsurface > Groundwater | place...
TTAACGGCAATTGGCGGGCAGGCCCCGCCTGCCTACGCCTTTTGCAAATTGAGTATTCAAGAAACGCTTAATCTCAATAACGATTGAACTTTCAATCCAAGCTACTTAACGGCAATTGGCGGGCAGGCCCCGCCTGCCTACGCCTTTTGCAAATTGAGTATTCAAGAAACGCTTAATCTCAATAACGATTGAACTTTCAATCCAAGCTACTTAACGGCAATTGGCGGGCAGGTCCAAATAAATTACAAATTCAAAATATTAAATCCAAAACTGTTTTATTTAGATTGTATTTTGGATTTTAAGTTTTGGTCATTGTAATTTATTTGGGATTTGTGATTTTGGATTTGGTGCTTTACTGCTTGTTTAGAATAATTAGGTTAATTAGAAATAATTAGAATAATTTATGCTTCAGCTAGGATTATCTCCCGATTTCAGTCCGCAGATTCCGACTGTGACAGTAGAAAGCGGTCTTCTGCCATATTTTTTGTATTTAATTTTAACGGTTGCCGTTATTGTCGGCGCGCTTTTTATTATTCGGTTTTTTACGCGCCGTAAGCACGCGCTTAATATCGCTTTCCGCAAGGCCGTCCTTTTAATCACCGTGCCGAAAGAATCGGCGGAAAAATCCGGCGAGCAGGAAAAAACCAAGACGCATCAGGAAGTCCAGGAAAAAATTTCCGTCATGGAAACGCTCTTGTCCGCGCTCGGCGGCTTAAAGCGTTCCGGCGGCATTAAGGCGTGGTTTACCGGTGATGACGATTCCATGGCTTTTGAAATAGTCGCCGAGGGCGGGCTTATCTATTTTTACGCGGCGGTGAACCGTAAAATCGCGCCGTTTTTGGAACAGCAAATTCACGCCGCCTTTCCGTACGCCCAGGTTGAAGAGACCGTTGATTACAATATTTTTACGCCGACGGGCGCGATTTCCGCGGCCTATTTGAAGTTTAAGCGGCCGGGCTTTTTTCCGATAAAAAGTTATAAAAAATTGGAAAGCGACCCTTTGAGCGGACTCACTAATACGATGTCCAAAATCGTCTCGGCGGAAGAGGGAGCGGCGATTCAGTGCGTTCTTCGACCGGCTGGCGGCGGGTGGCGCAAAAAGTCCAAAAAAGTTACCGACGCGCTCATGAAAGGCGAAAGTTTGTCGGCGGCGATGGGCGGCTTTTGGAAAGAATTTTTTAAGGCAGTCAGGCCGCCCAAAAAAGACGAACCGTCGAAAGAACAACGCAAGCTTTCCCCGCTGGAGGAGGAAATGGTCAAAGCGATTGAAGAAAAATCATCCCGGGCCGCTTTTGAAGTAAATATCCGCTTGGTCGCTTCGGCCGCGGGCGTAGAAAAGTCGCAGCAAATTCTGTCAAATTTAATCAACGCTTTTAACCAGTACAATATTTACGAATATGGAAACAGTTTCGCGGCCACAACGCCGTGGAACCGGCTTGGGCTGATTTCCGATTTTATTTTCCGGCATTTCCGCCCGGCTTTTGGCATCATTTTGAACACGGAAGAGCTGGCCAGCGTTTATCATCTGCCGCTGCCTTCAACCGAAACGCCGAATATCAACTGGCTGGTGGCCCGCTCGGCCGCGCCGCCGAACAATTTGCCGAAAGATGGGTTACTGCTCGGGAAAAGCGTTTATCGCGGCGTTGAAACCGAAGTTAGAATGAATATTAAAGATCGGTTGCGCCATTTTTATACTCTCGGCCGTTCCGGCACCGGTAAAACGCATCTTTTTAAATTTATGGCCATTCAGGATATGGAGATGGGAAACGGCATTTGCATTATTGATCCGCATGGTGATTTTACCGAAGAAATTTTGGCGCATGTACCCAAGGAACGGGCCGAGGATGTTATCTTTTTTGATCCGGCGGATATGGAGCGACCCTTGGGCATGAATCTTCTGGAATACGACCCGAAGTATCCGGAGCAAAAAACTTTTGTCGTCAATGAACTAATTGGCATCTTTGATAAATTGTACGATTTAAAGGCCACCGGCGGCCCGATTTTTGAGCAATATATGCGGAACGCCGCGCTCCTTATAATGGAAGATCCGGAGTCCGGGTCAACTTTAATGGAAATATCCAAGGTGCTGGCTGACGCGGAATTTAGAAAGTATAAACTAAGTAAATGCAAAAACCCAATCATCCGCGATTTCTGGACTAAAGAAGCCGAGAAAGCCGGCGGCGAAGCGGCGCTCGCCAACGTTGTTCCATATATCACCTCTAAGCTGACGCAATTTGTGGCTAACGATTTTATGCGCCCGATTATCGCTCAGCAAAAAAGCGCGATAAATTTCCGCGAGGTAATGGACCAGGGAAAGATTTTGATTATTAGTTTGTCAAAGGGGCGCATCGGCGATATGAACGCGTATTTACTCGGTATGGTCGTTGTTGGAAAGATTTTAATGGCCGCGATGTCGCGAACCGATATGCCGGAAGCCGAGCGCAAGCCGTTCTTCCTGTACATAGACGAGTTCCAGAATGTCACTACCGGCTCTATCGCTTCCATTTTGTCAGAAGCGCGTAAGTACGGATTAGGACTGAATATTACCCATCAGTACATCGGCCAGTTGGTAAAAAATAATGATACCGGTTTACGCGATGCCGTTTTTGGCAATGCCGGCACGATCGGAATTTACCGTGTCGGCGTGGAAGACGCGCAATTTTTGGAAAAAGAATTCGCGCCGGTTTTTACGGCCTACGACTTGGTTAATGTCCCGGCCCGCAATCTCTATTTAAAACTTTTAATCGATGGAACGGCGGCCAAGCCGTTTAATATGAAAACTTTGCCCGTGCCGCCGGGCAGTCCGGAAATCACCACGTTAATTAAAGAGTTATCGCGCTTGAAATACGGCCGTGACCGCGCGCTCATTGAGGCGGAAATCGCGGAACGGTCCGCGTCGGCGGAGGCGGAAGAGGAGGAATAAGCCCATACGAAATTACGAAAAAATACGAAAATACGAAATCTACGAAAAATCAAAATAAAAATAATAAACAAAAATAAACAAATAAAATAAACAAAAATATCAGCCCGAGGCTGACCCGCCTCTGGCGGGAAAAATAAAAATAAATTATTGATTTCACTAATGCGCTTTGCGCCACCAATATCACAAATTCGTGTTATTCGTGGGGCTCGAGCCCATTCGTGTTATCCTAAAACAAAAAAATATGGACGAAAACACAAACGAAAATATTCCCGATCTTCCGCCGGAATCGGGCAGCGGGGAAGAAAGCAGGTTCACTGTCATCAAAAGAATTTTGGAAGATGTCCAGGCAAAACTCGGAAACGCGATGCAGCTTCTGGGGCAGGGCGGGGAGGCAAGTCCCGGTGAAAGAATGAGTATTGCCCATTCGGCCGAGCCGGCAAGTTTTGTGGCTGGCAGCGCGCGGGTGGTGGAAGGCGTTTTTGACGGGCAAAATATGATCGGTTCGGACGGGATGCAATATACGATTCCGGCCAACTATGCTTCTAAATCAAAATTAATTGAAGGAGATATTCTAAAATTAACTATTGCGCCTAACGGCTCTTTTATTTTTAAACAAATCGGACCGGTGGAAAGAAACCGCCTTGTCGGAACCCTGGCGGTTGATCCGGAAAACGGCGACTTTGTGGTTTTTGCGGAGAACCGAAAATATAGAGTTTTAAAAGCCAGCGTTACTTATTATCATGGTTCGGCCGGGGATGAGGTGGTGCTTTTGACTCCGAAGAATGCCCCCTCAAGCTGGGCCGCGGTGGAAAATATTATTAAGAAGTAATTTGGATATATAAAGTGCATAAATAGCTGAAGATTATCCATTGAAATTAAGATTGCTTTGGATAACGCTAATGGGCTCGCGCCCACTCTAATAACGCGAATATTCGGGTTATCCGCGGGGCAAAAGCCCATTAGGGTTATCCAGATTCAACTTTATGAACAAAAACATTTTTAAAGTATTCGGTGTTTTTTTAGTACTGGGCGCACTTATTATTTTAGGTGCCGGCTGCGCCAAAACGCCGTCGCCGCTTGAAGAGTATGCCGGCGCGTATCAAAAAGGCGAAGTCAATGTTTCTATCCAGAATTTTGCTTTCAATCCGTCGGCCTTTGGTATAGAGAAGGGGACAAGGGTTACATGGAATAACAACGACGATGTATCGCATCGCGTACAATTGGATACCGGCGTCGGTTCAATGGAGATGAAAGAGGGAGACACGTTGTTTTTTGTCTTTAAGGAATCCGGTAAATATACATATCATTGCTCAATTCATCCGTCGATGGTTGGAACAATTTACGTGAAATAGTTGCAGAATAATAAAAATAAAACGCCCCAATAAAATGTCGGGGCGTTTTAGTATAACAATATTAGCTAAATCTTTGGAATATTAGGGTTAATTTTTCAACCTTCTTTTTCCGGTTATGGGCGAAAAGTCATCAAGCGAAAAGGCCTCCAATGGCCGCAAACCCCGGCCGGCATATTCAAGAGTTTTATATAAATAAACGATGAGGGAACCGGAATACCGATAGCGGCGCATGCCATACCGCTCCGTTTTATTTAGGGATTTTATCCAAATATTTTTTCGTCCGTTTAATTAATTTGCGATATTGCCAGCGCAAGCATCTCTCCTTCCATCGCAACCCTCTCTTTTTACCGACTGCTCCTATCGCCTCTGCGTGCCATTGCAGTTCGTTTTGCAAAGCTTCTATTTTTTGCCTTGTTGTATATGCGGACCATTTTTTTCTTGATATCTTTTTCGGCGGCGCAAATAACTTTCTTAAATAGATTGTGTCATAAATCAGGATGATTATTAACAAGATAATCAAGAATATAATAATTATCCACAGGACATTCAACTTCAGCCAAGCATATAATTCATCCCGCGCACTTACCACTTTCGGCGCTTCCGGCGGCAAAGCAACATTGCGGAATAATTCTGTCGACACACCATTCCCTGCTTTATCATAAGCTGTAATATTTATTTTATGCGAACCGGCCGACAAAGTATCCAGTTGATATTGCCCGGTACCGTCATCTCTCCATGTTGAAGTCGCATTGTTTGCATATATTTCGTAATAATCAACGCCCGACATTGTATCTGTCGCGCTTAATTTTATTGTTGGACGGGTGTTTAATTGATCAGCATCGGTAAAATATGCCTCTATAGCCGTAGGCGCTTCGGTATCTATATTAAACCCAAAGTGAGTTATCGCGCCCCAGCCGACGGAATTTCGCAAACGAATGTGAAAATACCACGCGCCCTCGTCAACATCTTTAAACGCATATGATGTCCGCATGCCGTCCGATTTTGTGCCGGGGTTGCTATTCGGATTTCTGTCTGCCAAAACATTTACACCTGTAATATCTTTTGTTAAAACCCAGCTAAAGGAAGGATTATTATTTGCATACCACTTTATCGGATCAAGATGTGTTTCGGAGCTGACTTTTGGCGCAGAAGGAACATTTACCGCACTTGGCAAAGACGGAGCCGTTTCTTGCACTCCAGTGGCGGTTATTGTAAATTTAGCCGAGCCGCTACCGGTAAAAATATTAGTGCCCGATCCGTCATTTGCCAAAACAGACGCTGAAGAAAAAAACAAGCTTGTCTCGCCTTCGGCCTTAGCCTTGAAAGCGATGGTCAAAATTTTGCCCGCGCTACCCGTATATCCGGGATTTAAAACTATACCGGAAAAATCAATCGTTCCTGCGCTATTGGAAAACGACGGTTCTTGCGCCCAAAGATTGATGATTGAACCGCCTTTTAAAAGCGAAACTACCGATAATTCATCTTTGGAAAAAGAAACAGTTCCTTCAGCCGCGTTCATGGCCTGGTCCGCGCTTCCCACATAAATACTAACGGAAAACTGCTGGCCAACCTTATATGAGCCGGATGACGGCGAAAAATATAATGACGCGGCGCGCGCACTCGCGCAGACACCAAAAAACACCAATATTGAACTAAAAAACACCAACACCCAACGGATTTTCCCTCCTTGGTGGCGTTTAGCGTTTAGATTCGCGGTACTTCGTGGTATTTTTTCCTCCATAGTTTCCTCCTTAAGAGAACTAACACTACTACGATTATACCAAAAATAATAAAGAGTTGATATAATGGCAAATTTGTGGGCGAGAGCGCTGCCAGTCGCGCATTTCCAGCTTTATCAACGGCTCTCACATAAATATAGCTCCGCCGCCCCTGGTCTTTTAGCAAATATGGCGATTCCGCCTTTTTCCACGCATTATTATCCGGCTGCCAAAACCATCTTTCTTGAACCTGATAATAGTCAATGCCGCTTCCCTCATCTTGCGTGGCGAAAGTCAAAAACCATTTACCGCCAAAAATATCCGGATTGCGGCCGATAAGCGGGTTGAAATTTTCCGGCGGTTCGCTGTCCGATATTTCCGGCACGGAAGCGGTTCCGGTTTTTTCTATTTTTAATTCCAAATTTTTGACGGTGGTGGCGTCGGCCGTTCCTTGTCCGTTATTTAATAAGGCGCTCGCGTTCTCCAAAAAAATATTCGCCGCCCCTTCTTTTTTGGCTTCAAAAATCAAACTGAAAATCAAACCGTTTTGCCCATCATATCCGCCGGGAATAATCCCGCTGAAATTTATTTCATTGCCCGCGGCCGACGGCCCTTCAACCCAGAAATTAATAATAGAATTGCCGTCTCTAATTTCTTTTAACTCCAGAGTGTCAGAGGAAAAAATTATTTTTCCCTCCATGGCATTTATGGTTTTATCTTGTGTATCCAAAAACAGACGAACTTCAAATCGCTGGCCAACGCCGATAGTTTGACCAAGTGTACCAAAGTAGATTTCCGATGCTTTAACGGATGTGCCCCAAAGCAATATTAAACAGACGCTAAACAAAAACGCAAAACAGACGCGAAATATTTTATTGTCTGGCCGTATCATATATTTTACGAATTATTTTAACCCCATCCGGAGCGCCAAAATTTATTAAATATCCTACTTTGTACCCCGAGCATTTTAAATAATACCAGAATTGATTAATATCATCTTTGGTAATGTATGATTTGGATTTTAATTCAATAAAAATATCATTATTGACTACGATATCAGGAATATAAACGCCAACTTTTTTGCTATTAAAGTAGACGGGAATCTGTTTTTCGCGATCAACCGCCAACCCTTTTTCTTTTAAGTACTCTATGAAAGATCTTAAATAAATATTTTCTTTATGCCTGTTCCGGAATTGTTTATAAATTTCAAAAGCGCCGCCTTGAATAATATAGGACTCATCTTTATATAATAGTTTCGCGCCGGTTTTGTATTCCATAAGTTTTGTTTTGGTTTCGCGCCGGTTAGCTCCGCTAACCTGTCCAATAATACGCCATAATGCTGAAGTCCGTTAAATTAATTTTGCCGTCACCATTCAAACGATCTTTTTCTATAATTGCGAAGCTTGCGCTAATCGTTTTTTTATACCAATAAGCGGCAATGGAAAAATCAACCAGGTTCACCCTGCCATCATCATTCAAATCTCCTTTTATTTTTATTTTGGGCGACACGGTTTTAACCGGCGGAATATAAGAGATGCCTCCTCCGCCTCCGCCACCGCCTCCTCCACCACCGCATTGCCCGCAATCAGCCGCGCAAGAACTGCATGTTTCGCTTCCGCTACAACTGCCATTACCGCAAGACGGAGTAACTGTCCCGGACTCTGCTGTAAATTGTTTCGTTGATGCCGCCCAGTTAGTTTCAGCTAAAGCTCGCGCCTTAACTTTGAACCAATACGTTCCTACTGTCGGCACGTCATCCAAGGTCAACTGCGGGTTTATAAAGCTTCCGGCATTTATAAATCTAGTATCTGATCCGGAAGCTATATCATCGTTTCCACCGCACAAATTACTTTCACTGCTTACAATACAATACACATAGTAAAAGTCGCTGTTTGAAGTTCCCTTGTTATCAATTCTAACATTAGCGGTTATTGTCGGTATAGCTTTATCTGTAATTTCAATTATTGAAACGTCAGCCGGCGAGCTGGAAAGATTCCAATAATCATTTACTTTAATCGTTTCCCCATTAACAATGACAGAAACTACGGTCTCCCAAACACCGCCGACGCCACTGACAATACTATAACTATAACTGTAGGTTCCGGCTAAATCTCTGGTCATAGCGCCGGCTGGGGCTGGGGATGGTGTATTTCCGAGGGAATCTTTAATAACCACGGTTGGATCAGAATCAGCATCCGTTGGAACAGCCGCATAATTTAGGACCTGCAATTTTGCTTTGTAAGCGGTGTTAACCGTGGTCTCTCCAAAATCGGACAATGTCACCGTCCATCCGCTTTGAATTTTGGCAGTAAGAGTTGAAGTGGCGGTGTCAATATAAGATTGGGTGGCGAGCGAACCCGAATCAAGACCGGCGCCGGTCAGGGTGCGGACGCTTCTGGTCCATACGGTGGTAGCTAAACGGCCGGCATCAGAAATGTAATCCCAAACATTAGCTGGGATAGAGGTGATGGATGAGAGTATCTGGGAGACGATAGAGGATGAGGCGGTTTGCAACCCGGCGGCAAGTGATGTGGAGGCTGATTCGGTGACGAGATTGACTGCGCTCACAATACCGGCAGCTTGAGTATCGGTATGAGCATTGATGACTGCCGCCAAAGATGATGTTGCTACTGTCAAACTTTCATCAACCACTCCTTTAATTGTGCTGGTTGTGACTAACGACCAATCAACGATAAAACTTTTATCCGCTTTAACTAAATCACCATTTATCGCGCTACCGCAAGTCATTTGAGTCGGCCAAATTCCGCTCGAACCATTCGAAGGCACAACATAGTTGTGGTATGTCCAACCTGTGGAACTGGCAGTCATCGCGCCATTAAATACCAAGTTTTCGTCCGGATCAAAAATAGACAAGACGCATCCGGCGGTAGTCGTCGCTACAAAATTATCATCATAGACAAATTCTCCTAAAGCGACAGTATCGCCGGGAGCAATTTTTTGATAACCGGCATATGCAAAATCAACCGCAAAAAAATTAAAAACTAAAAACAGCAAGACAGAATAGCCCAAAACTTTAAAAGAAAAGTTGTTCATAAAAATTATTACGTCAACTATTTCCAGTTGTTAACAATTATATCATATATATTATAACATTTATATTATAACATTCACAGCTGCCGCAAGGAGACCGTTGAAAAACTCCACAATGCCCTCCCTCTCGGGAGGACTCCGCGGACGATTGGAGTCCCGCCGAAAGGCGGGGGGAAATCATCGCCCACAATAACGTTGATACGGTGGCTTTCAACGCTCTCTGCAAGAAAGTCTCTAAGTATGGTATAATGAAATTGGGTTTCATAGAAATATGTTTTTACCAAATTCACGGTCTTTTTTGTTGGTAAGATCAGGAACTTCAAAAGTGTTTTTACCAAATTCACGGTCTTTTTTGTTGGTAAAATCGGTAATTTCAAAGCCGGTTATTCAGGAACCGGTTATTCAATCTGAAATTCAAGAACCGGAAACAAGTTTGTCCCGACTCCGAGAGTCGAGTCCCGACCAGCGTGGTCGAGTCCCGACCGTGGTCGAGTCCCGACCGTGGTCGAGGATCCTCGATTGGTGTCGATCGGGAGATCCTCGATTGGTGTCGATCGGGAGATCCTCGATTGTCGCAAATCGGGAGATCCCGCTCGCTGCGGGACCGTCATCCCTATCATCAGATTCAAGGAGGAATTTGTTTTTACCAAATTCACGTTCTTTTTTGTTGGTAAAATCGGCAATTTCAAAGCCGGTTATTCAATCTGCTATTGCCGAATCTGCAACAAGTCTTCCATCATCCTCCTCGCCAGATTCCGGTAAGCCAACAATCGGCGATAAAAACAAAAGAACTTTTTTGAAAGCGGCCGGCATCGCGGGCGCCAGTCTTGCCGCTACGCTGCTTTTGCCTAAAAAAGCTGATGCTTTGATAATGGGCAGTTCGCCAACAACAGGAGTGGTCGGTGTCAAAAATTCAACCAATGCGAGAATCAACCCCGCCACCGAAGAAACGGTTAATTCACTACTTAAACCTTCAAATTTAGCTCTTAATGCCGGGGTTTTGGACGTCAAAGTCACTTCCACATCTGGCGCCGGCTCTAGTAGTTTTAGTAATGCCGCAGGTACGGCCACAAGCGGTCTGGTAGATGTTGACCGCCATGTTCAGGTTGACGTCTTGAGTTCGGCTCTGCCCTCAACAGCTTCTACAGAGACAACGCTACAAACAATTTCTTTTGGTGGTAAAAAATATGCCCTTCGTCTTACAACGGTTGGTTCTATTGATTACGTGGGGGAAGCGGATACCGGTACCGCAACTTCTTCCGCGTTATGGCGAGCTAAAAAAGTGGATAGTACTTCTGGTATTATTATCACATGGGCAGATGGTAATGCTAATTTTGATAATGTAGCAACCGATTTAACCGCTTTAACTTATTCATAATAGAAAGTATGGCGAAGTTATCCACACCACAAGATTTAGATATTATGAATTATCGTGTATACTTGTATAGTAAGTGTGGCGAAGTTATCCACACCACAAAACTATGTGCTACAAATTATTATGGTGTATACTATATAATAAGATTAGCTGGTAAAGTTAGAGAAAGTATTTTTTTAAAAAAATTATTAAAAAATAAAAATAATAATTATTAAAAAATAAAAACATATGGCAACAGTAGTAGCAACAGATTATAGTATCGCAACAAACGGAGACATCCGTTATACCGGTACAACAACCAATAACACCGTCATTGAATTTCACCGTTGGCTCGGCGATTTGATGGACAATGCTCTCGCTACAGGCAACGACCTCTTGGACATTACTGACGCAACCGCTTCAGAGCGTTCAACCGACAACATCATCACGCTGAAAGCGCCTTTTAACATCGACGACACTCTTGCTCAGCACCTTTTCGATGGCTCCATCATTCAGGGTACAGGTGGTACAGAAGTTATTTACGAGGGTATTCTTGTGTTCGCCGCTGCGGGTATGCGCTTGGAAATCGTACAGAACGGAGCGGTGGCCACAAACTTCTGGACGACTGGACTGAACGCTGATGCGGCAAACGGTATCTCGCATCGCTTTATGTTGAAAGTAAGAACTGCCGGAGCTGATATTGACGGAAGACGCCTTATCGGTCAGACCCGTGAGTTTGGATTTACCTATTCAGAGTTTAAGATTAACGGTACCTCTCGTGGTAACAACGTTCTCGCGTTGACATACGCAACCGACCTAAACAACCAAACTGCCGCAGCTACAGTAGCTACATGGACAACGATCACCAACACCACCGTAGGCTACAAACTCTTGGATGTGAACAATGATACGGTAAATGAGGCATACTATTCAGAATGGAATAGAGACACTTTCACCATCAACCAATTCTACGAAAGAATGAAGTGGGTGACTCGCCGAGGTACGTCAGAAATAATATATCCCGTCACAACCGGACTAAATGGAGAACTTTTCCGTGGTATAACACATGAACTTCCAGTCGGTCTGGTGGCGCAAACCGGCACCTTCTCAGCTGTTGAAGCAATATCATGGACTGGCGGAACCGGGCGGTTGTTTGCGGTTAATAGTACGACTGCGGCTCGACAAATGTGGCTGCAGTTGCGAACGGGCGTTGCGCCATCCGCCGCCTTGGTTATTACCGGCGGTACATCCGCCGCAACCGCTACGACGAACGCTAATACGATTGCTACTACAGTGTTGAGTGGTACGGGATCAGTTATCACTATCACCTTTGCTGCGCAGGCGGTACTACCCTATCCTGCCGGTACGACTTTTACGGTGGCCGGATGTATACCGACCGCGTATAACGGGACCTATGTGTCCACAGGTGGCACAACCACCACCGCAACAGCCGCCGGTACTGCAACGGGTGCTCAAACTCAGGCAGGAACCATTGTCGGTGTGGTTGTCGAAAGGACGCTCTCGTTCCCGTTCATCGGGCAGTCAACTGGCTCGGCTATCATCGGTGCCTACGGCATCGGTATTGAGACCGCTGACCTTTCTGCTTCTGATAAACTAACCGACCTTACCAACACTCTCCGAGTACCGCCAAACAATGTAACCTTTACCGTGAGCGGTTTGGTGAGTGGCGAGGACAGAGTGCTTGTTGCCCCTCTTGGGCGCGAGTTTGCGTGGGACACAGAAGGCGGCACGCCCCCATTTCTTCGTGGAGACACTCTTACCTATACTGGTGGTACAGCGTATCTCTCATTCCTTCGTGATGACGGCACGTCAGGGCGTATGCAGATACGACTTCTTACCGGCGTTGTTCCTACTAATGGCTTAACCATTACAGGCACATCAGGAGCAACGGGTGTTGTACGTGACCCAATAGTAGCGAGCGAAGACCCACGACAGTTGACATTGAAGACAACGCTTAACGGCGTGACAACGTTAGTAGTGTGTAACCAGACCATCCCTACCGATACTCCCCCAACAAGTACAGGTACAGGTGTTACTATCAGAATTCAAATGAACACTGGCCTCTACCGTAATATCGCATACACCTCATACGCAGGCGACACATTCACTATTGGAAGCACGGACTTCACAAGTGACCCCGCAACAGGAGGCACCACAGAAGCAACAGCAAATAGTATCTTCATCGCGTATATTGATAAACTTGCTACGGCAACATCAGCGTCGTTTACGGGAGTTTATTCGGCAGACCGCTCCCTCTTCATCCGAGTCCGAGACGGCGCGGCTACACCGATTAAGACATTTGAAACCACAGGTACGCTCGGCTCTGCAGGTGGTTCAGCTACAGCAATTAGAACATCAGATGCTTAAAATAATATGAACAAAGTAGTAAAATGCAAAAATGGTAAATGTGAGCAACATTTTATGCACACAGAAAAAAATACAAAATGTCCATTTTGTCATACTGAATATGGTGAAGTAATTGAAAAAGAAATTAAAGACCCCTCGACTTCCTTAGACAAAACTCAGGATAAACCGCTCGGGGCAGGGAAAAAATGGCCTACAAAAACTCAAAAAGCATCTTTCAAAACATGGAGGGACAGTTAAAACTCACTCAAAATGTGGAGGAGTAACTAAAGGACTAAACAGGGGGTTGTCCACACCCACCCCCCTTTACTTATGATGTACATTTGACTATAATTAAATGTACATGCAGATGATAAAAAGACATATAGATTCGGAGGTGGAATCTCACTTTGACCGCCACAAAGGCCAGATTTTACTGCTTTTGGGGGCTCGACAAGTGGGCAAGACTACCATCCTAAAGCGCCTTTTCCCGAATGCGCAGTATTTATTGTTGGACAATGATCCGGTAAGAAAAAATCTTGAGACATACGACATCCACTCGTATCGTCAATTCATTCGCGAGAAAGAGGTCGTTTTAGACGAGATACACCTTCTTTCGGATCCGGGCAGAGCCGCGAAAATAATTCATGATCAAATGCCAGATACACAGCTTATCATCACCGGCTCCTCGGCGCTCCATATCAAGAATCGCTCTGCCGAAAGCTTGGCGGGAAGAAAAATAGATTATCATTTGTTCCCACTTACGTTTTCCGAGTATTTGTACCAAACAGGCGCACAGGAAACACTGCAGAGTGATTTTCTCTCACGAATTTCAGCCGGTACGCTCGGCACTCGCGTACATCTTTTTGACCAGCGTGCCACGCTCGCTCGCGCGCTCACGTATGGACTCAGTCCGTATTTGGTAGACCACCCTGACAACCGCGAGTACCTAGACGAACTCGCGACCTCGGCGATTTTCAAAGACATTATTGAGCTTGATCTGATAGAAAATCGCCGAGTAGCCGCCGATCTTTTGAAACTACTCGCATATCAAATCGGCAACCTGATAAATTACAGCGAACTGGCGGGGAAGCTCGGCGTGGATCGTCGTACGATAATACGATATCTTTCAATTTTTGAGGATAGCTTTATCGTTTTTCAACTCCCTCCTTTTACAGGACGTCGTCGTGATGAGATAGGCAAGGCGACAAAGATATATTTCTACGATGTGGGCGTTCGGAATGCCATTATCGGCGACTTTTCCGATCCGTACTTGCGCAGAGATTTCGGCGCGTTGTTTGAAAACTTCATCATAAGCGAAGTGTACAAACACAACCTATATGATGGCGGACAATATAGAATGGCATTCTGGCGTACCACCCAAGGAGCGGAAATTGATTTGGTGCTCCAAAAAGGAGAAGAAATAATCGGCTGTGAAATAAAGGGCGGAGAGGGACGAGTATCGTCCGTTTTCTCCAAACGATATCCGAGCGCTCGCACGCATGTCATAACATCTGAAAACTTTTATTGACTATACCGAGCTTTTATACAACCACAAGAGTGGTATAATGATGGAGTTAGAGCAAAGGTTTGCTAATCTAGGGCCAAATAAAATGAAGCCGCGAGAACTCAAAAAGAATCTTTCAAAAGATGGGGGGGATAGTTAAAAAACCAATAGTTATTAACAAGCAAATATTTCCAATAGTGGCTAGATTTTGTTATAATTTATTATTATGATTGTATGGGTTGAACAAAAATTATGGCCAGGATAAAAGGAATCACAGAGTTCGTGGAAACAGTTGCTACACTGGCAATCGACCCACCGCTGCCTGAACATGTCAGCGGCGATTTCCTGTTGGTATTTGCCGTTGCGGACGGAGTTGCTCTTGCCCTAGCAGCCACAGGCTGGACAATAGGAGGGCAATCCGTTTCCGGGGGTACAACCACGTCAGCCTGTCGCGCCGGTTGGTTTTGGAAAATTGCAGCCAGCTCTGTAGAAACAATCAACATCGCCACAACCACAACCACAACCACATGGGTTGCGACGATGATATGTATCGAGGGCGCACATGCAAGTACGCCGATCGATGTTAGCAATGGCAACGGCATTACTATTGCAGCCAACCCAGGAACCGCCACACCGTTCCAAGCGGCGTCAGTAATCGTAGCTAATGCGAATGCGCTGGTATTTTGGACGATGTTCAATTCACTGTCTACGCCTTCTCCGTTCCCTGGTATTAGAACGGTGAGTGCTCACGACACGGGCGCTATTGGTCTGGGTATTGGCATGCTTCCCCAGGTGGCCACTGGCGCATCCGGCACCTGGGACTTTTACACGGAGGATCACGCCTCAACAGTACAAAATTCTGTGTCCTTTACCGTTGCAATCAGGGACGCAGCCACGCCTGTCTATCTACCAGCGTATTTGGACAAAACCCACGCCGCTATGTTGTCGCCATTCCGTGGTATTACGGCTTCCGTCCGTGGCGAGGTGAACAATGCCACGAACACGAACATCTACACCAACATGCCCGCGATGGGCCTGAAGCAGAGTACCAAGACGTTTCACTACGACAACTCCCTAGCTACATTCTATGATGTGACGACTGCTGCAAATAACGCCACGGCCGCTGATCTATACCTATTTGATAATACAAATCCGACAGCAGTGAATGACTACATCGCGTTTTGCATGGATACACCGTTTCCCAGCATCTCTCTTTTGTGCAGCACTACAGGCGTAGCTGGTGTTTTCGTAGTGGAGGTCTTAAACGGTTCGACTTGGACAAGCCTGGACACGGTATCTACTGCTCTTATCTGTTGGAAATACTGGGTCACCACGACGTTAACAAACAAGATCGACACTACATTTGTCGTTGGAACCGTGACTTCGCTCTACCTGACTCCTGCCGCACATCGCAAGATCGTCGGTATTTGGAAATCTTCAACTCTCAACAGCGTGATCGGATACTGGATGAGAATCCGTTCCACTACAGCCCCAACCACCAACCCAATCCTCTCTTGGATCATGCCCAGTGAGGGTATTGGCACCTATGACGCTGCAGCGGCACTGGCCGACTCCGGCGGAAATCCGTTCCACAACTCATATAGCTCTACTCCAGCGATCCACTCGGCTACAGTTTCAGGACCTGCCGGAACGTTCCTTGCCTTGGGAACTGGTATCGCTCCTTACACCCCAACAGGTAAACTAATTATCGGGACGTATACCTTCGGCACGGCCCGGGACTATGTTGACACGGGTTCACGAAGCGAATTGTCTGGTATTGCTTTCTACCTCACGGACGCCTCCTACCGTCAGCGGTTCTACTATGTGGGCGCTTATCAGGCAAATGATACTTCCCAGGACGACCGCAATGTATTTGCGCTTCAATGGGATGCAGTAACCCAAACCTATAGCATGGGTAATACTGCGCTGACAGAGATCTCCCGAGCCGGTCCGGCACAGCGTCAGATTCGTGGAGTGGGCGCTGACTACTTTAATCAGCTTGTTGCCTATGGCGTTCCGAAGTTGAGCGGCGGCACCTCCGGGACTCCAATCACTAATGCAGACTTTCTAAACACATTTAAGGTTGACTATTATTACCCAATTCCGCTGATCCGAACCGGCGTCTGCGTTCTGCCTATTCAGTTTGGCGGCGGTGACGCACTGTTTCTTAACCTGGATGCTTTAATTCTCTCCTTCCCCCGGCTCACGACAGAACCCAACGCGTTCGCCTCTGAAGCGTATTGCACAATGCACGTAGACGTAGACTACCTTGGGCTAATCTTTGATGCTCGCGCTGGTGATGTCTGTAAGATAATAAACTCAGTTATATCATCAGATTCTTCATGGCGATTTGAATTTTTAGCAACGGCGTCTGCTTCTGCAACTTGGGACTTCTCCGGAACATCTGTCATTAATGCAAAGGTTACCCTAAAGAATGTAACAACCTTTAACTTGATGACATTCTCCACATGCAAGTCCATTGATGCGACCGGATGCACAATAACTAATTCAACCATTAAGTTAGTGCCGGCAACGAGCGGAACACTCACTACCAGCACTACGGCAGTATTGAATCTCTGCACTATCAATGTCTCTACCGTCACCGCAGGAAACTACTGGTGGACTGGTGCAGACCCTAGCAGTATCTTCACGAACTGCGCTTTCACCGGAGGAGGTGGTCACGCACTGCAAATCTCGGCCATAGGCGGAAGCACGATCACCCTTACTGGAAACACTTGGACAGGTTTCGGCGCCAATGGAACGACCGGAGCGGCGTTACTCTTCAGTGCAGGTTCGGGGACGGTCACGGTGAATATAGCTGGTGGTGATATTCCAACCTATAAGGCAACCGGAATGACTATTAATTTCGTTAATCCAAAAACAGTAAAGGTGACAGTAAAAGATGCGAATACTTTAGCTGTAATAGAAAGTGCTCGTGTGCTTCTTTTAGCAGATACAGGAGGTGATTTACCAGCCGCAGAGTCAGTTACACAAATTACTCGTGTTACTTCGACAGCTTCGGTTGCACACACAGCTCACGGTATGAGTAATGGTATGTCAGTCATGATTCGTGGAGCTACACAAACCGAATACAATGGTATTTTTACTATAAGTAATGTGTCTGCAAACGCTTATGATTATACTGTTTCTGGTTCTCCAGCAACACCCGCTACAGGCACCATAACAGCAACCTGTGCCATATTAAGCGGAGTTACCACCTCAGGTATCTTACAGACAACCACATTTAATTATACAAACAGTCAGCCTATTACGGGGAAGGTGCGAAGGTCGACCGCAGCGTTGGGAACAAAGTATAAAACTGGAGCGATTACAGGTACAATTACATCAACAGGACTAGATACTACAGTCCTCTTAATCTCAGATGAATAATTTTGTAATAATAATTTAGAATAAGTGATATAATAAAATTATGCCCAGTAATACAACTTCCAGTTGGCTTTGCTTTATTTCTAAAACATAGAGCATAGCATTATCGGAAGCTATTACTGGATAAATTATTTAATCATATCAACGCCGGTTTAATATCTGGAAGTTGATATACTGGGTATGGATAAAGAAACAGCCAAAGAAGCAGCCAAGGAAATAGCAATCGCGCAACTAAATAAGAGAAACACCGAAACCGTGGAGGTTGTTTTACGCGTCATGCAAAAAGAAATAACCGATTTGAAGATTGTCGTTGCCAGCTTGAATAATACTATGGGGGGATTAATTGAAAGACAGAATCAGTTGGAGCAGAAAATCAACATTCAGAAGGTCCAGCTCATGGGATTAGGCCCGAGCGTTAAAGAAGACAAAGTTAAAGAAGAATAACAATGGCAATTTCAATCAGCTGGCCAACCGGAGTGATAACCGTACCAAAGGCGAATATGACGCTTGTTCAGTCTACTCCTATTGAAATTAGAGAACTAAACATTAATACCTTCCGCCTCGCGCTAAAAGACCTAGAAGATGACGCCGAGGGTCAGGTTTGGGCGACAACACACAATCACAATACGGCGGTTTCAGTTGGAGGAGTTACACTTGCGCGAGTAGTTGAAATTATCAATGGATATACAGTGACTTTTGAGAATGGTTCGTATGCTGTAAACCTCGTGGGCGCAAATTCAAATATTGCGGATGTTGTGAATTTAAATACTGTATCTATCAGGGCTGCAAATTCAGCAGGTCTTATCCAGGCGACGATATGGGATGAGCCAATTGCAGATCATCTTACAACGGGTTCAACAGGAAAAGCCCTGTCTGACGCGGGAAGCGCAGGGAATCCTTGGTCATCTCTAATTACAGGAAATACTAATGCCGGGACATTTGGTGAGTTAGTTGGGAAGAAGCTTTTAACGATAGCTAAATTTTTGGGATTGAAATAAGTGGATAGTTCATCATATCAACTCGTGATATAATTTTAATATGAGAATAAGCGACCTTATCCAACTACTTGATAATAGGTTAAGAGAATTTAAACTCTCAAGAGATTACGCCCGTATGAGCGGCGATTTGGAAAGAATGAATGTTGCCGATAAAGAAGTTCTCTCTTTAGAGGATACTTTGTATAAATTAAATTTATTGGTGGACACCTCTAAATCTGCCGCTGTTAGAGAGGCCATTCTTGCCGAAGTTATAACCGATGGTTCAGTCGCCATTTTGGGAGAATATGATATTTCTTCTTATGCTACTGACCCCTTGCATGAAGAAAAAATAATGAATATCTTGAGCAAAATGGGAGTGATGGATACGGTGGAAAAAATTGATGATTATATCAGGGGCAAATATTTGAGCAGCCCGGTTACCGGAGAGATGATTATGAGCGCTGCTGAAGCTTACACCGTAGATGCGAGACTAATGATGGCTATGATGCAACTTGATTCGCGCTTCGGCACTGTTGGTGTAGCGGTGAGAACTCTAAATCCGGGTAATGTCGGCAATGATGACGATGGTAATACTCGCACTTACGAATCATGGCAA
>Ga0265296_1002352_pt1 | contig 19233 bp, 18 predicted proteins | sample MunlanPumphouse1_FD_189073 | JGI IMG/M metagenome (GOLD analysis project Ga0265296, IMG submission 189073) | Groundwater microbial communities from a municipal landfill in Southern Ontario, Canada - Pumphouse #1 | ecosystem: Environmental > Aquatic > Deep subsurface > Groundwater | place...
TGGTTGAGGTGATCCGCAAGTACGTCAATATCGGCAACGATGACGTGCATGTCGCCCTGGAAAACGACGGCAGCTGCTCGATTCTGGAACTCAATATCACCCTGCCTGATCGTTGATCGAACAGGCGGTCGCCACGGCGGCTGCGCTACCCGCCCCTACAGGGTGTGGTTGGCGCAGTCGCCGTTGGCGTTTGTTACGAGGCTGTTTAATGCCGCTGTCCAATATTCATATCCTTCACCAGGATGACGCTGTCCTGGTGGTGAACAAGCCGACCCTGCTGCTCTCGGTGCCTGGTCGCGCCGACGACAACAAGGACTGCCTGATCACCCGCCTGCAAGAAAACGGTTATCCCGAGGCCCGCATCGTCCATCGCCTGGACTGGGAAACCTCGGGGATCATCCTGCTGGCCCGGGATGCCGACACCCACCGCGAACTGTCCCGCCAGTTTCACGACCGTGAAACCGAAAAAGCCTACACCGCTTTGTGCTGGGGCCAGCCGGATCTGGACAGCGGCAGCATCGACCTGCCCCTGCGCTACGACCCACCGACCAAGCCCCGCCATGTGGTGGACCATGAGTTCGGCAAGCACGCCCTGACCTTCTGGAAAGTCCTGGAGCGTTGCGGGGATTGGTGCCGGGTTGAGTTGACGCCGATTACCGGGCGTTCACACCAGTTGCGGGTCCACATGCTGTCCATCGGCCACCCGCTACTGGGCGATGGCTTGTATGCCCACGAACAGGCCCTGGCCGCCTGGCCGCGCCTGTGCCTGCACGCCAGCATGCTGAGCTTTACTCACCCGCAAAGCGGCGAGCGCCTGCGCTTCGAGTGCCCTGCACCGTTCTGAATGGCTAGGCACAATAATTGTAGGAGCGAGCTTGCTCGCGAAAACCTCGAGAGCGCCGTGTATATCCAGAATGCCCGCATTATCGTTGGCGTTTTTCGCGAGCAAGCTCGCTCCTACAATGAATCGGTTGGGCCAATACGGTAAACTCGCGCCATTGCTGTCTGGAGCTACTTATGCGCGAAGCGTTGAATCAAGGCCTGATCGACTTCCTCAAGGCCTCTCCCACCCCCTTTCATGCCACTGCGGCCCTGGCCCAACGCCTGGAAGCTGCCGGTTTCCAGCGCCTCGACGAGCGCGAGACCTGGACTACCGAGGCCAACGGTCGCTACTACGTGACCCGCAACGACTCCTCGATCATCGCGTTCAAGATGGGCCGCCAGTCGCCCCTGCACGACGGCATCCGCCTGGTCGGCGCCCATACCGACAGCCCATGCCTGCGGGTCAAGCCGCAACCTGAGCTGCAACGCCAGGGCTTCTGGCAACTGGGCGTGGAAGTCTACGGCGGCGCGCTGCTGGCGCCGTGGTTTGACCGTGACCTGTCCCTGGCCGGCCGCGTGACGTTCCGCCGTGACGGCAAGGTCGAAAGCCAGTTGATCGACTTCAAGCTGCCGATCGCCATCATTCCCAACCTGGCCATCCACCTGAACCGTGAAGCCAACCAGGGCTGGGCGATCAATGCCCAGACCGAGCTGCCGCCAATCCTCGCGCAGTTTGCCGGTGATGAGCGCGTGGACTTCCGTGCCGTGCTCACCGACCAACTGGCCCGCGAACATGGGTTGAACGCTGATGTGGTGCTCGACTACGAGCTGAGTTTCTACGATACCCAAGGCGCGGCGGTGATCGGCCTGCATGGCGACTTTATCGCCGGCGCCCGCCTGGACAACCTGCTGTCGTGCTACGCCGGCCTGCAAGCGCTGCTCACCAGCGAGACCGACGAAACCTGCGTGCTGGTGTGTACCGACCACGAAGAAGTCGGTTCCTGCTCAGCCTGCGGTGCCGACGGCCCGATGCTGGAACAGACCCTGCGGCGCCTGCTGCCTGAGGGTGATGAGTTCGTACGTGCGATTCAGAAATCGTTGTTGGTGTCTGCCGACAATGCCCACGGCATCCACCCCAACTACGCCGACAAGCACGACGCCAACCACGGCCCGAAACTCAATGCCGGCCCGGTGATCAAGGTCAACAGCAACCAGCGCTACGCCACCAACAGCGAAACCGCCGGGTTCTTCCGCCACCTGTGCATGGCCGAAGAAGTGCCGGTGCAGAGTTTCGTGGTGCGCAGCGACATGGGCTGCGGCTCGACCATCGGCCCGATCACCGCCAGCCACCTGGGTGTGCGCACCGTGGACATCGGCCTGCCGACATTCGCCATGCACTCGATCCGCGAGCTGTGCGGCAGCCACGATCTGGCGCACCTGGTGAAGGTGTTGAGTGCGTTCTACGCAAGCCGCGACCTGCCCTGAAGACTCCTTTGTGGCGAGGGGGCTTGTCCCCCGCTGGGCTGCGCAGCAGCCCCATTCAGCCTCACTGAGATCTATGAGATACAACGAGGTGGCAGGTTTTGGGGCTGCTGCGCAGCCCAGCGGGGGTGCCCCCTCGCCACGACAGCGCCTGGCCACATAGCCTTCGCCCTATCTGACACACATCAACCCCACTTGCGCCAATCCAGCCTAGACTGGTAATCATCTTTCTACGACAAGGCCGTCCCCACCATGATCCCGATGTCCGCCTTCCACGCCATGCTCATCCCCATCCTCACGGGCATGATCCTGCTGGCCGTTGGCTTCAACTTCCGCGACAAAAACCTCGGTGTGTTTGGCATGTGGGTCGGCATGCTGCTGATCCTCGGCACCATCGTTTACCGAATCCTCGCAAAACTGGCCGAATAACAAATGCACTCGCAATGGGCATAGCGCCCTCGTACACTCGGTCGATCTGTCGTTTCCAAGGTTGACCGCCTCGTGCTTGCCCGTCTGTTTGCCCTGCCCTACTGCCTGCTCCTTTGCCTGCTGATCCTATTGCCTATCGCCCCTGCCCAGGCGGTCGGCCTGCCAGGCATCCTGGGCAGCAGCACCAAAGCCCAACCACAAGCCGACGTGCCGCTGGGCCAGTCTTTGGACGAGGTGATCAAGACCCTGGAAAACGACCAGCAGCGCACCAAGCTGCTGGCCGACCTGAAAAAGCTGCGCGAAGCCACGAAAAAAGCTCAACCGGCAGCCGAGCAAGGGGTGCTGGGTTTGATCGGCGGCACCCTGGCGAGCCTGGAGCAACAACTGTCCGGCAGCGACAGCCCGCTCAATCGCTGGTCCGTCGAGTTCGACCAGGCCAAGGCCGAGTTTTCCGCCTTGATGCTGCCAGCCAGCGAATGGCTGCCAATCATCTTTGGCTTTGCCATGGTGCTGATGCTCTGGAGCCTGCTGGCGGCCGCGCTGATCTGGCTCAGCCATCGCGTGCGCCTGCGTTTTGGCCTCAGTGAAGAACTGCCCCAACACCCCAAGACCTGGGACATGCTGCGTTTTGCCCTGCGCAAACTCGGCCCCTGGCTGATTGCCCTGGTGATCACCGTCTATTTGAGCTACGCCCTGCCCTCGTCCCTGGGCAAGTCCCTGGCAATGGTCCTGGCGTACGCGCTGGTGGTCGGCACCTGTTTCTCGGCGATCTGCGTCATTGCCTTTTCCGTGCTCGACGGCCCGCACCGCCACCGAGCCCTTTATATCCTGCGCCACCAGGCGTTTCGCCCGCTGTGGCTGATCGGCAGCTTCGCCGCCTTTGGCGAGGCACTGAGCGACCCGCGCCTGACCGAAGCCCTGGGCACCCACCTGGCACACAGCGCGGCGACCGTCGCCAATGTGCTGGCCGCACTGTCTACCGGCGTGTTTATCCTGCGTTTCCGCCGGCCCATCGCGCACCTGATCCGCAACCAGCCACTGTCCCGGCGCCTGACCCGTCGCGCCTTGAGCGACACCATCGAGATCATCGGCACCTTCTGGTACCTGCCGGCGCTGCTGCTGGTGGGCATTTCGCTGTTTGCCACGTTCGTGTCCGCAGGCGATACCAGCACCGCCTTGCGCCAGTCATTGTTCTGCACGGTGTTGCTGGTGCTGTGCATGGTGATCAACGGCCTGGTGCGCCGCCATGCCCTCAAGCCTCAACGTGGGCATAAGCGCCATGCGCTGTATTCCGAACGCCTGAAAAGTTTCGTCTACACCCTGGCCCACCTGGCGGTGTGGCTGGTGTTCATCGAGCTCGGCCTGCGGGTCTGGGGCTGGTCGCTGATCCGCTTTACCGAGGGCGACGGGCATGAAATCAGCGTCAAATTGTTCGGCCTCGCGGGTACCCTGCTGTTCGCCTGGCTGATCTGGATCCTCAGCGACACCGCGATCCACCACGCCCTCACCCGCTCACGCAAAGGCCTGGCGAATGCGCGAGCGCAGACCATGATGCCGTTGATCCGCAACGTGCTGTTCGTGACGATCTTTATCATCGCCGCCATCGTCGCCCTGGCGAACATGGGCATGAACGTCACGCCACTGCTGGCCGGTGCCGGTGTGATCGGCCTAGCCATTGGTTTTGGCGCGCAGTCACTGGTAGCGGACTTGATCACCGGCCTGTTCATCATCATCGAAGACTCCCTGGCCATCGATGACTATGTGGACGTCGGCGGCCACCTCGGCACCGTCGAAGGCCTGACCATCCGCACCGTGCGCCTGCGCGATATCGATGGCATCGTGCATACCATCCCGTTCAGCGAGATCAAGAGCATCAAGAACTACTCGCGGGAATTCGGCTATGCGATTTTCCGCGTAGCGGTGCCTGCCAGCATGGACATCGACACCGCGATCAAACTGATGCGCGACGTCGGCCAGAAGATGCGCGCCGATCCGCTGCAGCGCCGCAATATCTGGTCGCCCCTGGAGTTCCAGGGGGTGGAGAGTTTCGAGTCGGGCAACGCCATCCTGCGCGCGCGCTTCAAGACCGCGCCGATCAAGCAGTGGGAAGTGTCGCGGGCGTTCAACCTGTCGCTCAAGCGCCACCTGGATGAGGCCGGCATGGACCTGGCAATGCCGCGCTTGAGTGTGCAGGTGGTGACGACGGCGAGTGGGCCGCAGGACGCTCAGGTCACATCGACCCCGACGTGAATCGCATCATGGCGCCAGAACTCCAGGTCGCAATCGATCAGGCGCTGGTGCTGATCGTAATTGACCCGGGCGATCCGCAGCCCGGGGCTGCCTGCCGAGACCTTCAGGGCGGCTGCCGCTTCCACCTGCAATGAAGTCGGCACAATTTCAAAGCGCACGCGCCCGTAATGCAAGTCGTACTGGCGGGCGTACAACTCGGTCATCGACTCGTTCAGGTCACACGCAAGGATCCCCGGGAAATACTGCGGGTTGAGGTAGTGCTCGACATACAGCACCAACCGCCCATCAATACGTCGCCGGCGGCAGATCTGGATCACGCTCGATAGCGCCGGTAGTTGCAGCCACGCACAAACAGCGGCCGAGGCCGGTTGCAGGCGAGCCGATATGACTTCAGTGCAAGGCACCCGCCCCTGGGCGCCGACCATGGCGTGGAAGTGGCTGCGCTGCATCAGGTTGTAGGCCAGCCGGGGTGGCGAAACGAACCAGCCACGCCTCTCCTCGCGGTAGATCTGGCCCTGGGCTTCCAGTTGCAGCAACGCCTCGCGCACGGTGATGCGGGTGGTACCAAACAACTCACTGAGTTTGCGCTCGGCCGGCAATTTGCTCGCCGGGCTCAATAAGCCGTGGCTGATCTGCTCTTGCAGCGCCAGGCCTATGGCTGTCACCGCTTTGGTTGCCTCATCACGCATCAACGTTACCTATCTGGACTAGGCCAGCACTGTTTGGGTGCGCCAAATGCCCCTGGAATGGGCGACGGCTAGTGCGTGCAAGCCTAGGCATCACACATGACCGACAGATGACAGCGCCGTGCGCCGCCGTCTCACATGCCCTGCAATACATCGGCCAAGTCCAGGTATTACGGGGTCATGGCCGTGGTCTACGCTTACCCGGCAGGCGCCTGCCCAGGCGCTTTAAAAACGACATCGACATGAAACTGTCATCCAGCGCGCCTAAATTGGCTCGTGTATTGCTGACCTAGACCAAACCAACCGCGCCATCAAAAAATCGCAGCGTTGAAAACGCCCAAAGGAGCTTCGGATGAAACAGCTTTTCCTGGCATCACTGTTAGGCTCGACCATTGCCATGTGCACCGCCGCCATGGCCGCTGACACCGATTTGAAAACCCTGGAAGCTGCCGCCAAGGCAGAAGGCGCTGTGAACAGCGTCGGCATGCCCGATGACTGGGCCAACTGGAGAGGCACCTGGGAAGACCTTGCGGCCAAGTACGGCCTCAAGCACATCGACACCGACATGAGCTCGGCCCAGGAAATCGCCAAGTTCGATGCGGAAAAAGACAATGCCAGCGCCGATATCGGCGACGTCGGTGCAGCCTTTGGGCCGATTGCGGCCACCAAGGGCGTCACGCAACCCTACAAGCCCAGCACCTGGGAACAGATCCCCGATTGGGCCAAAGATAAAGACGGTCACTGGGCACTGGCCTACACCGGCACCATCGCGTTTATCATCAACAAAAATCTGCTGCACGGCTCCGAAGCCCCGACCAAGTGGGCGGACCTGAAGAACGGCAAATACAAGGTCTCGATTGGTGACGTGAGCACCGCCGCCCAAGCCGCCAACGGCGTGTTGGCAGCCGCGCTGGCCAACGGTGGCGACGAGAAGAACATCCAGCCGGCGCTGCTGATGTTCGCCGACATTGCCAAGCAGGGGCGTATTTCCCTGGCCAACCCGACCATTGCCACCATGGAAAAAGGCGAAGTGGAAGTGGGCGTGGTCTGGGACTTCAACGGGCTGAGCTACAAGGCGAAGATGGCCAACCCGGATGACTACGTGGTGCTGATCCCATCGGATGGCTCGGTGATTTCCGGCTACACCACCATCATCAACAAATACGCCAAGCACCCGAATGCGGCCAAGCTGACCCGCGAATACATCTTCAGTGATGCCGGGCAGATCAACCTGGCCAAGGGCAATGCACGGCCGATCCGTGCCGAACACCTGACCCTACCCGCCGAAGTGCAGGCCAAGCTGCTGCCTAACGAACAATACAAAAACGTGACGCCCATCAAGGACCCGGCCGCCTGGGAGGCCACCTCCAAGAGCTTGCCGCAGAAGTGGCAGGAAGAAGTCATCATCAATATGCAATAAGTCCTGGGTGGGAGCTGGCTTGCCGGCGATAGCGGTATGACATTCAGCACTTGTATCGGCTGATGCACCGTTATCGCAGGCAAGCCAGCTCCCATAGTTGATCCGGTTTCAGAAGAACCACGCAATCAAGCCCAATTTGTCGCGGAGCCCCTGCCCCTATGAAGCACAACGTCATCCTTGTGGTGCTCGACGGCCTCAATTACGAGGTCGCCCGGCATGCCATGGGGCATCTGCAGGCCTACGTCGGTGCCGGGCGTGCGGCGCTGTACAAGCTGGAATGCGAATTGCCCGCCCTGTCCCGCCCGCTGTACGAATGCATCCTCACCGGCGTACCGCCGATCGACAGCGGCATCGTGCACAACCACGTCTCGCGCCTGTCCAACCAGCGCAGTATTTTCCACTACGCCAGAGCCGCCGGCCTGACTACCGCAGCGGCGGCTTACCACTGGGTCAGCGAGCTCTACAACCGCTCGCCGTTCATCGCGGCACGGGACCGGCACACCGACGACGAAGCCCTGGCGATCCAGCACGGCCACTTCTACTGGAGCGATCATTACCCGGACGCCCACTTGTTTGCCGACGCCGAAAGCCTGCGCCTCAAGCACGCGCCGAACTTTTTGCTGGTGCACCCGATGAATATCGACGACGCCGGCCACAAGCACGGCCTCGACACCGCGCAATACCGCAACAGCGCCCGCACGGCCGACATTATCCTGGCCGACTACCTGCAAGGCTGGCTCGATGCCGGCTACCAGGTGCTGGTAACGGCCGACCACGGCATGAACAACGACCGCTCCCACAACGGCCTGTTGCCAGAGGAGCGTGAAGTCCCACTGTTTGTCTTCGGTGATGCCTTCAGTCTCGACCCCAAGGCCCAGCCCAAGCAAACCGATATCTGCGGCACCGTTTGCGCCCTGCTTGGCGTTGCCCACGAAAAACCTGTCTGCCAGGAGCTGTTGAAGTGAGTTCAGTGATCCGTAGCAAATGGCTGGCCGCCTTGTGCCTGGTACCCTTCGCCCTGTTTTTTATCGTATTCCAGATCGCACCGCTGTTCTGGGTAATGGTCAACAGCCTGCAATCGGAAGAGTTCGGCTGGGGCCTGGCCAACTTCAGCAAGATCTTCAACTCCAAGTTCTACCTACAGGCGATCAAGCACAGCCTGGAGATCAGTTTCTACTCCAGCATCTTCGGCATCATCATCGCGTTGCTGGGCAGCTACTCGCTGCGCAAGGTGGATTCGCCGCTGCGCAACTTCGTCACCGCCTTCGCCAACATGACCAGCAACTTCTCCGGCGTACCCCTGGCCTTTGCCTTCATCATCCTGCTGGGGTTTAACGGCAGCATCACCATCATGCTCAAGCAGGCCGGGATCATTCAGGACTTCAACCTGTACTCCAAGACCGGCCTGATCATCCTGTACACCTACTTCCAGATCCCTTTGGGCGTGTTGCTGCTCTACCCGGCCTTCGACGCCCTGCGTGAAGACTGGCGTGAGTCCGCAGCGCTCCTGGGTGCCAATGGCTGGCAGTACTGGCGGCATATCGGCTTGCCGGTGCTGACGCCGGCGCTGCTGGGTACTTTCGTGATCCTGGTGGCCAATGCCCTGGGCGCCTACGCCACGGTGTACGCGTTGACCACCGGGAACTTCAACGTGCTGCCGATCCGTATCGCGGCGATGGTTTCCGGTGACATTTCCCTGGACCCGAACATGGCCAGCGCCCTGGCCGTGATCCTGGTGGCGCTGATGACCGTGGTCACCGTGGTCCATCAACTGCTGCTCAAGAGGAGCTACCATGTCTCGCGCTGAAGCCAGCCCCGTTGCCCTCTATCATCGCGTGGTGGTGTACCTGCTGTTTGCGATCCTGGTACTGCCGCTGATTGGCACCCTGGTGTACTCCCTCGCCAGTAGTTGGTCGGCCACCATCCTGCCCGCCGGCTTTACCTTCAAGTGGTATGTGCAGCTGTGGAGCGACCCGCGCTTTTTACATGCCTTTGGCCAGTCGCTGCTGGTATGCGTGGGTGCGCTGATCCTGTCGGTGGTGCTGATCCTGCCGCTGCTGTTCGTGGTGCATTACCACTTCCCCAGGCTCGATGCGCTGATGAACATCCTGATCCTTTTGCCCTTCGCCGTGCCGCCAGTGGTGTCGTCGGTGGGGCTGTTGCAGTTGTATGGCTCGGGGCCGCTGGCCATGGTCGGTACGCCGTGGATCCTGATCGGTTGCTACTTCACCGTGGCGCTGCCGTTCATGTACCGAGCGATCACCAACAACCTGCAAGCGATCAACCTGCGTGACCTGATGGACGCCGCCCAACTGCTCGGCGCCAGCACCTGGCAGGCCGCGATCCTGGTGGTGCTGCCCAACCTGCGCAAGGGTTTGATGGTGGCGTTGCTGCTGTCGTTCTCGTTCCTGTTCGGCGAGTTTGTGTTCGCCAATATCCTCGTCGGCACGCGCTACGAGACCTTGCAGGTGTACCTCAACAACATGCGCAACAGCAGTGGCCATTTCACCAGCGCCGTGGTCATTTCCTATTTCCTTTTCGTGCTGCTGCTCACTTGGGCCGCCAACCTCTTGAACAAGGACAAAAGCCAATGAGCTTCGTCAGCGTCCAGCACCTGCAAAAAAGCTACGCCGCCACCCCGGTGTTCAGTGATATCAACTGCGAGATCGCCAAGGGCGAATTCGTCACCCTCCTCGGCCCGTCCGGTTGCGGCAAGTCCACGCTGCTGCGCTGCATCGCCGGCCTGACGCCGGTGAACAGCGGGCAGATCCTGCTGGATGGCCAGGACATTGTTCCGTTGAGCCCGCAGAAGCGCCATATCGGCATGGTGTTCCAGAGCTACGCGCTGTTCCCCAATATGACCGTGGAACAGAACGTCGCCTTCGGCCTGCGCATGCAGAAAGTCAACGCCGATGACAGCCACAAGCGGGTTCAGGAAGTGTTGCAACTGGTCGAGCTCAAGGACCTGGCCGGGCGCTACCCGCACCAGATGTCCGGCGGCCAGTGCCAGCGCGTCGCCCTTGCCCGCTCACTGGTCACGCGGCCGCGCCTGCTGCTGCTTGACGAGCCGCTGTCGGCCCTGGACGCACGGATTCGCAAGCACCTGCGCGAACAGATCCGCCAGATCCAGCGCGAGCTGGGGCTGACCACCATCTTCGTGACCCACGACCAGGAAGAAGCCCTGGTCATGTCCGACCGCATCTTCCTGATGAACCAGGGCAAGATCGTGCAGAGCGGCGACGCCGAGACCCTCTACACCGCTCCGGTGGATGCCTTTGCCGCCGGTTTTATCGGCAACTACAACCTGTTGGATGCCGAGCAGGCCAGCAAGCTGTTGCAGCGCCCGGTCAACGGGCGCATCGCCATCCGCCCTGAATCCATCGAGCTCAACCGCAGCGGCGAACTGGATGCCCTGGTGCGCAGCCATAGCCTGCTGGGCAATGTGATTCGCTATCGTGTCGAGGCCCGGGGCGTGGAATTGGTGGTGGACGTACTCAATCGCTCGGCCCAGGATCTGCATGCGGATGGCCAGCGCCTGGCACTTTCTATCGATCCCGCTGCGCTGTGTGAGGTAGCCTGAGGATGCAGCGTTTATTGAGGAAGCATGACTGATGGCTTTGGTAATTTTTGATCTGGACGACACCCTGATCCACGGCGATTGCGCCACCTTGTGGAGCGAACAGATGGGCCGCCTGGGCTGGGTGGACCGTGAATCGTTCATGCGCAAGAACCATGAACTGATGTCTGCCTACAGCCGCGGCGAGTTGGCCATGGAAGAGTTCATGGACTTCAGCCTGGAACCGATGATCGGGCGCACCCCGGAAGAAGTCGCACATCTGGTAGAGCCATGGGTGGAAGATATTATCGAGCCGCTGATCTACAGCGACGCCACCAAGACCATCGCCCGCCACCGCCAGAACGGTGACCGGATCCTGGTGATCTCGGCCTCGGGTACGCACTTGGTCACACCGATAGCGGCGCGTATTGGCATCGATGAGGTGCTGGGGATTGAACTGGACGTGGCCCATGGGGTGTACAGCGGCAAGACCGTCGGTGTACTGACCTACCGGGAAGGCAAGATCACCCGCTTGATGCAATGGCTGGAGCAGGAAGGTGAAAGCCTGGAAGGAGCGTATTTCTATTCGGATTCGCGCAATGACTTGCCGCTGTTGAGCAAGGTCGATTACCCACAGGTGGTGAACCCGGATCCTGTGCTACGGGCCCACGCTGAACAGGCGGGCTGGCCGATTCACCAGTGGACCTGACAGCGCGTTTCCTGACTTGAAACCCAATCAAAATGTGGGAGCGGGCTTGTCGGATCGCTCCCACCCTTTTGACCCGGCTTCAATTCGAGATTGGCATTTAAGCCAGGCTTTCGTCGATCACCAGCACCAACTTCCCGGAAATCTGGTTGGTCGCCAGCTCCGCAAACGCCGCCTCGGCATCCGTGATCGCAAAGGTCTTGGCCAACTGCGGGCTCAAGCGCCCTTCACCAAACAATGGCCACACCTGCTGGCCCAGGTCGCTCAGCAGATCAGCCTTGAACTGATCATCGCGGCTGCGCAAGGTCGAGCCCAGCAACTGCACGCGCTTGGCCAGCACCTGCGCCAGGTCCAACTGGGCCTCGCGCCCGCCCATCAAGCCGATCAATACCCAACGACCGTCGCGGGCCAGGAGCTTGAGGTTGATGGCTGCATAATTGCCGCCCACCGGATCGAGAATCACGTCGAACGGGCCAAAATCCCCCAGGCTCTCGATGCCGTCAGTACGTACCACACCGCCCTGGGCGCCGAGCTCTTCGCAGTAGGCCAGGCGATCCGCCGAGCCGACACTGACCCAGCACGGGCTGCCAAAGGCCTTGCACAGCTGGATCGCCGCCGAACCGACGCCACTGGCGCCCGCGTGCAACAGCACTTTTTCACCCGGCTTGAGGGCCGCCAGTTGGAACAGGTTCAGCCAGGCAGTGCTGTACACCTCAGGCAGAGCGGCCGCTTCAGCCAGGGACAGGCCCTCGGGCACCGGCAGTACGTGGCGCGCGTCCACCACCACTTCCTGCGCCATGCCACCGCCGGCCAGCAGCGCACAGACCCGATCCCCTACTTGCCAGGAAGACCCGGCCCCCACCTCACTGATAACCCCGGAGCACTCCAGGCCCAGCACCTCGCTGGCACCTGGAGGTGGCGGATAGAGCCCCGCACGCTGTAATAAATCCGCCCGATTCAAGCCGGCTGCTGCCACTCGAATGCGAACTTGCCCTACATCGCACGTAGGACTTGGGGTCTCAACCCACTCCACATGACCTTCAACGCCTTGCAATGCTTTCACAGTGCCTCCATAGTGAGTCTGGACTGAGCCCGTTGCTGTAGCGCCGGGCTTTTTGCATTATGCGACCGGCCCAAATGGAACCGGCGACTTCAAAGACGGCCTAATATGCGTTATCAATTGCCCCCGCGTCGAATCAGCATGAAGCATTTGTTCCCCAGCACCGCCCTCGCTCTTTTCATTGGTCTCGGCCTGTTGCCGCTGTCGACCAATACGTTCGCAGCCAACAGCTGGGACAAACTTCAGCCTGATCGCGATGAGGTGATTGCCAGCCTTAACGTCGTCGAGTTGCTCAAGCGCCACCATTACAGCAAGCCGCCGTTGGACGACGCACGCTCGGTGATCATCTATGACAGCTACCTCAAGCTGCTTGATCCCTCGCGCAGCTATTTCCTGGCCAGTGATGTTGCCGAGTTCGACAAGTGGAAGACCCAGTTCGACGACTTCCTCAAGAGCGGCGACCTGCAGCCTGGCTTCACCATCTACAAGCGTTACCTGGACCGTGTCAAAGCGCGTCTGGACTTCGCCCTGGGTGAGCTGAACAAAGGCGTCGACAAGCTCGACTTCACCCAGAAGGAAACCCTGCTGGTGGATCGCAAGGAGGCCCCGTGGCTGACCAGCACCGCCGCCCTGGATGACCTGTGGCGCAAACGCGTCAAGGACGAAGTCCTGCGCCTGAAGATCGCCGGCAAAGAGCCCAAGGCGATCCAGGAACTGCTGACCAAGCGCTACAAGAACCAATTGAGCCGCCTTGAGCAGACCCGCGCCGAAGATATCTTCCAGGCCTATATCAACACTTTCGCGATGTCCTACGATCCGCACACCAATTATCTGTCGCCAGATAACGCGGAAAATTTTGATATCAACATGAGTCTGTCCCTCGAAGGCATCGGTGCCGTGCTGCAAAGCGACAACGATCAGGTCAAGATCGTGCGCCTGGTGCCCGCCGGCCCTGCGGACAAGACCAAGCAGGTCGCCCCGGCCGACAAGATCATTGGCGTGGCCCAGGCCGACAAAGAGATGGTCGACGTGGTCGGCTGGCGCCTGGACGAAGTGGTCAAGCTGATCCGTGGGCCCAAAGGCAGCGTGGTGCGCCTGGAAGTGATTCCGCACACCAATGCGCCAAATGACCAGACCAGCAAAGTGGTGTCGATCACCCGCGAAGCGGTGAAGCTCGAAGACCAGGCCGTGCAGAAGAAAGTCCTCAACCTCAAGCAGGATGGCAAGGACTACAAGCTGGGCGTGATTGAGATTCCGGCGTTCTACCTGGACTTCAAGGCCTTCCGTGCCGGTGATCCGGACTACAAGAGCACCACCCGTGACGTGAAGAAAATCCTCACCGAGCTGACCAAAGAGAAGGTCGACGGTGTGGTCATCGACCTGCGCAACAACGGTGGCGGCTCGTTGCAGGAAGCCACCGAGCTGACCAGCCTGTTTATCGACAAGGGCCCTACCGTGTTGGTGCGCAACGCTGACGGCCGTGTGGATGTGCTGGAAGACGAAAACCCCGGCGCCTTCTACAAAGGCCCGATGGCGTTGCTGGTCAACCGTCTCTCGGCTTCGGCCTCGGAGATTTTCGCCGGTGCGATGCAGGACTACCACCGCGCAATGATCATCGGTGGCCAGACCTTCGGCAAAGGTACGGTGCAGACCATCCAGCCGCTCAACCATGGCGAGCTGAAGCTGACCCTGGCCAAGTTCTACCGGGTTTCCGGGCAGAGCACTCAGCACCAGGGCGTACTGCCGGACATCGATTTCCCGTCGCTCATCGACACCAAGGAAATCGGCGAAAGCGCCCTGCCCGAAGCCATGCCATGGGACACCATCCGCCCAGCCATCAAGCCCGCATCGGACCCGTTCAAGCCATACCTGGCCCAGCTCAAGGCCGAACATGACCTGCGCTCCGCCAAGGATGCCGAGTTCGTGTTTATCCGCGACAAGCTGGCCCTGGCCAAGAAGCTGATGGCCGAGAAGACCGTCAGCCTCAATGAAGTGGACCGCCGCGCGCAGCACACCGATATCGAGAACCAGCAACTTGCCCTGGAAAACATCCGCCGCAAGGCCAAGGGTGAAGCCCCACTCAAGGAGCTGAAGAAAGAAGACGAAGACGCGCTGCCGACTGAACCTGAAAAGACCAAGCCGGAAGATGATGCCTACCTGAGCGAAACCGGGCGGATTCTGCTGGACTACCTGAAAATCAGTAAGACGGTGGCCAAGCAGTAAATGATGGCAATTTAATGTTGCCGCTCCACTGAGCGTCATCAAACAGACATCATTCTGTCGTGAAATGAAGGACCGGGCGCCCCAGGCACCCGGTCCTTTTTTTTCGACCGAGATCATCATGACCATGACCGAACAGCTGAATGCCCTGGGCTCCATCCTGGCTCAGGGCAGTTTGCACAGTCTGTTCCAACCCATCATCAGTCTCTGCGAACGCCGCATCCTCGGCTACGAAGCCCTGAGCCGCGGCCCCTCCAACAGCCCGCTGCACTCGCCCCTCGCGCTGTTTAGCGTGGCGCGCCAGGCCGGACGCCTGAATGAGCTGGAGATGGCCTGCAGGCAAAGCGCCTGCAAGCGCTTCAGCGAGCAGAAGCTGCCGGGCAAGCTGTTTCTCAACGTCTCACCCGAGTCGCTGCTGGAAACCACCCATCAACCGGGGCGCACCTTGCAGATGCTGCGCGAGTACGGGATCGCACCCAGCCAGATCGTGATCGAACTCACGGAGCAAGCGCCGACCGACGATTTCCAGCTACTGCAGACCGCCCTGCACCACTATCGCGACATGGGCTTTTCAATTGCCCTGGATGACTTGGGCGCCGGTTACTCCAGCTTGCGTTTGTGGTCCGAGTTGCGCCCGGACTACGTGAAGATCGACCGGCATTTTATCGACGGCATTCACCAGGATGCGCTCAAGCGCGAGTTTGTCGGCTCCATCCTGCAGATCGCCAGGGCTTCCCGTGCGCAGGTAATTGCTGAAGGCATCGAATTGCCAGAAGAATTGGCGGTGCTCACAGAGATGGGCGTGGATCTGATCCAGGGCTACCTGCTGTGCCGTCCCCAGGAGCACCCGCCGACCGAAGCCCGGTTGATGCTGGCCAGGCCCGACAGCACCAGCGTCTCGCTCAATGAGGACGCCAGTGACCTCAGCGCCCTGCTCAACGAACAACCGGCCGTGGCCCAGGACATCGCCACGGCAAAAGTCCTGGAAGCGTTCCGCAGCCAGGCCAACCTCAACTCCCTGGCGGTCCTCGATGGGCGCGGCCAGCCCATCGGCATCGTGCATCGGCATTCGTTGTCCGACGCCCTGCTCAAGCCATTTGCCACTGATCTGTTTGCGCGCAAGCCCATCAGCCGCTTGATGAGCGACGACTTCCTGGCCGTGGAGCTGAGCCAGTCGTTGCAACAGGTCAGCCGCCTGCTGACCAGCCGCGCGCGGCAGCGCATCGAAGAAGACTTCATCATCACCCAGAACGGCAACTACCTGGGATTGGGCCGGGTGATCGACGTGCTCAAGCTGATTACCGAACTGAAAATCCAGCAGGCGCGCTACGCCAACCCACTGACCCTGCTACCGGGCAATGTGCCGATCCAGCAGTGCCTGACGCGGCTGTTGCAGCAGCAGCGCGAATCGGTGATTTGCTATGTGGATATCGACAGCTTCAAGCCGTTCAACGATATCTACGGCTATGGCCGTGGCGATGAAGTGTTGCTGTGCCTGGCGCAATGCCTGAACGACCGGGTGGACCCCAGCCGCGATTTTGTCGGGCATATTGGCGGCGATGATTTTTTACTGGTGCTGGGCGCCCAGGATTGGCGCAAGCGTCTTAACCAGTTGGTGGATGATTTCCAGACCCAGTGCCGGCGTTTTTACCGCAGTGAGCATTTGGAGGCGGGATGTTTTATCGCCCTCAATCGCCAAGGGGCGCGACAGGAGTTTGCCTTGCTGTCGCTGTCTATCGGCGTGGTGCATCTGCATCCGCTGAGTTGTGGACACTTGGATGCCAGCCAGTTGGCGGAACTGGCCTCACAGGCCAAGCATCACGCCAAGAACGTGGCCGGCTACAGCATCCACGTAATCGACAGCCGCGAACTCCTGTAGGAGGCGGCGTGCCGGCGCTTACAGTTGCTCCAGGCGCATCTGCGCCAGCGGATGTCCGGCCTTGGCGGCGAGGGTCCACCAGCGCGCGGCTTCGACCGGGTCGGGTGCCGTGCCCAGGCTGCCAGCCAGGCTCAGCACGCCGACTTGATAGGCAGCCTTGCCATCTCCAGCCTGTCCGGCCAAGCGCAGCAAGCGCACGCCCTCTTCCCGTGCGCCAAGACCCTGGCCGCGAAAGGTCAGGATGTGCCCATAGAAACTTTGGGCCTCGACATTACCCAGGTTGGCCATGCGTGCAAACTGCCCCTCCAGCCAGTGCCAGCCACGGGGCTGACGCACAAACCATGACCAATGAAACAACCTGCGCGCCAACCAGTAGCTGGCATACGCTTTGAGCTTCCAGAACACTCAAGCCTCCGCTGATTCAGGATATTCGTACTCGAACACACGGACCACTTCCGAGGCGTGCCACGACGCCGCAGCGACGCCATCGGATGGCCCGCAGAAACGTCCAAGGCGTTCGACACATTCAAAAAAACCGGTGCGCGGCAAGCGACTCGCGCCCTGGCTGATCACCAGGGAACTGCGCAGGGGTTGCTCGGCCTTGGCATCCAGGGCGGCCAGGTGCTCAAGTGCAGCGGTCAGGGTTTGCATCGCAGGCGTCGGAAACTGCAGGCGCTCAAGCAATGCGCGATAGGTCAAAAGATGGCGTTGGCGACGGGCCTGATCAAGTTCGTTGAGCAATCCATCCCAATGCTGACGGCTGATGCGCACACTCACACTGCATCCCTCCAACCCGCAATCCCCAACTCCCAGGCCAGGCTGCGACGGATCGCGGCATCCGGCTGGCGCTCACCACTTTCAATCAAACCCAGGTAGGACGGGCTGATACCCACAGTACGGGCCAATGTCTCGATCGCCAGCCCCTTGGCTTCGCGCAGGCTGCGTAATTGCTCCAGGGGGCGTAGATCCTGCTCGGTAGCGATGGGTGGGATCTGTGCAGAAGGCGTGGCTGGTTGCTGCAGGCCGGCGGCTGTCAACAGCGCCTGGTACTGAGCCCATGGCAGAACCGCGTATTCGGGTTCGCCATCCCGTGAAATGATTTGTATATCCATGACTGCCCCGTAGGATCACAACACTTACGAAGTAAGTACTTTCCTTAGGAGTGTAATCCTAACAGCCACAAAGAGCGCAGGGGGATAATCCGCGTCTTCAGTTTTTTTTCGGGTTTTCCTGCTCCAGAAGCTGTGGCGTGGCGGGCAAGCGCTCAACCACCACCAACTTCTCCGGGCGCTGGCGTTCACGCCAGGCGCGGAAAGCACTCAGTTCACCGTCCAGGGACTTCATGACCCAGGCCAGAACCGCGATGTCATCGAGCATGCCGAACATCGGCAGGAAATCCGGGATCGCATCAATCGGGCTGAGGAAATACATCAAGCCCGCCACTACCGATATCAGCGCCTTGGGGCTGATGGCCCGGTACTCGCCGCGCCAGTAGGCCAGGCACAACGCCTGGAGCAGCTTCAGGTCGTCCTTGAGCTTGCCCAGGCGGCTGCCCTGGCTTGAGCCTTTGGCAGCGACCGCGAACAACAGGGTCGGCAGGCGTCCACGCCCAATCAGGCGTGCGGCCAACGGTAGGAAACGGGTGAAATTCCAGGGTGCTTTCATCGTCACTCCAGTTCCAGGCGAGAGAAAAGGTTATCCACACAACTTGTGGATAACCTTGTGAACAGAGCCCATTTTCGCGGCTGAAAGCCACGTAATACAAGGCCTACAGTCAGATCGGGCGTTTTTTGCGCACATAAAAAAATCCCAAGATTTCATTGACTTGGGGTGCATCTGCGGCTACCCGTGCCGAGGTATAGCATCAGACTGCTCTAAATCGCAGGTGTTCGTTCGGATTGCAAGGGATCCGGTTTTCAGCGAATTCACCCTGTGGAGAGCAGGCTTGCCACAATCAGCCCGCTCACCACAGATAAATAGAACCCGCAGAAACAACAACGCCCCGTATAAACGGGGCGTTGGGTGTTCAACTGCTGCTTACTTGGCAGCAGGTGCTTCAGGAGCGTCAGCCTTGGCCGGGTCCTTGATTGCCAGCAGCTCCAGGTCAAAGACCAGTACGGAGTTGGCTGGAATCGCCGGGCTCGGGCTCTGGGCGCCGTAGGCCAGGTCGGACGGGATGTACAACTCGACCTTCTCGCCTACGTGCATCAGTTGCAGGCCTTCGACCCAACCCGGGATCACGCCGCTGACCGGCAGGTCAATCGGGCTACCGCGATCCACGGAGCTGTCAAAGGTGGTGCCGTTGGTCAGCTTGCCGGTGTAGTGCACAGTCACTACGTCGGTAGGCTTGGGTTGCGCGCCTTCGGCCTTCTTCACGATCTTGTATTGCAGACCGGAAGCGGTGGTGACGACGCCGTCTTTCTTGGCGTTGTCTTCGAGGTATTTCTTGCCGGCGGCTGCCGATTCTTCGCTCATCTTGGTCATGCGTTCTTCAGCACGCTTTTGCAGTGCGGAAAACGCTTCTACCAGTTCTTCGTCCTTCAGCTTCTGTTCTTTCTTGCCGACGGCATCTTCGATGCCTTGGGCAACGGCCTTGGAGTCCAGGTCATCCATACCTTCCTGAGCCAGGCTTTTGCCCATGTTCAGGCCGATACCGTAGGAAGCTTTCTGCGCCGGGGTTTTCAGCTCTACGCTGGTTTGCGAATCACAACCCGCAAGTACCA
>Ga0265296_1002353_pt1 | contig 19232 bp, 10 predicted proteins | sample MunlanPumphouse1_FD_189073 | JGI IMG/M metagenome (GOLD analysis project Ga0265296, IMG submission 189073) | Groundwater microbial communities from a municipal landfill in Southern Ontario, Canada - Pumphouse #1 | ecosystem: Environmental > Aquatic > Deep subsurface > Groundwater | place...
AATATCTCCAAGGGCTATGCCTTTATTATAATATACTTTTGCGTGTTTTGGATCAAGGGTGAGCGCATGATCGTATGCACTGATTGCCTCTTTGAACCGCCCCAGTTCGTACAATGCAATGCCTTTTAAAATCCAGGCTTCGGCATTATCAAACCGTATTGAGAGCAGTTGTTCACAAGCGTCCAGAGCTTCTTCGTTCCTGCCAATCTGCGCTAATGTTGCTGCTTTGTTATACCATGCATTTGGATCCCCCGGCTCAATCGACAGGGCAAGATCATAAGCGGTGATTGCTTCATCAAATCTCCCGAGATCATACAGGGCAATTCCTTTAAAATAATGGGCTTTTGCAAGTTTGGGGAACAGTGCAAGTCCACGGTCAAACATGACAATGGCTTCCTGGTACCTGCCAAGGTCATAGAGTTCGATGCCCTGGCGCAACAATGCTTCAGCATCACTCTTATTCATGAATTTTTTTACCTCGCACGATAAATTTTCAGATTTTTGATTTTCACGCGGCAGTACTAAGATTTATACATTTTATAAAGGCGGCATATACCCTTTCTGGTACTATATATGTACATCATTGATTTATCAATCCTGTTTTTATACCGGGAAAAAAAAAGCAGGAGGAAAATTCAAAAAAGGAATTATTTTCCACACTGCCTTTTTATTACCTGTGCCAGTCGCTGAATACCCGTGATGATCTTCTGATCAGTGGAATTCGAGAAATTGAGACGCATGGTATTCTTCCCACCTCCATCAACGTAAAACGGTGTACCCGGCAATACTGCAACCTGCTCTTTTAAAGCAGCATCAAATACATCCAGTGATGAACACCCTTCCGGCAGGGTAACCCATACAAACATACCCCCATGTGGCCGGGTATACGTAACTGAATCCGGGAATGTCTCTTTCATCACGTTGAGCATGCAATCACACTGGTTTTTGTATGCTTCCTGAATTTTTGAGATATGAGTTTCAATTGTTCCCTGCTGAAGATACTCAAATGCGATTCTTTGTGAAAGGTAATTGCAATGCAGATCTGAAGCCTGCTTTGCAATGACAATCTGTTCCATGATCTCCGGGGGGGCCACAATCCATCCCAATCTCATACCCGGAGCTAGGATTTTAGAGAACGAACCAGTGATGATAGTCTGTTCTGGTAAATATTTCCTCAGTGAAGGAAGAGATCGTCCGGAGAAATTCAGTTCACCATAGGCATCGTCTTCAATATACAGGGTATCGGTTTGTTTAAGGACGCCTGCAATCTCCTTCCTGCGTTCTTCTGAGTAGGTGATGCCCGAGGGATTCTGGGAATTCGGGACACCATAGAAGAAGCGGATGTTGTTGTGCCGGCAGGCATCACGAAGCATCGCAGGATCAGGACCTTCGTCATTAAGGGTCACCGGGTAGAAAACGGGCTCATAAAGAGAGAATGCCTGGATTGCACCAAGATATCCGGGTCGTTCTATAGCGACGTGGTCTCCGGCATTGATAAAAACTTTCCCGATTAGATCAAGACATTGCTGTGAGCCGTTCGTGATCAGGATCTCTTCGGGAGAGACCGATAATCCCAGACGTTTTTTATACCGGTCTGCGATGAACTGGCGGAGCGGCAGGTATCCTTCTGTTGTGGAATATTGCAATACGACCCTGCCATCATCGGCAAGAACCCGTGCAGCAGCCTGTGCAATTCCTTCAACATCGATAAGTGCAGGATTCGGGAGTCCTCCGGCAAAGGAGATAATTTCAGGATTTTGTGTAACCTTGAGTATCTCCCGGATGAAGGATTTGGGTGTTTTTGCCATTCTCGATGCAAATGTGTACTGCGTTTTTGCAGTGCCGGTATTTTGTGCAAGGGGAGATTTCATAAATCGCCTGATAACTAAAAAGTTGTTAAAGAAATAGTTAGATGTACATAGTTTTAAACTATCATCTGTCGAGCGGGAATTTTTTGGAAAACGGTATCACAAAAAACCAATTTGTCATTAGAGGATAATCTATCAGGTTTACTCTCCACAATCACTTTTTATTATTCCAAATTCCACTATTTTGACTTTTACCTATTAAGGTAAGTCCGCAGAATTGAACAACAAAATTGAAAACAAGAGCCTATGCCGGACTTACGATCCTATGGTTCAAATCTAAAGCAATTTTATATAAACTCAAGGCCCAATTATGATGCATGGCAGCTACCAGCACCATTCAAGCATCGCGCTTTCATGCCAACGATGCCACTCTCGTAAAGTATTCCGCAAGTGTCCTTTCCCGGGCCATCGAAGAGAAACGAATCACCGATGATGATTCCGCATTAATCCGTGAATTTGTATCGGAGATCAGTGCGACCCGCCACATCAGCGCAGGCCGAATATTCAAACTTCATTACACTCTCGTTAATCTCCGAGAATATCTCGGTCCATTCCGGCAAAATGCGATAGGAGACATCTACTCAGCGGTTGATCTTGTGAGAAATGCAAAAAATTCTGATGGCACACCACGATACAAGCAGAACTCCATCAGCGATTTTGTCCGGTTCCTGAAACGGTTTTACCTGTGGATGTGCGAGAACCATTATACAACGGTAGAGGAAAAGAGGATCCAGAAAATCCGTCCACCTGCATACGACCTGATGACAAAGACCCCGGAAATGCTTTTGACCGAAGAAGAAGTCAAAGCAATGATTGAAGCCTGCCAGAACTCACGGGACCGGGCAATCCTTTCTGCATTATACGAGGGCGGACTGAGAATAGGTGAGATCGGCGCGCTCTTATGGCGTGATGTAAAATTCACGGATTGGAATGCAACGATAACCACATCATTCAAAACCGGGAAGAGCCGGACCGTTCCCCTGGTCATGGCCCGGGCCTATCTCGCATCGTGGCGCAATGATTATCCCCTGCCCATAACCCCGGAGTCGCACGTATTCCTGACCAGTAAGAAACTACCATTGAGTTACGCCGGACTGGCAAAGCAGCTTCGTATAATTGCAGAGAGAGCGGGAGTAACGAAGCACATAACTCCCCACATCTTCCGTCATACCCGGGCTACTATCCTTATTCGTCAGGGATACGGGGAAGCCATTGTAAAGAAAATGCTCTGGGGTAACCTCGACAGTAAAATGTTTTCGACCTACCTTCATCTCGTAGATTCTGATGTTGAGCGGGTAGTAGCTGAAAAGGCCGGGGTCATTACCAAAGAGCAGAGATCAAAAACTCTTGAAGCCCGGCAGTGCCCCCGGTGTTTCACGGTCAACGGACCGACAAAAGGGATATGTGACGTGTGCGGATGCGAACTCACCGAAGAAGCTGTGAATAAAGTTATGCAGGCAAAGACACAGGCGGAACTTCAACCAGAATTTCAGGCAATGATGGACCGGTTCAAAGCGGAACTGTTACAGATGCAGAATAGCCGGGCTGCAATATAAAAACTAAAAATAGTGGATATACCACTGATACAATTCCTCACCATCTTTTACTTTTTGTACTAACTGTTCTTCAACTTCATTGAAACCATCGGTATTTCTTTTGAACATATTTGTAAGATCCCAAAAGGAAACCGTGTAGGATGTTTCTGCAGGAAGTTCGATGAGGTTTTTTATTAAATATGATAAAAAAATATTTTCAATAGTGCTGGTTTCAGGAATATCCGTTGATCCTTTCAGTCTTGCATCTCTAATACCATCATCCAATAGTAATGTGTTTTCACATCCATGACGGAATGCCAACAAAATATGACTTTCAATACCGGGAAATTTAGTCTGATCCCGGTATTTCATAAATATGGAGTTAAAACCTTCAATTCCTTCATGAAGATGTTTCCACTGCTCCAAAAATAAGCAGATATTACTCAATTTATCTTCAGGATAGTCGTATCCCGCTAATATTCTGGAAAATAATTCAGAGGTAGAAACAAAATTACAAAAACTACGAAGTGTTAATCGAAAAACCTTTTTTGGTGCACCCTTTTCATTTTTTACTGAATCGTATTCCAGCATGCCATTTTCAATAAAATTTTTACATGATTTATGGACGTTTGTATAATGACCAAGATCTTTGAGATCCCAGGCACTCAATTTTTCGGGTGAAAGGGCAACCCGGTCAATTATCCGCAATTCTAGTTTTGAGAATGCCATACTATAGTATCCTTACGTCTAAAATTATGTATTTGACGCTATATATAGCATTATGTTACATACTATGTGATGGCAAGACTAAAACGAAAAGACATCATCTTTGTCCAAACCAGCTTACAGATCCCAGAAACCCTACGTGATAATGCACGCGAACAGGGGATCGGATTATCCAGTACGCTTACTGACGCACTCGAAGTAAAACTGAAAGAAGGAAATGCAGGGGCCAAGCAGCTACCAACACACGAGGCCCCGTGCACCCCATCCAGCACTGACAAGCAGGTGGACGTATGAACTCTCTTTCTTCCGGCTCATCAATTTTACCGCAACCCCGGATAATTCCGAACTTTCCCATCGACCAGGAGACATTAGACCATCTGAAAAAAACCTGCCCGATTCACTATCTAGCCGGAATCGCATGTCTCAAGGACGGCAGATGGAAACTCAAAGAAAACTTCGAGGTGTAACTGCATGGCCGATGAAATCGATGATGCAATCAACTCCTTCTGCCCCGAACCAGACACCTGCCAACTCCGGATAGCCGGATTAAACGAACATTGTCGCGGGTGTCGCAAACTCCTGAAGCAGAAAGTATCAGATTACGACGGCATAGTGGTGCAGGACCGGCTGGAGAGATATTGATGTCAACCTGCGAGATGGAAACGCAGGCTGGTGCAAGGGAATCACCGGAAATAATGTCTGGGCCGATTGAGGGCATTCCCCTTTACCTCATCCCGAAGACCATCGCCGAACAGATCAAGGTGAAACGGGAGCAGGTGTTTATGATTACCGTCGAGCGCGGGCTGCACCACTGTTACACGATCAACGTTGAGACTTTTGATGAATACACTGCCCGGGTGAACCGGGCCGGATAAGCGGGGTGACTTTTGAATGAACAACTCCGTGACGCAGTTGCCCTATTGGCCGGGAAAGGAAACGTTGTCGAGGTCCGTGCTCTTGCGGACCTGAACACGCACAGTGGATACTTCAACGACTATGACGCACTGGTGCGCCAGGTTGAAGCCCTCGACACTGACCCGACAATTCAAGGCATCTACGTCACATTGAATGAAGTGAATCCAGCGCTCTTCTCACGACGAGCGAACCGCATTAAGATGCGGCTGGGGAAAAAAGACAGTACAACGAGCGATACTGATATCCTACATCGCCACTGGCTGCCTATCGACATCGACCCCCTACGACCAAGCGGGGTATCGAGTACCGATGAAGAACATACGCTCGCGTTGACAAAAGCAGAAGAAATTGCCCGGTGGTTGTCCGGGCTCGGTTTCCCCGAACCAATTCGGGCAGACAGCAGTAACGGTGCTCACCTCCTGTATCAGATTGATCTTGCGAACAATGACGAAGCAACAGCACTTGTAAAGTCATGCCTCGGTGCATTGGATACGCTCTTCTCAGATGACCGGGTGAGCGTGGATACAGCGAACTTCAACGCGGCCCGCATCTGGAAACTTTACGGGACTGTGTCTCGGAAGGGTGACAGCACACCCGAACGCCCGCACCGGAGAAGTTGCATCCTCTCGGCCCCGGAAATACCGGACCTTGTAACCATCGAGCAGTTACAGCAACTCACCGCAAGACTCCCGACAGAATCTCAGGCAACACAACCGCCATCAGCAAAGAACAAAGACTTCAATCTCGCCCGTTGGCTTTCCGATCACGGGCTTGATGTGCGGTCCGAGAAACCATACAGCGGCGGCACGCTCTATGTACTTGACCAGTGCCCGTTCTCATCCGCGCACAAGGACGGGGCATTTGCGATCGAGTTCGAGACAGGTGCAATCTTTGCGGGATGTAAGCACGCATCCTGCGGCGGCGGTACTCAGCGATGGCAGGAACTCCGCGAGCAACATGAGCCGGGCCGGGCTGAAAAAAGGAAGCAATGGGATCAGGCACAGACTACCCAAAGGAAAGAAAGGGCGAAGATGAAGGCAGAACCGAAAAGCGATGCAGGTCCGGCACTTCAGGAGAACATTGAACTGCGGGCCGAGGCGACCGAAGTTCTCGCTCACGGAGATCCGCTTGCCCTCATGCTCACAGCATTTGCACAGGAGCATATCGGCGATGAAATTCTCGCTCGATGCCTGATCCTGACAATGGCATCGCAGGCAGTGAAGAACTCGGACGGGTTGCATGTCTCGGTGACTGGCGAGAGCGGCAAGGGTAAGACCCATGCATTCCGCAAGATGATGCGCCAGGTTCCGGACCGGTACAAGGTAAGAGGTACGATGAGCAACAAGGCGCTCTATTATATGACCGACCTTTCACCCCGTACGGTCCTGATGAGTGACGACACTGAGCTGTCGGATGCAATCCAGGAGATCCTGAAATCCGCGACCTCGAACTTCGATGAGCCCATCACCCATACAACCGTGACCAAGGATCTTTCCTCACGGGTCTGCACCATCCCGGAGCGGTGCGTCTGGTGGATTGCAAAAAAGGAAGGAACCGGTGATGATCAGGTTATGAACCGGATGCTGACCTGCTGGATTGATGAAACCCCGGTGCAGGACGCAAAGGTGCTGGCCGCCAAGCAGAAAAGGGAGCAGCAGGACCCGGATACAATCATCTATGAAACCCCGGAACTCGCGACCTGCCGGGCAATCTGGCAGATCATGCACGAGCAGATGATGTGGGTAATCATTCCATTCTCGGAGCGGATACGGTTTCACGCCATCAATAACCGGCGTAACCCCGATATGCTCTATGACTTGATCAAGAGTCAAACGGCACTGAACTACCTGCAACGCAACCAGAAAACGATAGAGGATGGGACGCTCTGCGTGTATGCGGATGAGGCCGATTTCACCGCAGCGAATAATGTCTTTACTCTCCTGAACGGTACATCGGGCGGACAGGAATCGAAGATGACAAAGAAAGAGTCTGATCTGCTTACGGCTATCCAGCGGTCCGGTCTGGATGAGTTTACCATCCAGGATCTGCAACGGCTTACCGGCTGGTCGTATTCGAGCGTCTATAAGACCCTGAAAGGCTACGAGAGCCGGGGGAAGAACTATACCGGGCTTCTCGAAAAGTGCCCGGCACTCTCCTTTACCGACCGCACCGTGACAATCTCTGAAGAGCAGGGGAACTCGATACGCCGAAGGACCGATGCATTCCAGTGGGACCGGGAAATGTACCGGCAGTGGAATGGCGGGGATGCATGCTGGCTCGATCCAAACCCAAAAGGTGACGGCGATTCAGTTGCAGCATTGCCGCAGGTTTCCCGCAGTGTTCCAGTAAATGCTGCAAATGAAAATGTTGTGCCGGCTGACACCGGTGATAGTAATGATAATGATAATAATTCTGTACTAAAAGAGGGCTCTTTGCTGCAAAATGAAAAACATGGTGCAACTCAGCAAGCGGGTCCGGACATTTCTCTGTGTCTCCATGATTCTGAAAATGCTGCAAAAGAAGATCTAATCCCGCCCGCTGCGGTTGAATCACCGAATACCGCAACTCAATGCGTCCCGATTGCTTCCCGCTCATGCTGCAAAATTGCTGAAACGATGCGGCAATCAACTCCATCTGCTGCAACACGAAGCCGGTCCATCAAGGCCCGTGACTATAAGAAACTCGAACAACCTGAGACAAGGACAGCCTGTTATGTGTGCAGTAAGAGAGGTTCCTGGTATGTAGAAAAATTTACCACGGACCGACGAGCCCGGCCCAAAGACCAGCAGGATGCCCGGCGGGTATGCCGGTCGTGTTATAATGCAGCGGTGAGGTTGGAGCAGGAATCTGTGGTTATTCTTCCCGGACTATTTAATGTGGCCCGGTGCGAGCGGGTATCTTCATCGGTGGGGAAGTGCTCGATATGCGGGGTCGTAAAAGCGGATTGGATTGATCGCGAGGATGGTACGATACTATGTGAGCATTGTTACATCAGAGGTGTGCGGGAGAATTCCCGGGGAATTGGTGTCGTATGATGATCCCGCCTACCCTGCTCTCGCACAAGAGAACTACACGCCGAAGTACATTCTCAATGCTGTAAATTCCTGCACGGGGGGAATCGATCTGGATCAGTGCGGTAGCAGCCAAGAGAACTCGAACGTGCCGGCAGCGAGGCATTACACTGCTCATAAAGATGGGCTCGTGCAATCGTGGGGGAGCGGGTCTTTCTCAGCCCTCCTTTCGGGGCCGGGCTCTGCTCTTTTTCGTGGGGGATTGCCTTGGGAATATTAACAAAAATGCGTCTCAATACACCAATATTTTCTTTTTTCCGACGAATTTTAAAAAGATAATTATATCGTCATTTAGACATGATTGGATCAATAATAATGTCCCTTACTTATCTCGAATGGAATGATCTCCTCATAAAAAAATATTTCAACGACGAAATGGCTGGAAAGGAGGTTATCATTTTCGCAGATAGGGAAGTGATCGATTCTATAGGATCTGAATTTAATGAGAGATATGATGACTTTTGCCGAGCTGTGAAAGCCGGCCCCCCATGGGCTTTTCAAAACGGTATTTGCCAGAAAGCAATTGCATCCGCAAAAAAATGGAGGGTTAAAAAAATTCAATATCCTCCATATTTTGCATTTCTCGTTTTGTTTGTTACAGCAGCTACAATAGAAAGTGAATTTGACCCCAAGGCCTTTTATCCGCTCCTCAGGAGAATTCTAGGGTATGATGAAGAGAGGCAATTTCCTTCGTTCGATAAAATGGATCTCTTATGGGCAGACCTACAAAAATGGAGCATAGAGGATAAACATGAATCTTTAGGGAGATTTACTCTGAGAATTCACGGTGGCAAGATCCATGTTGGCATTCCATTCTCACAAGCCATTTTTTCTGAAAATGAACGTAAATTACTCCCTTATTTTTTTTGGCAAGAGGGCTTTGATCCTGTCGATCCACCCTCGGAAATTGTATTATTGAATAAACTTGCGATTTGGGGAAAAAAACATTTCACTCGCAGGACAATGGCCCTTCTCGAATCAAAAGATGCATCACACCTCGGATTTCAATCCTTAATTGCTGAGCTGGTCACCAGTGATCTTCATGAATGGGATGGTTCCTACTTCTCTGAATGGGATTCAACAACAAAAAAAACTGATGAGCCTCGTAAAAAAATGGCTTTAGCCGGGGCAAGAATTTGTCTTAAACCGGAGTTTTTTGGAGGCACGGTTCAATCATATCTACGGATAAAAGCCAGCCGTCCTTTCCCCGATGGGGGGCTTGTTTTCGATTTTAATGGGATCACTCTAACTTGCCAAGGAATGGGTGCCGAAGGTTGGTCCACACAAATGGAATCTGAAAATGGTGGGACATCACAAATATTCAGACCGTTAACTCTTGATTGGAAAAGGAACTATTCATTTTTAGATAGTGAGGACGCTTGGACATCTCGCTTAAAGGGCTCGCTAATAAGAGTGTTCCTTCCTGGGATTACCGAAGGGTTACCGGACTGGGTAGAAGTCCAGAGAGTTATTCCGGGTTCGAAGTACCTTATCTGCTGCCATAAAAGCATATCAGAGAATGTATTTTCGTGGGGTAGAGAATGGAATAATTCTTTTAACAAACATTCTTTAGTCGGCTTGCCACCGGACTGGATTCTTTTCACTGCTGAGGGGATCAGAAAATCATTCCCAGGTTCGGATGCTCTTACGCTCCCTCGCACATCAATGTTTCATATAAATGGGGGGATCCGTATCGGTAGAGGAAATCAATATCTATCAATATCACCGCCGTCAATTATCATTGATAAGAGTCCTGACGCAGGCCCATTAATGTTAAATAAGCAACCGCTTACGCTGGCTGACTATCAAAATATTTTCCCGCTATCTGAAGAGCTACCCCGAGACATCCCGCTGGTTATCGAGTTACAAAAAAATGATGGAACAATCATTCAACGCAGGACAATCTATTTTGTATTACCGGAATATCCAGTCCAATCATCGAAAAGAATTGTAAGAAATAAATTTGGAATTCCGATCGGCAATTTTGAGGAGATTCCTGACGGTACATCCCCCGGGGTAAGCGGTGTATTAGCACCCGGAGATATTTCAGAAATTGGAACCCTTAATTTCATTCCTACGTACTTATCTCACCGAATAATTTTTATCGGGAAAATTGCTGGGCAGATTGCGGATTGGCCTGACGAAGACTTATCTATTGATTGGCAACCCGTATGGGCAATAGGGAAAATCAGTAGGGATAGATGGCAGGTATATTTCTCCGATACTTCTGGTGAAAAGGACTTGCGCTGTTTGAAAAGCAATAACCGGACATCGACCAGGGATATCAAGCAATGGAAAAACATCGTCTATCGGATGAGAGGGCAGGTCATACCACCGATATTTAACCGACATCGGACCCTTTGGAAAGAGTATGTGAGGTTCGCGAAAAATGTCTGAGAAGTTACTTCAGGCATTGAGTTCTGTCGGGACAATGGGGATTGACACATTTAATGCCAGTTTCTCTAAGCTCTCCCAATGCAGTTCAACCAACAACGAGGAATTTGACATCAAAGATATCCGGTACAGGACTCTCAGGATAATGAGTGCTTTAGGTCACTGTGATGCTGATTTTGACCGTCGCTTTGTTTCCATATGTAACCCATCGATTGTCGCACTTCCCAGATCAGGGCATCCAAAAATGGTATGGTGTGGAGCGCGGACAAGTTCTCTCGTAGAAAAATTACTTCGGATTCAAAAGTCAAACCACGAAGAAATTTCAGTTGAGATCGTTAACCAAAAATTGAATACGAATTTTTCCCATGATAGGTTGAATTCATTTTTTCCTTTGCCCGACGCGATAATCATTGAATCTCTTTCTGAAGAGAGCATAAAAAAAATAATTCCTGAACTTAAGATAGAGTCTTTTTTGTTAAATTCACCGGTGCTCCAATTAATTAATTTCTCTGCAGACGTAAAAGAATTAAAAATGTCAATTTCTCCGATACAAACTTCCGAGCCGAACTGGGTTTCACGGACTTTTAATAATTCTCAATTAAAATTTGAGCGAAGGAAAACAGATGATGAAGGATCAAAACTCTCTAGTTACATCAGTCCGATTAACCAACAGAGATTGCACATTTTTTGGGATCAAGGAAAGGGATATGAAATAGATCGGGATTGGGGCAGATGGCTTGTTTTGTCGGAACATGAGAAAAATGTCATTTGTTACGATAAACGATTGCAAATTCTGGCAGTCCCGGCTACCCTGCCTTTACCAATTCTTCTTGCACGAGCTGTTACGTTTTGTTCGGGGCGCTCCCCACTGACATTGACAGAACGGGAGAATAATAGCGACATTCCTTTTGGTCACCCATTAGACGCTTATCTTTCTGTTCCGTTTTTAGTTGCAGAAGCAATTGCTAAAAAGCTTGGTCAGAATTTATTATTCCGTAGATTAGGACATCCAATTTCAGGAGAATGAAAAATGCAAGACCCGATAGGTTCGTACGAAGAGATCCGGGATAATTATATCCTATATGTGAAAACAGCTTTCGGCACAAGATTTCCTCCATTCGAAAACGCGAGAGAAGATCTGTTAAGGACGCCTGGGATTTTATCACAGGAACCGTGGTATGAGCCAATTGCAAATTTTCAGTCTTCTGGAAAGCGAATACAAGACCTAGGAACAGAGGATCTCCCGGGTATGAACCCCGCTCAGATAGATCTTTTCAAAAGATTTGTCTCGTGTGGTCTGTTTGGCAATAGGGAGATTTATAGCCACCAAATTGAAATGCTTCGTTCTGTTCTGAGTGGGCAAAGTTGCATTATCACCGCCGGAACTGGTTCCGGAAAAACCGAATCATTTTTACTACCATTTTTTGCTTCACTTGCTATTGAGATGTCAAACTGGCCATCGACAAATCCCCTTTTTCCACATCAGAATGATTGGTGGACAGATTTTGATTGGCAAGATTCCCACAAACAAAATCGTCAGGTATCTCAGTCGTACCGAGTACCTCAAAGGGCAAATGAAACCCGGCAAGCTGCAGTAAGAGGGATTATCGTATATCCGATGAATGCCCTTGTTGAAGATCAGCTCACGAGGTTGAGAAAATCTCTCGATTCTGATGATGCTCGAAATTTTTATCGGGAAAATCTTTCCGGAAACAAAGTTTTTTTCGGAAGATATAACAGCTCAACTCCGGTTCCAGGACCTGAATATAAACAGGGAACCAATGGAAGACTAGGACGGCCGGATTGGGAAAGGCTCAATCGACTCTCTGGGGCATTTTCTGAAATTGAGGAATCAACACGGAGAGTTGATGTAAAAATTTCGCAAGAACTGGCTGAAAATCCTGATATAAGTGATTTAAGGTATTATTTTAACAGACTAGATGGCTCTGAGATGTGTTCACGATGGGACATGCAAGACGCTCCCCCGGATCTCCTAATCACAAACTTCTCAATGATGAGTATCATGTTGATGCGGGAAGCAGATTCACAAATATTCGAAAGAACCCGGCAATGGCTTCAGGAAAATAGAAATAATATCTTCCACTTGATAATTGACGAACTCCACCTTTATCGGGGTACTTCTGGAGCAGAAGTCGCCTACCTTATCAGGCTTCTCCTCAACCGGATTGGACTTCATCCAGGACATCCGCAACTCAGAATTTTGGGTTCAAGTGCCTCGCTTGACCCCAATAACGAAGAAAGTGAAAATTTTATCAGCGATTTTTTTGGAGTACCCGTAGGGTCGATCCGAATTATTCCCGGAGAAAGAGAACCCACTCCACCTTTAACAGGGACCGAATATCTGCCTGCTCAACCATTTTCCCGTTTTGGGGAGATCGACCAAGAAGTAAGCGATCAGGAGATTTCTACGTTAATAGGAGATATTGGGTATCGAGACACACTCACGACCGGACCATCCGCACTATGCCATGCACTTTCCAGTATCAACATCACCTCGCGGATTGACCATGCTTGCAATGTAAATGGTGAGGTTAGGCCAGTCTCGATAACTACATTAGCTCAACGATTGTTCGGGCCAACAGTTGTCCAGCTAGATGGCCAAAGGATTTCTCTAACAGAGGATGGGAGAAATGCAATTAAAGGACTTTTAGTAGCTCGGAGTGTTTGTGATCAAGCTCCATATAATCTTTCAATAAACCTTAAACTCCCCCGGGGTAGGTTCCACTTATTTTTCAGAAATATCGAAGGGTTATGGGGGACCGCTCAATCATGTGCTGGAGAAACGGAACTATGTCCGGTAAATATCAATAATATCCATACAAAAACAAAAATATTATCCGGTGGGGACCGGGTTTTCGAACTTCTTTATTGTGAACAATGCGGGGCTCTTTTCTTTGGAGGAAAGCGACATGATTTAGGAAATGGGGAAGTTGAGCTCCTCATAAATGATCCGGATCTTGAAGGGATTCCCGATCGGCGGACAACAAATATTGTTGATTTTCAGGATTATCCCGACTACGCAGTTTTTTGGCCGAGTTGCAATACTCCATTGCACCCTGATGCAAACCAATGGCGCCAACCCAGAATAACAGGAGCCGGAAACTCATTGAGATCAACCTGGGGTGCCGCTGCCATAAATAAAACTACGGGTATAATCCGAATGGGGCATGATAGGCATAATGAAGTCCCCCCGCAATGGGTGAACGGATACATTTTTCGGATAACAGATAATTCTCCCGATCTGGAAAATTATCCTGCTCTTCCATCAACTTGTCCTTCTTGTGGTACAAATAAATCAAGGAGTACACGCCTTCGGAAGTCACCGGTCCGAGGATTTAGGACAGGTCTTGGCCAACTGACCCAGGTATTGACTAAAGAATTGTTCCATCAGCTTCCAGATAATAGCAAAAAACTGGTGGTTTTTTCTGACAGCAGAGAAGATGCTGCTGAGCTTGCCGCAAGTGTTGAACGGAGTCATTATCCCGATTTATTCCGGGAAGCCCTCCATCATGAAATACGGGCATTAATTTCTGGTGAACCTCAACTTCTGGCGGACCTGGAAGCAAATATCGCAGTTTTATCGCCATTATCACAAGAATATCTCCAGAAAGATCCTAGAGGAAGGGAAAGACTTAGCACACTTCTTGAAAGAGAGAGACTTGTCGCGGGAGATCCAAGCCAGGTACAAGTAATCGGGACAATTAGAGAGGAGGCTCATGCTGAGCTCGAATTAATCCGAAGAAGGGGCATTGATAGAATAATTCCTGTGAACGACCTTATCCTGGAAAGAAGGGGGGCTAACAATCTGGACTGTGGAGCACTGGTCCAACGGTTCTTACAAATTGGGGTTAACCCCGCTGGTGTTGATTTGAGAGATCAAGGATATTACTGGGCGAACCAGGAGCACCACTGGACAGAACTCTTCGATTTTGGAAGACTCCTATGGAAGGATCGTTTACCGCAAGACGCTGATTCTGCAAAAAATAACGTTAGGACACGGATAAGACAAAAATTGTGCGACGTTTTTTTCAATCGCCTGTATTATCAATATGAATCTTCGGGTCTGGGGTATGTAAAACTCGTACTGGATACAAGTGATCTTACGGAACTCGCTCGAAATGTTGGGATAGAACCAGACATATTTCAGCAGATCTGTGATTCAACGATCCGAGTACTTGGCGATCTTTACCGTCATGAAGGAGCCGGCTGGCCCCATGATCAATGGGTTCAATATCAAAATGCAACCGCTCGCAGGTTTAAAGAATATATTCGAGCTGTAGCGAATTTCAACAATATCCGACATGAAAGGATTCTTGGAGATGCAATTTTTCAGGCAATTATTGATGGGGGTCATTTATTCTGTATTCTGAATGTACAGGCATTGGACGTTACCTTGGCACGTTCAACAGATGAGGTTTATACATGTTCAAATTGTCAAAGACCTCACCTGCATCCCTCAGGAGGAATTTGTACAAATTGTTCCAGACCCTTACCCCATGTCCCGGATAAGACATGTGCGAACCTCTGGCAAACCAACTACTACACGAGGCCTGCTTCCAGTGACTATATTCCGGTTCGTTTACATTCCGAAGAACTAACCGGCCAAACTGACGATCAGGCTGATCGCCAGCGGCGTTTTAGAGATGTAATTATTGATCTTCCTGGGCAGGAAAGACAGCATTACATTGATGCAGTAGACACGATCGATGTTCTAAGTGTAACAACAACTATGGAAGTCGGTGTGGATATCGGATCATTAAATGCGGTCATGCTGGCGAATATGCCGCCGACACGGTTTAATTATCAACAACGAGCTGGTAGAGCCGGACGTCGCCAAGGACAAGCATTTTCTTCAGTTCTAATTCTATGCAGGGGTGGGAGGGGCCATGATGATTATTTTTACCAGCACCCAAATGTTATCACAGGAGATACACCTCCTGTACCGTTTATCAACCCTGAACCAGACAGAGTAATTGAAAGGTTGATCGCAAAAGAATCTCTTCGCAGATCATTTATCTCGGCCGGGGCGACATACTGGGATAATCCCATAAAAACCGATAGCCACGGTGAATTTGGTTTAGCTCAACCCGATAATAATGTTCGGGTAAGCCGCAGGAGTTGGCAAGATTTCCGAGATGATGTAAGAAATTGGCTGACAAGTCAAGATACCTCTGCTCAAAGAGACGAAGTAGTCCGTGCACTTTTGGGCACAAATAATCCGGATACGATAAGGTTATGGAACGATTTTATTTCTCATAGATTGCCTCCCGTCATCGATGACGTAGCCAATAGCAATCAATTTGTTGCTGATGGTATGGCAGAGAGGTTGGCTGAAGCGGGTGTCCTCCCGATGTTTGGAATGCCCTCGCGTACGCGTAATCTCTATCATGGACTAGGCACTCACTCTCCCCGCACAATCGACAGGGATCTTGATATTGCGATAACGGACTTCGCACCGGGAGCTGAAAAAACTAAAGATAAAGCGGTCCACACTTGTATCGGTTTCACGGCACCACTAAGGATAACTCAAAACCGTTGGGCTCCTTACTCTCCTAATCCTTTCTCTGACAGGTTTGGGATGGCCCGATGTATTCGTTGCGGATATCTCACGAAAGATGATGATATCAATGCGATCAGAGCACTCAACAATTGTCCGGAATGTAATGAACCGAGCAACGGGCAATATTTCAAAATATTTGAAGCGGTTATACCATCAGCATTCAGAACCGATTTTTCAAGGGGCTCAACAGCAAGAGAAGGACTAAGAAAAACATTCGGGTCTTCCTCTACTGCAGAAAATTTAGCTCAGGGATTTATCCGTATTGATAACTTAAATTCTGATGTCGCATTCATTCAAAACCACCGTGTCTGGAAAGTGAACGATAATTATGGAAATCTTTTTTCGGGTTCATTAATTACAACCAATGGATTCACCGATCGGGATAGAAGATTTATACCGGGAAATATACTACAAAATCAGTGGATAGAAGAGTCTTTTATTCCTGATGTTGCACCCCGTACAGGGCAGATTGTTCGTGACCAAATCGCCATTTGTTCGGGAAAAAATACTTCAGTATTACGATTCAGGCCGCACTCAATTCCTCCAGGGATTTCGTTATCTCAAGTCAACCGGTGGAATAAACTAAGATCGGGGGTTAAATCTGCGGTCTATTCAGCTGGGTTCATCTTAAGGGGTGTTCTGTCTGAACCTGATTTCTTAGACATCGACCCCGATGAAATTGAAGTCTGTAATTACAGTCAATCATCAATTGGGGATCTTGACGTAGCAGATATTACATTATCAGATAGTCTACCAAATGGTTCTGGGTTCGTCGAATGGCTTTATCGGCATTGGTCCCAAGTCTTACAAAGTGCGACCTCAACAGTTGACGGTCAGAGTACCGAATATATGCAGATGCTGACGTCTCTAGAACACCGTACTTCCTGTGATTCCGCTTGCTATGAATGTCTGAAGTCTTACAGAAATATGGGTCATCACGGGATATTAGACTGGAGGCTAGGCCTTTCTTATCTACGACTTCTTGTCGATCAGAATTATCAATGTGGGCTTGACGGGAATTTTACCCAGCCCGAACTGCAGGAGTGGCCACAACTCTCTCTGCATGTAAGAGACTGCTTTGCCAATATTTTTGGATATGAACGAGGTATTTGGGCGGGACTTCCAGGGATTTCACAAGGTAATCGGAGGGTACTTATCGTCCATCCACTCTGGGATACAGAAAGAAATCCGGCAGATTTAATCGAAAGAGCAATTGTTGAGGCTGGAAGCAGAAGAGAAGATACATATTTCCTCGATACATTCGACCTCCTTCGCCGACCCAGTTGGTGCAAGAAAGAATTGGAGGATCGGGTATTGCAACATCCCTAAATAAATTATTAATTCAATTCTTCTATGAATTCGTTGATTATTCGCTAAATGATTCTTTTTCCGTTCATTGACAATACATTTTTTGTTCTAAAAATATTAAAAAAGGAAAAATGATTCATTAATTTAAATTTCAAATTCCTTCATCAAAAAATGCTGTCATCGCAGTGGTTAGCCAAAACATCTCTTTTTCACTGAATGTACGCGAGACCCAATCCGGGAGACAACTGTCATCCGGGAGAGATAATCGCAGCATAGCAGCAGAAAGATCAGCCATTTTTCTTTTGATGCCCGCTTCCAAAGTCCCGCCTTCAACACTTACAGAGAGTGCACGGGCAAGACCTAATAGAATCTCTAAAAAAACAAATTGCGCATTATTTGGATTGACAGGATCTCCAAACAACGACCAAAAATCACGACCGATGCGGCGGTAAACGCGAACGGATCTCGTTTCCGAATCTATTAACACCCCGGGATAACGTTCCCTATCTTCTTCAACAAAACCACTCTCTAATAATTTTACCAGGATCTGATTTTCTTTATTGTTTGTTGTCCGATCGGTCCCGTAGGTGAGTCCGATAACAACATCGAGTTTGTTCACCCCGGGATGATTCCTTCTGGTATGATCCATCCATTCTTTATAGTGATCAACAATAGCATCATTCATCGCCGAGACTTGTGAATCATTGATAGTATTCGGACCACTTTTTATTGTCGTAAGGTATCGACGATCCCCTACAACCACAGACTTGTCTATCTCCCGCCATACGGATCGTGTGCGTTCGCGAGTCTTCTCTTGCCGGGTTAAACCCACTAATGCGGCAAATTCTGCGAGTTTTTCCGGGGGATCCGACCATCTGTTCGGACCCTCGAAAGGATAGTGTTTTACAAAAATCGATTCGATGGACTTCCCAAAGGACGTTTCGAGCGCCATGTAAAATTTTGTGTTGAAAACAAAATTAGCAAATTTATCGGGATTCTCAAGATCCAACGCACTTGAAGAAGTCATAAGTACGTAGGGGTTCGTTCGGTAATCTGAAAGGGCCTCTCGCTTGTTGAAGTGATTGGGTAAGTTTACCTCGATATATGTCGAAATATCTCGCGCGATTCTCTCTACACGTTCTTGACTAACCTTTGTAAATAAATAATTTATTTCGGTTGGATTAAAAACATGATTTTTAGTCCTGCAAAGATCATAAAAGGGGTTTTGTGCTGGTTTTTTTGCCATAGTAAGTATCACCTCCCAATATCTGCCGACTTTTTCTCATCGTCTTTGGAGATGCGTAAGAAACATGGCCATTACTACCGCCATCGTTCCAGACAAATGTTTCACCTTCCTTAAACCATTGTCTGGTTCTGACGTGAGACTGGATATAGACGATTCTGTAATTTTCAATTTTATTAGTCGGTATATGCCACTTTTTCTTCTTAAGATCATCAAGTTTTGACGATATGACTTCACCAGCGATTCTACCGAGTCGGACCGGAACTGCATTTCCAACTTGCGTGTATTGCTGTGCAGGAGTGCCGGAAAATTCCCATTCATCCGGGAATTCTTGTATCCGTGCATATTCCCGTAGCGTAAGTGCACGGACTTCGGCGGGGTGGCATAAGGAGGTGCCTGCATGATTCGGCATCGCAACCAGAGTTGGACATGGAAGGTCAAAGCTTAATCTTCTCCACCAACCCGAGCGCCCTCCTTTCGCAGTCCAGGCACCACCCATTGATTCCTCTTGAATTTCCGTGGGTAGACTTCGCCAGTTCGACCCTGGGGACACCATGGAAAGATATCTCTTTTTCCTGGGGCTGAAATCCA
>Ga0265296_1002354_pt1 | contig 19230 bp, 20 predicted proteins | sample MunlanPumphouse1_FD_189073 | JGI IMG/M metagenome (GOLD analysis project Ga0265296, IMG submission 189073) | Groundwater microbial communities from a municipal landfill in Southern Ontario, Canada - Pumphouse #1 | ecosystem: Environmental > Aquatic > Deep subsurface > Groundwater | place...
TCCCCCGACCCCTTTCCTTTTTTGCCCGCCCGAGCGTCAGATTTGTTTTTCTGCTCCGCCTATGGCGGAGCAATCAATCAGAATTTTGTTCAAAATGAGTTCTAACTTTTTTCAATAAACACCACCATTTAATAAATAATTTTTCGGGCTGTGGTATAACGGTATTACGCACGCTTCGGGTGCGTGTAATCCGGGTCCAATTCCCGGCAGCCCGACAAATTTAGAAAACATAAAAAGTCGATGCTTTGGTGTCGGCTTTTTGTGTGTCTACGGGTTTTCATAATAGTTAAAACAGTGTATAATGTTATTAATACTAGGCCTAAGGCACAAAATTATTATATGCCCGTAAAAGCTTCAAAAAATAGAAAAATACTATCAACAGTTAAGGAAAAACCTTATTTTGTTTCGGATAATTTCGTTTTATACAATGAAAACAGTATAAAAATTTTAAACGAATTGCCGGAAAATACCGTTGATATGATTTTTGCCGATCCGCCCTATTTTCTTTCAAACGGAGGCTTTACTTGCGAAAACGGAAAAATGGTTAGCGTTGATAAAGGAAAGTGGGATGTAACTAACGGCCTTAAAAAAGATTTTGAATTTTATTTATGAATTTATTTCTTGATTTAAAAATATTATCAAAAGAATATAAAAGTCAGCCTAAAAAGATAGGATTTTTAACTGAAAGTTGGGTTGATAAACAAATATATTGTCCTAATTGTGGTGAATTAAAAATAGATAAATTTGAAAATGGCAGACCCGTTGCTGATTTTTTCTGCTCTCATTGCAAGGAAGAATATGAATTAAAAAGCAAGAAAGATTCAATGGGCAATAGAATTCTTGATGGTGCTTACGGAACGATGATTAAAAGACTAAACAGCGCCAATAATCCTAATTTTTTCTTTTTGAATTATAATTTAGATAGCTATAAAGTTTTAAATTTTGCCGTCATTCCCAAACATTTTTTTGTGCCAGAAATTATTATAAAAAGAGGCCAAGGCCTAAAAGACAGGCCGAATTATATAATGTGCAGCATTGATTTAAGGTTAATTCCACTAAGTGGCAAAATATTTTATATTAAAGACGGGCAGGAAGAGGGCAGGGAAAAAGTTCTTGAAAATTGGCAAAAAACTTTATTTTTGCGGGAAGAAAAAGAAGTAAAAGCAAAGGGTTGGTTGTTGGATATTATGATGTGTGTTGATAAACTTGGACGGAAAAATTTTTCGCTTAATGATGTTTACGCGTTTGAAAGAGAATTAAGCAAAAAACATCCGGACAATCGCCACATTAAAGATAAAATTCGTCAACAATTGCAGGTTTTGCGAGACAAAGGATATCTTGAATTTTCCAGCCGAGGGAATTATATCCTAACATAAAATTATGAATTGCCAAAGAATTCAATTAGAATATGACAGAATATATTCTTATTTTAAAACGACTTGTGAGCCGTTTGATTTATTGGAATGGAACGGAAAAATATTGAATATTTGGAGTAACGACAAAATTATTGAAGTTTATGAATATGATAATTTGAAAGCGCTCAGCATTTTTAAAATTTGATTTTATACTTATCATGATACGAATTGGAGATTCTGAAATGCAACATTTAGATTTTGCCTATGCCTCAAGCTTGATAAGAACTTTTATGGAGGATCCAACTTTAGTGCTGACCATAAGAGGTAGAAAATATACTCCTGATTTTGATTTTTTCGTAGGTAAAGAAAATATAAAAGTTGTCGGAGTTCAAACAGAAGTTGACGCAGGTTATGAAGGTAAAAACAAAATAGTTTTGGTTGAAGCTAAAAGAACGGGGACATCAAATACTATTATTAGGCAACTCTATTATCCTTATAGACAATGGCAAAGCTGTACTGGCAAAAAGGTTATAACTTTATTTTTCGAAAGAGATATTAAAGAGAACTCTTATTCTATTTGGGAATATAAATTTAATGACGAAAAAGATTATAATAGTATAAAATTAGTTAAAACTGGAAAATATAGAATTAAAGAAAAAAAAGCAAAATAAATATGAAAAATGTTTCCACTATCAAAATTCCAGCTTATATTTTATCTTGGTCTGATAAATATTTTCATCAATCAGCCTACGGTTTATGTATTAAATTTCCGAATGAAAGGATAATTAAATTTTTCTCTTTATTTAAACCAGATAAGCCAATAAAGCTTTATAGAGGAATAAATAAATATAATAATGAAACAGAGGGAATTATTAGCTGGACTTATAAAAAAGAAATAGCAGAAAATTATATAAAAGAAGAGGGTAAAATTATTGAAAGAATTTTCAGGCCAGAAGAAATTTTGTTGGATACAACTTATCTAAAACAAGACCAAAAAGTTTTATTGGGGTATGATTATGAAATAGATGACGAAGAAGTCCTAACGATGAAGAAATAAAATCTTATATTATTGAGGGGAAAGCAGATCATTTATCCTGTAGCATGGGTAGATATATTGAACCGAAGACAAAGGGCAAAAATAATCAAGACAAAACCGATGCCCCAGACGGAAAAGGCGGCCTAATAAAAGTTAGAAGAAGAGCATTTTATTTTAAGAAAAATTATACTAATAAAAAGGTTATTTCCGAACTGGATTTGCCAAAGTAAAAAATATGTCATTATTTGGTAAAATTGAAGATCTTCTCAATGAGAGTGATGTTGAGCAAAAATTAATTGTTCCACTAATAATTGGGGATTCCTCAAGAGGTTTTGGTTATTTAAACGAAGACTACCAATCAAAAGCATCTATATTAAAACTAAATATTGATAAAGGCAGCAGCAAGAAATTGTATCGTCCAGATTTTATTATATTTATTAAAGGAACTCCTGTTCTGGTTATTGAAGCAAAACATCCTAACGAAGAATTAAATGAGGGTTATAGAGAAGCAAGGTTATATGCTAATGAATTAAATTCAAAATTTGAGACCGGTATAAACCCTTGTGCTAAAGTTATAGCCTCTAATGGAAAAGAAATTTGGTATGGTAACTGCGATAGTGCAAGTGCCCTAGGAAAAATAAATTTTAATGATCTTGTAATGTCAAACGAAAATTTTGAAAAATTACTAGAATTTTGTAGTAAAGAAAAAATATTACATGAGTCAGAATTAATTATTAACAAGGCTCGAGGTAATAAGCAATATCATAAACCAATTGCCTTATTAGGAGGTAATGCAAAAAGAGATGAAGAATTAGGCGAGAATTTGTTTGGAGCTGCTATAATAAAAGAATTTCAAAATATATTTAATCCAGAGTCCTATGAAGATCGAGTTGAGGTTGTAAGAAATGCTTATATACCTTCAATAGCGATTGAAAAACAAACCGACCCAATAAGAAAAGTAATACTTTCTGCAATTCCTCCAAGTATTGCAAATTCAACAAAAATCAAAGATACGTCAAAACCTAGGGAGCTTATAAATAAATTATTTGGAAGATCGAAGTTGTCAAACAAGTTAATACTATTGGTAGGAAATGTTGGATCTGGTAAAACGACCTTTATCGATTATTTCAGGGAAGTTGCTCTACCAGCTGAAATTAAAGAAAAAACAGTTTGGGTATACGTAAATTTAAATAACACCCCAGTTTCAAAAGAATTAATATATGCTTGGCTGCAAAGCCAGATTATTGATCAATTAAGTCAAGCTCATCCAGAAATCAATCTTGACAGTATAAGTGAACTTAAAAAATTATACGCAAAAGACATAAAAGCGTTTGAGGAGGGGGAAGGCAGTTTATTACTTGATGATAAAATTGAATATAATAAATCTCTGGCGTATTTAATTCAAAATTTGAAAGCAGATAAAAATAAAACAACTAAAGCATATACTAGGTACCTTTGCGGAGAAAGAGGAAAAACATTTATTTTAGTTTTAGACAATTGTGATAAGGGTACAAAAGAAGTTCAGCTGTTATTATTTGACGTGGCTAAATGGGCGAAGGAAGAGTATCAAGCTTTAGTATTTTTACCTATGCGAGATATCACATATGATTTAAATCGAACTGTTCCACCCCTTGATACCGTTATTAATGATATGACATTTAGAATTGATCCACCAAGATTATGCGATGTTTTATATAGAAGAGTAGCGTTTGCCTTGGAATCTTCAAGTAGTGATATTACATTTACATTAAGAAATGATGTAAGGGTTAGTATTCCAAAAGAAAAACAAAAAAAATATTTTGCTAATATGTTGGAATCACTATATGACAGTACTCCTTTAGCAAAAAAATTAATTGATGGGTTATCTGGACGTGATATTAGAAGAGGAATTGGAATATTTATTTCTTTATGTGAAAGTGGTCATATTTCATCAGGACAGATTTTTAAAATGCATGCCTCTGAAGGTAGGCGTGAGGTGGAAAGCCATTTAATTATGAAGGCTTTATTAAGGGGAAATAAACGATTTTATTCTGGCAGTAGCTCATTTATAAAAAATTTGTTTCAAAGCTATCCTGATGAAGAAAAAATACCCGATCCATTTGTTAGAATAGCTATATTGAATTGGTTCGAGAAAAAGAAAGGAATTAGAGGGCCTAGTGCAATTAAAGGGTTCCATAGGGTTAGCGATTTATTAAAAGATTTAATATATAATGGACATAGCAAAGAGAGAATTGTAAATGAAGTTGTTGCCCTGTTAAAAGAAAGGTGTCTTATTAGCGAGGCTCAAATAGAAGAGACTTTAGTAGATACAGAAATACAAATTTTAAAAAATGACATTGATAATAATGAATTAATAAAAATAGCATCAGCCGGCATCATTCATCTAGAATTACTATCTAATATTACATATTTAGCTGCTTGTGCTGAAGATGTCTGGTTTGAGAATCAAAAAATTGCTCAAGATATAGCGGAAAGGATAACTGGGACGAAAGGAGTAGGACATTTTTCTTTGCATACAACGCTTAGTAATTCAAATGATTTAATAAGTTATTTAATGCAATATCATAATAAGTATTTCCCGGATAATAAAAGTTTTATTGATAATTATTCTACATTTTTGGATTTAGAAATGATTAAAAAAATTGTTGATGAAAATATTGAAAGATTCAAGAAAAGAAGTATTGATTTACAAAAAAGATATCCAATAGGAACGAATTTGCAAGTGAAGGTTGATTTTTATAAAGAAGGAACTGGTATTTTTGTTACTTTCGGAAATGATGTAAGAGGTTTTATAAAAGAAAATTATGCTATCAGGTCGAATCAACAATATCAACCGGGGATACTAATAAATATAGAAATTATAGGTTTTGATGATTTACGTAATGATTTTATCTTAAAGCTAAAAAATTAATTATATTTAAAACACAAAAATAGGGCCATAACAGCCCTGTTTTTGTTTTTGCCAATTTACCGCTTTTTCTGTATTGCCCGGCGGTTGACCGCCTGTTGCACAAAAGCGATAAAATTGACGAAAGAGATAAATTTAGATAAAATTAGATTAATTTTATTTTATGCTGGATAGCTATAAAACAGTTCTAAAACTAAATGGCGAGGCCTATCTGCGCGTTAAAGTCCGGCCTAACGCGGTTAAAACTTGTGTTAAAGAAATTATGGCCGACGAGACGGTTAAAATTGATTTAGCGGCCGTTCCGGTTAAGGGCAAAGCTAACCAAGAATTAATAAAATTTTTAGCGCAACAATTTGACATGGCTGCCGGTAATATTAAAATGATCAGCGGAGCCGGGGAGAGGATTAAATTAGTTAAAATAATAAAGTAACGCCAAGGAAACGGATTGCGGGTCGTGGCCCGCAATGACAGAAAGGGAAACGGATTCCCTCCGCCAGCTGGCGGATGCGCGGAAATGACAAAAATAAATATGCCGGATAAAAAAATACAACAAAATATTCCATTACATGTCGGTATTATCATGGATGGCAATCGGCGCTGGGCGCGGGAAAGAAATTTGCCGACTTTTGAAGGCCATCTCATAGGTTATGAAAAAATGAAAACCGCGCCGGAATGGTTTTTTTCCCGTGGCGTAAAAATTTTATCATTTTACGCTTTTTCCACGGAAAATTGGAACCGTCAGCCAGCCGAAGTAAATTATTTAATGAAGCTATTGCAAAATGCGGTGGAAACCAATTTGCGCGAGCTGGCCAAAAAGAACGGCTATAAAATTTTAATTAGCGGCCGACTGGAAGAATTGCCCGGGGATTTGCCGGCTAAATGTCTTGAAATAATACAAGAGACTAAAACTAATAACCGAGGAATTATAAATGTCTGCTTAAATTACGGCGGCCGGGCGGAAATAGTTGACGCGGCGCGTAAAATGATAAAGAATAAAGTTGAGTTGGAGCAGGTGCACGAAGGCATGATAAAAAAATATTTATATAGCCCTGACTTGCCGGATCCGGATATAATCGTACGCACTTCGGGTGAACAAAGGCTGTCCGGTTTTTTAACCTGGCAGTCGGTTTACAGCGAATTATTTTTTATGAAAAAATATTGGCCTGATTTTGAGGAATTGGACGCGGAGGTTGTTCTAAGGGAATATGGAGAAAGAAAAAGAAGGCTTGGCAGTTAGCGCGGGCAATGAACGAATAATAGAAAGAATAATATGTCTTCAAATACTCTAAAAGCATCGCCTTTAGCTGATTGCATGCGGCCGCAAACTCTGGATGAATTTTTAGGCCAAGATGAAATTGTCGGGCAGGGGAAAATGCTAAGGCAGGCCATAGAATCGGATAAGGCGCCGTCTATGATTTTTTGGGGTCCGCCCGGCTCCGGTAAAACCACCTTGGCTTATATCGTTGCTAAACATACAAAGGCGGAATTTATTCGATTCAGCGCGGTCACTAGCGGCGTTAAAGATTTAAAAGAGGTGATTAAAAAGGCTAGAGAAAACGCGATTGAGGACAAGAAAACTATTTTGTTTATTGATGAGATTCATCGTTGGAATAAAGCCCAGCAAGACGCTTTATTGCCGCATGTTGAGCGCGGCACGATTATTTTAATCGGCGCTACCACGGAAAATCCCAGCTTTGAAGTGCGCGGAGCTTTATTATCAAGATGCCGGGTGTTTATTTTAAAGCAATTAAATGCCGAGCAGATTATAGAAATCATTAAAAGAGCGCTTAAAGATAAATTAAAAGGATTGGGCGAGTTAGCCATAAAAATTAACGATGAAACCATAAGCCTGCTAGCTCGGATGTCTAATGGCGATGCGCGTACGGCTTTAAATGTTTTAGAATATGCCGCAACTATAAGCGAAGATATTTCCAGCCAAGCCATTAAAGAAGCTTTTCAAAAATCATATTTGCTTTACGATAAAAACGGGGAAGAGCATTATAATATTATTTCAGCTTTGCATAAATCTTTGCGCGGTTCGGACGCGGATGCGGCCCTATATTGGCTGGCGCGCATGCTTGAGGCCGGCGAAGATCCTTTGTATGTGGCGCGGCGCTTGGTGCGTTTCGCGTCCGAGGACGTTGGTTTGGCCAATTCCCGAGCCTTAGAGCAAATCGTGGCCGCTTATCAGGCCTGCCATTTTATCGGTTTGCCAGAATGCAATGTCATTTTGGCCCAAGCCGTGGTTTATTTGGCTAAATGTACAAAGTCTAACGAACTGTACACGGCTTACAATCGAGCCGCGGCTGATGTAAACGAACTGGGTAATCTGCCCGTGCCGCTGCATATTAGAAACGCGCCGACCAAATTAATGAAAGATTTAGGCTATGGCAAAGATTATAAATACAGCCCTGAATTTGATTACAAAGAAAAGCAGGAGTATTTGCCGGAGAAGTTAAAAGGAAAAAAATACATTAAATAAATATTAAACGTCATTGCGGCTTCGGCGTGAGCTCCCTTCGGGTCTGAGCCTCAGGGTCGAAGACAGCCGAACGGGCTTGACCTCGTCATCGCTACGCGAGATCTGGCGAAGCCACGACAATCCAGAAATTTGTACTTGTCGCCGGAATCTGGATTCCCTCCCCGCTTTCGCGAGGACTAAAGGCCGCGGGAATGACAAAGCTTTTATGGATTATTCTAAAAAATCAATTGCTTTGCATAAAAAATACAGAGGTAAAATTGAAATCAGATCAAAGATTAAGTTAAAGACTAAAGATGATTTGTCGCTGGCCTATACTCCGGGCGTGGCCGCGGTGTCTTCGGCTATCGGCCAGAATAAAAAATTGTCCTGGCAGTTAACCAATCGCGCTAATCAGGTAGCGATTGTGTCTGACGGCACGGCAATTTTAGGTTTGGGCAATTTAGGGCCGGAGGCGGCTATGCCGGTGATGGAGGGCAAATCGGCAATTTTTAAAGAGTTTGCCGGCATTGATGCGGTGCCGCTTTGCATTAACACTAAAGATGTCGAGGAAATTATTAAATTTTGCAAATTAATTGAGCCGAGTTTCGGCGGCATAAATTTAGAAGATATTTCAGCTCCGCGCTGTTTTGGGATTTTAGAGCGGCTGGAAAAAGAATTGGCCATTCCGGTTTTTCATGATGACCAAGACGGCACAGCCATCGTGGTTTTAGCCGCCTTAGTAAATGCTTGCAAGGTTATGGGCAAAGCCATGAAGAATTTGAAAATTGTAATAAACGGCGCTGGCGCGGCCGGTATTGCCGTGGCGCGCCTGCTTTTGGCGGTAGGAGTTGGCGATTTGATTTTATTGGATAGCCAAGGCATAATTTGCGTTGGCAGAAAAAATTTGAATTCGATTAAATGTGAATTTGCTTTAAAAACTAATAAGAAAAAAATCAAAGGCGGTTTAATTGAAGCCATGGCCGGGGCTGATGTTTTTATCGGGGTCTCGCAAGGCAATTTGGTTACGCCTGAAATGGTAAAAAGCATGGGGAAAGAACCGATAATTTTCGCCATGGCTAATCCCGTGCCGGAAATTATGCCTGATTTGGCAATAAAAGCCGGCGCTGGCATAGTTGGCACAGGCCGGTCTGATTTTCCCAATCAGATTAACAACGCTTTGGTTTTTCCAGGAATTTTCCGCGGCCTGTTAGATAATCATGTAAAACAGGTAACGGTTGAAATAAAAATTAAAGCCGCCATGGCTTTGGCTGGCGTTGTTAAGCCGAGCAGAAATCAGATTTTACCGTTGGTCACTGATAAAAGGGCGGTTAAAGCAATAGCTAAGGCGGTGAAATAAGATTTATGGACAAAAAACCCGAACTTCTTCTGCATATTTGCTGCGTCGGCTGCGGAGTCTATGCCAGCCAGATATTAAAACGGGATTATGAAGCAAGACTGTTTTTTTATAATCCCAATATCCGGCCGGAAGAGGAATATAAAAGAAGAATGGCGGAAGCAGAAAAGATTGCCGAACAATTTAATTTGAAATTAATTAAAGGCGAATATGAACATGAAAAATGGCTGGAAGCTGTAAGAGGCCGTGAAGCTGACCCGGAGCGAGGCGAGCGCTGTTTGATATGCTATAAGTTCAGATTGGACGCGGCCGCGGCCATGGCAAAAAAATTGAACTGCGATTATCTAACGACCACTTTAACTGCCAGTCCGCATAAGAATGCTTCGGCAATCAACCAGCTAGGCGGGCAAGCGGCCGCGCAGTACGGCCTAAAATTTTTAAACCGAGATTTCAAAAAGCAAGATGGTTTTAAAAAATCAACCGTTTTATCTCGCGAGCTTGGCCTGTATCGCCAAAATTATTGCGGCTGCGAATTTAGCCGTAAATTATGATTTGTATTTTAGTGATTTTTTATGTTATAATTTAAAGAGTTTTATAGGGACTGTCGCCGAATGCCGTATTCGGCCTTTATGCTCAAAAGAGCATTCGGCGACAGTCTCTTAAATAACCAATAATTTTATGCTACCGGAGAAATGGCAAGAAATAGTCGGTAATATTAAAGATAATTTTAAAGTTGAGGAGAGCGGCCAGGAACATCTTGAAGATCGGGGCGGCGCGGATGTTGAATATATAGTTTTTAACGGTCCCTTAGGCAGGATGAGGTTAGAATTTATTTCTAAGCCGGTGGTTCTAGATAAAAAAACCAAATATTCAAACCGCATTGGCTCGGAAACAGTAATTGATTATATTTATAGTCCGGATGAAAAATCCCATAAATTAAAAGCCTATAAATGGGATGAGGCTTTAAATGATTGGGTTGAAATGGAAGCTAAAAAATTTGAGATGTAATTTATATTTAACAAAAATTATATGAGTATTTTTGAAAAAATTCCTATTTTAAACAAACTAAGCAAGCCAAAAGAAGTTAACCCTTATTTAAATCTGACTGAAGCAGAGTTGCAAGAAAAAATGTTGAGTTGGCACAAGATGAAAATTAAACAAATATACTAGCCAGGTTTTTTTAAAACAATTATTTTAATTTGTCTAATTTTATGACTAAAAAAGCAAAAATTTTAATTTTTCTTTTATTAATTCTGTTTTTTTTGATTTTGTATTTAATTTTTACTTCAGAATCAGTTAAACAGGCGAACAACCCTAATCAACAAATAAAACAAGACAATTCCGCAATGCTCGAAACCGATTATAAATTGAAAGCCAAGGAATTTTTTGACGCTTATGAGAGTTTGATTAAAGATAATGGTTTTACCGAGAAAAATATTACGGAACTGAAAAGTAAGCTGTTGGGCTTAAAAGTGCCGGTAAAATTTAAAGAGCTGCATATACGATTTGTTTTAGCTTTAACCAGAATGGAAAATTATTTAAGTCAAAAAGTTGAGCGGGAAAAAAGCGATAGCTTTCAGGCGATTAATCAATTAAAAGCTGATTATAGCTGGCTGAACAATTAATTTTAAAATCAATGAAATTAAATCGTCTTTTACCCTTGTTTATACCTCTGGCAATTTATGCTTTGGATGAAATGTATTTTTTTTATCCTAAGTTGATTTATGTGGCCGCTGTTTCGATAAACTTGTTGATATTTTTCGCGGTTTGGCAGTTTTGCGCGGCGAGCCAAGTTGATAAGCAGTGGTGGAATTATTTAATCTTACCGGCCGTTATGTCTACCGCCGTTATGGCCTATTCGGTTTTTTTGAGCTCCAAACCGGTTATTCAGTTATTGTTTTTTTTAAATTTAGTGTTTTTATATTTCTATTTGCGCCATATTTATTATTATCTTTTAAATCCGAGCGTATATGAAGTTTTTAGCATAGAGAATATTTCTTCTTATGTAAGTTGGCTTAGTTTTTTTCTTCTGGCGGCCACGATCTATGGTTTGCAGTCATTTTTAAATTTGCCGATTTTTTACCTGGCCTTGATCATATTGGCCGCCACGGCTTTAATCGTCTATCAGATTATTTGGGTGAATAAAATTGAATTTAAAAAAGGTTTGCCTTATATTTTAATCAGTTGTTTGATTTTAGTTGAATTATGTTGGTCAATTTCCTTTTTGCCTTTTAATTATAATATTTCCGGACTTTGTTTGGCTATTTGTTTTTATGTAGTTATCGGCCTTATTAAAAATCATCTGCTTGATAAATTGAACGTAACTAGGGTAAAAATGTATTTAATATTAGGATCAGTTAGTTTATTTTTAGTATTATTTACAGCCAGGTGGATTTAATGCCTTTAAAAACTTTTTTAGAAAAAGTTTTCTCCGCTAAAGGAGATAAATAATATTTTCACCGACGAGCGGGATAAACCCCGACGAGCGGGATAAACCCCGACAAGCGGGATAAACAAAAAATATAAAGTATCAAATAAAAATAGATTATGAATTATATAAAAGAATTTTTTAGAAAGCATAAATTCGTTTTTTTAATAGTAGTTATTTTAATTTTGAGTATTGGCGGCGGCATAATCGGCGATCTAGTCGCTAAGTCTTATTTTATTGATGCCTCGTATAATCTTTCTTCTTTCGGTAATCTTGATTTTTCCCAGGGGAAATTCAGGGATCAGGGCATAGTAATCAGCAATGCCAAAAATGTTATAGTGCAAGAGGACGTAAAAACAGAAGAAACCATTAATTCGGTTGGCGTTAGCTTGGTTGGCATCTATAAAAAGCAGAAACTTATTAAATCAAGCAATATTTTTTCTCCGGATAATTTTTATAAAATAAGCGACGCGGCCGGGCAGGGTTTTATTATAACTTCAGACGGCTGGATAGTAACCACCTTAGCTTTGGATAAAATTTATACCGATTATGTGGTTATTACCAAAGATAAAAAAATATACCAAATCGATAAAGCTGTTAGCGACATTCCTACTAGCTTTAATTTTATTCATGTTGCAGCCAGAGATTTTCCGGTGAAAAAATTTGCAGCCAATCAGGATATTAAGAGAGGTAATTCAACTATTAGCGTGAATTGGCTGGGGTTGAGCTGGGTTTCTTCGGTTCTCGGGTTTAAGGAAAAAAGCGGGCTTGTTCAATCAAGCGATAATTTTTTTACCAAGTTGATTTTAAATAATGACGTGCCGCGAGAATTTAGAGGTTCGATGGTTTTTAATTTGGCCGGCGACGCTTTGGGGCTAGTTGATGAAAAAGGCGAAATTGAACCCATGGCGCATTTGGAAACTGTGGTTAACGGCTTATTTAAAAATAAAATTATAACCAGGCCAAGCCTGGGGGTTAATTATATTAATTTAGCATCATTTGTCGCCATAGATGAGCAAAATAATTATTGGCAAAAGGGCGTAATTATTTACAAAGATCAAAAAGGAATTGCGGTTAAAAAGAATAGCCCGGCCGATAAGGCCGGTCTTCTAGAGGGCGATATTATAATTTCGGCTGATAATATTAATCTTGATAAAGTTAATGATTTGGCGGATATTGTTCAGAGTTACGTGGTCGGGGATAAAATTAATTTAGCAATTATGCGTGATGGCGTTGAAAAAGAAGTTGAGGTTATTCTAGGAGAGCAGAAATAATGAGGGGAAAGCAATAAATTATAGCCTGTTTAGCGCAAGCTAAACAGATTTTTGTTTTTGTTTGTTTATGTTATAATAGCAGGTATATAGACGCGACATTTATGACCGCGCAAAATCGATTCATAATTCATTAGGAGTTGAGAGCGTTGAATAATTCTATTTTTTTTGTTTCTTGTTATTGCAATGACAAAATAATTATTTAACAGTCTTTAAAGAAGTATGAAAATAAAATCTATCAGAAACGTTAAAAATTTGGCTGGCAAAATTGTATTATTGCGCGTTGATTTAAATGTACCGATAAAAAACGGCCTGATTAAGAATGATTATAAAATTGTAGCGATTTTACCTACTATCCGCTATTTATTAAGGCATAACGCAAAAATAATTATTACTACCCATTTAGGCAAAAACAATACGGCTAAACCGGTAGCTAAAATATTGGCCCGGTTATTAGGCAAAAAAATATTATTTATCAGTGAAGCCGTCGGTAATAAAATTGAATTGGCCGCGCGAAAGATGATGCCTAAAGATATTATATTTTTAGAAAATTTACGCTTTAATCCCGGCGAGGAAAAAAATGATAAAAAATTTGCCAGAGTTTTGGCCGAACCGGCCGATATTTATGTTAATGACGCTTTTGCCGTAAGCCACCGTAATCATGCCTCGGTCAGCGCGATTAAAAAATATCTGCCTAGTTACGCCGGCTTGCTTTTAGAGAAAGAAATTTTAAATTTGAATAAAATTTTAGAGCCAAGACAGCCTCTAATTTCCATAATCGGCGGCGCTAAAATTAAGACCAAAATTTTTTTAATAAAAAAATTAGCTAAAATGTCTTTCAGGGTTTTAATCGGCGGAGCTTTGGCTAATAATTTTATCGCCGCCCATGGTTTTAAAATTGGCAAGTCGCTCGCCGATAAAGCCAGCATAAAAATAGCGGCCGGGTTGATCAAAAAATATAAAAATATTATTTTACCGGTTGATGTTATCGTAGAAAAAAAAATAACAAGTAAAAATATTGAAGTTAAACCGGTTAATCAAGTAAGCAAAGACGATATTATCCTTGATATCGGTCCTCATACAATCAAGCTGTTCGTAAGTTTTATTAAAAAAGCTAATACTATAGTTTGGAACGGCCCTTTAGGATATTTTGAAAATGAACATTTTAAACACGGCACTTTGTCTGTCGCCCGTTTTATAGCTACCCGGTCTACCGGCTCGGCTTTCGGCGTGGTTGGCGGCGGCGAAACTATTGAAGCCTTAAAAATGACGAAAATGGAACATTATATTGATTGGATTTCAACCGGCGGTGGAGCCATGTTAACTTACCTTGGCGGAGAGCCAATGCCCGGGCTTAAAGGAATTGTGAAATAATTATTAATAATTAAATTTAAATTTATGATTCCCAACAAAATTGTCACAATTTTTATCGGCGTATTTTTAACGCTCGGTACGATTTATCTGGGCATTTTAAGCTGGAACGCGGTTAAAGCGTACGATTATATCGGCATTAGCCCTAAAGAAAGCCATTCTATTTCCATTACGGGCGAAGGCAAGGTGACTGGCGTGCCTGATGTAGCTAAAATTCAACTGGGTTATAGCGTAGAAAAAAAGATCGTAGCTGACGCGCAAAAAGAAAATACCGCTAAGATGAACGCCGTGGTTGGTAAGCTTAAAAAAGATTTTAAGATTGATGCTGAAGATATTAAAACGATTAACTATTATATCTCGCCGCAGTATGACTGGAACAACGGCAAGCAGTCTTTGCGCGGTTATTTAGTCAGCCAGGATTTAAGCGTTAAGGTAAGGGAAATGGATAAGGTCAGCCAAATTTTAGATGTAGCCGGATCAATCGGGTTAAATCAAATAGGTAATTTAAGTTTTGAAATAGATAATCCGGAAAAACTTAAAGAAGAGGCTAGAGCAAAAGCTTTAGAACAAGCTAAGGCTAAGGCCGGCGCTTTATCCGATATCGTTGGCGTTAAGCTTGGTAAAATTATATCTTTCAGCGAATCGTTAAGCGATGGCCAGCCAAATCCTCTCTATTCATTAAACAAAATGGCTGATGGTATGGGCGGCGGCAGAGCCATGCCAGCGGTTGAAGCCGGCAGCAACGAAATTACGGTATTCGCTACTGTGCAGTATGAGATTTTATAAAAATTTAATTTGTCATTGCGGATAATTAGTACCCAAAGTTGTTGATTATTTTCTTGTTCTTAAAATAAAAATACCAATTAAAGTAGCTGGCACGATTTTTCTTGCTGACGCCACGATGGTTGCGAAATAATATCTTAGCAGTTGAAAATAACCCTTCTTGCATATTGCTGGTTGGCGCGATGTTCGGATCGTCAAGATAGTGGAACATATCCGGTAGCGCATGCCGGAGCAAGCTTCTGGCTCTCTGCAGGTCGCCCCAAACTTTGTGGCGACTATCGAGCGCCCGAACGTAAGCTCCGTAGACACGATCCCATTTATTCAGTCTGGTTATAAAAGCGTCCTTAGCGGTATCATCGGGTATAGTCATTACGGTTAAGATGATTTGACGAAGCTCTTTAGCTGCTGGATCTTTGGGGAAGCGCCGCAACCAGGAAGTGCCTTGCCGCAGGATGTGATAAAGACAACGCTGGATAATGATAGTCGGCCAAATATTTCGTAATGCCCGTATTACCTGTGTATTTCCGTCTATAGCGGCGGCAATCGGCTTACAGCCTCGCGTTTTTATCTCGTCAAAGATCTCGTGGGCCATGCAATAATTTTCCTTGATGCCGTAGCGGTGAGAAGCAACCAAACCGGTTAAATAGTCAGTCGCGGCGTAGATGCAATTTTCATGTTTTAGGTATGTGCCGTCAGCTACTAAATATTTAACATTCTTGAGTGGCAGTGTAATTAATGGCGGCGCCTTCGCTATCCAATATCCGGTTATGCGTTTAAGCGTACGAATGCTGTGGCCGCTGATCAAGTTGATCTGCCTAAGAGAATAACCCTCGACGATCCAATCCTTAAACCATTTCTGTTCACGGTACAATTTGTTAAATTTGTTGCGGTAAGTGAAAGTCCTGTTGCAAATTTTACATCGGTATCTTTGACGGCCATACTTTGTTCGGCCATAACACATACTTACATTCCTACAATTTGGACATCTTTTTTTTCATAATATTGAACAAGGTTAATATTAAATAGCGGTTCTTATTCAATATTAAAACAAAAAGTGCATTTTTACCAACAACTTTGGGTACTAATTACCCATTGCGAGGAGCGATAAAACTTTGTCATTCCCGCGCAGGCGGGAATCCAGGTTAAACCAGCAGGAATTTCGGTTTACTGAGATGATGGCAAAATAAGACGTCCACGCCACTGACCCCTGGATTCCGGCTCGTGGGCCGGAATGACAAAAAAGACACTCCTCGCAATGACATAATATTATATGCTTAAAATAAAAAAAATTACGGCTCGCGAGATTTTAGATTCGCGCGGCAACCCTACGGTGGAAACCTGTGTTTTATTGGACGATGGCAGGCGGGTAAAAGCTAGCGTGCCTTCGGGTGCGTCCACAGGCGTGCATGAGGCTGTGGAATTGCGCGATGGCGATAAGGCGAGATACGGCGGCTTAGGGGTTTTGGCGGCCATTAAAAATGTTGAAAAGAAAATTGCGCTTGAATTAGCCGGAGTTAAAATAACCGATCAGGAAAAAATTGATGACTTAATGATAAAATTGGATGGCACTAAAAATAAAAGCCGGCTGGGCGCTAACGCGATTTTGTCCGTATCGCTGGCTTGCGCGCGCGCCGGCGCTTTGGCAAACGAAGAAGAACTTTATGAATATATCGCTGGAAAGTTTGAATTTAAAAATCCCCCCAACCCCCCTTTATTAAAGGGGGTAAATTTTCAATTACCAACGCCTTGTTTTAATATTTTTAATGGCGGCAAGCATGCTGACACTAATTTGGATTTTCAGGAATTTATGATTATTCCGGTTTTAAAGACTAGTTTCAAAGAAAAGGTTAGAATCGGCGCGGAAATTTTTCATTCCTTGGGGCAGGTTTTAAAAAGGGCCGGTTTTGATACGGACGTTGGCAATGAAGGCGGTTATGCGCCTGACATAGTTTCCTCTATCCAGGCCATTGAACTAATTATGGCCGCGAGCCTAAAAGCCGGGTTTAAGCCGGGAAGTCAAATCGCTCTGGGCATAGACGTTGGCTCGTCCCAGCTTTATAATAAAGCGGACGGCAAATATATTTTTAAATTAGACCGGTCTAGTTTTACCGCGGCTACCTTAACCGGTTTGTATTATGAGTGGTTTAGAAAATACCCGATTATTTATATTGAAGACGGTTTGGCTGAAGATGATTGGGCCGGCTGGCGGGAATTAAACAAAGAATTGGGTTCAGATATTATGCTGGTCGGCGATGATTTGTTTGTAACCAATCTTGAGCGTTTGAGACAAGGGTTAAAAGAACGCGCGGCCAATGCGATTTTAATCAAGCCCAACCAAGTCGGAACTTTGACTGAAACTATTGATTGCATTAAGTTGGCGAAAAAGCATAATTATAAAATTATTGTATCTCATCGAAGCGGGGAGACTACTGATGATTTTATCGCCGATTTGGCCGTGGCGGTTCAGGCTGATTATATCAAAGCCGGCTCGCTGGCGCGCGGCGAACGGGTGGTTAAGTATAATCGGTTGATGGAAATTGAAGAAAATTTAAAATGAAAAATAAATTCTATAATTGTCATTGCGAGAAGCCCTGTACTCAGGGCGACGAAGCAATCTAACGCATTATAAATTTTTATCTAAATTTGTCATTCGTGAGATTGCTTCGTCGTTGCTACTCCTCGCAATGACAGAATTTTTTATATGCCTAAACAAGAAAAATTAAATAAACCAGTAAAAAATGTTCTGCCCATGATTTTGGTAATTTTAGATGGCTGGGGCATGGCTCCGCCAAACGCGGGCAATGCTATTACCTTGTCAAAAACTCCGACCATGAATGGTTTAATGAAAAAGTATCCAAATACCAAGATTTATGCTCATGGCAAATACGTCGGATTGCCTCCATTGCAATCAGGCAATAGCGAGGCCGGCCACATGAATATTGGCGCCGGCCGCGTCGCTGAACAAGATGTGGTAAAAATTTCTAAGAGTATTAATGACGGTACTTTTTTTAAGAATGCCAGCTTTGTAGAGGCTATTAGGCAGGTTAGAAAAAATAAATCCAAACTGCATCTTATGGGCATGATTTCCAGCGGTACGAGCGCGCATAGCGATCCAGATCATTTGCTGGCCTTATTATCTTTAGTCCGGACGAATGGCGTGGGTGAAGTTTATCTGCATTTATTTACCGATGGCCGAGATTCGCCCAAATATGCTTCGTTAAAATTGATTGTGGATATTCAAAAAGCATTCAAAAATGGCGAAGCCATTGCTACTGTTATGGGCAGATTTTACGCTATGGACAGAAAAAAGACTTGGGAAAGAACTAGAAAAGCTTATGATTCTCTCGTTAATGGCATTGGTAAAAAGGCTGTAAGCGCCCAGGCGGCAATTACTGAAAGTTATAATAGAGGTGAAAGCGATGAATTTATTGAACCATATATTATTACTAAAGATGGCAAACCTTTACCAAGAATAGTTAGCGGCGATAGCGTAATATTTTTTAATTTAAGGTCTGACCGAGCCAGGCAATTAGCCAAAGTTTTTGTGCAAAAAGATTTTTGCGGTCTTAATACGTCCTGTTTTCCCAGAAAAAAATTTCTTAAAGATTTATTGTTTGTAGCCATGACTGATTTTGGCCCGGATTTGGACAGCATTTTGACCGCTTTTCCGTCAAGCGACTTAAAAAAAACATTGCCCATGCAATTGGCGGATTTAAAGCAGCTATATATCGCGGAAACGGAAAAATATGCCCATGTCACTTACTTTTTTAACGGCGGTTATGCCGACCCGGTAGACGGTGAGGCCCGGCAAGTTATATCCTCGCCGGATGTAAAATCATATGACACTGTTCCAGTCATGAGTTCAAATAATTTAACCAAAGAAGTGATTGGTAACCTCACCCATAACCCTCTCCTTAGTAAGGAGAGGGGAAATTGGAAATATGACTTTACGGTTTTAAATTTTGCCGCGCCTGATATGGTGGCGCATACCGGTAATTTGGCGGCTAGCGTAGTCTGCTGCCATGAAGTTGATAAATATTTGGGAGAAATTGTAAAAGCTTATTTGCGCGTTGGCGGCACGGTTCTTGTAACCGCTGATCATGGCAACATTGAAGAGATGATTAATTTAAAAACCGGAGAAATAGATACCGAGCATTCATGCAACCAGGTGCCTTTCATAGTGGCAAATAAAAATATGGGAAATAAAGTTAAATTAAGAAGCGACGGAGTATTGGGCGATATTGCCCCCACGATTCTGGAACT
>Ga0265296_1002355_pt1 | contig 19226 bp, 14 predicted proteins | sample MunlanPumphouse1_FD_189073 | JGI IMG/M metagenome (GOLD analysis project Ga0265296, IMG submission 189073) | Groundwater microbial communities from a municipal landfill in Southern Ontario, Canada - Pumphouse #1 | ecosystem: Environmental > Aquatic > Deep subsurface > Groundwater | place...
ACGGTCGGCATTTCCGATCATGCCCAGCATTTGCTTACCGACATTGTTTTTGTGGAGTTGCCCAAAGTCGGTAAACCGGTCAAGCAGTTTGATCCGGCGTGCGTGGTGGAATCGGTCAAGTCCGTTTCCGATGTTTACGCGCCGCTGTCCGGCACGGTCGGCGAGGTCAATTCGGCCTTGGAAGGCGCGCCGGCCTCGGTCAACACCGATCCTTACGGCGCGGGGTGGATGTTTAAATTAACCGGCGTGAACGCGGGGGAGACGGTGAATTTGATGAACGCGGAACAGTATGGAGAATTTTTGGCGAAGGCGGGGGAGGGGCATTGATTTGACTTACATATTTATATAATTTATACTGTTGTTTTATGGCCAATCACACCAAACAACTTAATAACACTGTCACTTTACCCAAGCAGGAATATTTGCGTCTCAAGCAAGAAGCAGGGGCTTATCGTAGTATGGCCGCCAAAGTTTTTGCGCTACCCTTTCGTGATCCGGTCGGCGATGTAGTGGCAGATTTTCGCGCTGCCGACCTCTACACTGACGAATTTTTAACCGATCTAGAAGACGGTCTGCACAAATCTTCCTATACCAAAAAGTATGCGAATCAAACCTCTCGGGCGCGACGTTGAAAAGACGATTGACAGGTACAGCTTGAGGCGCAAATGGGATAAGGCTAAAAAACTTTTCGAGACCAACCTCCGTCATCCATCATTGCATACCGAACTCCTTGAACCACATTGGCGCGGTATTTATTCTTTCCGGCTTGATAACAAATATCGAGCTCTGTTTTTTATTGACGAAGGCCAAGCCGAAGTTTTCAAGATTACCAAGCACTACAAAAAGTAAGGACAAGAAAAGGCCAAAATTTTCCACCAGAGGCGAACAGGCAGATACACGCAAACGCACTCATGTTGCATTAATATACGAACGTTGCTAATGTACTCAATGTCAGCGTTGAAATATCCCTCCCCCGCCCTTCGCGAAGGGCGGGGGAGGGATGACATATAAGCTCCCACGGCGTTTCGTAATCCAAAGGAAATAGGAAATAAGGTGGAAATAATGTGAAATAGAATTGAGATAAATTAAGATAAGGTTGAGATAATTTTTATGAGAGATGAAATAAGACATGCCGCGGGGAGGGGGGGCGAGGGCCCTGTTAGATCAATAATTGGAGCGGAAATACGTGAAGAATTACGGCGAGATCTTCCTATTATAGAAAAACCATACCTGTACGAATCTGGCGCCATGGAGCGGGCGATAGGGGAATGTAAGGTACCAGAAAATTTCGCTCGAAAACTTAACGAAGTCACACGAGATAAATTACATTTACTGCGCATGTTAAGAAGGTCTGAAGCGGAAAGAAATTTTAGTTTGGCATATTTACGATATGCCGACGACATTTTTGGGGAAGATAAGGGTGCCGCTTTGGAGATAAGGGGCGTAATAAGTTCGGGAGGCGCGGACACAGCGATGTTTTGGACATTTGCTCCGTATCTTTTTAGGGTCTTAACGCGAAAGGGCTTAAGCGAAAGAGACGCCGTTAGTAAAATGCTTTCCTGGTCAAAAGATGGGGTGAGTGAATGGACAGAATCAAATAAGGCGCGTGGTGAATCAAAAAATTGGGGTGAGCTGCATCTCAGAGGTCTTGAAAAATACAATAGTGAAATTGGCGGAGTGTGGATGCTTAACAGAGATCCGGAACATATATCGCATAAATATACGGAACAGGAAGCGGAGCATATTGCTGATTTGCTGATGGGGGAAGGTGATGGAAAATAAATTATTACGAGTATCAATTATTTTTTTTAGAAGACAGTGAGGGTAGCGGTAAAATAAAGAGATGGAGTTGAGATAAAATATAGAGATAAAGAGGAAAATAATAATGGCGCCGATGTGCGGTTCCATAAACCCGCCTTTTACAAGAGGCAGGTTTATTTCACCCAAATTTTGATCTTTTCTTTTAGGTGGTAAAATGATAGAATATTTATGCTATGCAAGTATACAAAACTAGAGCCAAAAAATTTCATGGCACGCATTTCCAGATAGTCCATAAACAGGCTCTCGGCCTATATACCGAAATCAAAAAGAAATCAAAACGCCGGACATATATCAGGTCGGCGTATTTTGAAAAAGATAAAATTTTCCTTGATTTGTATTGGCACCACTTGTTTGAAAAGTCTAACTGGCGGGATAGAGTCAGACGCATGCAATATTATGGCTGCGCGATTGAGCTTTTACAAAATTCACACTTTAAACCAAATTCCACAAAAAATCCAAATAAACCTAGTGAAATGCTTTATCGTTTTTATGGTGTCACTGCGGAAAATGAGTTATTTTGCGTACAAATCAAGGAAAATTTAAAGAAAAAACAAAAATTTTTGATTTCGATATTTCCCGCAGAAGGCCCAATTTTTTATTAAAACAAAAAAGAACCTCCGGCTAAGTGTGGTATGGAAACCACGGCCGAAAGCCTTTTTCTAATATAATTATATCAGGTATACTGGAGATGTCAAGTACGGCCTGTAGATAGTGAAGAAAAGGCCAAAATTTCGCATATCGGCGCCATTATTATTTTCCTCTTTATCTCTACTTTATCTCCATTTATCTCAACTTGTTTATAACACCATTGAAGAAAAAATTTTTCAAAATTGACGTTTAGGACATCAGCTTGAACGTAACTAATATACTCAACGTCAGCGTTGAAAGATCCCTCGGCTTCGTCCCGATGCGAATCGGGACTCCGCTCGGGATGACAGTGAATTTATGCCCTACATCCCTCACACCCAAAAAGACACCGAAGAAATGCTAAAAACCATCGGCGTCGCCAGAATTGATGACCTATTTGACGCGGTGCCGGTTGAGATTTTTCAGAAGAGCGCGTTTAATCTGCCGCCCGGGCTGTCGGAACAAGAAACAAGGGCGGAAGTTGAACGACTCGCGGCGCGGAATAATAATCCGCGGGTTTCGTTTGTCGGGGGCGGGGTTTACCAACATTATATTCCGGCGCACGTCGCTCATCTCGCTGGCCGGAGCGAGTTTTACACGGCTTACACTCCTTATCAGCCGGAGATCAGCCAGGGAATTTTGCAGTCCATTTTTGAATACCAAACAATGATTACCCGCCTTACCGGCATGGATGCTTCCAACGCGTCTATGTACGACGGTTCTTCGGCCGCCGGAGAGGTTTGCTTCATGGTCGCGGGTCTGGCCGGGAAAAATAAAATTTTAGCGGCGCGCAGTGTTAACCCGCAATATCGAGAAGTGATGCGGACGTATTGTACCGCGAAGGACTTGGAGCTCGTGGAAGTTCCGTTTGAACGGGAAACCGGACGGATCAATTTGGAAAAATTGGCCGAAATGCTGGACGAAGAAGCGGCCGGCGTGTTTGTTCAGAGTCCGAATTTTTTTGGCGTGGTGGAAGACCTGAAACGGATCGCGGACTTGGCCCGCGCGAAAGGAAAAGTGACGGCGCAAATTATTACCGAGGCGCTGTCTCTCGGCTTACTTACTCCGCCGGGAGAAAATGATATTAACATCGCGGTGGGCGAGGGACAGAGTTTTGGCTTGCCGGTGTCGGGCGGGGGTCCGGGTTTTGGATTTTTGGCCGTGAAAGAAAAACATGTCCGCAAACTGCCGGGCAGAATCGTGGGCGAGACCGCGGACGCCGCGGGCAGGAAGGCGTATGTCCTTACTCTGCAGGCGCGCGAACAGCATATCAGAAGAGAAAAAGCGAGCTCCAACATCTGTTCCAATCAGGCCTGGTGCGCTCTTACCGGCGTGATTTATCTCGCGAGCTTGGGAAAAAAATTGCGCGATCTGGCTTTGCTGAATCATCAGAATAGTTTGTATTTTCAAAAGAAGTTATCCGAAAACGGCTGGCAACGGACGTTTTCCGCGCCGTTTTTTAATGAGTTTGTGGTGGATGTTGGCGATGTCCGGTCGGCTTTATTAAAATTGCGAGAAAAAAAGATTGCCGGCGGGTTGGATTTGGGCGGTTTGTATCCGGAATTAATGGGTAAGATGTTAATTACCGTGACGGAGATAATCGAAAAAGATAAAATGGAGAGTTATCTCGAAACCATTATTTAAAATAATCTTGGTAAATCTTGGCGATCATGGTAATCTGTGTTCCATTTCGAAATAGCACACAGATTACCATGATTGCCAGGATTATCCATGATTTTATGAAAACCATCTTTGAAAAATCAATCGCCGGACGCACGGGCGTTCAGTTGCCAAAAGCGCTGGCGGGGGAGGCGGAACTAAATAATGAATTGACGCGCGGGGAGTTGAATTTGCCGGAAGTTTCGGAATTGGATGTGGTGCGGCATTATACGGCTTTGTCCAAGCGCGCTTTTGGCGTGGACGACGGGTTTTATCCCTTGGGTTCCTGCACCATGAAATATAATCCAAAGATCAACGAAGATATGTCCGGCTTATCCGGCTTTGTTGACTTTCATCCTTGGCAGGAAGAGGAATACGCGCAGGGGACACTGGAATTGATTTACCGGACAGAGGAGTATCTGAAAGAAGTAACCGGATTTTCCGGCGTTACGCTTCAGCCGGCGGCCGGGGCGCATGGGGAATTGACCGCGGCCATGATGATAAAAGCGTGCCAGATTAGCCGCGGACAGGCGAAGCGGACAAAAATTTTGATTCCGGATTCGGCGCATGGCACCAATCCGGCGACCGCGAGCATGTGCGGGATGACGACCGTGGAAGTGCCGTCGGACGAAAACGGTTATGTTGATTTACAAAAGCTTGATGAAGTTTTAGATGATGAAGTTGCCGGACTCATGTTGACGATCCCCAATACGGTCGGATTGTTTGACAAAAATATTTTACAAATTTCCCAAAAATTGCACGCCAAAGGAGCCCTGCTTTTTATGGACGGCGCGAATTTGAACGCGATTTTGGGATTAGTGAAACCCGCGGACATGGGCGTTGATCTCATGCACATCAATCTGCACAAGACCTTTTCCACTCCGCATGGCGGCGGCGGGCCCGGAGGCGGATTTGTCGGCTGCGTGAAAGAGTTGGAGCCGTTTTTGCCGGACGCGCGGATAATTAAGTCCGGGGATTTATACAAAATTGCCACCGGTCATAAAAAAAGCATTGGCCGGGTGCGGGCGTTTTATTCCAACTTTGGCATTATCGTCCGCGCTTTTACTTACATACTGCGCCTCGGCAAAGCCGGCACCGAGAGAGTGGGGCGTTACGCCGTTCTTAATGCCAACTATATCAAAGCGCGGTTGAAAGATCATTATAATCTGGCGTATGACAAGCACTGCATGCACGAAGTGGTGTTTAATGATAAAAACCAAGAGCAATATCACGTCAGCACCATGGACATTGCCAAACGGCTGATTGATTTTGGCTATCATCCGCCCACGATTTATTTCCCGCTGATTGTCCACGGCGCCCTCATGGTTGAACCGACGGAGACGGAAAGCAAGGAAACGTTGGATGAATTTTGCGAAGTAATGATAAAGATCGCCGCCGAAGCGAAAAATAATCCCGAACTCTTGCACCAAGCGCCGCATCATACGCCGGTGGGGAGAGTGGACGCGGTTCGGGCGGCGAGAGAGCCGGTGATTATTGATCAATCAGGATGATTTTGAATATAGGGGAGAGGTTTTTCAATATTTGTAAATTTATCCATCTATTTAATTCACCTAATTGTCTAATTCACCTAATTCACCTAATAAAATTCCCAATGAGAGAATGACCAATGATGAGCATTCAATATTCAGCGATCAGTAGACAGTTGTCCAACACTGAACACTGAATATTCTAGGTTTGGGTATTGGGCATTTTATTAGGTGAATTAGACAATTAGGTGAATTAGGTGAATTGAATAATACGGAGTGAATTTATTTAACGACATATATTACAAAATATTCTGCGACCATACACCCACGCTTGCTTGTGAAATTCGTCTACCTCAAAAACACCAAAGCCATCAGCCTCTCCGGAAGGGGCTGTTCTTTTCAGTGCGCGCATTGCGAGGGGCATTATCTGGAACAGATGAATGAACTCGCGGATTCCATTCCGGAAAATGTTACCAATCTCCTGATCAGCGGCGGATTGAAACCAGACGGCTCTTCTTTTATTTTTGATCGCAAAGATGAATTATTAAATTTAAAGAAAAAAGGGTATACTTTGAATTCCCACGTGGGTTTTGTCGCGCCGAACAAAGTTGATGAGTTGGCGAAAATCGTTGATTATGTCAGTTTTGATTTTGTGACCGACGCGGCCGTGATCAAGCGGGTTTACAAAATAGACCGAACTGGCGAAGATTATATTGAACAATACAAATTGTTGTCGCCGAAAGTCAAGGTTTATCCGCACATTACGATCGGGCTTGATGGCGGGAGAATTCACTGGGAATATGGCGCGATTGATAAATTAAAAGAATTGGGCGCGGACAGAATAATTTTTAATGTTTTAATCCCCACGCCCGGGACCGAGTTTGAAAACGCGGCCGAGCCGGATTTGGCGGAGGTGCGGAAAGTTTTACAACACGCGAGAAAAGTTTTTGCCGATGGATTGGTGATTATCGGCTGTATGCGGCCGGGCGGCGCTTACCGCGCGGAATTGGATAAAATCGCGGTGGAAGAGGGCGTAGATCGCCTTGTCCAGCCCACGCCGGCGGCGCGTGAGTTGGCGGAGAAGATGGGGTTGGAGATTGGGCGTTTGGAGGAGTGTTGCGCGCTGTGAACGGTGGCGTTCCGATGATTTCACCTCTAGTTGGCAGTAGTTCATTAAATTTCTTTGCCGCTAGGATTGGTGGTAATCCGACAACCCTACCTCTGTCTCCTTCCCTTATGAAGGGAAGGAGAACCCGTTAAGCAAGGCCAACTTAAATTCAATCGTTAGCCCCTTTCCCTTCATAAGGGAAAGGGGTTGGGGATAGGGTTGTCGGGCCACCTCCGTCCCTCGCTCGTTTACTATGACCCCCAAAATCCGCCTCTCCCTCGGCTCCGCGGCCGTTCTCGGCCTAAAAAACGCCGCGGTGAGGACTAAAACCAAAACCATCTTCCTCCTGAATTCCGGCGGCTGTGTTTTCAACTGCGGTTTTTGCGCGCAAGCCAGAAATTCCACTATATCGGGCGGAGACAAACTTTCCCGCGTCAGCTGGCCCGAGTTCGACGTTGAGGAAGTTTTGACGGCGTTGAAGAACAAGCAGAAAGAATATCAGCGAATCTGCTGGCAGGTCGTGAATACGCCGGGGATTTTTGTTGAGTTGCCCGAGTTTGTCGGCGAGGTTAGAAAAAACGCGGGTAAGAAAAAAATCGCGTTATCCATCAGGACAAACAATCCGGCCGACATTGACGCGTTGTTTTCCGCCGGCGCGGATGAGATCGGTTTGAGCATTGACGCGATTGATCCGGAAGAGTTCAAAAAAATCAAGGGCGGGGACGGCGCGGTTTTTAAAAATTTTGTTTTGCGTATTGCCGACAAATATCCGGGCAAAATCGCGACGCATTTGATTATCGGTTTAGGAGAAACGGAAAAACAGGCCGTTGAGTTGGCGCGGGAATTGCATGAGCACAAAGTTATTATCGCCCTTTTCGCGTTCACGCCGGTAAAGGGTTCTGGTTTGGAGTTCAACCGGCCGCCCGACATTCACAGTTATCGCCGGATTCAGATCGCTCTGCATCTCATTAGAAATAATCTGGCGCGGGAGTTTAGCTTTAACAAAAATGGACAGATTGCGGATTTTGGGTATAATAAGAATGCTTTATTGGCGATTTTGAAAAATTCCAATGTGTTTGAAACCTCCGGCTGTTCGGACTGCAACCGGCCGTATTACAACGAGCGGGCCGGGGATGAGGAGTTGTATAATTATCCGCAAAAATGTGACGGGAGAGTGATTGAGAAGATGATGGAGGAACTATTAATAAAATCTTAATTTCAAATATCGAAATCCGAAACAATTTTTAAATTAAAAATATCAAATATGTTTGATTACCACACAATAGTCATCGGCGCGGGGCCGGCGGGAACCAGTTGCGCGATGGAATTGGGGAAAGCAGGCAAGAGAGTAGCTTTGATAGAGAAAGACGCGGTAGGAGGCGTTTGCTTGAATCGCGGCTGTATTTCTTCAAAGACTTATTTGTATTTGGTTGAGATTTTGGAAAATATAAAAAAAGCCAAAAGATTTGGAATTGAAGTTGGCGAACCAAAAGTTATTTGGGAAGAGGTTAAGAAAAGAAAAGACCTGAATGTGAAGATGCTTGGCTTGGGGCTTAAAAAGACTCTTGGGTCGCATAATGTTGAAATAATTCAAGGAAAGGGAACGTTGACCGGAACGCGCGAAGTTACGGTTGAATCAGCGAAAGGCGAGAAGAAAATTACGGCCGACAATATCGTTGTCGCTGTCGGCACAAGTTCGTTATTTTTGCCAATCATGCCAAAAGGCGAACATGTAATTTCCAGCACCGAGATTTTGGATTTAGCCGAGATTCCAAAGAGTTTAGCGATTATCGGCGGCGGAGTTACCGGGGTGGAAATGGCGACTGTTTTTTCCGGGCTTGGTTCTGAAGTGGTAATGATTGAAAAAATGACTGCCTTGCTCCCGGGGATAGACCGCGAGATCGCGGCTATATTAAAAAAATCGCTGGAGAAAAAAGGCTGCCAGATTTATCTTGGGGCGGAAGTTTTGTCATGTCAAGACGGAGAAGGCGGGGCGGATATTGTTTACCAAATTAACGAGGAAAAAAAGCAAATGCATACTACCAAAGCGCTGGTGGTGATTGGCAGGGCGGTTAATTATGATCTAAATGAGTTTGAGCGATTGGGCATAAAACATGACGGGCGCCGCGTGATTTTGAATGATAATTTGCAAACATCAATTTCACATATTTATTTTATCGGCGATGGAGCGTTTCGCAATCTTACAGCCTATGGCGCGGAATACGAGGGAGAAGCGGTGGCGCAGATAATTCTTGGCAAACAACGTTCCATTCACTATGAACATATTCCGGTTACAATATTTTCGCATCCGGAGGTGGGGCAGATTGGTATTACCGAAGAACACGCGCAAGAACGGTGGATTGATTACGAAGTCCGAAGATCTTCTTATGCCTCCAACGCCAAGGCCATAATTATGGGCGAACGCGAAGGCATGGTTAAGATGATTATTGACAAAGCAACCCAGAAAGTTTTGGGCGTGCATGTTATAGGCGTTCACGCCACCGACTTGATTCATCAAGCATTTTTGCCGGTGGTCCAAGGAATGACAATTGAAGAGTGGCTGGGGTTGGTCTGGTCTCATCCAGCGCTTTCGGAAGTTATAAAAAACGCGCTGGAAAATGATCAACAAAGCATTTGATATGGATGATGGGGGATTGGTGTTAGAAATACAAAAATTCGGGCTTGACATGAATTATTGCTTTTGCTACAATATTTCCATTCTAGAACTGGTCTTTTGCCTCATAAATGGCGAGGCAATAGACAATGTCGACAGTTCCCGTTATTCAGAATAGATTTGAATCCTGATTTTATGGACGAAGATCAAAAGTTTATCGAGTACGTTGTAAAAGCGATCGTTAATAATCCTAACGACGTCAAGGCTACTCGAACAGTTGACGAAAGGGGCGTGCTAATCACTTTGGATATCAATCCAAGCGATATGGGGTACGTTATCGGCCGTCAAGGACAGACGGCGCGTTCACTCCGCACCCTCCTCAAGATCGTTGGCGCAAAAAATAATGCTCGCGTCAATCTGAAGATCAACGAGCCTGTTGGCGGTCGCGGTCCGCGTCATAGCGCTCCAATGAGCGCAAGCGATGATGTTGATACCAGCGCTGTTGACAATCTGACCATATAATTTGCATCTTTGCAATCAAAACTCTCCGCTAACAAGCGGAGAATTTTGTTTTTTTTGAATCTCTTGCCAATTTCAAAAATATACGCTATAATAGCAACCGCGGGAATTCTTTTTGGGCGGCTAGCTCAGTTGGTTAGAGCGCCACGTTGATCCCGATAGGGTGGGTTCGTAGCTCAGTTGGTTAGAGCGCCACGTTGATCCCGATAAGGTGGGTTCGTAGCTCAGTTGGTTAGAGCGCCACGTTGATCCCGATAAGGTGGGTTCGTAGCTCAGTTGGTTAGAGCGCCACGTTGACATCGTGGAGGTCAGAAGTTCAACTCTTCTCGGACCCACGGTATCGGGATGGAGGTCAGAAGTTCAACTCTTCTCGGACCCACGGTATCGGGATGGAGGTCAGAAGTTCAACTCTTCTCGGACCCACGGTATCGGGATGGAGGTCACAAGTTCAACTCTTGTGCCGCCCACCGAATCACGATACATGATTCACACAACACGATTCATGTTACGATGCACGATTCACGCAACACGATACAATTCGCCATGCGTCATGCTGTGTGAATCATGCATCATGTTAAAAGGGCGTGTAGCTCAGCTGGCTAGAGCGTTACACTGATAATGTAAAGGTCCCTGGTTCGATTCCAGGCACGCCCACCGAATCACGATACGCGATGCACACAACACGACCCATTGGCATGATGCATGATGCATGATGCATGATGCATCATGCCATGAATCATACTGTGTGCATCATGATGTAGTATTTATGCCGCGAAAACAAAAATACAATTCGGATAGCGATCGGTCTTTGATTGATAATCAAGAAATGGCTGAGATGAAAGAGGCGGAAGATGCCGCCGGAGAAAAACGGCAAGAAAAACAATCACGCGCCGGCAGATTTTTTGAATCAATCGGACTGTTTTTTCTTGAGTTGATTAAAGTCGCTCTCTTGGCCGGCATCACCATTGGATTGGTCCGCTATTTTTTATTCAAGCCTTTTTATGTAAAAGGACAATCAATGGAGTCTACTTTTTTTGAGCATGAATATTTGATTATTGATGAATTAAGCTATCGATTGAGGGATCCGGGCAGGGGCGAGGTGGTGGTTTTTCGCTCCCCGATCAATCCCAAGGATTTTTATCTAAAACGGATTGTTGGTCTGCCTAATGAACGCGTTAAAATTGAGAATAACAAGGTAATTATTTATAATGAATTGTATCCGCAAGGCGCGGTCTTGGATGAAGATTATCTTGACGTTGATACCCAGACACTCGGTTCGGTAAATGTTACACTTGGGAATGATCAGTATTTTGTGTTGGGCGATAATCGGGATGCCAGTTTTGATTCCAGGCGCTTTGGACCAATCAACCGCGACGTAATGATAGGACGCACATGGTTTCGCGGTTACCCGTTTACCCGCGCCGGCCTGTTTGAGGTTCCGGAGTATAAATTGTAATCATTGAAGCATTTTTTTTATACTCAATTGCTATTTAAATTCCGTATAATACTCCGTAGCTTAACGTTAAATTATAGCTAAAACTTAACAAAATAATTAGAATTTAATTTTTGCAAAATCGGAATTAATAAGGCGAAGGAGTATATTTACCATTTTTTTGATCAAATATTCATTAAAAAAAAATATGATAAAAAAAAAGCCAAGTCTGAAAAAGATTAAGTCGGAAAAAACGCCCGCGGATATGCAAAAAAAAATAAAAAAGAGTAAAGATTTTCAAAAAGAGCAAAAAAAAGAAGCAAGATTGTCAGGCTCCAATACCAAGACGCCAAATCTCCTCAGAGGATTCAAAGATATAATGCCAAAAGATGAATATTACTGGAAGCTGATGCGTCATGCCGCAGAGGGAATAGCAGAGGCTTATGGCTTTTCTTGGATAGAGACTCCAATTTTAGAAGAGGCTTCACTTTTTGTCCGTTCACTCGGCAAAGGAACAGATGTGATTGAAAAAGAGATGTATATTTTTGAAGATGCAGATGGCAAGAAGGTTGCCTTGAGGCCCGAAGCGACAGCATCGGTAGCTAGAGCGTATATCGCGCATGGCATGCAAACAGCGCCCCAGCCGGTTAAAGTGTGGTATTGGGGGCAGATGTTTCGCCATGATCGGCCGCAGGCAGGGCGTTATCGGGAATTTCATCAGTTTTCGTGCGAATCACTGGGTGTGCATGAACCAGTAGTAGATGCAGAGTTGATCGTGGTAGCATATAATTTTTTAAGAGATCTCGGAATATCCTCACAGGTGCGCATCAACAGTATTGGCACTCTTGAAGACAGAGAGCGGTATATTATTGAGTTGGTGGGTTACTTGCGCAGCAAACGCAGTTATTTGTGTGAAGATTGCAGAAAAAGAATCAACAAAAATCCTCTGCGGTGTTTGGATTGCAAGCAAGAGCAGTGCCGTCCGATTTTGGAAGAGGCTCCGCAGATTATTGATTGGCTGGGGGATGATTCAAAAAAGTTTTTTATGACTGTGCTTGAGTATTTAGATGAGGTAGATGTTCCATACACGCTTGATTCAACTTTGGTGCGCGGGCTTGATTATTATACGGATACTGTTTTTGAGCTTTATCAAGAAGATGAGGAAGGCGGAGCGCAGAGCGCGCTTTGCGGAGGCGGCCGTTACAATGGGTTGACAGAACAGCTGGGCGGCCAGCCTACTCCTGGCAGTGGTTTTTCAATCGGTCTTGAACGTGTTACTACTGTCTTGAGGCGGAACCTGCAGGATGATATGGACAAGACTGTTTCACAGGGGCCAAAATTGTTTTTTGCGCAACTTGGAGAACAAGCGCGCCGCCGGTCGTTGTATCTGATTGAAGAGTTGCGTAGAAATGGTCTCGTTGTCAGGCATAATCTTGGCAAGTCGTCTCTAAAAGCGCAACTTGAATTGGCAAATAAATTTGGTGTTACCCATACAATAATTTTAGGGCAAAAAGAATTTCAAGACGGGACGATAATAATACACGATATGGAGTCTGGAATTCAGGAAATTATTGACCAGAAGAAGTTGAAGCAAGAAGTCAAGAAGTTGATTGGGGAATGACAGACAATGACATTTCGTAATTCACAGAAAGATAGTAAAATTAATTCAATAATTCACCGAGGAGGTGACAATTGTGTCAGAAATCAAAAGAAAGAAAGGCGAGTCATTTGATGCTTTTATGCGGAGAGTGAAGCGCCGCTGGCAGCAGTCAGGCAAGCTCTTGCAGGCAAGGAAAGTAAAGTTTTTTGTGCCAAAAAAGAGCAAAAATTTACAGCGAAAAAGCGCTGTGCGAAAAGTTAAGCTTATCTCAAAGATAACATATCTTCGAAAAATTGGTAAATTGCCGGAAGAAGAAGATAAATTTGATAGAAATAATAGAAGAAGATAGGACAGAAGATAGGACAAAGGTAAAAATTTGTGCATACAACTTGATAAAGTTGTATGCACAGGCATATTTGTTGTTGTGAAAGCAAAATAGTGTTATACTAATGACTGGGTATAGCGCTATTTTTTTATGTCATTACGCAATGATATTAGTATTGCGCGGGAGCAGGCAATGAAAAGTGGAAAAAAGGAAGATCTTTCGACATTGAGGATGGTTATTTCTGCAATAAAAAATTTAGAGATTGAAAAGAGGAGAGAGTTGTCAGATGAAGATGTCCAAAACGTCATTATCACGCAAGTCAAGCAGTTGCGGGATTCTTTGTCGGATTTTGAGCGTGGAGGCAGAGATGATTTGGTAAAAAGAGCCCAAGCAGAGCTGACGTTGCTTTCGGCATATCTGCCGGCGCAGTTGGGAGAAGGAGATTTGATATCGCGCGTAAAAGAATTATTGAATAGTTTGGGAAACAAAGAAAAGATCAATATGGGTCAAGCAATGGGAGCAGTAATGAAAGAATTGAAAGGAAAAGCTGACGGGAAAAGAATAAAAGAGGCGGTAGAGCAAATTTTAAACTCCAAATCTTAAATCAGATAATGATTTTTCGTAATTTAAAGTAGTCAGCCTTTAGAGCTTGTTAACACAGTTTTTTATGCGTATGCAAAAGTGTGACAATACTCTGATAAAAATAATGCTCGCTATAGTATTGGCGGGAGGTGTTTTATTTTTTGCGTTTTCCGGAGTCGTGGATGTGTCTGCCCAAGATACTTTTGGCGTAAAAGATTTTCAAGAGGAGACTTTGCTGTCAAATGTTGATATCCGCATTATTATTGGAAGAATTATTCGCGCGGCGCTTGGACTGCTCGGCATTATCGCTTTTTCTATTATCGTATACGCCGGGTATATAATAATGCTTTCCGGCGGCGAGGAAGAAAAAATTACCAAGGGCAAAAAGATTTTAATTAACGCTGTTATTGGATTGGCAATAATTTTATCAGCGCTTACAATTGTCCAATTTATTCTAAACGCGCTGGGCAGGGCAACAGGTATGTTTGGAGATGAAGGGGGAGGCGGAGCGCCAATATTCACCCAATTTTCCGGCAGCGGAGCTTTGGGCGATATTGTGCAGGATCACTATCCATATAGAGATCAGACCGGAGTCAAACGCAACGTAAAAATCGCTGTGACATTTCGCGAGGGAATTGATCCCTCCAGTGTGGTTGAAAACACCAATAAAAATTGTTTGACAGAAGACGGCGCTGCCACTGCCGATAGAGATGTTTGCGTTTTTGATGATGAGGGTTTCCCGACAGTAAGGCCATATTACGGCGATTGTATCGCGCCGGATTCGGACATAGAATTTAATAAGCGCGTCCATTGCGATAATCTAAAAGTGGACAGTGTTGAAATTTATAAATCAAACGAAGAAGGCGCCGCGATAGCTGAAGAGAAAGTTGGAACAGCGGTAAGAATTTATTATGAAGGCGCGGGAATTGATCGGGTGGCAAAACAATTTTTGTTTGATCCTTTTGATTCTCTGGGGGATGATTTGGCAGATGTCTGGTATGCAGTCAAGTTGACAAATAATATCAAAAAAGCTGATGGAAAGACCGGAGCTTTTGATTTTACCAGAGGAGGAGAATACTGGTGGAAATTTCAGACCGACACAGAATATGATTACGATCCGCCTTATGTGGCCAGAGTATTCCCCGAGCAAGGAGAGAAGATAGCAAAAAATGTTATTGTAAAGATTGTCTTCAGCGAGGCGATGAATCCAATGACAGTGCAAGGAAGAATAAATGATGGAGCTAACTCATTTACAAATGTAATTTTTGGCACCACGACTGTCCATGGAGAGTGGAGAATCGCCAATGGCTATCGAACGGTTGAATTTATTTCTGATGAGGCCTGCGGGAGAAACAGCTGCGGTGAGCCAATCTATTGCCTGCCAGTTATTCCTTGCGGCGAGGATTCAGACTTATGTCCTCTTACGCCATATGAAGTTTTGGCGCGTACCGCGAGTTCAACCGAACCCGCTTCTTGGGTGTGGGCAGGCGGGCCGCTGTTTGATGGTGTTTTGGATATGTACGACAACACGCTTGACAGTGATCCTTTGGGCGCAAGAAATCCCAAGCCGCAGGTTCCTCTTGATCTCCTCCTAATAGGAGATGGTGAACGTAATCCAGATAATTATCATTGGAGTTTTGATATTGAAAATAAAATTGATAGGACATCTCCTTATGTTCGCCAGATTGTCCCGTCAGCGGATGAGCCTGGCGTGCCTGGAAATGCTGATATTCGCTTGACATTCAATATGGAGATGTCAGAGACTTCACTTGATGATGGCGTATCTCTTGAAGAATACAGCAACGATTATCCCGATAGCGGCGAACTTGGCTTTTTTGTTCGTTCAAATTCAACAGTGGAAGATAGGATCAGAGTGACATATACAGATTTAGAACAAGTGCGGCCGCTCGGACCGGGCGGGCTGGACTTGTTTTACTTCGCGGCAGTTTCCAGCTCCGCAAGAGGTTGGAATGGTTTTTGTTTGTATCCGGGGCGCGGTCCGCTTGGGGAGGCTTGCAGTTATTCAGAGTCAGCAGACGGAGTTGTGGCAGAAGAAGGCTGCGTTCCTGTTGATATGAGGGATAATAATAAAGACACTGGCTGTGCTTGGTCAAACGCTCCGAAGGTCTTTCCAAATGTTGATGCCTGTGTTGGTATTTTGAAAGACAATAGTCCGCCGTGAAATAATTAAGAGATATAAAAATAAATTGAAATAGAGAAATAATGCCGATTTGTTTGGCGCTTGAGATATCTTTTTTATGTCTAGTTGGCCGACAATAAAACGCGGGTGTTTGGCGCTCTCATTGTTAGCAGTAATCGGGCTGGCTGTTTTTGCGTTTGCAGAGCCAATATTCGCGCAGACGGCCGCAGATGACTCATTTGGGCTTCAAGATTTTGAAAATACTACCGAGCTTGGCGCGCAAGACATTAGAGTGACTGTTGCCAAGATAATCCGCGCGGTTTTGGGTCTGCTTGGCATCATTGTTTTGGTGATTGTAATTTATGGCGGATACATGTACATGACTGCCGGCGGACAAGAAGAGAAAATTACTACCGCGAAAAAGATATTGGTCAATGGCGCAATCGGATTAGTAATAATTTTATCATCACTGGCTATTACGCAATTTATATTAAGCAGGCTGGCCGACGCAACCGGTTTTGGCCGCGGCGGCGAGGATGAAAGAGACGACACCTGTTTGACTTTTGGCGCGTGCAACCCGCCAATTGACGAATGCGCGGAAAGGCATTTTGTCATAAAAAGCATTACACCGAGTACGCCAAATCCAAATGATCCTACCGGAATGAGCAATATAGTGGTAAGAGCTTTGTTTAGCCGGCCGGTGAATTCTCTTGTTGATGTGCAAAACGCGATAACATTAAAAACAGACGGCGGCACCGAGCTGCCCTGGAAGGGTGGGGCGCGGAAAGAAGACGGTTATGTGATAGAGGCGGTTTTTGATGGTACCGAGGGAGAACCGGAGGCAATGGATCTGCTTGGCGACGATACTAAGTGGAAAATTGAGGGCGACGCGATCATTCGCGATTTGGGCGACGCGGCGCGAGACAAAGCAGCGCTTTTTGAGGTAAGAACCGGACCGGGCAAAATGATTTATGAACTTGCCGCCAGCGAGGAAACCGGCGCTTATTCGGCGCTCGGTTGGGAAATGAAGGCGAGTTCGTATAAGTTTGAATTAGTCGTGACTTTTGACACCGAAGCTGAACTTTCTCACAGTTTGATTTATTCTACCTTGGTGACATCGGCTTTGGTGGAGCGGCAAGGGGACGCGATGGTTGGTTATCTTCCTCTCGGCGCTTTGGTCGATGGCCTGTGGCATACGGTAAGGCGGGATATTGTTAAAGATTTCAAAGAGTTGTTTCCCGAGGTGGCGATAGAGAGAGGGGTGGTGGCAGTAACAATAATTGGCATGACTGGGGCGCGAATTGGCGTTGATAATTTGATTCTTGGCCCGAGCGTCGCCAGTTTTTCATCGTTTGAACGGCTCCTCCCGGACAATTATGAAACATCTGTAAGCCAAGAAATTATCAGCCAGGGCGGCGAGGTCCTTGAATGGGGCGAGGTTGAAGAGGGGTGTGTTTTCCCTTCCAGCGCAAAGTTTACCGTAGATGCGGATAAAATTGATTCCACTCCGCCGGATGCGCTGTTGATGGTTGATGGCAACCGCGCTCGCAACAATATGATCCTCACTGGCGGCGAGAGGCATGTATTTCACAGTTTGATCAATGATGAGTCTGGCTTTGCGTATACGCATCTAAATATTTCAAATATCACGCGCCGCGACAGGCTTTTTGAGGAGCCATTTAACGTATACGACGGGCCGCGTGTTGATTTTGGGTCATCGGCTGAATTTCCATTTGCTCGTGAACTGACGCCTCCGGGGAATCCGCGAGCTCTTCCCGCTTATTATCTAATGAGTCTGGAAACTTTTGATATTGATCATAATCGGAATTTGGCAACATCCACTTTTGTAGTTCTTGGCGGAAATTGCGATCCTGAAACCGGAGAACCTGTAGCTCCAGAGTTTGCCGATGAATGTTTAATTCCGCCAGGCGGCGACTGCGCGGAAGATTGGCAGTGTTCATCGCAAGTTTGCGACGAGTTGACAAGCAAGTGCCTTGCGTGGCCCATGATAACGAACGTTGATCCGTGGGATGGCGCGGAAAAGAATTGGATAACAATCAGCGGACGATATTTTGGAGAACAGGAAGGAACTGTTAATTTTGGTTATGAAGTTGATGGTGAGACGAAATGGGTTTTGGCCAAAACGCCGGCAGAGTGCCGAGGCATTACCGACCCATGGACTGATACTTGGATAATCGTTGAAGTGCCGACGGATTTTGATTTGCCGATTGATGCATTGAGCAGTATTAGAGTCAGCCGTAAAGATCAGCCGACTTTTCAAGATTCAACCACGGATAGCCACGGTCCTCAGCCTGGAGATCGCGATTTTGCCGGCTGGTTTACAAAGAATAATATCAAGCGGCCGGGACTTTGTTATCTTGGTGTTGCCAAAAATCAAACAACAGCAGACGGCGAGGCTTTGACAGAAAGAGCAAATGCCGCGCCTCCGAATACAGAACTTGACGCTTTTGGCGTTGCTTTTGGCGCAGAAAGAGGGGGCGTCAAATTCAAGGTCAAAGCAAGAGACGCTTTTGTATATATTCCTGGTGAAATAACCAGCTGGCAAGATGATAAAGTCGGCACTAGAGTGCCGGAGAGCGCGGATAAAGGCCGGCTTTTGGCGCATGTGACCAGTACTAGCGGTTACAGAAGCAATGAAGTGCCGTTTACTGTCACAGAAAAAGGAAAGTCAGTCATGCCCTTTATTTCCTCAATTATTCCAACCAGCACTTCTCCTGGCAGTTTTGTTACCGTGTTTGGGACGCGGTTTGGCAATAATCAGGGCACAGCATGGTTGTCTGATAGCCCGGCAAATGCGGTAAAGTGCCTTGATTCACAGACTCGCGGAGGTGTTTATTGTGAACGGATTGACATAAATTCTGAAATATATGGCCAGTGTGAAGACTCGTGGCATGATAATCAAGTGATAGTTTTAATGCCGGCTGAAACATCCCCGGGCGCGTATTATATTATTCTTGAAACGGCCGAGCATCTGGCCACAACAGGCGACACCTCAATAGAAATCACGGAAGATCCTCCTGCGCCGGGTATTTGCAGTTTGGTTCCGATCAAAGGCCTGGCGCCGCTTCCAGAAAGCTCTGAACCGCTAGTCTTTGGCGGGCTGAACTTTTCTGAAAATCCAAAGGTGTATTTTCCAAGGCGATATTTGACTGAAGGCGATTATAATTTTGATTTTAGTGATTTTAGCACATGGCTAAATTCTACACAGTCAGACGATTATGGAACGGTTTTGGTTTCTGTGAGCGATACAGAGATAAGAAGCAGGATTCCGGCGGCAGATGGGGTTTCTAT
>Ga0265296_1002356_pt1 | contig 19223 bp, 19 predicted proteins | sample MunlanPumphouse1_FD_189073 | JGI IMG/M metagenome (GOLD analysis project Ga0265296, IMG submission 189073) | Groundwater microbial communities from a municipal landfill in Southern Ontario, Canada - Pumphouse #1 | ecosystem: Environmental > Aquatic > Deep subsurface > Groundwater | place...
TACCCCTGGCGTCTCGACGTCTTTGCCGCGGATCGTATCCGACGGCGCCGGCGAAGCGATCGTCGCGTGGTACGACGACGCCCAGGACGTCTATGTGCAACGGATCGACGCTTACGGCAGGGCGCTCTGGGCCTCGGGCGGCGTCGCCATCTGCACCGCGAGCGGCGCGCGTTGGGATGCGCAGGCGGTATCGGACGGCGCGGGGGGCGCGATCGTCGCATGGAGGGACTACCGCAACGGCAATAACGATATCTATGCGCAGCGTGTAAATGCGAACGGCGCGGCGCAGTGGACCGCAAACGGCGTCGCCGTCTGCACGCAAACCGCGACACAGACGTCTCATAAGATCGTCGCCGACGGCGCGGGCGGCGTCATCGTCGCCTGGCAGGACGATCGAAACGGCAGCTACGACATATACGCCCAGCGCCTGAACGCGAGCGGCGCCGCGCAGTGGACCGCCAACGGCGTGACCGTCTGCGTAACGGCGGGGGACCAGTCCGACGTTCAGCTTCTTTCGCGAAGCGCCGGCGGAGCCTTCGTCGTGTGGTCCGATATGCGCAACGGCTATTCGATCGACATATATTATCAGGTCCTCTATGCAAACGGCACGACCGCATACGGCTTCCCGGGAAACGCCATGACGTCGACCTCCTCGAACGAGGGGGCCGCTCGGCTCGCCACGGACGGTCTCGGAGGCGCCATCGTCGCCTGGGCGGACTGGAGCACCGGCTACGGCAACATCAACGCCCAGAGAATCAATCAGGACGGATCCATGCTATGGACCACGGGCAGCGTTCCCGTATGCGTGGCGATCGGGAACCAGACACTGGCACGGATCGTTTCCGACGGAGCACACGGCGCAATCGTCGTGTGGAGCGACTACCGGAATTCGGCCTCGATCAGCGACATCTATGCCCAGCGCGTGAACGCGAGCGGCGCGGCGCAGTGGACCGCGAACGGCGTCGCCGTTTGCCAGAGCTCATCGGGCCTGACCGTGAAGGACGCACGAGGCGATCAGGAGTTTTGGGGACGCCTCGTCGAGTCGGCGGTCGGGGCGCATCTCGCCAATGGCGCCGCCGCTGACGGATACGAGCTCTTCTACTGGCGCGACCGGAACCGGGAAGTCGATTTTGTGATCAAGGCGGGACGGCGCCTCACGGCCGTCGAGGTCAAGAGCGGGATGCGCCGGGATGCGCTGCCGGGAATGGATGCGTTCGCCGCCGCCTTCAAGCCGCATCGGCAGCTTCTCATCGGCGGCGACGGGATCCCCGTTGAGGAGTTTCTCCTGAAACCCGTCGAACACTGGCTGCGCGCCTGAGAGGCCACCGGTGCCCATTATCAGAAAGAATAGGAAGGTCCTCAAAAGCAAGCCGACGCTCGAGGGTAAGTGCAAATGCGGTTCAAGCGTGTTTTCCTGCTGCTTTTTGTCCTGATTTCAATGAGTGCTGTTGCGTTTGCGCAACAAACTCCCGCCAAAACGGATTCAACTCGGCTTTACAAGAATATTGAATCTTATTCGAAACGAAGCAGGCTTACCAGGTTCATGCACCGGCTCATTTTTAAACCGGTTGCGCCAGACCCAAGTAATAAAAAAGCAAAAAAGAACATATACAAAAAACTGATACAAAAACCATATAGCGCCTTTGAAGGAAAAATTATCCGGAATATCGACATCGTTACCCTGGATCCTTTCGGTTACTCAGCTACCGACACAACTGTTGCACCCCGGAATTTCTTATTTAGAGCGGGGAACGGGATACATGCCAAAACACGCAGCATCACGATCCGAAACCTGCTGCTTATCCGCGAGAATCAACCGTTCAATTCTCTGCTGGCCAGAGAATCGGAGCGTTTGATCCGCAACCAAAAATATGTGCATGAGGTTTCTTTTTACGTCGTGGCTGCCGGAACAGGATCCGATTCGGTGGATGTTTTTATTCGCGAATTGAATAAATGGAGCATCATTCCGACCGGGTCCATTTCATCTTCAGGATTCAAGGTCAATATAGCCGATAACAATATATTGGGATTGGGTCATGAGTTTCGAAACGTCTTTGCGAGAAACACCACCGACGGGATCAGCTCTTTCAATACGGATTATTCCATCCCGAACATCCGTAACACCTACATCAGCACAAAGGCGCACTTCGGAGTCGACGGATACAAGAATTCAACCAAGAGCCTTGCCGTCGATCGTCCGTTTTTCTCTCCGTTGGCAAAGTGGGCGGCGGGTGTATCTCTTGCCTCTCAAATCGAAAGGGATTCCCTGAAGGATATGAATTCGGTTTATGTTCCTATGAATTTGGAATATCGCACACAGGATTATTGGGCGGGAAAAGCGCAACGGATTTTCATGGGCAACATGAAAGAGGATCGTGTGACCAATCTGATTATGGCGGTACGTTATCTGCGAATCCGGTATTATGAAAAACCGTCCGAGAGTTATGACTCGTTACACATTTATTCCAATGAGGATTTCTATTTAACCGCAATAGGACTTTCCACCCGCAAATATGTTCAGGATAGATATGTCTTCAAATACGGCGTTATCGAAGATGTGCCGATCGGAATAGTTTATGCGCTGACGGGCGGCTACCAGGTACGAAACGATTTCGGACGGCCATATCTGGGCATGCAGGTATTCTTCGGCAACTATAATGAATGGGGATACCTGAGCTCCAACTTCGAATACGGAACGTTCTTTCATGCATCGCATGCCGAACAGGGCGTCATTACACTGGGCGTGAACTATTTTACGGGGTTATTCGAGATCGGGAAATGGAAATTCAGGCAATTTGTAAAACCGCAGGCGACTATCGGCTTGAGCCGGTTCCCGAGCGATAGCTTAACTCTCAATGCCGGTTATGGCCTGGATGGATTCAACAGCTCTTCGTTGTCGGGCACCGACCGTCTGCTGTTTACGTTGCAAACGCAAATCTACGCCCCGTGGAAGTTCATCGGATTCCGTTTTGGGCCCTATCTCACCTGTTCTCTCGGCATGCTCAGCGACGCGGTAACGGGATTCAAGAACAGCAGGGTGTATTCACAAATGGGATTGGGCGTATTGATCAAGAATGAACACCTGGTTTTCAGCACATTTCAATTATCCATTTCATTCTATCCATCGATTCCCGGCAGCGGCCAAGATGTTTTCAAAATGAACGCGTTCAAAACAACCGATTTCGGCTTCAGAGATTTCGAGATCCAAAGGCCGGGAACGATACTATATCAATAAGAGAGCGCATTGTGCGACCTCAAGATGCGGCTGCCGTGGCCCCCAAGCTCAATCCCAAAGCCCCGTGCTCAGGTAGTTCTCCCCCCGGTCGGGAAATACGACGACAAAGAGCTTATTGCTGTTCTCCTCGCGGCGCGCGACGCGAAGCGCGGCCGCGAGTGCGGCTCCGGAAGATATCCCCGCGAAGATCCCCTCAGTTCGGGCGAGGAGCATCGCCGTCGCTCTCGCCTCCTCGCTCGAGATCTGCACGATCTCGTCGATCACGCTTCGGTTCAGGATCTTCGGAACGAACCCCGCCCCGATCCCCTGAATTGAATGACGCCCCGCCGGCCGGCCGCTGAGTACCGCCGACTCCATCGGCTCGACCGCAATGACCTTGATGTCTCTTTTCTTCTCCTTGAGTATTTCGCCGACGCCGGAGACCGTTCCCCCCGTGCCGACTCCGCACACGATCCCATCCACTCGCCCGGACGTTTCCTCCCAGATTTCGGGGCCGGTGGTCTTTCGATGCGCCTCGACGTTGGCCGGGTTCTCGAACTGCATCGGCATGAAGGAGCCCTCCGTCTCTTCGGCGAGGCGCCGGGCTTCCGCCACCGCCCCGGTCATGCCCTGCACCCCCGGGGTGAGAACCACGCGGGCGCCGTAGGAGGCGAGGATGCGGCGCCTCTCGATGCTCATCGAATCGGGCATGACGGCGGTGAGGGAGTAGCCTCTCCGCGAGGCGACGACCGCGAGCCCTATACCCGTGTTGCCGCTCGTTGGCTCGATGATCGCTCCGCCGGGCTTCAGTATTCCGTCCCGCTCGGCTGCGTCGATCATGAAGAGAGCCGCCCTGTCTTTCACGCTCCCGCCGGGATTGAATCCCTCGAGCTTCGCGGCGAGCATTGCGGAGCACCCTTCCGCAACGCGCTTGAGCGGAACGAGCGGCGTATGTCCGATAGCTGCAAGAATGTTCATTGCCTGCTCTCCTCGCGGTTCTTGAGCTCCCCGAGCGTTTTCTCGAGATGGTGGACCCGCTCTTCGAGGCGCCTCAGCACGCCGACGAGCGGATCGCTGATTTGATCGTGACGGAGCGATATCGTGTGCCCCGATGGATGGCGCCGCGGGATGACCTTCGCCGGAATGCCGACGGCGACGCCTCCCGGGGGAACGTCCTTCACCACGACGGAGCCCGCGCCGATCATCGCGTCCTCTCCGATTGTGACGGGCCCGAGCACCGCGGCGCCCGCACCGATAACGACGGCGTTTCCGATCGTCGGGTGGCGCTTTCCCTTGCTGAGGCTCACGCCGCCGAGAGTCACGCCCTGGTAGATGACGACGTCGTCGCCGATCTCCGTTGTCTCTCCGATGACGACTCCGGCGCCATGGTCGATGAAGAACCTCCTCCCGATGGACACTCCGGGGTGGATCTCGATGCCCGTGAACGCCCGCGCGACCTGCGAAAGCCAGCGCGCCGCGAACTTCATGCGCCGCTGCCACAGGAAATGGCACATTCGATGGAGGAATACCGCATGGAGGCCGGGGTAACAGAAGAGGACCTCGCCCCAGCTCCGCGCGGCCGGATCGCGAGCGAAGGCGATCGAGAAATCCTCCCTGAACCGTCGTAACGCTCTGAATGCAAGCATGTTGTCCATCCTCCTCGTTGCGCGGCGCCTGCCCGCTGCGGCCATAAATAAAAACGCCGCGGATTCTCAATGGCGTTTGAGAATCCGTGGCGTTTTGCTATGAAGAAAAATGGGTCAGACTATCGCAGGGCCAGAGGTTCTCAGCACCGCTATGTAAGCGGGCAACAACAATTGACTCTCGTATGCCCTGCGCGTCTCTTCATCGTACTCTCATTATACTCCAGAATCGCGCCGCCGTCAATCCCCCAAGTCTGCCACGCTAAATCCGGAAGAGGTACTGCAGCTTCAGGAAGAACTGGCGGTCCGCGAGACCCCAGTCCTCGCGCCCGTCTTCTTTCAGGTCGAAGTCGCGGTAGTTGTGCGTCGAGCCGACGTAGAACATCGTGAGCGAATTTATCCGGTAGGTGACGAGCGGATCGAAGTCCCAGGTGTTCTGGCGATCGTTATATTGCGAGACGAGCCGCATCGAGAGCTCGCGAGACACCTGCAGCGACAGCCGCGACCAGAAGACGGACTGCGAGAAGAGCTGTTCGCCGGTGTTCACATCGTCGCTGCGAGTATAGCCGTAGGACGTGGAGATCAGCAGGCGGTCGAGGGGCTTCAATGTCACCGATAGTCCGTAGTCGAGCTGCTTCCCCATGACCATGGCGCGGCGCGCGATGCGGTGCCCGTAATTTACGTTCCCGCTGAAACTCAGAGCGTCCCATGGCTTGGTGCTGATACAGTTGTGCACTCCCCAGATGCCGTTGAACCGGGTCCCCATGAAATGCTCGTTGCTCGCCATGTAATTGGCGTGCATTCCTGTCTGGGCGGTACGGAATTTCACCTCGATATTCGGGTTGATCCATTCATCCTTCTTGAACCACCCGTCGAAGTTCCATTCCCGGGCGACGTTCATCTCGAAGTTGACGTACTCCAGCACCTTGCTGTTCTCGAATCGCTTGATACCGCTGAGCTCAACCTCGCCCTGGCGCATGTTATTCCCCGGCTCGAACCCGTTATCCGCGCGGAACGTCGGGCTGAGCTCATAGTATTGAACGCTTCCCGAGTAACTGCTCGTGCTTCGGCCCAGCTCGCCCAAGAACGCGTGCCCCCAGTAGCGCTCGCCGTCGAGCCCGGCAGTATATTTTTTCTCGCCGAAACGGCTCGCGTTGAACGCGCTGTCCGACACGAGGGCAGGATTGTCGACTTCCTCGGTGTGCGACGCGAGAGCCTGAAACTTGAACGAGTTGCTCTTCGAGAGGCGGATCTGCCCGTCGACGCCGGCCAGGGACCCCATGCCACCCCCGTCGAAAATCCTGTTGGTCGCGAGCAGCCCCAGGTGCGACTGCTTGCCGAGATCGTGCTTGACCCGCAGAATATTCGAATGGCTCCTTCCGTTCTCGGCGAACTCGCTCTGCTCCTCGAGCGGCAGAATGATCCCTGAATGCTCGTCGCGTGCGGTAAGAAATGCTGCGCTGTTCGCTCCGCGGCGCCATGTGAGCTTCCCCGCGGCGATCGGATCGTTGATCGATCTCGTATAGACGGCGCTGAAGTACGTGCTGAAAAGATCGCTTCCTTCCTGGAAGAAGGGGCGCTTCTCGGGGTAGTTCAGGGCGAAGGTGGAGTTCACGTCGATCTGCGCCTCGTCGGTCTCAACCTGGCTGAAATCGGGGTTGATCGTCGCCTCGACGCTCATCTCGGAACTCACGTCATAGGTGATCCCGAGCGCGACGTCCCCCTTGATGTCGCCATTCTCGAAATGCCCGTCGTCCCCGAGCGAGCCGGATTCGTGCGCAACGACGGCCGGCAGGAGATCGAGACCCGATCTTCCCGTGATGCCGGAAATGCCGGTAACGGTTCCCCACTGGCAGGGCAAGCATTCGTCGTCGCGGTTGTATGCCGCCCATGAGTACTTATAGCGCGATTCGCGCGGACGGTTCCGAAAGAAATCGACACGCCACACCTGCTCCTCGCGATCGGGAAAACGCAGGCTCGCGAATGGTATCGCCATCTCGGCCACCCACCCATTATCGGAGATCCGGCCGGACGACTGGAAGATGACGTCGTAACCGCTGTCCTCCCCGCAGGCCGATGAGAAGAGAAGGTCCCCGGGAATGCCGTAGGGATTTACGGCGAGCTCATATGCGTGCGTCGCCTCGCCGTACGTGTCTATCATGAGGATCACATAGTCGTCGGAGAATATCTTGTCCCTTTCGCAGAACGAGGCCCGCACCTCGGCGGGATTGTCGTAGCACAGCCACGCGACGTACAGATTCTTGTCGTCGTAGGTGATGAGCACCTCCGTGTCGACGGCGGGCTTGGTCTGGTTGCCGGGGCTGTTCTCGGCGAAGTTCGCGGCCTTCGCCACCCCGCGCCAGCCGGCGTCGTTCAGATCCCCGTCGATTTTGATGGGACCGGACGCCCGGGAGATCCTGAGCTCCGGGTGATAAGCAGGCACAGATGGCTTATCCTGACACGCGGCGGACGCGGGAATCCAGGCGCAAGCCATAAGAACGAGACAGCGCGTGATGATCGATCGACAGGGGCGTTTGATGCGCATCGCTTGCTTCCTTTAATTCAGAATCGTTGTATCTCGCGTCTGCTTCACGAACCCGAATATGTCAGTTTCTTATACGACTTGCGAGATTATAGGTTCCGCCATGGGCTACTAATTTCTCGTCCGAAGCATCATGATGAAATCGGTGCCGGGCGGCACAGCGCGAGAGCCGTGCCGGAGAGAACCGCTGGAACAAACGCCCTCAAACCGCGTATTATGGGATTATAGGAGGAACTTCAATGAAGAGATTCGCCGTTCTTGTCGCGGTCGCCATTCTCGTTTTACCGGCGTTCGTTCTCGCCGCGGAGCCCACGAAGGTAACATTCCCTGATACCCCCGCGGGAAGGCTCGTCGCCGGCTACGTCGAGGCGTTCAACAGCGATGCACCCGGCGCCCTGCGCGCCTTTCTCGAGGCGAATCTCTCGTCAGGCGCGATTGCGCAGCGCCCGGTCGAGCAGCGATTGAAGGGCCTGCAACAGCTGAAAGCGGACGCCGGGACTCTCGCGCCCATGAAGATCGTCGAGGCGCGCGAGGACGCGCTCACGATCATCGCCCAAGGCTCGAAAGGCTCCTGGCTGGAGATCAGCTTCGCGTTCGAGGCAGGCGCGAGCGTCAAGATGATCGGCGGGCGATTCGTGCTCCTGGACGAACCCCCCGACCTGAGCGAGCCCAATACACCTTTGACCGAGACGGAGCTTCTCGCGGAGATCGACAGTTTCATCGACGGACTCGTCGCAAAAGACGACTTCTCCGGCGTCATTCTCGTCGCGAGGGGAGAGTCGCCGCTGTTCTGGAAGGCCCACGGCTTCGCGAGCAGGGAATACGGCGCTTTGAACCGGATCGACACGCGTTTCAATCTCGGCTCGATCAACAAGGTCGTCACGCGCGTCGCGATCGAGCAGCTCGCGGGGAAGGGAGCGCTCGCCCTCGACGACACAATCGGAAAATTTCTTCCCGATTATCCGAACAAGGACGCCGCCGAAAAGGTCACGATTCGCCGGCTCCTCGATATGACCTCCGGCATCGGTGATTTCTTCGGTGAGAAATTCGACGCAACGCCGAAAGACAGGATTCGCGATCTCGCGGACTATCTGCCGCTCTTCGCGGCCGAGCCGCTCCTTTTCGAGCCGGGCACTGACAACAGGTATTCGAACGGCGGATACGTCGTGCTCGGGCTCATCGTCGAGAAGGCGAGCGGCATGAGCTACTTCGACTACGTGCGGGAGAATATCTACAAGCCCGCGGGGATGGAGAATACGGATCACTTCATGGCGGATATGTTCGTCGACAACCTCGCGAGCGGTTACACGCGCAACTGGGACGACAAGGAGCATCCGAACGAGCCGCGGCGCAACAACATCTATACGCGTCCGGCCCGCGGGAGCTCCGCCGGGGGAGGCTATTCGACGGCGGACGACCTTCTGAGGCTGGTCCTCGCCTTGAAGGCGGACAGGCTATCGGCGCCCGAGACCGCCAGGATATTCGCGGGGAACATGGCCTTCGCCGGCGGCGCGCCGGGGATCAACGCGTACGTCGAAACGATCGCCACGACCGGCTGCACGGTTGTCGTTCTCGCGAACTACGATCCTCCGGCGGCGGGGAAAACGGGCGAGAAGATCGGGCGTCTGCTCAAGCGGCTGAAATGATCTCCTAATTAAGAATTCCTTTGCATAAAAATAAATTTTCTGCTGTTATCCTGCCGACCACAGCAGGAAGGAGAATACTGTGGGCAAACTCGCCGCATTGCTCGCAGTCGCAGTTTTGTTCATCCCGCTGAGCGCTCTCGCGGGTTCCGACACGGCCAGGCCCACCCCGCCCCTTACGGAAACGAGCGCGCTCTGGCTCGGGCCGGTGAAGCTCGGGGTGCTGCCGCCACCGCCGGTTCCCCCGGATAATCCTCAGACGACAAGGAAAATCCTCCTCGGCAAGCAGCTCTACTTCGACACCCGGCTGTCGAGGGACAACACGGTAAGCTGCGCCACATGTCACAGCCCTACGATGGGCTGGTCGGATAAGGGGCCGACGAGCAAGGGGATCGACAACCAGATGGGCGGCCGCAGGGCGCCTCCCGCTTCCAACTCGGCATACATGCCGCTCCAGTTCTGGGACGGCCGCAGCCCGAGCCTCGAGGATCAGGCCAAAGGCCCCATCCAGAACCCGATAGAAATGGGAAACACTCACCAGGTCATGATACGCACCGTCAACGACATACCCGGATACGTCGAGGAATTCAAAGCGGTCTTCGGAACGACGCCGATCACCGTCGATCAGGTGGCGCAGGCGATCGCCGCGTTCGAGCGGACGATCGTGACGACCGATTCGCCGTTCGATCGCTTCGCGAGGGGTGACGAAACGGCTCTCACCTGCCTCGAGAAAAAGGGGCTCGAGATATTCAACGGCAAGGGGCGCTGCTCGTGCTGCCACTGGGGCCCGAACTTCTCGGACGGCCGCTTCCACAACCTCGGCGTGCCGCACACCGATATGGACAAACCGGACAACGGCCGCTACGACATAACGAAAGATCCCAAGGACATGCGCGCCTTCAAGACGCCGACGATGCGCGACGTGGGCCTGCGCCCGCCCTACCTCCACATGGGCAGCGAGAAAACCATCGAGGACGTGATCGTCTTCTACAACAAGGGAGGCGGGTTCAAGGATCCGAACATGGACCCGATGATGATTCCCCTCGGGCTTTCGAAGGGGGAAATCGCGGCGCTCGTCGCGTTTCTCGAACACGCGATGACGAGTCTCAATCCCGAAGTGGCAGGCGTCCAGCCGATTCCGGCATCGGAATTACCGCAGTAAGGAGGCGATGAACGTGAAAAGGATTTTCATTATTCTTCTGGTGCTCATCGCCCTCCCGCTCGTCATTCCGGCGCCGGGGCAGGCAATCCCCGCATTCGCGAGAAAATACGGCTTCAACTGCATGATGTGCCACACGGCGTATCCGAAGCTCAACGACTGGGGGCAGCGGTACCGCGACAACGGCTACCAGCTCCCGGGACAGACGGGCAAGGAAAAGACGGCGTTCGATTCCCATACGCCCATAGCGCTCAGGACGACGACCGGATTCAACGGCTACAACGCTTCTCCCGTCACGGCGGGCAGCTTCGATCTCATGGGTCTCGATCTGCTCGCGGCCGGCGTCATGCACAAGAACGTCTCGGTGCTCCTCATCTACACGCCGCGGATAGACGAGCCCAGCGCCGACGCGACGGGAACGGAACCCTTGCAGCTCGGCACTCTCGAGTCGGCGAATATCGTCTTCAGCATCATCATCCCGAACGCTCTGAACGTCAGGATAGGCCGCTTCGAGCCGGCGTATCATCTCTTCAGCTCCAAGCGTTCCTTTTATCTGAACGAGCCGTACGAAGTCTACGAGTACAAATCGAACAGCAACTTTGCGTTCGGCGACAACCAGGCCGGCATTGAAGCGACAGGGCATTTCAAGATGGGCTTCAAATACGGCCTGGGCATCGTGAACGGAACGGGCGCGACCGCCGAGAACAACAAGTTCAAGGACGTTTACCTCGCGCTCACTCAGACCTTCGGGCCCGGTGACGGACAGAGCGCCGGACAACGTGTCGGCGTGTTTGCGTACTATGGAAACCAACAACCGTATGCACTTGCCGTCTGGGACACTTCAGTCGCCGGCATTGAACCGGACACAATTACTTCCTTTACATGGTACGACAAAGCCAAACCGCTTTATCGCTACGGGGCATCCGGAAGCCTCAACTGGAAAACCTTGAATCTCACGGCCCTGTATATGCGTGGTCTTGATGACAAGGCGTGGAACTTCCTCGAAAAATCAGAAAAGGATTACGAATTCCAGGGCGGGTTCGTCGAGCTCGATTACGGAGGTCTCTGGAACAATCGTCTCATCGCGTCCGTGCTCTACAACTGGGTCGCGCCGCCATGCTACGACGCCACAAAGATGCCGGACGGCTACTCAACGCTCAACAAGATCAACGCGTACTCGACGCTCGTGCGCTATTACCTCGGCGACTGGAACGCGGTGAACGTCGCCCTTCACGCAGAGTATACGTATCGAACGCACGAGCAAAAGAGCAACAAGGGGACTGTCCCCTTCAAAGAGAACTACTACTCGATGCTCGTGGACTTCGGATTCTAGCGCGCCGCTTCATGCGGACCGGCGACATCACGGAGGTTGCGGCTCGAATGCGGGTTGCAACCTCCTTCACTTTATGACGGTATTCGACGATCTCTACAAGGATGTCATCGACTATTTCGGGGCCGGCCCCGACAGCCTCCTCGTGCGCTTTCAGCGCGAGCTGGCCGGCGGCGGGCGAGTGCTCGACATCGGCGCGGGCCAGGGGAGAAACGCGCTCTACCTCGCGCGGCAAGGCCTCGCGGTCGATTGCATAGATCCCTCGGAGGTGGCGGAGGAGCAGGTGTGGCCCTGCGTCCTCGGCGATGATCTCCCGGTTCGATTCTTTCCGCAGCGCTTCGAGACCTTCGTGCCGGACGTGGATTACTACTCGGCCATCCTCGCCTTCGGGCTCATCCAGGAGCTGCCGAGAGCGTCGATCGCGGCTCTCGTCGAGCGGATCGAAGGGTGGACGCGGCCCGGCGGCCTCGCCCTCGTGACCGCGTTCACGACCGCGGATCCCGGGTTCGAGGAGGTCTCCCGGACCTGGCGGGAGATCGGGAAACATTCATTCTCGAACGACACCGGGTTCGTGAGGACGTTTCTCGAGAAGAACGAGCTGCGGGACCTCTTCGGCGGCTGGGAGGCGCTTCACTACCGCGAGGAATTGGGGCCCGAGCACAACCACGGGACCGGCGCTCCGCACCGCCACGGGAGAGTCGAGGGCGCTTTCAGGAAAAAGGCGAATACCATCTGATCGCGCCCGCGGCGGCGCATCGTCGCCTGATATACGAACCGGGGCGCGATCGCGAGCGTTTCTGAAAAGCTCTCGAAGGCGCCCCGTCGCATCGTCAGGATTTTCTCAGGATTCCCGACGCCCGCGTGCTGTCGACGACCCCGGCCAGAAAGAGTACGCCGAGAAGCGCATGGGGCCAGACGCGCGCCTCGCTCGAAACCGCGCCGTACACACGCGCGCCGCAATAGATCGCAGCCGCCGCGTACACGAACGGCATGTAGCGCCGCGAATTCAGCTCCTTCGCGAACCGCGTGCGGCTCAGAGCGAACCCCGCGACAACGAGCACAATCACGATGATTGAGATTGCCATGATCTCCTCCCGCTACGGACAGATGATATCGGCGAGGCCACCATCGCACGCGCTGCAAAAGACGCCATAGGAACAGACAAAATACAAGGACGCCGCCCCTCCCGACTTGAGCGCGCAGAGCGCGAATCCTACGACGAGCTGCGTCGTCTTGCAGGTAAGCGGGGGTCTCGCCGGGGCTCCTTGCACAAGCGCCGCGCCCTGGCCGAAAGCGGCGGGAAGCACCTTCGAATAGTGCTCCCATGCGAGCGCGATACCATCGGCGTCGCATACCGGAAGGTGCGCCTCTTCCCGCACGGCGATATCCGCGAGCGCGGGGTATCTTTCGAAGAGGGCGTCCACGAGCGCGTCGATCCGGTCGAACCGCGCCCGCGCCTCATCGGGCGTGAGTCCGAGGAGCGCGTTCGATCCGTCAACGTCTCCCGCCGTCTCGCGGATCTGCTCCGGCGTGACGTTTCTCGCGATCGCGCGCGCGGCGAGCTCATCCCTGATCGCGATGAGCTCCCGCAGCTCGCTCGACCTTCCGATCTCTTCCTCGAGTCTTTCCGATTCATCCGCGACCGGGCCGACGCTATCCTTCGTCGGGGCGGCGTCGCGGTCGGCGCATGAAAATACGAAAAGACAAAGCAGCGAGACAAGAAACAGAAGGGGTATGCCTTTTCTCGACATTATCCTCATCCCTTTCTTGCGGGCAGCCGCACGCTCGGGCCGGCTCGCCCGCACCTACCATGAAAACGTTTCTAACAATCCTGATTGAGCTGCCGCTCTGCGCGGCCACCCCCATCGGTTCTTCTCACCTCCATGTCTCGACCTATAACAAGAATGGTTCCATAGATCGACTTCGCCGGGAATCCGCCCGTAACGGGAGAATCGGCCGGGGAATGTTGGCTGATTAATTAATTGAAATATAACCAGTTAGAAGGCCCGCGCGGCGGCGGCGGCGGCAGGAAAATAGCTGCGCGGGAGGCTCATCCGACGGCGAAGCGCCCCATCATATCTGTTCAATCTGTTCAGGAGAATGTGAACGACAGTGACAACTGCGGACGCGGCGCCGGGCCCGCTCCGTGCCGATCGCGATGGGCATACTATTGCGGCGCGAGCAAAACCTCCACGAGCTCCCTGACCCCCGCCTCGACCTCGGGCGAAAGACCGTCTCCGAGCTTCAGGCTCTTCGGCTGCACGCCGACGAGGACGGGCTCTCCCTTCCACTGCTCCGTGAGATAGTGAATGAGAAAATGGAGCGACAGCCGGTGCGTGCTGCTCGCCGAGTGCATGAGATCCTCGAAGGGAATGACGCGCCACTCGCCCGCCGCCCCGCCGAAATCCACCGCGTCCACGAAGATCGCGACGTCGAACCCCTGCTTCGCGACCCAGCCGCCGTAGTTCTCCGGGACCTCCGAGGCGTCGACGATCGGAAACGCCGCGCCCCGCGACGCGAGGAGCGCGACGAGCGCTGGGCCGACCCCGTCGTCTCCCTTGAAGACGTTCCCCACGCCCACGACGCCGAAGCGCTTCCCCTTGAGGCGCGCCCCGATGCTCTGCGGGTTGTTCTGTGCGTTGTTCACGGCGTTACCCATAAAAAGAGCCCCTGCTCGGGGGCTCCCGTCGTCAGAATATGCGCGGCGATAATCTCAGCTCTCTCCCCATTCGTCGGACAGGACATATGAAGCGCGGCAGTTCGGGCAGAGCACGCGCATAAAATCACCACGGTCGAGCGGGCGCTCGCCGACGCGGGGCGCCGTGTCCTGCGTGAGATTCAAGGCCTTGTGCCGGGCGACCATGAACGTCTGGTTCGCGTAGGCGAGCTCGCCGAGCTTGTCCGTGCACCAGCGCACGTGATCGATCGTCGTCACGGGACTGCCGCAATGCTCGCAGAAGAGGAGCTCCTTGTCCTGCGTGTCGATGAAATCGGCGGTGTCGGTCGTCGATTTGTCGAAATCCTTGTCGAGGACGATCCCCTTCTTCGTGATGCAGTAGACGAAGCACTGGCTGCACATGATGCAGTTGCCCCAGTTCCGTTCGATGCGACGGACCATTCGTTTCTTGTCCTCGCGGTACTCGTCGACGATCGTGATCGCGCCCGCCGGGCAGACCTGGCCGCACGCGCCGCACCCGACGCAGTCGTCCGGCACGTAGGTCGGCACGCCCCGGAAGTGCTCCGGAACAACCGGCGGCGTCTTGGGGAACTTCGACGTGTAGGGGCCCTTGATCAGGGCCTCGATCGCGAATTTCAGCTCTCTCAGTTTCGGCTTGCGCATGCTACCTCAAACTCCCGTTCCCGTCTCTTACGCCTTGTCTTCCGCGCCCTCGCGGTCCTCGGCGTACTTGTCGCTCACGCTCTTGTCCCATAGTTTGATGCCCGACCGGTGGGCGGCGCGCGATATGGCGTGGGCCGCCGTCGGCGAGGTGATGAGAATGAACCATATGCAGAGAAGCGCCTTGATCGTGATCGCGCCGAATCCCGTGAAGAAGAAGACGCTCAGAAGAATCATGGCCGTGCCCAGCGTGGCGCACTTCGTCGCCGCCTGGAGACGATTGTACACGTCCGGGAGCCGCACGAGCCCGATGCACCCGAAGACGTCGAACGCGATTCCGACGGAGAGGAGCGCGTAGCCGATGAACTCGCTACTCATCGAAGCCCCTCCCCTCGAGATACTTGGCCAGCGCGAGCGTGCCGATAAAGTTGAGGAGCGCCCACGAGATGCCGATGTTCATGTACAGGTCCCTCTTCGTCATGATCGAAAAGATCGCGCAGAAGCCGACCATGAGAATACCCATGATATCGATCGCCACGGTCCGGTCGGGCGCCGTCGGTCCCTTCCCGACGCGGTAGAGGCACATGAACATGCAGAGAATCAGGAGTGCGATGAATACGTTCACTCGAATATCCTTTCCAGATATTTCTCGAAGTTCGCGACGATGATCTCTGTGTCCTTCTGAATATCGGCGGACTGGACGTTTATCCAGTGAATGTACAGGTGGTCGCCGATCATGTCGACGGTCATCGTGCCCGGCGTGAGCGTGATCGAGTTCGCGAGGAACGTCCGCCCCAGGTCGCTCTTGAGCTTCGTGCGCACCTTGACGATGCCGGGGTTGATCGGGAGATAGAGGTTGAGGACGCGGTATGCGACGTCGAAATTCGCCTTGATCAGCGCCCAGAGAAACACCCAGAAATAGCAGAACAGCCAGAAGAAGCGCCGCGGATGAAATACCCGGACTCCCTCATAGGGGAAGATGTCGCCGAGCAGGAGCTCGGCGAGAAGCGCGACGACGACGCCGGCGAGCATCTCCTGCGGCGTGAACGACCACGTGAGAAGCAGCCAGACCGCGTAAATAATGAGAAAGTGAATGAAGCGCTTCATTATCCTATCACCCGCCGAGTATATATCCCATATACGAAAGCTTGTCGAGCAACGCGTCGCGCGCGGCCTGGAGGACGCTCTGATCGATGAACGGATACGCGAGGCCGAGGCCGACGCAAAGGATCGCGAGAACCACGATGGGAAGCGTCATGGCGAACGGCGCTTCCTTGATATTGGCGAACCGCGTCGGGAGCTGCCCGAAGAGCGCAAATCGCTGGAACCTGATGAACGTGAGAAGCGTCATGAAGGCCACGAGCACCGCGATCGCTCCGTACACGTAAAATCCCGCCTGAATAAACGCAACGATAATGATGAGCTTGCTCCAGAATCCGTTGAAGGGGGGCACTCCCGCGATGGAGAGCGAGCCGATCGAACACGCAGTACCCGTCACCGGCATCTTCCGGATGAGCCCGCCCAGCTCGCCGCGATTCCTTGTCCCCGTCCGGTACTCAATCGCGCCGGAACAGAGGAAGAGAAGCGACTTGAACACCGCGTGATTCACAAGATGATAGAGACCGCCGAAAAGGCCAAGCGCCGCGACTACGGGCGGAACGTCCGGGTTGAGCCCAAGCCCAAGCCCCATCGTGATGTACCCGACCTGGCTGATCGAACTGTATGCGAGCATGCGCTTGATGTCCTTCTGGCCCAGAGCGAGGAAGACGCCGACAACCATCGACAGCGCCCCGAGGAACATGAGAATGCTCGAAACCGCCTCGTTGGGACCGATCACATTGAACATCAGGCGGGCGATCGCGTACACGCCGATCGCCTTGATGAGCACGCCCGAGAGCATCGCCGAGATCGGCGCCGGCGCGCTCGGATGCGCGTCGGGAAGCCACGCGTGGAAGGGAACGCTCGACGCCTTGAGGCCGAAGCCCATGATGAACATCGCAATGACGAACGCCACCGCCTTGTTGATGCCGAGAATCTCGATCTGGCGCGCGAGGTCGGGCATGTTGAGCGTTCCCGTCATCGAATAGAGAAACGCGATGCCGAAGAGGATAACCGTGCTCGCGACGCTTCCGAGGATGAGATACTTGAACGACGCCTCGAGCTCCTCGTGCTCGCACCCGAACCCCACGAGAGCGTAGGAGGCGATCGATGCGATCTCGAGGAACACGTAGAGGTTGAAGAGGTCCCCCGTGATGACGACCCCGTTCATCCCCGTGAGCATGAGGAGGAAGAGCGCGTAGTATTTCGGTTTCGCCGTATACGTCGTCATGTACTTGGTCGAGTATATGATCGAGAGAAAGGCGATGACGTTGATGATGACGAGCATAAGGGAACTCAGGCCGTCCGATATGAGGAGGATGCCCCACGGCGCCGGGAACCCGCCGACCTGGTACGCGAACGGCTGCTCGAAAACGGTCAGTACCGCCATGACGGCGAGCGCCGCCGTTACGAAGAGGGCGATATAGTCGGCCGCCTTCTTGTTGATCTTCGTCACGAGAAGGGTGAAGAAGGCCGCCGCGAGCGGGAGCGCGGTGAATAGCGGATATATCGTCTGCATCGTCACTACGTCTCGTTCCTCTCTACCCTTTGAGCCTGTTGATTTCGCTCATGTCGAACGTTTTGTACTTCTCGTACAGCCGCAGGCATATCGAAGTCATGAGCGAGAGCACGCCGAGACCGATCACGATGGAGGTCAGCACCAGCGCCTGCGGCAGCGGATCGACCCCGTACTCGGCGAGCTCCTGTATCGTCATGTCCTTGAACATGATCGGGGCGATTCCCTTGGCGCGATACCCTATGATAATGATGAACAGGTTGATCGCGTAATCGGTGATCGTGAGCCCGATGATCTTCTTGATGATGTTCTTTTTGGCGATAAGACAGTACACGCCCATCACGAAAAGCACGAGGGTGAGAAAATAGAGAATCATGGCGTGCAGCTCCCTTTCCTATTCTTCCTCTTCCGCCTCTTCCACGAGCTTCGAAATGAACCGTCCGAATATCGAGAGGGCGAGGAATATCGCGAAGAGCGAGGATGTCACCTTGAGCCCGATGAGAATGTTGTACAGCGGGATCGTGCCTGCGCTCACGAGATTGAACGGCTTCCCGTGCGGCGGAAAATTCAGGAAGAAATACCCGAACGCGAGACCCACGATGGCCGTCGCGACAAAGAGAAACGCGGCGCTGTTATCGATGATCGAGGCCGCCTTGTCGCTCATCTTCGCGAGCGCGACCTCCTTCCCGAAGGCCAGCGTCAGGAGGACGTACCCGCAGGCGAGAATCGTGCCCCCCGCGAACCCGCCCCCCGGCGTGAGGTGGCCGTATATGATGATGTACCACCCGAACATGAAGACGATCCCAATGGCGAACCGGACCACCGTCTTGACGATGGGGGTCATCCCTTTCGGACTGTCGCTGCTTACGAGTTCCGGCTTCGTCGCCATTCGTTACTCCCTGAGGTCCCCGAAATCCTCGCGAATCTCCGCTTCAGACAGGATGCCGACCTTTTCGGTATCCGCTTCCGTTCTCCGCTTGCGGCCGCGGCGCCGAAGGAGCACGAACGAGCCCAGGATCGAGACGAAGAGCACCGTCGCCTCGCCGAGCGTGTCGTAACCCCGGAAGTCAAGGATGATGGCGGCCACGATGTTCGCGGCTCCCGTCTTCTGAAGGCCGGTCTGCAGGTATTCCTTCGAGACCCTCATGAGCGGCTGTCCGAACGGCGGCAGCTCCTGCACGGCCAGAAACGCGAAGACGAGGAACAGGCCGAAAAAGATGAGGCTCGAGACGACCGCGAACGTGTCCCAATGCGCCTCGATGGTCGTATTGTCGATCGTAATGGTGGCGCGGATCAGGATCACCAGAATGAGAATCTCCACAACCACCTGCGTGATCGCGATGTCCGGCGCGCCGAGCATGAGAAACGCGATGCTGACCGCCGCGCCGACGATGCCGCACGAGATGACCGACGAGAGAAGGTTCTTCGTCTCGATGGCAATGATCGACCCGACGATCATGAAGATCAGAAGAGCAAGAAGAAATGTCTCAACCATCCAGCCGCCTCGCCGTTACAGCTTGAAAATCAATATAAACGACAGAACACCGAGCCCGATCACGATCCACGAAAGATACGTGGAGAGATTCCCGTTGTGAAGCATCCGGAGCACCTGGACGAAGCTGTCGCCGAGCTTGCCGAAGAAATTATACCCGTCCAGGGCGCCCTTCTCCCCGTCCTTGAACAGCGTCTTGATCGCGGGGCCGAGATCGTCGGTGATCGTTTTATAGAACTGCGTGCCGGG
>Ga0265296_1002357_pt1 | contig 19208 bp, 21 predicted proteins | sample MunlanPumphouse1_FD_189073 | JGI IMG/M metagenome (GOLD analysis project Ga0265296, IMG submission 189073) | Groundwater microbial communities from a municipal landfill in Southern Ontario, Canada - Pumphouse #1 | ecosystem: Environmental > Aquatic > Deep subsurface > Groundwater | place...
AAGGGATATGCAAACGGAGCTGGGGGAAGCGTTGGAGGAAACGGAGCAAGTCTAAACCCGTCAATTCCCGGCGTGAATGGAGGTTCAGGTGGGGCCGGAGGTAGAAGCGGAGCGGCTGGAGGAAGTGGGGGAACAGCAACTATTGAAAATTGCATTGCCGCATTGTTCGCTCCGATTTTTAGTTTAAATGCAGAAAAAGGATTTGACTTAACTATTGTTCCAAGCGGCGCGTCTTCAGGGCAAGCTTTAAGCGGATGTGCGGCATCGGGTGGTGGCGGTGGTGGACAAAGCAATGGAGCGATCGGAGGCGGCGGCGGTGGTGGAGCAGGAGGTAACGCAGGAATTATTCTTATAGTTGCGAAAGAGATTATTAATAATGGGGCTATATCAGCAATCGGCGGCCACGGAGGCAATGGCGGAAATGGAGGAATACTGGGAGCGTATTCCGCTGGTGCCGGAGGCGGAGGAGCTGGAGGACAAGGTGGTTTGATCGTTTTAGTGTATAAGAGCTATTCCGGAGCAGGAAGCATAAATGTAAATGGAGGGACTCACGGAACTGGCGGGAGTGGTGATACTAGCGGAGATAATGGAGATGATGGAAATGCAGGCAAATATATTAAAAGTAAAATTACTCAAAATTAAAAATATGCCGGAAAAACTCAACCAGGAAATGTTAATAAGAATTCTGATACACGGCAGTTTTGCGTTCCTCGGCGGGATAACAAGGTATTTGTCAAATGAGAATAAGCCAAAATTATTAAACATTTTATTCCAGGGATTAATTGGAAGTTTTGTCGGCGTGGTTTTCGGGCTGGTATCTTCTTGCTTTTTTGACAGCCAGTATTTCCAGATGGCTTTCGCAGGGGTTGGCGGGTGGTTGGGCAATGACGGGATGATTTGGATAAGCAAAACATTGAGAAATTTTTTAGAAATCTCAATTAAAAATGGATGACATTCAACAACAATTCTACGAGGAGGGGAGCAAGCGCCGGTTATTCAGGAGAAGAATTAAGGCGGTCTGGTATTGGATAAAGATATTTTTAATCAGCTTTACTATAACTTTTATTCTCGGAATTTTGTGGTTGTTTGTTAAAGCGAATTTTTGCAATTAAACAGAGGAGGAGATATGATAGCGCGTTTTCTCATTTGGCTGCTGGTTGAACCGGCCTGGATGGCCTACGAGGCATAAGATGAAAGAAGCCCGGGATTTGATTGAGAGACAGCGTGTTCTTTTAGAGGGCCTGGTTGAGACACTCACCAAGAAGGCTCATGCCAAGACCCAAAATTATCGGCACAAAGAAGCCGAGCAAATCTACAAGGCGATTGAAGCCGTCAAATCAGCCAACTCCGAGCTTTATTTCGGGGAGTTGGAACTTATGGCGGACGCCGCCTAACCACCGAAGCCCGGCGGTATATCCGGGCTAACTTTTTATGAATAAATCAATTGAAGAACTTAAAAAAGGGATGGGGTGCATTATTGAGCCAATACAAGAAACAGATGCTATTTTTGATTTTATCTTCGGAGGGATTAAGGGCGCGCCGGTTAACTGGAAACAATGGATACCTTTGCAGGAAAAACAAATTTATATCCCGTTCTGCGTAATCTTCAGCCGGCTGAATTGCGCCGAGGCAAAAGCGCGGAGTAATGGAGAATGGGATTTAAATTTCTCGGATAGGTATTTGGGGGTTATTTCCGGCACAACCAAAGAGGGGAATAGCCTTAATGCCGTTTCGGAGGCTTTCAGAACGCAGGGAACAGTTGCCGAGGATAAATGCCCTTGGAAGTCCCAGGACTGGCTCCTGGCGCCATTTAATCATTGGGGAGAGATATTTAATTTGTCGGACGTCCCGGCAGACGCCAAGAAATATTTAGGCGGAAATCATTCGTATGTTGTCGGAGGATTTCAGGGAATAAAAAATGCTTTGCAGCTTTCTCCGATTCAAATCGCGGTGGGGATAGGGGATAACTGGGAGACAGCCGGGATCGTTCATCCGCCAACACAAATATTGGCATATCACGCTGTCCAAGTCTATTACGCCAGCGACAGACTATTTATTAATGATTCAATCGGAAAACAATTTAAAGAATTATCGGCTGACTATCCTATTGTTCAGGCAAAATCTTTCGCGGACTTGCCGGACAATTGGAAAGAGCTGAATAAACCAATGTATCAACTTATTAAAAAGAGGGGAGGAACGACTGTTTGTGCTATCATTTTCGGCAAGAATTACTGGATTGATTCCATGGATAAAATAACCCAGGGGCAAAAAGAGGGGTTGTTTTCCCCGGACATCAAAGAGCAGGACGCCATGGATATTAACGGCGAGTTCCGGGATTTTCCCTTGGCATAATTTAATTTTAGAAAGAAAGGAGGTGGCGCGCATGTCTGAAGTAACAACAAAAAGAATAAAATCATTCGCCTGGCGGTTTGGCGCGTATCTTGTCGTAGCCGGATTGGCATTCATCGTGAAAGAAATTCAAGCTTTCAATTTGCCGCCGTTGGTTATAGCTTTAATCGCGTATGTTATCGGCGAAATTACGAAATATATAAACACGCAGGTTCCGATTGAAACGCAGTATTAAACTTGACACTTCATTAAGTTAGTATTAAGGTATTCGCATAAAATAACATTGTCCGTTCCCGCAAGGGATCATCCTCAAGATGAGTTGGCGCGCGGATATGATATAATTTCATCAGCCCCCGTGCCCGCAAGGCGCGGGCGGTTAGCCGTCCGTTGAGCGCCAACTCGCGGGCGGTTTTTAATTAAGGTTACTTGCCGACCTCTTCTTTTTATGCGCATATCCGATTTAGAGGGGGGTTATTATTCTTGGGCGCGATTCGACAAAGCCCGGGCCGTGAGCACGCTGGCAAAGTATAAAGAATGCATTGGAATTTTTAAAAATCATATTGGCAATTTGCATGTCCGAAAAATTAAGCCGGAGCATTTTGATCAGATAAAAAAGGTATTCTTTGAAAGGGGACGAGGGCGAGCACGGGTGGCCAGCATTGTATATTCCATGAAATCATTTTTGAAATATTGCAGGGACATCCGAGGGTATAGGATTTTAGAAATTGAAAAAGTCAGAGTTCCACCACAAGAAAAATACCGGATAATTCAAACACTGGAAAAAGACGAAATCCGGCGGTTAATGAAAAACATTAAATTGATTAACGAATGGGAAGGCAACCGGCGCAAGCGGAATATTAATTTGCACGGATTGCGCTGGAAATGTTTAATTGAAGTTCTATGGTCTTCCGGCATGCGGATCTCTGAGGCATTATCCTTAAACCGAGACATAGTGGATATGCAGAACCGGGAAGCGATTATAATCGGCAAAGGCGCGAAATATAGAAAGGTATTTTTTAGCAAGGAGGCAATCCGGCTAATTAAAAAATATTTGCATACCAGGCACGATAACCACGAGGCGTTATTTGTTACGCATTGCGCAGCCAGACGATGGACAACAGGCGGGGCGCAAGAATATATGAACCGCTGGCGGAGAGATTTAAAAGTTTCAAAACATATAACATTCCATACTTTGCGCCGGAGTTTTGCGAGTTTGATTTTCTACGAAAAAGATATTTATGCCGCCTCAAAACTTCTCGGCCATTCGGATATTGAAACTACGAGGCGGCACTATATTTGTGAGGACTGGGAAAAGCTAAAAGAGATACATCATGCGGCTGTGGAAAAATAAACTATTGCATTGTTGGTTAAATTAATATACCATAAAAGAATGAGCAAAAAAGAGATTAAAAAAGTTGGGAGACCGGCCAATACCAAAGAGATAAAAAGAGCAAAAGAACTTAGAGGAAAAGGATTAAGCTACAGAGAGATAATGAGGGCAATGAATAAAAAAGACGTCAAAACCATTTATGGATGGGTTAATTGTGCTGTTGGTTAATTGTGGATAACTCGGCTATTGACGTGTTGGTAAAATTAAATTAAGATTTGATTACGAACATTGAAAATGTGGATAAGTCAGTCATCCTTACAGAAAAAACAATCGGTCTCTTATAGTTGCCCCATTAGGAATATGTTGAGGAATCACCTCCTTTCTAAAATTGAAAAATTTTAGAGGAATCGTGTCGATTCCGCCTCATCGGCGGAGGTCCAGCCGAGACCTTAAATTGGCCGCTGAAGATTGTGAAGCGAAAAAACCAATCCAGGACAACTATAATATACTGAAACCAAAGAACACCTTTTCAATGGGTGTTTTTTGATTAGAACATCATTCAAAACTGCTCATATTATTCTAAATTATTCCTGCTGAAACGATTTTTAAATTCCTCTTCAAACCACCCCATTTATCCACTTGACTATTTTATACGATCGTACAAAATAGGGGATAAGATACTAAATCGCTTTCTTTTCGCAAGCCATGGAAAAAAGAAGAAAAAAATTCTTTGACCGGACAACTATCTTAGAAAAACTTTTAACAGTTGGCGAAATTTCCACGGAAATTCTATTGGGTCTGACTTTAGATTTTTTTGACTTTGCCAAGGCAATGACATTGCCGCCCCAAGAAGCGCAACGCGCGTTAAGAAAGCAAAAACAAATTTATGTTAATGTTGATCTTAAATCCAAGGTTGCTTTCTGGAAAATGCTATCAAAACTCAGAAAAGAAAATCTTATAGTAAAAGACAAAAGAGGAAAAATCACCATTACGAAACAAGGCCAAAAATTTTTGGATAAAAACATAAAAAAACCTTCGCGACACAATAAATATAAAATAGAAAAAAATTTGAACGGCGAAATTATTCTTGTTGTATTTGATATTCCTGAAAAACAACGGTTAAAAAGAGATTGGCTAAGATTCCAGCTGGAACAATTTAATTTTAAAGTCTTGCAAAAAAGTGTTTGGTGGGGGACTGCGGGACTGCCTAATAAATTTATTGAGGATTTAAAGAAATATGAAATATTAGATTATGTGCATGTTTTCTCGGTCAAGAAAAAAGGTACAATTTCCACGGTTATAGACAACACGAGCGAAAAAAGAGATTAACTTCCCTATATTATACGATCGTACAAAATAGGGGATTGAATGAATTTTATCCATTTATTCCATTTTCCACCTTGATTTTAAGGGAAATTTCGTTTAAAATACTAAAATGGGCGATTAGCTTCCTCCTTCGCTAAAGCTTCGGAAGGACAGGCAGTTGGTTGCCGGCGGGCAAGAGGCGCGTCACTGCGCACAAAAGTTTTTTAGTGGGCGTGTAGCTCAGCTGGTTAGAGCGCGTCACTGATAATGACGAGGTCCCAAGTTCGAATCTTGGCACGCCCACTAAGAGACTTTTTCAACGAGCAAAGCGAGTTACTAATGACGAGGTCCGAGGTTCGAATCTTCGATCGCCCACAAATTTGTTTTCAAAAGCCATGAGTAAACCTCAAAAAATCTTTCTATCCTATAAATTTACCGGCGAAGACACAAATAAATTGGCCGAATCGCTAAAAAAAATCTTGTCGGCTTTGCGGACTGCCGGATACAACGTTTATTGCGCCATTGAAGACAAAGAATGCTTTAAAGAAAACAATCGGACCAACAAAGAGATTATATCGCATACATTAAAACAAATTGATGACTGCGATATGATTCTGGCATTCCTAAATTCCGACCAGAAAAGCGAAGGGATGTTGTTGGAAATTGGCTACGCAACGGCAAAAAACAAAGTACTGGCAATAGCGATAAAAAACGGAATAAGAACGTCTTTTTTAACAGAGCTGGCTGAACTTCTTATTGAATTCCATTCCGTAGACGACTTATGCGATAAACTATCAAAAGTAATTTTTCAGCCTAAGTCCACGCATCCATGAAAATAATTAAAAAAACTGATGCCATACATGCTAACAAATCCGATGGAGTAAGTGTTGATTATTATTTACGTGATGAATACGAAATCCATTACGACGAACAAGCGCCGGAAACAACGCAGACCTGGCATCATCACAAAAAAATATTTGAGACTCTTTTTCTCTTAGAAGGAGAATTAACCGCAAAATGGAAAGAAGGCGATGAAATAAAAGAAAAAATTATAAGAAAAGGCGATTTAGTGGAAACCGAGAATACTCCACATACTTTTACTAATCACACTAGTCAAACCGCAAAATACATAATAATCAAACAGATTCTCTCCGGTGAAAATAAGCGTGAAATTTTAAAAACAGATAAAATTGTTGACGAATAATTTTCTATGCCTATTTCCAAAACCATCCAAAATTTTTTGGATAAAAATAAAGTTAAATGCGAGATTATTGAGCACAGAACGGTTTACACGGCATACGACAAGACGGCAACCTTACATGTCAAACCTAACATTGTAGGAAAAACGATGACAATTGTTTTTGACAAAAAAAATTACGCGCTGGGATTAATTCCGGCGAATAAAAATCTGGATAAGAAAAAAGTTTTAAAAGCTTTCAACGCGCTGCGAAAAAAATCGGGGGAAAGAGCATTCAAAAAAATTGATTTTGCCAAAGAAGCCTGGATGAAAAAAACCTTCAAAGGAATTGATGTCGGCGCCACACCGCCATTCGGCTTGTTGTATGACTTGCCGTTTTTTATTGACAACTCACTCATAAAACAAACTAAAATCATTATTAACGCCGGAAAATACGAGCTTTCCTTCAAAATTTCTCCCGCAAATCTTTTGAAATTAAATCCCAACGCGATAAAAGGAAGCTTCGGAGCGGCAAAAAAATAACACTTTTTTCACTATCACTAACCTCTAACGCCTCAATGTCCGCCAATATCCCATCATTTATCGTAGGAATAGCAATAGTTTTCAGCGTCTTTCTGGGAACGCACGCGCAAGATAATAAAACCGCTGACAAAGGCGTTTTTTTAGAGAATAAAACAGCAACAAAAAAGGAATACGCAAACCCTGTCACGAACAACAGCCTTGAAAGCAAGCTAGCCGGTTTAGCGGCCCTATTAAATCCGTCCAAAACGCCCAAGCTGCCGGAAATTCCACCGGTAAAGCTGTCTCTCGCCAAAGATATTCCGGCAACTAATCTGGAAGTTAAAGCCGGCATTTCAATTAATGAAAAAGGCAAGATATTATACGCCAAAAACATTAACCAGCAATTCCCAATTGCCAGCATTACCAAACTCATGACCGCGCTGGTAGTTTTAGATCAGTTAAACCCGGATTCAGCCGCTGAAGTCAGCCAAAACGCGATTGATACTTACGGCGAAACAGGGAATTTGCTTCCCGGGGAAAAATTAACTGTCCGCGACCTTTTATACATAATGCTCGTTGATTCCAGCAACGATGCCGCGATTGCCCTGGCTGAAAATATTGAAAAAAACGGGCGGAATTTTGTGGAGTTGATGAACAAAAAAGCCAAAAATCTGCATTTGGAAAATTCCTCGTTCGCGGATCCATCCGGACTTAATCCCAAAAACATTTCAACCTCCTATGACCTGGCTGTCTTATTAAATAATGACCTGATGAATCCCTTGATTGAAAAAATAATCAGCACTCGAGAAATTGACATCCTGTCAGCCGATGGAAAAACTATTCATCATCTTATAAATACCAACGAGCTTTTCGGAAAAATATCAGGCATGGAAGCTGGCAAGACCGGCTACACCGAAGAAGCAGGGGAGTGTCTGATTGTTGTTATAAAGAATAAAACCGACGGCCGATATTTTATTTCAAACATTTTAGGAGCAGGAATCGGCATGCGTTTTATAGAAATGGAAAAGCTGATTAGATGGACAAAGCAAGCCGCCGGATGGCAGTAAAATTCACACAACAAATAACACATAACACGCAACAAAATTATTAAAAGAAATTTCTGAAGCAGATTTTGTTACATGCTATATGTTACATGTTACATGACAAGTGCCTGATATCTTCCAAGTCGCGCGGCTTCTGGGTCTGACCGCTCTGTCGTTTACGATAGCAATGGTTTGGACTCCGGGACTAACGCATTTTCTATATAAATACCGGCTGGGCAAACAAATCCGCTCCGAGGGAGCGCCAATTTTCAACGGCCTGCACCAGAAAAAAGAAGGAACCCCGACCATGGGAGGAATTTTAATTTGGGGAACTGTTATCATCCTTGCTTTGGTTTTTTGGATTCTGGCAAAATTAGGAGTTGACGGCATGCTAACAAAAATAAATTTTGTTGACCGCAGCCAAACATTTCTGCCTCTAGGCATTATGCTTTTATCAGCTATCATCGGAGCGGCTGATGATCTTCTTGGAATTTTTAAAATAGGGCCAAAGGGCGGGGGATTGAAGGTGCGCCACCGGCTACTGCTTTACACATTCGTCGCTATTATCGGCGCCTGGTGGTTCTTTTTTAAACTTGATTGGGATGTAATCCGCATTCCATTCGTTGGTAACTTTGCAATCGACTGGTGGTACATTCCTGTTTTTATTTTTATTGTTGTAGCCACGGCTTTTTCAGCCAATGAAACCGACGGCTTGGACGGGCTGGCAGGAGGAGTTCTGCTGATAGCGTTCGCGGCTTATGGAACCATCGCTTTCACCCAAGGCCATTATAATTTGGCTGCTTTTTGCGGAGTCATTATCGGCGCCCTCTTGGCATTTCTGTGGTTCAATATTTATCCAGCCCGCTTTATTATGGGCGACACCGGCGTTATGAGCCTGGGCATTACCTTAGGAGTTATTGCCATGCTAACTAACCAATTTATGCTTTTGCCATTCATCGGATTTATAATGGTTCTTGAAACAATCTCAGTTATCATCCAGGTTTTATCCAAAAAAATAAGGAAGAAAAAAATATTCCTATCCGCTCCCATCCACCACCATTTTGAAGCCAAAGGCTGGCCCGAAACAAAAGTAACAATGAGATTCTGGATTCTTTCAGGCTTATTCGCTTCCCTTGGATTAATACTGGCGTTTTTAGATCAGATTATTAAATAGCGATTCTAATAATTCGAATAAAAACTCCTCCCTTTAGAAAAGGGAGGTTGGGAGAGATTTTTGCTCCGCCAAAATAAAAAAAGCTCGCGAAGTTAGCGGACTTACACCTTGGATAATGAAGCCAATAGTGCGACTATTTGTGAAAGGATGCATAATGCGAAAGCAGAAAAAATGATTGCAGCGGCTCCGAAAGCATGCGCAGCCAAGCATTGGCGCTCAGGACATTCATCAGGAAGCAAGAACCTAACGCCAAGCCACACAAATCCTCCGATTAGGCAAGAACAGATAACTGCTGCCAGCATAGCGATTACCTCTTTTTTAAATAAAATTTATAATATAACAAATGACAAATAAAGCCAATCCAAAAACATTTGAATACGCCTCCTATAAGCCTGATTTTAAAAACAAAAAAATCAGCTTTAATTATAAAATAGAGTTTGCGGGTCAAAAGCCGCTTTTTTTTAGTGAAGAAATATTATTGCCAGCTGTTCCTGATCTTAAAAAAATTCCGAAAACCTTGCTGAAAAATATTCTGAAAAGCCTGCATTTGATGTTGGGTATCAGCTACTATAAAACCTATTGCCCGCCAAAAGTTAAATTAAAATATCAACTATCAAAAGAACAAGCTGATTTCTGGAACACAATCTATCGCAAAGGCTTAGGCGAATTTTGTTACCGCAATAAAATAAATCCTCTCAAACTAGCGAAATTTTCCAACTCCGAAAAATTTTACAGAGGCCCGTCCTCTGTAAAATTGAAAAATCGCTCGCTGATCGGCATCGGCGGAGGAAAAGATTCAATTGTCGCGGCGGAACTCCTCAAACAACAAAAAGAAAATATTACTGCATTTATTGTTGAAACTCAAAAAGAATCTAAATTAATTACTAATGTCACAAAAGAAACAAAAATTCCGCAATCAATAAAAATCCGCAGGCATCTGGACGAAAAGCTAGTGAATAAAATACCAGACAGTTATGACGGTCACATTCCCATTTCAGCAATTATCGCTTTTTTGGGAGCTTTAAGCGCTATTTTATATGACTATTCAAACATTGTTGTCGCCAATGAACACAGCAGCAATTTCGGCAACTTAGAATGGGAAGGGGAGACAATCAACCATCAATGGAGCAAATCAAGCGAGTTTGAAAAATTATTCCAGGATTATATCAAAAATTTTATCACACCAGACATAAAATATTTTTCAGTCTTGCGCCAGTTTTCTGAACTCCGCATAGCCAAATTATTCAGCCAATACAAAAATTACTTTTCCATTTTTTCAAGCTGCAACCAAAATTTTCGCATCAAGCACGAGCAAAAAAGTTTATGGTGCGGGCAGTGCCCAAAATGCGCTTTTGTTTTTTTAATTCTTTCGGCTTTTTTGCCCAAACAAGAACTATTGGATATTTTCAAAAAAAATCTTTTTGAAGACCAAAATCTTCTGCCGCTTTTCCAGGATATTCTCGGCTTCGGGAGCGCAAAACCCTTTGACTGCGTTGGAACCTTTGAGGAAGCTCAAGCCGCCCTGTATCTTGCCAAAGATAAATTCAAAGACAGCTTAATAATTAAAGCATTTTTACCGCGAATCACAAATCCAGAAGCGCTTGTTAAAAATTCTCTCAAAACCAATCCCGCCCCGAACACCCCGGCCAAGTTTTTATTTTCAGGCATAGAAACAGCCGCGTTAATAGGCTATGGCAAAGAAGGAAAGGCTACCGAAGAATACATAAAAACCAAGTGGCCGGAAATCAGAATAGAAATATTGGATAAAAAAACAGGTGGCGAAAATTATCTGGAGAAACAAGAAAATTTTGATTTAGCGATTAAAACCCCTGGCACGACTCCTTTTAGCCAAATAAAAATTCCTCATGTCAGCGCCACTAACATTTTCTTTTCCGAAATAAACAATTTTACAATCGGAGTAACAGGCAGCAAAGGAAAAAGCACCACTGCCACCCTGATTTATGAAATTATAAAATCAGCCGGGCGTCCATGCCGGCTTTTAGGCAACATAGGAAGCCCGATGCTTAGCGCGCTAAAAAATATCTCGCGCGAGGAGATCCTGATTATTGAATTATCCAACTACCAGCTTGAAGACATGCAATATTCACCTGACATCGCCGTAGTCACCAATCTGTTTCCCGAGCACATGGACTATCACGGCACAGCGGAAAATTATTACCAGGCCAAAAAAAATATCATAAATTTCCAATCCGCCAGCAACTGGTTTATCTACAACCCAAAAAACGTCAGGCTGAAAAAATGGGCGAAAAAATCAAAATCACAGGAAATCCCTTTCGCTCAAAAATTGCCCCTAAAAGATTCGGCCATCCCGTTAATCGGCGCCCATAATAAAGAAAACATAAAAGCCGCGATAAGCGCCGCGAAAATTCTTATGATTCCTGATATCGCTATTAAAAAAGCCTTAAAAAATTTCAAGCCTTTGCCGCACCGGCTGGAATTTGTCGGTGAATTCCGCGGCATAAAATTCTATGACGACGCGAACGCGGCAATACCGGAAGCAGCAATCGCGGCGATAAAATCACTGCCCAAAATCGGAACAATTTTTTTAGGCGGGGAAGACAGAGGGTATGATTTTTCAGAATTGGAAAAAACAATAAAAAATTATAAAATAAAGAATGTCGCGCTCTTTCCCGACAGCGGAGAAAGAATGTTCCAGGCAAAAAATAACCTGAATATTTTTAAAACTCAAAGCATGGAAGAAGCCGTAAAATTCGCGTATGAAAACACAGAAGAGGGGAGTGCCTGCCTTCTTTCAACCGCCTCACCCAGCTACAGCCTTTGGAAAAACTTTGAGGAAAAAGGAGATCAGTTCCAGGATATGGTGAAGAAATACGGAAGTCAAAAATAAATGTCTAATTTCTAATTAGTCTAATTATTCTAAAAAATGACTAATGACCAATATCTAATGACTAATTTTCAATCATTAGGCATTGAATCATTGAAAATTGATTAGAAATGTGAAGCGGCGGCTTTCCGCCTGTAATTGCTTCACAATTAGAGAAATTAGAAATTATAAATTAGGCTTGAAGTCTCATAAACCCGATTACATTTTAATAGGCGCGGCCGCCGCGATAGTTGTCTTCGGACTGATAATGCTTTGGTCAGCCAGTATGGTAAAAAGCCAAGAAATTGGCCAGCCTTATTATTATTTGAAACACCAGGCTCTCAACCTTCTTTTATTAGGATTGCCAGTTGCTTTGCTGGCTTCAATAACGAACTATAAATTCTGGAAAAAAATATCTTTTCCGCTTTTCATCGGATCAATAATTATGCTGATCTTGGTTTTTCTTCCCCACCTGGGGTTTACGGCAGGCGGCGCTACACGATGGTTGGCTCTCGGGCCTCTGAGCATCCAGCCATCAGAAATCGCAAAGCTAGCCATAATAGTTTATCTAGCTTCGTTATTTGATAATCGTTTTACGATTACAGCGAAGCGATTTGAAAATCGCAAGGAAATGGACGACAAACAATCATTTGTAACCTTTATTGTCAGCGTGGGCATTATCGCGGGATTAGTCGTCTTGCAGCCTAATATCAGCACAACCGGCATTATATGTTTAACCGCGGCAATTATTTATTTTGTTTCCGGCGCTCCAGCCTGGCAAATGGGAACACTGATTTTAATGGGAGCCAGCGGCTTATTCGCTTTTATGAGCATTTTCTCCCACGCCGCGAAAAGATTCCAAATTTTTCTGCATCCGGAGATGGACCCGAAGGGAATAGGCTACCAGATAAACCAAGCTCTTTTAGCAATAGGTTCCGGCGGATTTTTCGGCCGGGGCTTAGGACAGAGTTTGCAAAAATTTAATTTTCTTCCAGAAGCAATGGGGGATTCAATCTTTGCCATCACCGCTGAAGAACTGGGGTTCGCCGGAAGCATAATCCTCATCGCTATCTTCTTGCTTTTTGCCATCAGAGGATTTAAAATTGCAAGAGACGCTCCTGATAATCTTAGTAAGCTGCTTGCAACCGGCATAACCTCCTGGATCATCCTGCAGGCATTTATTAACATAGCGGCAATTTCAGGGCTGATGCCATTAACGGGCGTACCATTACCATTCATATCCTACGGAAGCTCCAATCTGATTGTTTCATTGGCCGCTGTGGGAATATTGGTGAATATATCGAAATACAGTACAAGATAAAATCCAAATAACAAAATCCAAATAACAAATAAAAAACCAAATAACAAAATCCAAATAAATTTTTGGAATTTGGAATTTGAATCATTATTTGAAATTTGTAATTTGATGCTTGGAATTTGCAAAATTCATGCGAATTTTGTTGACTGGTGGCGGAACCGGAGGACACATAACTCCGCTTATAGCTGTTGCCCGAGAAACAAAAAAAATCTGCCAGGAAAACGGATTTGAAATTCCCGAGTTTTTCTTTATGGGACCGGCGGGCTTTTCGGAAGAATTGCTGGCGAAAGAAAACATCCCGGTCAAAATAATCTTAGCCGGAAAAATACGCCGATATTTTTCTTTCAAAAATTTTCTGGATATTTTTAAGGCTCCCGCGGGGCTGCTGCAGGCAATCTTTAAAATTTTTTTCCTGATGCCGGACGCAGTCTTTAGCAAAGGCGGCTACGGCAGCGTACCGGTTGTCCTGGCGAGCCGGCTTTTTAGAATACCGGTTCTTCTGCACGAATCCGACGCCGTCCCTGGGCTGGCAAACAGATTTTTATCAAAATATTCGCAAAAAATAGCCACCTCGTTCGCTACTGCTGAAAAATTTTTCCCAAACAAGAAAATCGCCGTAACAGGAAATCCCGTGCGCGATACAATAACAAAAAGCAACCCCGAAAGCATCCAAAAAATATTTGGGCTTCCGGGAGAAAAACAAGTTATCTTTATTTTTTGCGGCAGCCAGGGCGCCCAACCCATAAACGATTTAATTCTTTCGGCGTTTTCCGGACTGCTGGAAAAATACGAATTAATTTGGCAAGCCGGAATTGAAAATTACGGCCTGGTAGCGAAACAAATAAAAGAAATCTTCAATGAAATTCCCAAAACCTGCCACCTTGCCGCTTTTCTGAACGAAGAGCAAATAGCCGCTGCGTTTGCCGCCTCAACTTTGGTTATATCCCGCGCCGGAGCCAGCAATATTTTTGAAATAGCCGCCTGCGCCAAGCCGAGCATTTTAATACCCTTGCCCAATTCCGCCTCAGACCACCAGCGTGAAAATGCGTTTGAATATGCCAAATACGGCGCGGCTACCGTGATGGAACAAACCAACCTGACACCGCATGTTTTTGCCGGAGAAATCTCACGATTAATTAACAACAAAGAGCTATTGCAAAAAATGTCAGATTGCGCTAAATCATTCGCTAAACCCGATGCCGCCCGGAAGATTGCAATTGAGCTTCTAGCCTTGGCTGAAAAAGTTGTTCAATAAAAAAAATCCTCCTATAATAGAAAGGAGGAAAAAATAGAACATAAAATCTGTCTCATGATTTTTATTTTGACCCGCGCGGCGCGCAAAAACATTTAGCCAACACGATAATTCCCATTAAAGGAATTGGCCATAACACGCACAAAAGCAATGTTACGCCAAACACCACGGAAGAAAATTGATCCACCCATAAAATTCCTGTTTTTCCTGTCTCACTCAAAACAACGGCAAAAATCCATATTAATACAACAGCACTAAAACCGATGTTAACGCATTTGTTAAAAGAACTATGAGCGGAATCGTCTTTTTCCACGTATTCATCTCCTTTCATTGTTGATCGTTAGCAGCTTCTCTACTATGAAAAATACCGCAAAACCAAACAAAAATCAAACAATTCGCACACGCATACCGCCGAGCCCGACAGGCTTTATGCACATCGGCACTGCCAGAACAGCATTGTTCAATTTTTTGTTTGCCAGGCATAGCCAGGGTGAATTTTTGTTCCGGATTGAAGACACAGACACCGAGAGATCAAAACCGGAATTTGAGCAAGAAATTATTGAAAGTATGAAATGGCTAGGCTTGGAGTGGGACGGCGAGATATTAAAACAAAGCGAGCGAAAAAAAATCTACGCCAAATATATTAAAAAGCTCCTGGATTCCGGGGAGGCTTTTTGGTGCTGTCATACTAAGGAAGAACTTGAAAAAGAAAAACAAGAACAACAAAAAAAGGGAGAGCCCCAAGTGCATTTTTGTTCTCATAAAAATGAATCTGAATTTAAAATTAAAAATTTAAAATTAAAAATTCCGGGCGTAATTAGGTTGAAATGTAGCGTAGAAAAAGATATTGAATTTGATGATCTCATACGCGGAAAAATTACCTTCAGCCCGGGTCAGATAGGGGATATAGTCATTGCCAAAGATGAGCAAACTCCGCTTTATCATCTCGCAGTTGTTATTGATGATTATGAATCAAAAGTCACGCACGTTATCAGAGGCGAAGATCACATCTCCAACACCCCGAAACAAATTATGATTCAAGAAGCGCTTGGACTGCCGGTTCCACAATACGCGCATATAACACTGACTCTGGCGCCTGACAAAACAAAATTGAGCAAGCGCCATGGCGCTACTGCCATAAAAGAATATAGAGAAATGGGATATTTGCCCGAAGCAATCATCAATTTTATGGCGCTCCTGGGCTGGAACCCGGGTACGGAAAAAGAATTTTTTTCACTTGATGAATTGATAAAAGAATTTTCCATTGAAAAGATGCAAAAATCAGCCGCGATTTTCAATATTGAAAAATTAAATTGGTTTAACGCGCACTATATTAAGCAGAAAGACCTAAAAGAACTGACGAATCTCTGCATTCCATTTTTAGAAAAAGAAAATTTGATTAAAAAAAGTGATACAAAATACTTAATACCTGATACGGAAGAAGTGGTAGATTTTGATTATCTTTTGAAAATAGCTGAGCTTGGAAAAGAAAGAATGAAAAAACTTTCCGAGATAGGGAAATTAACCCAATTCTTTTTTAAAGAACCGGAATATGATACCGAACTTCTGAATTGGAAAAAAATGGAAAAAGAGGAAATCAAAGCCTCACTTGACAAATCTTATAATATATTGTTTGAAATAAATGAGGCTGATTTTATCGGAGAAAAACTTAAAGAAAAATTAATGCCAGAGGCCGAAAAAATGGGCGACAGGGGAGCGCTGTTATGGCCATTAAGAGTTGCTTTAACAGGCCTGAAAGCCTCTCCGCCGCCATTTGAAGTCTTAGAGGCGCTAGGAAAGGAAAAGGCCTTAGAAAGGCTTAAAACAGCTATTGGCAAGCTATAGGACTGAACACCGAGAGAAATTTGTAGCCTTATTACGCGATTTAAGAATATCGATTTTTGATTTACGAGGATCACACTTACAAAGCCATTCGTTAATCATAAATCGTAAATCATAATTCAATTTAGTGAATTATAAAATAAAAAAAATACTCTCTATAATTTTACTGTTAATATTTATTACCTCACCCTTATTCGCCAGGGCTGATTTGGTTGGCGATTTGCAGCAGCAAATCAACGACAAGCAAAACCAGATTAAAGATATGGAGCAAAAGGTTAGCCAGCTAAAAAAATCTATCCAAAACACTAAAACCCAACAAAGCACTCTTAACAAACAAATTGAAGCCTACGAGCAGCAAATAGACATGCTCCAGTCAGACATAGATTTAACTTATGCCAAAATAGGGGAAACCAATCTGCAAATCCAAAGAATAAATGCCAACATCAAAACAAAAGAAGGGGAATTAGAAACCAATAAAACCTACCTAGTAAACGCGATCAGAACAATGAATGAACACGATCAGGAAACGCCTTTTGAAATTGTTTTAAAAAATAATAATTTTTCCGACTTCCTTGACCAAGTCCAATACATGGATGACTTACAAAAGGAAATACAAACACGGATAAGCACCATAAAAAAAATAAAAGATGAACTTAGCGCGCAGGAAACGAACCAGGAAAATTACAAAGGAGCATTGCTCTCATTGAATGAAGATCTGCAAGGAAAGACCTTGGCATTAAGTTTTCAAAAATCTGATAAACAAGACTTGTTAAGCGCCACCAAAAGCCAAGAGAAAAAATACCAATCACAGGTTCAAAGCCTTCAAAAACAGCAAGAAGATATTGAAAAACAAATAAACGACCTGGAAAGCAAACTTCGCCAGGCAATTGACCCGTCTTCAATGCCAGCAGGAAAAGGAATATTGTCATGGCCAATCAACAGCCGCCTGACCCAAGGGTATGGTTCAACCTCGGTAACCGGTTTTATTAACAACACTTACAGTTTTCATAACGGCATAGATATGAGCGCCAGCATTGGCACGCCCGTAAAAGCCGCGGCCGATGGCCTTGTTGTTGGCGTTGGCAATGACGGCAAATATGCTTATGGCAAATGGGTAGCCATTAACCATCAAAACGGCCTAGTAACCCTTTACGGGCATTTTTCAGTCCAAAGTGTCAGCACCGGCCAGCGCGTCACCAGGGGACAGGTGATAGGCTATTCAGGCAATACGGGTTTTTCAACCGGCCCGCATCTTCATTTCACAGTCTATGACGCTTCCACATTCTCCGTTAAGCAACAATGGTACGGCGCCTTGCCACTGGGAGGCTCCGTGAACCCGATGAATTATTTGCCTTAAATTTTTGCTCCCCGAGTAGGGCATAGTAAACTTTATATGGCATAGAGTTATCCACAGGGGAGAAGATTGACGGGGTAAAAAGCCTGAGCTAAAATGGATATAGACCATGTCGTGCAATGTAGCTTAAGCGACATTATATAATCTTAAACCAATGAATGAATCAAACAAACCAATAAGAGAGCATTTAAGGAATTACATTGACTGGCTTGAGCTTGAAAAAGGATTAGCCAATAACAGCCAGCATAACTACGAAAGATTTCTTAAAAAATTTTTTGAGTTTCTTAAACAAAACCACATAGAGAATCTCAAACCTCACGAACTTACTCCCGATCATATTTGGGACTATCGCCTATTCCTTTCCCGGCACCGTTCATTAAAAGACAATAAATTCCTTAAAAAGTCAACCCAGAACTACTATCTCATAGCTCTTCGATCATTTTTAGGCTATTTCACTGAAAAAGACATAACATCCTTGCCACCCGATAAAATAAAATTACCGAGAGAAAGGATGGAAAAAACCGTAACATTTTTAACATTGGATCAAGTCAAAAAATTATTGGATGCGCCCTCCCCCGCTTCTCCCCTTGGCCTGCGTGACCGCGCCATACTGGAAGTGCTATTTTCAACGGGTTTGCGCGTCGCCGAACTTGTCGCGCTAAACCGAGACCAAATAAAAATAAAACACGATACAAAAGACCTGGAAATTGGCGTCATCGGCAAAGGCAGCCATCCGCGCACTGTCTATTTTTCCGAACGCGCCAATAACTGGCTTCGCCAATATTTTAACCAGCGCGACGATACCGAGAAAGCTCTCTTCGTCGGTTACAAAGGCAAAAAGCCAAACCGATTGACTGTCCGCAGCATGGAAAGAATTGTAAAAAAATACGCTATTCTATCCGGCATGCCACTCGCCACATCCTGCCATACCATGCGCCATAGCTTCGCCACCGACTTATTAATAAAAGGCGTTGATCTGCGTGTTGTCCAGGAATTCCTCGGCCACCGCAATATTGTTACCACCCAAATTTATACCCACGTCACCAAGCCGCACCTCAAAGAAATTCATAAAAAATTCCACGGGCTGGAATAAAAAAGGCAGCCTTGCATGTTGCCCGACTGCTTCTGCTTTATATGGTAATTACCATTTTAAGGCACCGCTGATAACTCGCCATTCCCTCCGCAATCCCGCTATGTGCCCACATATCAATTTCCATTCTTTGCCAGCTGCTTTCGCAAAAAAAATCCTTAAGAAAAGAAACTGGCACGAGCCGAACGTTATCAATAACCAGCTCTTCGCACCTATCCAGGTGTTCTCTTGCCTTGGATAAGCAAGCACGAGCCCCTCTGGCGTCACCGCTTGCCAGATACCAATGAACAGAATCCAAAGAAATCCACGCGAACCGCAAATTAAGCTTGATTATGGTTAGCGGATGTAATAACAGCGCTATGCGCTCAGGCGTAAACCTGGCTGACTTAAAAACACGGCTCATATAATCCTCCCCCTGCCTTTTATCTTTTTCATAAGTATATCATATTATCTTGATAAAAAAAGCGGGGCGCGGATGCCCCGGAAAATTGCGGACTAATTATATTGAGCCTTAAATACTTGCTCTAAAGCCCTTACTCTGCCCTTCTGTTCGGCGGTCGTGGCTTGCTGCCTGAGTGCAGCAATCTGCCGCGATTTCTCGGCGAAG
>Ga0265296_1002358_pt1 | contig 19201 bp, 17 predicted proteins | sample MunlanPumphouse1_FD_189073 | JGI IMG/M metagenome (GOLD analysis project Ga0265296, IMG submission 189073) | Groundwater microbial communities from a municipal landfill in Southern Ontario, Canada - Pumphouse #1 | ecosystem: Environmental > Aquatic > Deep subsurface > Groundwater | place...
TTCCGGTGCGCTCGGTAAAGGCGCGCGCCTTTTCGTCATTGCCGCCATAGTTGGCGACGACGGTGACGCCCTGTTCCTGCAATTTGAGGCAGATTGCCTCCCCGATGCCCCGGCTGCCGCCGGTGACGATTGCTACGCGTGCCATTTATTCTGCTCTCCCACAGAGTTATCGCACGATGATTAGGCTGCCCGCGCGGCCGCCGCAAGTTTACCGGAACGTCAATCGCAAAGCTATTCAGGGGAGTAGGCGCGGGACTAGTTGCTCACCTGCACCCGGAGCTTGGTAAAGTCGCCCACAGCCAGGTCGGCCTTGTCGATCGTGACGACCAGATTGTCGCAGTCGCCGAACATCCGGCTCATTAGCCCGCTGGTCGGCAGTTCGAGCAGCACCGCGTCGCGATCCTCGTCATAATCATGAACATAGCGGAACGGTTCATGCCCGATCGCCGCCATTTCGCGACCTGCCAGGTCGCGCCAATAGGGCTCGTAAAAGGCGCGCATCGGCGCCGACAGGCTGTCCGGGTTGGCGCACCAGGCGTGTTTGGCGCGGTCGAACAGGATCGTCTGATAGTCATGGACCCACAGATTGGCGTCGGCGCGGTGCGTGGTCAGCGGCAGGGTGATGGTGTCGTGAACCTCGGCGCCGGTTTCGGGGTCGATGCGATACACCGCCTTTGCCCAATGGATCGCGTGCAGCGCCGACATCACGGCGGACGCATCGCTAGCCGAAAAGGCTTCCTTGGCTTCGCTCTCGTGGACGATGGCGATGATCTCCGCAACGCGCGCGCGCGCCTCGCGGTTGATCGACGCGCGCTGTTCCGATGCGACAATGGCCTCGGCGCTGGCTCCGGGCGGCGGCGCGGCGTCGGTCGTCAACCGGTCGAGCCGCATTTCCAGAATGGCGATCATCGCGGTCATGCTGCCCCAGTCGAACGGATGGAACGCCGGGTCGGCGATGTCGTAGCTGCGGTTATACAGCATCGCGCCAATATCGTTGGGATCGGCCTCGACGCGCGGATCGGCGCTGCCCGGCCCGACCGCGACCAGATCGACCGGCCATTCGGGAAAGGCGCGCACCGCAAAGGATTCGAGGTCGCCGAAGCGCAGGCCCCCGTGCGGACCGAACCACCCGTCGGGATCGTCGAGCGCGAGGGGCGACGGCACCGCGACATCGGTATCGCGCAGATGCAGCACCTGCATATGATAGCCGCGGCGGTGGATAAAAAAGGCGAGGGCGCCATCGCGCGGCCCCAGCCTGTCCCACAAAGCGGGCGGCAGGCTGGCGCAATCGATCTGCGCAAGGAAGTCGGCGGGCTCACCGTCGATCTGCGGCCATGCCATCCCTGCGGGCAGGCGCGGCCGTCCGCCAAGCCAGCTGTTGGTCGAAATTGCATCGCGCAGCGGGATCTGCGGCACGAGGCGGAGCGTGACGGCTTCGACCTGGGCACTATCGATCCGAACCGCTTGGTGTTCAGCCTCCGACGCCAGCGCTTCGAGCGTGGCCTCGACCGCTGCGGTCTCTTCATCGAGGGCGGGGACTTGCCGATAATCATAGTCGGTCTCGGCCTGCGGCTGGAGCGGCGCCGTGCCGCTGACGCGGGCGAGTCGCGATGCAGAGATTTCGACAACTTCGACCTCAGGCTTCGCCTTGCGCAACAGGTTTGGCATCCGGCTTTCACCCGGCGCTTTCGGTGTGCGCGACGCGGCGGGAACGGTGCGCGGACGGCGCAGCCACCATAAGCCGAAGACGACCACCGCAAAGGCCAGCGTGACCCCGACCAGCATCACTGCTGCCGATTGGACCTCGTTCATGGCGTATCTCCAAATTGCCGCGACTGGACCGTTTCGGTGCCGCGTTGGAGCAATCTAGCGCATGGACCTAAACACTTGGTAACTATAGCCAGCCGGACAGTTCGCGGCGCATCAGCGTCTCGAGCATCGCCACCCCGGGCGCTTCGGCATTCAGGCAGGGCAGATAGGCAAAGCGGCCTCCGCCCGCGGCTTCAAACTGCTCCTTGCCGCGGATCGCCAGCTCTTCGAGCGTTTCCAGGCAGTCGGCGGAAAAGCCGGGGGCAAAGATCGCGACGTTCTGGCCTGTTTTGCCGAATGCTTCGAGCTGGGTGTCGGTCGCGGGTTCGAGCCATTTGGCGCGCCCGAAGCGCGACTGGAACGCGACCTCGACCGGGCGGCCCATCGCTTCGGACAGCAACCGCGCGGTCTTGCGACACTGGCAATGATAGGGATCGCCCAGATGCAGCGTGCGCTCGGGCATCCCGTGGAAGCTCGCAAGCAGGACGTCAGGAGTGAAATCGAGCGCGGCGAGCCCCGCCTCGACTGACGTCTTCAGCGCGCCGATATAGGCGGTATCGTCATGATAAGGCGGCAAATAGCGCAGCGCCGGTTGCCAGCGCAGCGTCTTCAGATGCTCACCCACCGCGTCGACCACCGTTGCGGTCGTCGCGGCGCAATATTGCGGGTACATCGGCGCGATCAGGATGCGTTGGCATCCCGCCGCCATCAGAGCGTCGATCGCCGGGCCGATCGCGGGCTTGCCGTAGCGCATTGCATAGGCGACCTGCACCGCATCGCCGAACAGCGGCTGCAACGCTTCGCTCTGCGCGCGGGTGATCGCGGCGAGCGGCGAACCGTTTTCGGTCCACACCTGCGCATAGGCATGTGCCGATTTTTTGGGCCGCGTGGTCAGGATGATCCCGCGCAGGATGGGCTGCCACAATATCTGCGGGATCTCGACGACGCGGCGGTCGGACAGGAACTCGGCCAGATAGCGGCGCACCGACGGCGCATCGGGCGCGTCGGGGGTGCCAAGGTTGACGAGCAGCACGCCGATGCGCGGTGCGACAACGGGCGGGTGATTGGGGGGCAGGGTCATAGCGGGTGCGCCGAAAGGGGGATGCGGCGAATGCGGCGGCCGGTCGCGGCGAACATCGCATTTGCGATTGCGGGCGCGACGACGGGGACGGCGATTTCGCCCAGCCCGCCGGGTTCGCGGTCGCTGTCGACAAATTCGACCAATATCTGTGGGGTCTGTGACAGGCGCGGCAGGCCAAGCTGGCCCAGCTTGCGCGCGGTTGCGACGCCACCTTCATAATCCGTGGTCGCACCGACCGCGGCAGCGAGGCCAAAGATCAGCCCGCCCTCGATCTGTTGCCGCGCGACCGACGGATTGACGAGGCGCCCGGCGTCGACGACCGCGACCAATTGTTCGACCTGCAACCCCTTGTCGCTTTGCCGCGCGGTCGCCATCAGCGCGATATGGCTGCCGCGCATGCTGTGGCACGCCAATCCCTGCGCAGCCCCTGACAGTCCGCCCTCCCAGCCGCCAAGGCTGGTTGCGGTCAGCAGGCAGCGCGCGAGCAGCGGCGCGTCGCCGAGCATCGCGATGCGATAGGACAAGCCGTCGGTCCCGGCGCGCGCCGCCATTTCGTCGATGAAGGATTCGGTGAAAAAGGCGGTGTAGCTGTCGGCATTGCCCCGCCAGCGTCCGGTCGGCAGCCCGATGTCGGCGGGGCAATGATCGACCGCATGGTGCGGAATCGTATAACTGCTCGCGGCGCCCTCGACCGCGGCGGCATCGGCGCTGCCCGACGCGGCGCGCTGCGCGATATCGGCGGGGCTATTGTCGAACAGCCGTGCGCGGACCTCGTGATTGGTCGGCGGCACCGCGATCCGGGTCACGAGCGCGTCGATCCCGCCCGCGGCGTTCAATGTCGCACTCAGCCGCGCCCGCGCCGGCGCGCGCGGCGGCAGGCGCATGATTTCCTCGGCGCGCGACCAGGCGAGCTGGACCGGGCGCTTGATTTGCTGTGCGATGATCGCTGCCTGCACTGCGGCGCTATGGTCCAGGCAGGCGTCGAACGATCCGCCCGCCATCATCGGGAACAGGATGACATCGCCTGCCGCCACACCAGTCGCCTGCGCGATCGCATCGCGGCACTGCGCGGGCGCCTGCGTCGCGACCCAGACGCGCAGTCGCCCGCCGTCGGGGGCCGCGGTGGCGCTGCGCGTTTCGATGGGTGCATGCAGCGCGGACGCGACGGCATATTCGGCGGCAATCTTGGTCCGCCCGGTCATCGCCTCGGCGACGTCACCTTTGTGCGATATGCGATAGCCGCCGTCCTTCAGTGCCTGTTTCAGCGTCGCATTTATCCGGTCGGTCGAAATCGGCTTCCCGGCGGTTTCGAACACCGGCGCAAAGCGGTCGAGCGCGCGGTTCGCCGCCCACCAGTTGCGCGCCACCGTTGCAACCCAGCGCTCATGCGTGACGACATGAAGCAGGCCGGGCGCGGCCATGCCTGCCTTGCGGTCGATGCTTTTCAGCCGCGTCGCGCCAAGCGGTCCCTGCCGGATCGCCGCAAACACCATGTCGGGCAAGCGGATGTCGCCGGCATAATTGGCCGACCCGTCGATCTTCGCGGGCAGGTCGAGCCGCGTCAGCTCCTTGCCGTACAGCGGGTCACTGCTGCTGGCGCGATAGACGGGTTCGGCGGGTGGTTCGAGCAACGCCGCGGCGGCGGCAAGCTCGCCAAAGCGCAGCTTTTTCTTGCCCAGGATGACGAAACCGTCCTGCGTGTCGCAATCTTCCCAATCGGCGTCCCAGCGCGCCGCCGCCGCCATCATCATCAGCGCGCGCGCCTGCGCCGCCGCGGCGCGGCACGGTCCCTCGAACATCCGCACCGACGAGCTGTTCGCGGTCAGCATCACCGCGTGACGCACCGCCCACTCGCGCCGCGCCCAACCGCGCACGTCGGACACGAAATCGGGGACACCGGCGCGCGGCGTGAACACTGCGCTGTCCTCGTCGATCAGCAGCGTGTTGGTATAGAGCGGGCTGATCGGCGCGGTTTCGACCGCGATCGTGCGCCAGTCGGCGCCCAGCTCGTCGGCCATGATCTGGGGAAGCAGCGTGGTGACGCCCTGACCCATTTCGCATTGCGGGACGACCGCGCTGATATGCCCGTCATCGCCGATTTTGAGGAACGCGTTGAAGACATGCTCGTCGGGCGCGGCGGTGACGTTCGGCTGATAGTCGCGCGGCCACAGGCTCCACGCGATCGCCAGGCCGCCCGCGGCGGTGGCGCCGACCAGCATCTGGCGGCGGCTGACCTGCGGCAGCCGCGATTTGTTTTTCAGAGCCGTGTCGCGAATGCCCACCATCGCTGATGCTGATAAGCGGGGCGAGTCGGGAGGGCAAAGGCTTTTGATCTCGTCGTCGCCCCCGCGCAGGCGGGGGCCGCTGTCATTTTACGCAGCGGCGCGGGGTGAGGCCGATTGCGGCCCCCGCCTACGCGGGGGCGACGGGTATGTCACCACCCCCACGGCGCGGGCGGTGGTGCCACCGGCTGGCGGTAATCGAAAGTCACGCGAAAATCGCGACCCGCCCGGTTCAGGCCATAGGTGAAGCCCGTGTCCGTCGTTTCGACCGACCAGATATTGGTGTTCGACACGCTGCGCCCGGTGCGCGTGAACAGCGCGATCGATTCGGCATCGACGAGAAAGGTCTGGCGCGCCGCCGTCCCGGCGTCGGCGGTGTCGCCGCCATACATCGTCAACTCGTCTTTGCTGCCGTCGGCATGGCGATGGTCGTGCTTCAGGCGCAGCCCGGTCGTGGTCCGGGTGATGATCCAGGTCCGCGAGCGGTCCCAGCCGCCGCCGGGGCCAATGCCGTCGATGTGGAAGGGGATTTCGATGCGGTCGGGGGTGCAGCTGCGGACGTGCATCACCATCGCCTTGCCGCGCATATCGGCATCAGCGTCCTGCGAACTTGCCAGTTTACCCGCATAGGCTTTCCCGCAATGGGCGGTGAGCGCCGCGAAAAATTCATTCTGCGGGTTGCCGGCCGCGGGGGTCGTCGCGCAGCCCGTCAAGGCGATCGCAGCGGCAAAGGTCAGCGCGGTCTTCATTTCATTAGCCTCAAGCGCGGAATCTCGATCTTTGGGCAGCGATCCATCACCACCACCAGCCCCGCCGCATCGGCGCGCTTCGCCGCGGCGTCATTGATTACGCCCAGCTGCATCCACACGGCCTTGGCGCCATGGACGATCGCTTCATCGACTGCTGACCCGGCATCCTCGCTGTTGCGGAAAATATCGACGATCTCGGCAGGCGGTTCGACATCGGCCAGCGTCGCGACAACCGGGGCGCCGTGGATCGTCGTCCCGGCATGCCCGGGATTGACCGCGATCACATTGTGGCCCTGCGCGACCAGAAAGGCGAGGACGCCGTTCGACGCGCGCGCCGGGTTGGGCGACGCGCCGACCACCGCGATGCGGCGCTTTTGTCCGAGCAGCTCGCGAATTTCGCTTTCGTCGTTGATCGCCATCTTACTTCCCCTGTTTGCGCGCGGTCAGCCAAGCGGCAACCTTCGCCGCTATCGCATGGAACGGCTCGCCCGCCGGGTCGGTTCCAGCCGCAGGCGGCACACCGCCGTCGCTGGCCAACCGGATCCCCATCGACAGCGGAACGCGGCCGAGGAAGTCGAGGCCCATCGTCTTGGCGGCCGCCTCGGCACCGCCGCTGCCGAACGGGTCGCTGACTTCGCCGCAATGCGGACAGGCATAGCCTGCCATATTCTCGACCAGCCCGATGATCGGCACGTCGGCCTGTTCGAACAGGCTGATCGCGCGCGTCGCGTCCATCAGCGCCAGATCCTGAGGCGTTGAGACGATCACGGCGCCCGCGGGCTTGTGCTTCTGGATCATGGTCAGCTGGACGTCGCCGGTGCCGGGCGGCAGATCGACGATCAGTGTGTCGATGTCGCCCCAACTGGCATCGACCAATTGCTCCAGCGCCTTGCCCGCCATCGGGCCGCGCCATGCGATTGCCTGCCCGGGCGCCGCGATCTGCCCGGTCGACAGCATCGGGACGCCATAGGCGTTGGGGACGGGAACGAGTTTCGATCCGCGCGATTCGGGTTTGACGCCTTCGCTGTCCATCAGCCGGGGTTGCGAGGGCCCATAGATGTCGGCGTCGACCAGCCCGACCTTCACCCCGCGCCGCTGGAGCCCGACCGCCAGATTGGCGGCGAGGGTCGATTTGCCGACCCCGCCCTTGCCGCTGCCGACCGCGACGATCGTCATCGTCTTTTTCTCGGCAGTCATCGCGATGCGGACTTCGCTGACCCCCGCTTCGGTGAGCAGGCCCGCGCGCAGCTTGTCCTCAAGCGGTTTGCGATCCTCGACCGCCAGCCCCGACACATCGAGCACCACCGCGAGCAATCCCGCATCGTCGAGCAAGCGCAGGCCCGATGCGCGGCCCGCGCTCAGGTCGGCGGCGGTGGCGGTCAGGCGAGCGATGTCGGTGCTTTGATCGGTCATGTCCGGGGCAGATAGGCATGCACCACCCAATTGCCAGCCATTTTCGCGCGCACCCCCTGTTAATCGCGCGCGCCGACCCTATAAAAGCGTTATGAACGATAAAATCGACGGCAACATCGGACGCCGCAGCCCACGAGGATTGCGGCAATTTTTCGAGGCGATCAGCCTGATGGCGAACAGCCCGTGGGGCAATAGCCCCGGCAAGGGGGCCGGGGACGGCGATGGCTCGGGCGACGGCAAGAAGCCCGGCCCGCGCAACCCGTGGGTCACCCCCGACCCGATCGACATCAACCGCGGCCGCAAGCCGCGCGGCCCCTCGGCGCTCGACGAGCTGCTGCGCAAGGGGCGCGGCGGCTTTGGCGGTGGTGGCTCCGGCGGCGGTGGTCAGTTCAATCTGGGCGATTCGGCGAAATTCTGGAAATGGGGCGTGCTCGCCGCGGTCGTGCTGTGGGTGATCTTTTCGTCCTTCCACATCGTGCCGCCCGAAAAGGAAGGCGTCGTCACCCGCCTCGGCAGCTATTCGCGCACCGTCGGCCCCGGCGTGAAATTCACCTGGCCGGCGCCGATCGAGCGCATCCGGCTCGAAGACGTCCGCGCGATCCGTACCATGGCGGTCGGTTCACCCAATGCGACCGACGAGAATTTCGTCCTGACCCGCGACCAGAGCCTGATCGACCTCGCCTATGAAGTGCGCTGGTCGGTGCGCGATCCTGAGCTGTTCATTTTCCAGCTCGCGGATCCCGAAGGCACGATCCGCGAAGTCGCCGAAAGCTCGATGCGCGCCACCGTCGCCAATTTCAACCTGACTGATGCCATCGGCCCCGGCCGCGTCGAGATCGAAGCGCAGGTGCAGCAGCGCATGCAGGATCTGCTCAACCAATATCGCGCCGGTGTGTCGATCCAGGGCATCGCGATCCGCCAGGCCGATCCGCCGAGCCAGGTCGACGAAGCGTTCAAGGAAGTCACCGCGGCGCTGCAGGAGCGCGAATCGGCGATCAACCTGTCGCGCGCCTATCAGCAGCAGGTGCTGGAACGCGCCCGCGGCGACACCGCGGCGTTCGACCAGATTTACGAACAATATCGGCTGGCGCCGGGGGTAACCCGCAAGCGCCTCTATTATGAAACGATGGAGAATGTGTTGTCGAATGTCGACAAGACCGTCGTCGAAGCGCGCGGGGTAACCCCCTATCTGCCGCTCAACGAGGTCCAGAAACGGATTCCCGCCACCCCGCCCGCCGCGGCGACGAAGGGAGGCGAGTGATGTTGAATTCGCTGATCCAGAACCCCGTTCGCCTGCTCGTCGGCGCCGTCGCGCTGCTCGTCATCCTGTCGCAGTCGCTGGCGATTGTCCCCGAGGACAAGCAGGCGCTGATCCTGCGCTTCGGCGAAATCGAGCGTACCGTGAACCGCTACAAGGCGAATGAGGATTTCGGCGCCTCGGGAGCGGGGCTCGTCCTGCGCGTACCGTTCACCGACAACATCCAATATATCGACAAGCGCATCATGGGCGTGAACATGGAGCGCCAGCAGGTGCTGTCGACCGACCAGCAGCGCTTGCAGGTCGACGCCTTTGCGCGCTTCCGCATCACCAATCCGGTGCGCATGTACACCGCGATCCGCACCGAGGAGCGGTTGCAGCAACAGCTCGCGACAATCCTGGGATCGTCGCTGCGCAACGAACTCGGCAAGCGCACCTTTGCAACCTTGCTCTCGCCCGAACGCGGTGCGGTGATGGACAATATCCAGATCGCGCTCAACCGCGAGGCAAACAAATATGGCGCCGAGGTCATCGACGTGCGGATCAAGCGCGCCGACCTGCCCGAAGGTGCGACGTTGATCGCGGCGTATAACCGCATGCGATCGGCACGCCAGCAGGAGGCCACGGCGATCCGCGCCGAAGGGCAAAAAGAAGCGCAGATCATCCGCGGTAACGCCGATGGTGAAGCCGCGCGCATCTATGCCGCCAGCTTTGGCAAGGATCCCGAGTTTTACGATTTCTATCGCGCCATGCAAAGCTATCGCCAGACCTTCCTGGGTGAGAATAACCAGGGCGGAACGTCGATTATCATGTCGCCCGACAATGAATATCTGAAGCGTTTCAGCGGCGGTTGATCCGGTCGGGTGCGCCGGTGAATGGAACCGAAAGCGCCCGTTCATGTTCAATTGGCGTTCAGCCGCCTCGCCGCACACAACCGCGGCCGGGGATGTGAGTTTTCCGAAGAGAAGAGGATTTTCGATCGTGCGTTATGTTTATGGCATCACTTCGGCCTTGCTGGCGGGTGGCACCGCGCTGGCGCTGGTCACGCAGTCCCCCGTCGGTGCGCAGGTCGCGCAGAATGAAAAGAGCGAAATCGCCAAGGTCGTGCCGCGTTCGGGCGCGCCCGAAAGCTTCGCCGACCTCGTCGAACAATTGCAGCCCGCGGTGGTCAACATCTCGACGAAGCAGGAAGTCACGCTCGGCGTCCGACTCAATCCCTTTGCCGGGACGCGCGAGCCCATCACGCAAGAACAGCAAGGCGGCGGCTCGGGCTTCCTGATCTCTGCCGACGGCTATATCGTCACCAACAACCATGTGATCGTGGGCGGGCCGCGCGGCGAAGCGGTCAATCAAGTCACCGTGACGCTGACCAACCAGAAGGAATATCGCGCGACGATCGTCGGCCGCGATGCGGCGTCGGACCTCGCGCTGCTTAAGATCGATGCGACCGGCCTTCCGTTCGTGAAATTTGCCGACAGCAGCACCGGGCGCGTCGGTGATTGGGTCATCGCGATCGGCAATCCACTCGGACTCGGCTCGACGGTGACCGCGGGGATCATCTCGGCGGTCCAACGCAACATCGGCCAGGGCGGCGCCTATGACCGCTATATCCAGACCGATACTGCGATCAACCGCGGCAACTCGGGCGGACCTTTGTTCGACTTACAGGGCAATGTTGTCGGCATCAACAACATGCTGATCTCGCCCGTCGGCGCCAATATCGGGGTAAATTTTGCCATTCCCGCCGATGCGGCGATCCCGGTGATCAACGCGCTGCGCGCCGGTGAAAAGGTCCAGCGCGGCTATCTCGGCATCGGCATCGCGCCGGTCGACGAGGATCTAGCGGCGGCGCTCGGCCTGCCCAAGGATCGCGGCGAGTTCATCCAGCGCGTCGAGCCCGCGCAGGCGGGCGAAAAGGCGGGCCTCAAGCGCGGCGACGTCGTGACCAAGGTCAATGGTCGCGAAGTCACGCCGCAGCAGACTTTGTCGTACATCGTGTCGAACACAAAGCCGGGAACGCGCATCCCGCTCGAGATCATTCGCGACGGCAAGCCGATGACGCTCAACGTTTTGGTCGGCACGCGTCCGCCCGAGGAAGAACTGGCCGGAACCAACTTCGATCCTGAAGCGGAGCAGACCGAGCCCGAGGATGCGACCGGCGCAGCCGACAAGGCGATCCAGGACGAGCTCGGCCTGTCGGTGCAGGTGGTGACCCCCGATATTGCGCGCGCGGTTGGGGTCGATGCCGGAACCAAGGGTCTGGTCATCGGCGCCGCGTCGGCAAACAGCGACGCGGGCCGCAAGGGTCTGCGCCGCGGTGACGTGATCCTCAGCGCCAACCGGGTACCGGTTGCGACCAGCGATGCGCTGGCAAAGGCGGTTGCCGATGCCAAGCGGGCAGGGCGCGATGCCGTCCTGCTCGAAATCCTGCGTCGCGGCGGACCGTCGGCATTCATCGCAGTGCGGGTGAAATAAGCCCCTACATTGTTGCCCGTAGAAGGGGCGCCGCGACCACCCAGTCCGGCGCCCTTTTTATTTGCACCACGCGGCCTATGTTCTTAATATGTTCCCACGCTAATGAGTCGGGAGAAGAATCATGATTGGCTATGTGACCCTAGGTACCAACGATCTCGCGAAAGCCGCCGTCTTCTACGACGCGATCGCCGCCGAGCTGGATACGCCGCGGATGATGGAATTCGACGGTTTCATCGCATGGGGCAAGCCCGACGGCGCGGCCGGCATCGGACTAACCAAGCCGTTCGACGGCAATGCCGCGAGCGTCGGCAACGGCGTGATGGTGGCGCTGCAGGCGAAGGACAAGGATCAGGTCCAGCGCCTCTACGACATCGCGCTCGCCAACGGCGGCACCTGCGAAGGCCCGCCGGGACCGCGCGGCGAAGGGTTCTACGCAGGTTATTTTCGCGATCCCGACGGGAATAAGCTCAACGCCTTCATCATGGGGTGATGGGTTGGTGCGGTGATTGTTTTGGGGTGGGAAACGACCCTCATGTTCCCCGGCGAAAGCCGGGGCCCAGGGCGTCATCACGCAAGGCTAGCTCTCTCCCACTCTGGACCCCGGCTTTCGCCGGGGAACGGCAACGATAGGTCGATTCCAAACCTTCGACCCCGGACGTGATCCGGGGTCCATGCAGCGTCGCGGATATGAATCCCGGATCAAGTCCGGGATGACGATGATCAGAAAATCCTCTCCGTAGCGCAGCGATGGGGAGGGGGACCGCTCGTGTAGCGAGGAGTGGAGGGGCTTTGCGACGGCAGCGCCAAAGCCCCTCCGTCAGGGCTCCGCGCTGCCAACTCCCCATCGCTGCGCGAAAGGGAGGAGTGATGACGGACGTCAGTCGTTGGCCGCCACCGTCGGGCATTATCCAAAAAGCCTTTCCTAAATTATTCCGGCATGATTTCCGATCTCGGATGACACAGCCGCTTCCTCCCATATGCTACTCCCGGACCTCCGGCACGCGCCGCTATTTTAAAGCGACAAAGACGACAGTTCGGGCGGCCACATCCGTTTCTTTTGCCGCCTTAAGGCGTCGGCACAGCGGTCGCTCGTCGCGATTTGCGAGTGAAGTTGCGCAGTTTTCCGCCGTTCTCTCCCCAACCGGCAACCGCCGCCGCATCCGGGTTTGCCGATTGCCTGTCTCGCCCCGCCGCTCTAGATCGATAGAGAGGTGCCCAAGTGGAGGGAAAGCACAGTGAGCGACGGCAGCACGGCAAGCGAAATCTATATTGGCCTGGGTGGCGGCGGCGCCGCCGATGGCGCGCGCCAGTCGCTGGTGCTCAAACGCGCCAACCGTCACGGGCTGATCGCGGGCGCCACTGGAACCGGCAAGACGGTGACCTTGCAGGGACTGGCTGAGGGCTTCTCCGCGGTCGGCGTCCCGGTGTTCGTTGCCGACGTCAAGGGCGACCTTGCGGGCATGGCGATGGCGGGCAGTCCGATGTCGAAGATGCACGAGATTTTCGGCGCTCGTGCCGCTGAGATTGGCGACACAGAATGGGCCTACCGCGATAATCCCGTCATCTTCTGGGACCTGTTCGGCGAACAGGGCCACCCGATCCGCACCACCATTTCGGAAATGGGACCGCTGCTGCTGGCGCGGCTGATGGGGCTGAACGAAGTACAAGAGGGCGTGCTCGCGATCGCCTTCCGCGTCGCCGACGAACAGAATCTGCTGCTGCTCGACCTCGGCGATTTGCAGGCGATGCTGCTGTGGTGCGCCGAGAATGCCGATGAACTGACCACCAAATATGGCAATGTGTCGAAAGCGACCGTCGGCACGATCCAGCGCCAGTTGCTGACGCTCGAAAGTCAGGGCGGCGCGCATTTCTTTGGTGAACCGGCGCTCGACATCCACGACATGATCCGGTGCGACGACAATGGCCGGGGTTATGTCAATATCCTCGCCGCCGACAAGCTGATGGCGAGTCCCAAGCTCTATGCGACCTTCCTGCTCTGGCTGCTCAGCGAGATGTTCGAAACGCTGCCCGAAATCGGCGACCCCGACAAGCCGAAGCTCGTCTTCTTCTTTGACGAGGCGCATTTGCTGTTCGACGACGCGCCGCCCGCGCTGACCGAAAAGATTGAGCAGGTCGTCCGCCTGATCCGCTCAAAGGGTGTCGGAGTCTATTTCGTCACCCAGAACCCGATCGACATTCCCGAGGACGTCGCGGGCCAGCTCGGCAACCGCGTCCAGCATGCGCTCCGCGCTTTCACCCCGCGCGACCAGAAAGCGGTCAAGGCCGCCGCCGACACCTTCCGTCCCAACCCCAAGATCGACGTCGCGCGCGAGATCACCGAGCTGAAGGTCGGCGAGGCGCTGGTTTCGTTGCTGATGCCCGACGGCGCGCCGTCACCGGTCGAGCGCACGTTGATCAAGCCGCCCTGCTCGCGTGCCGGACCGCTCGACGCCAAGGAGCGCGCGATCATCAAGTCGATTTCTCCGGTCGAGGGTAAATATGACACCGCGGTCGATCGCGAGAGCGCCGAGGAACTGCTCGCGATGAAGGCTGATCAGGCGCAGGCGGCGGCGATCGAGGCCAAGGCGCAGGTCGAGGCCGACAAGCAGGCCGCGATCGCCGCGAAGGAAGCGGCGAAGGTGAAAGCCGCCGAAGAACGCGAGCGGCTGCGGCTCGAAAAGGCGGCGGCGCGCGAGGCCGCCAAGCCGTCGATGACCGAAAAGATGGTGCAATCGGCGGCGCGCTCGGCGGCAACGAGCATCGGGCGGCAGGTTGCAGGCAAATTCGGCGGCCAGCTGATGCGCGGGATATTGGGCAGTTTGTTCAAGTGAATGGTCCCGTCTTTTCTTCCGTCATCTCGGCGAAGGCCGGGATCTCTCCGGTGCGTCAGAAAGCATCGTTGAGATCCCGGCCTTCGCCGGGATGACGAACAGGTGTGTTGACGGTGGACCCTGATACCGCGTTGATGGAGGCGAGCCTGATCGCCGTCGCCGACGCCGGCATCGACATTCGCCACACGTTGTTCGAACGGTTCTTCGACGCCTATCCCGAACGCCGCGCCAGCTTCATTTCGGTCGATGCCGCATCGCGGCGGATGACCGACGAGACGCTCCAGATGATGTTCGGGCTGGCCAGCGGCGAGGGCTGGGTGTGGCCGCTGGTTGCCGAACTGGTGTTCACCCACCGCAGCTATGGCGCGTTACCGATCGCCGAATATGACGCCTTCATCGACATGACGGTCGCGGAATTGGGTTTGGCGGTCGGACCGGCATGGACCATGCCGGTTGCCGCAGCATGGCAGCGAAATGCCGACGCGCTGAAGGCCATGATCCGCAAGGCGCGCGCCGAATGGGCCAGCGCGATGCCCGCGGGCGCGCCGCAAGTCGCACAGCGACTGGCCGATGTCTAAACCCTCGACTCCCACCGCGAATCGCGGCAGCATAGGTTGCATGACAAAACCGATATTGCCTGGAGAGGTAGCCGCTGCCGTTGTCGACCCCGTCGCATACGGCCAATGGGATCCGCTGCACGAACAGCTGACATGGGCGCGCGCCAACGCGCCGCTGGCGGTCGCCGAGAACCACGATCACGACCCCTTCTGGCTCGTCACCCGCCACGCCGACATCATGGCGATCAGCCGCGATCCGCAGCGCTTCGCCAACGGCATTCGCCCGACGGTGCTGACCAACCGCGACGGAGAGGCGCTGGCGCGCGCCGCCACACCAAACAATGACGGCCACCTGATCCGCTCGCTGGTCCAGATGGATGCCCCCGATCACATGAAATACCGGCTGCTGACCCAGAGCTGGTTCATGCCCAAAAACCTGAAGATCGTCGAAGACCGTATCCGCCAAATTGCCCGCGAAACCGTCGATCACATGCTGGCGCAGGGCGGGGAGTGCGACTTCGCGCGCGACGTTGCGGCGCATTATCCGCTGCGCGTCATCATGGACATTTTGGGCGTCCCACCCGAGGATGAGCCGCGGATGCTGATGCTGACCCAGCAGCTATTCGGACCGACCGACCCCGAACTGAACCGCAGCCGCGAGGCGATCACCAGCGCCGAGCAGGCGATCGCCATGCTCGATTATGTCATCGCCGACTTCACCCAATATTTCGGCGCGCTCACCGCCGACCGCCGCGCCAATCCGCGCGAGGACATTGCGACGGTGATCGCCAACGCGACGATTAACGGCGAACAAATCCCCGACCGCGAGATGTCGGGCTATTATATGATCGTCGCGACCGCGGGCCACGACACGACGAGCGCCTCGACCGCGGGGGCAATCATGGAGCTGGCGAAAAATCCGGCGCTGTTCGAACGCTTTCGCGACGCGGCGACCGACAAGGCGGGACTGATCGAGGAAGCGATCCGCTGGACCACCCCGGTCCAGCATTTCATGCGCAGCGCGAAAGAAGATGTCGAAATTGGCGGCCAGACGATCCGCGCGGGCGACTGGTTGATGCTCAACTATGTCTCGGCCAACCGCGACGAGGATGTCTTTGCCGATGCGTTCACATTCAACCCCGACCGCGAAAAGAACCAGCAGATCGCCTTTGGTTTCGGCGCGCATGTCTGCCTTGGCCAACATCTGGCGCGGATGGAGATGCGGATCTTGATGGAAGAGCTGTTGCCGCGGATCCAAAGCCTGGAACTGACCGGCGAACCGGCGCGAGTGGAGTCCGTGTTTGTCGGCGGGCTGAAGCGGCTGCCGATTCGGTTCGAGGCGTCTTAGCAGAAATTTGCGGGACCGGCCTTGGTCGATGGAACAAATCAGCCGTCAGCGACGTATCCCGTCATTCGCTGAAGGAGCTTCGCCAATGATTTTCTTGAAGAAGGCGGCGATTTCGCTCGCCGCAACATCGATCGTCCTCGCACCGGTGGCCGCAATGGCTGCACCAGCTATAGGTAGCGCACGTGCGTTGTCGGTCACCGAAGGCCAGAATGAACTAGAAGGCGCGAGCTGGGTCGCCATTCTGCTGGGGCTCGCGATCGTTGCCGGCGGTATCTGGCTAGCCGTCGAAGGCGACGACGATCCGGTAAGCCCGTAATTCGTCTGCGGCGCTGGCCGCCGTCTAAACCTTCTCACCCGGAAAGAACCGCGCGATGACATCGCTCGCGAGTCGGGCGGGGCGCAGCGTTTCGGCGTCGATGCAGCACCAGCTCGATTTGACCTCGGCCAGCACGTCCTCGCCGCGCTTGATTATCGTTTCGTAAAAGGCGCGGGCGCCCTGGACCTTTTCGAGGATCACCGTCGCGATGACCTGGTCATCGAGGAAGGCGGGGCGGCGATAGGTGATCTCGTGCTTCAGCGCGACCCACAGATGCGCCGCAACCGCGTCGGGCGGCGCGATGTGGCGCCAGTGCGACAGCACCGCTTCCTGTACCCAGCTAAGATAATGGGCGTTGTTGACGTGGCCCATGAAATCGATCTGGTCGGAACCGACGGCGATGGCGTGGTCGTGCGGGCGTGAGGCTGCAGTCATATCGTTTACACTAGTGTCAACAATATGTGACGGAAAGATGAAATCTCATCCGCGCCCGCGATAGGGCGCGACACCCTGATCGGGCAGCCACAGGTCGGCGGGCGGCGGACCTGATTGCCAGAACACATCGATCGGGATGCCGCCGCGCGGATACCAATAGCCGCCGATGCGCAGCCATTGGGGCTGCATCTCGTCGAACAGGCGGCGGCCGATGCCGACGGTGCAATCTTCGTGAAATCCCGCATGGTTGCGGAACGAGCCGAGAAACAGCTTCAGACTCTTTGATTCGACGATCGTTTCGCCGGGCGCATAGTCGATGACCAGATGCGCAAAATCGGGCTGGCCGGTGACCGGGCACAGCGAAGTGAATTCGGGCGCGGCAAAGCGGACGAGATACAGTTCACCAGCGCGCGGATTGGGAACATAGTCGAGTATCGCGGCTTCGGGCGCGGCAGGAAGGTCGCTCGATTGGCCAAGATGTTTTGGCGCGAGCGGGGGATGGCTGGAATCACTCATGGAAACCGTCTAGGGCGCAGCGCGGCCTTTGTCACCGATGGGATGAGACATGGGCCGGGTTCAGCGCCAATTCAGCGGCGCTGACCAAGATGAGCAATTCGGGATCGCAGAATCATAATGATGGACAGGAATTTCGGGCAAGGCAGCAGCGCGGCGCGATTGCCGTTGGTTGCGCTTGTGCTCGCGCTGATGGCGACTGCAACCGTGCGCGCGCAGGACACGGAAACGCCGACCCCGGCGCCGTCGTCGATCTTCCGTCTGCCCCCCGCCAATGACGGTCGCGCGCCGGGAGTGCAGGGCCCGTCCGACAATGGCCTGCCGCCGGTCGCGCCGAACGAACGGCGCGGATCGCAGCCGCCCGCGCCGACTCCAGCACCGACCCCGACCCCTGCACCGCCGCGCGTGACGCCGACACAGCCGGCAACGACGACGGTTCCATCAGCCGCACCGGGCCCGGCGCGGCGCGACACAGCGGCCCCCGACACGCCGCGCGCGGCGTCCGCAGCCCCGGATGCTGCGCCTGGTTCGTCGGGGCAGAACATCTCCGATCTGCCGCCGCTAGAAACGACATCGCCCGAGGTTGCGGCGCCGACCGTATCGGCCGTTCCTGAATCCGAAGCGACACCAATCGCGGCGACGGGTGATGCATCCTCCTCGGGGACGCCGTTCTGGGCGTGGATTCTCGCAGCCCTCGTCGCGCTCGGTGCCGGCCTATGGTATTGGCGCCGCCGTCCGGTGCTGGCGGGTCCCGGCGACGACGCCGTGGAGGATGCTCCGCGTCCCGCCGTCGCGCCGCCCCCTTTGCGCGCAGCGACGCGTCCCGCACCTGCGCCGGTGCCTGCCCCTAGCCCTACCCCTGCTCCCCCCACGCTGCCCGCAGCACCGCGCGCGGCATCGCCGCTGGTCAATCGTGCGGCGGGGGAACGACGGGCTGTCGTCGGCATGGCGCTCGACATTCGCGACATCCGCTTTGAGCCCGATCAAGTCGTGGTCGCCTTCTCGCTTCACCTGATCAATCAAGGCATCCTGCCCGCGACCGGACTGATGGTCCGCATCGCGCTCAATCAGGGGTCGGCGATGCCCGAAGCGGTGCTCGGCCGTTTCTTTGACGGGGCCGGGGGCAGCATCCTGCGCGACGATATGACGCTCGGTGCCGGGGCGGGCGAAGAATTGTCGACCGAGGTCATGCTGCCGCGCGCCGCGATCGAGCCGCTGATGATCGGCGGCAAACCGATGCTGGTGCCGGTGATTGCGTTCGATGTCACCTATCACTGGGACGGCGAGGGCGATGCGTTTGGCCAGAATGCCGGGAGCTTTGTGCTCGGCCGCGAGCAGGGTGCGGGCGGCAGCGACAAGCTCGCGCCGCTGCCGCTCGACCGCGCGTCCTATCAGGTCGACGCGCCGGGCGCGCGCGCGACCGCGGTCAAGCGCGCGCAATAGATTCGCGTCGCCGGTTTCGAATCACGGATTTATTGTTGCAGCGCAGCATTGGCTGAGGCACAGCGCCACCGTGCTTGAAAAAGGGTACGGCGGGGCATAGGCTTGTCCTCCCCGGAAAGAATAGTGCAGGATGACCGGCGAAGGGACGTGTAAAGTTCCGGTCGGTCGCAACAGGAGCATGACATGGACGCCTTGGTCTCAACCGACTGGCTGGAACGCGAACTGGGGGCGTCGGACCTGCGGGTCGTCGACGCGACGAAATTCATGGACGACGCGGGCCGCGATGCGCGCGCCGAATATGAGGCGGGGCATATCCCCGGTGCGGTGTTCATGGACCTGGCCGAACTGACCGACCCGTCGAGTGACATCGACAATATGGCGCCGCAAGCCGAAAAATTCGCCAGCCGCATGCAGTCGCTGGGCCTCGGCGATGGCAGCCGGATCGTGCTGTACGACGACAGCCCGCTGAAAAGCGCGGCGCGCGCCTGGTGGCTGCTGAAACTGTTTGGCGCGCATGATGTCGCGTTGCTCGACGGCGGGCTCGCCAAATGGAAAGCCGAAGGCCGCGCACTTGAAATGGGCAAGCAGACGCTGCGCCACCGCCACTTCACCGTCTGGCGCGATGCCAAGGCGGTGCGGACCAAGGACCAGATGCTCGCGAATGTCGACAGCGGTGCCGAACAGGTCGTCA
>Ga0265296_1002359_pt1 | contig 19198 bp, 16 predicted proteins | sample MunlanPumphouse1_FD_189073 | JGI IMG/M metagenome (GOLD analysis project Ga0265296, IMG submission 189073) | Groundwater microbial communities from a municipal landfill in Southern Ontario, Canada - Pumphouse #1 | ecosystem: Environmental > Aquatic > Deep subsurface > Groundwater | place...
TACCGTAATGCGCGGCACGGTGGCCTCGATAAAGGCATATAGAAGCTTGGCCCCATGGCGGATGATCCCCCCATGTTCTTGCTCGGGTCCAGGCATAAAACCTGGCACATCCACCAGGCAGATCAAGGGGATATTAAAAGCATCACAAAACCGGACAAATCGAGCAGCCTTTGTGGATGCATTGCTATCCAGTGCCCCTGCAAGAACCGCTGGCTGGTTGGCTACCAGTCCAATGGTCTGCCCTCCCAGACGTCCAAATCCACAGATAATATTTCGGGCATAGTGGGCATGTATCTCCAGGAATTCGGCACCATCCAGAATGCTGTGGATGAGCACTTTCATGTCATAGGTCTGGTTGGGATTGGGAGGAATCAGATAGTCAAGAGCAGGGTCGGTACGTTCCACCGGATCCCTGAGATCCAGGAAAGGTGCTGTTTGACGGTTATTGGAAGGAAGGTGGTTAATCAATTGCCTGACTTCCCGGAGACAGAGGATATCGTTGGGCATCACAAAATGGGCCACCCCGCTCTTCTCGCCATGAATCTGTGCACCCCCCAGGTCATCAAAACTGATATCATGATGGATGACCGTTTTTACCACATTAGGACCAGTCACAAACATGTACGAAGAGTTCTCTACCATGAAGGTAAAGTCGGTCATGGCGGGGCTATAGACTGCCCCACCAGCACAAGGCCCCATAATACAGGATATTTGAGGAACCACCCCACTGGCACAAACATTACGATTAAAAATCTCCCCATAGGCAGCCAGGGCATCCACCCCTTCCTGGATGCGTGCTCCGCCAGAGTCATTGAGTCCCACGATAGGGGAACCTACTCTGACCGCATGGTCCATGACTTTGCTGATCTTTTGAGAATGGGCTTCCCCTAGTGACCCTCCAATAACCGTAAAATCCTGACTGAAAATAAATATTTCCCGACCGTCAATAGTCCCGTGGCCGGTAATCACCCCATCGCCCGGGTATTTGTGTTCTCCACCCAAAAAACTTTCCCTGCCGGTCTTTAAGATATCAAATTCTTCAAAAGAACCTTCATCCAGTAAAAGTTCAATACGTTCCCGAGCAGTAAGTTTCCCTTTGCGGTGCTGATCTTCGATACGATCGCTCCCACCACCCCGTAAGGCTCCATTCCTCATATTCTCAAGGATCGAAAGGTTGTCATACACTTGCAAATCCATGGATTTTACCCCCTGTCAAGTATCTAAATTATTATAGCCTCACTTATCTCTGCTTCAATTTGATCTTTGGTGAGATTTTCCATCGATAGCTCTTTAACTCTTACTCAGATTCCCGAGTAAAATTCTAAAGGAGCCCCCCCTACTATAATAAAAAAAGAAAGGTAGGAGAATGTAAATATATACACTTTTGAAAGAGAAAATACCTTAAGGGGGGGGAAATGTCAAAGATTTTGTGTTTCTTATGGTTGAAAGGGAAGAATTAAGACCTGTCCTCACAATAGATGGAGGCATGATAGTTTCCTCATGGAAAGGAGGTGCCAGATGGGGGGAGTATACGGATAGCAAAATCAAATTGACACGATCAGACTGTTAATATAAGATGCATGTTATTAGTGGAAGGATATAGTTAATAATGGAGAAGGCCAGAGTCAAAAAACTTAAGAAATTACAAAATAGAATTTCCTATAAATTCAAAAACTTAAATCTACTAGATCATGCCCTTACCCATAGGTCTTTCGCCAATGAGAATCAATCTCAATCACTTAAGGACAATGAACGACTTGAGCTTTTAGGCGACTCTGTCCTGGATGTGGTAATTACTCGCCTTTTGATGGACAGGTTTCCCGAATATACAGAGGGAGACCTCTCTAAAGCCAGGGCTGCTATAGTTAATGAAAAAAGTCTCTCTTCTATCGCCAGGAATTTAGAGCTTGGTGATTATCTTCTGTTAAGTAAAGGAGAGGAGATCACCAATGGGAGAGGCAAAGACTCTATATTGGCAGCATCATTTGAGGCCCTTGTGGCATCCATTTATCTTGATAGAGGTTTCAACAAAGTATTCAAGGTAATAGCCAGACATTTTTCTCCGATATTAGCTGAGGAGAAAAAGGAGGGTTTTTATAGAGACTTCAAAACTCAACTCCAGGAGTATTCCCAGAGTTTTTTTAAAACTACCCCCAGATATATGCTTACTGGAGAATTTGGCCCCGATCACGACAAAACCTTTCAGATCAATATATTAATAAACGGTAAGGTCTTTGGAAAAGGTCTGGGTAAGAGCAAAAAGGAGGCGGAACAGAAGGCTGCAAAGGGAGCCTTGGATGTACTTCTAAAAACCCGGCAATAGTTCACAGAGATCAGAAGTCAGGAGTCAGACTTAAGGGTAACTTTAGGCACTCTTTATGCGTCACTTCATCATCCCCATCTTTGTACCCCATCTGGGATGTCCGCATCAGTGCATCTTTTGTAATCAAAGGAGCATTAGTGGGGTTTCTAATCCTACAACAACTCCGAACCTCTTGGAGAAGACCGTAAAACTCTATCTTAAGACTTGGGGAAAGAAGGAGGGTTTTAAAACCCAGATCGCCTTCTATGGGGGGAGTTTTACAGGGCTGGATTTAAAGATTCAGGAATCTTTACTCTCAAAAGCCCATGACTTTATCAACAGGGGGGAAGTCAGTTCCATCAGGATTTCAACCCGCCCGGACTATATTGATTCGGAGATTGTATGTCTCTTGAAAGATTATGGTGTTGATACTATTGAGTTGGGGGTACAGTCCATGGCGGATAGGGTATTGATGCTTTCCAGGAGAGGGCATACCTCATCGGATGTTGAGATGGCTGTAGAGACCATTAAAGGGTATGATTTGGAGCTGGGGCTTCAGATTATGCCGGGTTTGCCAGGAGACACCCCGGATCTAATTATAAATACGGTAGATAAGATTATAAAAATGAGGCCGGATTTTGTGCGTATTTATCCTACCCTGGTTATCAAAGATACTCCCTTAGAGGAGCTTTATTTAATAGGGAGCTTTTTGCCAATGACGTTGGATGAAGCTGTAACTATCTGCAAAAAGGCCCTTCTAAGATTTAAGGTTGCCGATATTCCAGTGGTGAGACTTGGGTTGCAATCAACCCCTGAGTTAGAAAGACAGGGGACTATTCTTGCAGGTCCCTACCACCCCTCCTTTCGCCATCTGGTAGAGTCTGCTATTTTTTTCGATATGGCGATGAGATTGATTGAAAAAAGTTCTGTCTGCGATGAAAGACTCGTTTTTAGGGTAAGGCCGGAGGAGTATTCCTATTTCTGTGGTCAAAAAAATGAGAATATTGCTAAACTGAAGGAAAGATATAGCGTAGGATATATACAGGTTATCCGAGAGATGGGCATTAAGAAGGGTAGCCTTGAATTAATAACCGGCTCTTCCGTATCTTATATTGAAAGCAGGGAACTTGTTCATTAACTATGAACCGTTCACTGTTCACTGTTAAACTCCAAACTGTGAACTCTGAACAGTGAACCGTGAACCACGAAAGGACAAAAGGATTTGGAAGCGACGGTAAGAGAAGACAACCTTAAATCCGGTTTTATATCCATAATTGGCAATACGAATGTAGGGAAGTCTACTCTGCTAAACTATGTTCTTGGGGAGAAGATTGCGATTGTCTCGGATAAACCCCAGACTACTAGAAACAGGATACTGGGGATTAAAAACAGCCCTAATGCCCAAATGATTTTTCTCGATACCCCCGGAATACACAAGGCAAAACCTCAACTAAACAGATATATGGTGAAGGAAGCGACCAAGACTTACAGTGATGTGGATATAATCCTGCTTTTGGTCCAGGCCAATACAGGTATTGGTGATGGAGACCGTTTTGCTATTGAGACCCTTGAAAAGATTAAAGCACCGGTTGTCCTGGTGATAAATAAGATCGATTTAATAAGAAAAGAATCCCTTTTGCCTTTGATAGATCAGTGCAGCAAGCTATACGATTTTAAAAGTATTATACCCATATCAGCTTTATCAGGGCAGGGGGTTGATCAGTTAATAAAGGAAATAGAGGGTTTACTCCCCTTCGGACCGAAGTATTTTCCTGAAGAAATGATTACGGATTTACCAGAGCGTTTTATAGTGGCAGAGATAATAAGGGAAAAGATATTCCATCTTACCTCTCAGGAGATACCGTATTCAGTGGCTGTTGTAATAAACGATTTTAAAGAGAGGGAGGGTGTAAATACTATTTTTATAAGGGCTGCAATCCATGTAGAAAAACCCTCTCAAAAGGGGATTCTAATAGGTAAAAAAGGGAGTATGTTGAAGAGAATCGGTCAGATGGCAAGAAGTGACATTGAAAAACTCTTAGATGCTAAGGTCTACCTGGAATTACAGGTAAGGGTAGAGAAAGACTGGAGCAAGGATATAAGAGCTTTGAGGAAGCTAGGTTATAGATAAAATATGAAACCGATAATCGCAATTGTTGGTAGACCCAATGTAGGAAAGTCGACCCTTTTTAACAGGATTGCAAGGAGAAAAAAAGCTATTGTAGGGGATGAACCGGGCATAACCAGGGACAGAAACTATGCTGAAGCGGATTGGAATGGAGGGGATTTTTTATTAATTGATACCGGTGGCTTTGATCCGGGGGTCAATGACGAGGTGGCCTTACATATCCATCAGCAAGTTCAGTTGGCGATAGAAGAAGCGGATTTGATTATCTTCTTAGTTGACGGTAAAGATGGGCTTACACCTACAGATATAGAGATAGCAAAAAGGTTGAGAGAAGTAAATAAACCTGTAATCCATGTTATAAATAAGATTGATGGTGAAAGAGAAGAGGAGAAGATATATGACTTTTACCGGATTGGTGTAGAAAACCTATATTCAATATCAGCACAACATGGAAGAGGAGTTGGTGATCTGTTGGATGATGCACTCAATCTTCTTCCTCGATCCTCCGAGGTAAGATACAATGAGAGTTTAGTAAAGATAGCCGTACTGGGAAGGCCAAACGTAGGAAAATCATCCCTGGTTAACAGGATTCTTGGGAATGAAAGGACGATCATCAGCGAAAAACCAGGCACCACTAGAGATGCCATAGATACACCTCTTAAAATAGGGGAAAAAGAGTACCTCCTGATCGACACAGCAGGGATTAGAAGAAAAGGGAGAATCAGTCGCCAACTGGAAAAATACTGCGTAGTTGAGGCATTGAAAAGCATAGACAGATGCGACGTTGCACTTATCCTGATAGATGCCAAAGAAGGGATCGCCGAACAGGATGCCAAAATAGCCGGTCTGGCACATGATAAAGGAAGGGCATCTGTATTGGTGGTAAACAAATGGGATTTGATTGAAAAGGACTCTTATACTATTTATAAGTATACGGAAGATATAAGATATAATCTAAAATTCATTAGATATGCCCCTATCATTTTTGTTTCAGCTCTGACCGGGCAGAGGGCACTGAAGATTATAGACTTAGTTGACAGAGTAGCAGAACAGTATCAGAGGAGAGTGCCAACCTCTGAGTTAAACAGGGTTTTCGAAGAGGTTATACGCTCTAATCCACCGCCGATGTACCGAAACAAAGAACTAAAACTCTATTATATAACTCAGGTTTCAATAAAGCCCCCTACATTCGTTATCTTTGTCAACTATCCTGAAGGAATTCACTTTTCCTATGAGAGATATATAGTGAATAAGATACGTGAAAATTTTGAATTCGATGGAACACCTGTAAGGGTTTTTTTTAGGAAAAGAGGCTAAACATGTCGGTGAACGAAAAACAGTAAACCGCGAACTTTTATGAGAGGGGTAAGAAGCTCCATGGAACGAGGCAGAATAATCATTGCTGTAGGAGCGGTTATCGAGGATGGAAAAGGGAATATCCTCCTTGTAAAACACGTTCCAGAGAGAGGTGGGTTCTGGCAGGGGAAATGGATCTGCCCTGGCGGAAAACTCAATCTTGGTGAAAAGATAGAAGATGGGATTAAGAGAGAGGTGAGAGAGGAGACCCATCTGGATATCAATTTAAAAACCCCTATAAAACCCTTTGAAAGGATAGTAAGGTCGGGAGATCAGATAGAACTCCATGTAGTCTATATTGATTATCTGGCAGAGGTAATAAGAGGGGAACTGAAACCGGATGACGATGTGGGAGAGGCTGTATGGATAAGTAAGAATGCTATTTCAACAGTCTGGGATGAATTGCATGAAGATACAAGGAAGCTTTTAACCCTGGCTGGGATAAAGGTTTAAAACCCCCTATGCAGCCCGGCCCTTGTGGCAATCTCTATTGCCTCCTGATATTCCTGTACAGTAATTTTCCTGTTTAACTCAGGGAACTCATCTGCTCTATACATAGGGCGATATTGTGCCATGATATTAACATAGGAGTCTTTTGATATATGCGTAGCGATAAACTCCATTAGAGCCTCAGTGCCTGCCATGCCGTCAGGCATAACCAGATGTCTGATTAACAATCCTCTCTCAGCAATTCCATCCTGATTTGTCTTTAAATCACCTACCTGACGATACATCTCTAAGAGCACCTTTTTTATTACATCAGGATAATCTGGGGACTTGGAGTATTTCTTTGCAACCCTTCCATCAGCATATTTAACGTCAGGCATGTAGATATCTATAATACCTTCAAGAAGCCTGATTACCTCTAGAGATTCGTATCCTCCACAGTTGAATACTAAGGGGATATTCAGTCCTGAATCTATTGCTTCCGGCAGAGAAGCCACAATCTGAGGGACATAATGGGTTGGGGTAACGAAATTGATATTGTGACACCCCATCTTTTGCAGCCTCAACATATCGTTTGCCATCTCTGATGAGGTGGTTATATGACCTTTTCCGAGATGACTTATATCGTAGTTCTGGCAGAATACACACCTTAAATTGCAGTGGGTCAGAAAGACAGTTCCTGACCCATGAAATCCAACCAGAGGCGGCTCTTCACCAAAATGGGGAGAAACGCTGGAGACCATCAACTCAGCCACACCTTTACAGACCCCTACCTCATCCTCCAGGCGATTTGCACCGCATCCGCGAGGACACAGTTTACACTCTTTCAGTATATCATTGAGAGCCTTAATCCTTCTATCCAACTCGCCAGTTTTATATAGCTCAATATATCCAGGGACATATGGCATCAAAACGTTTTTCCTTTTTGAGATTGAATCGAGATTTTATGAATCAACTTATAATCAATTGTTTTTTCAGTCAAGTCCAATCCCGTATCCCTTTACAAATACCTTGAAATTGTAAGAATGTTGGGCTAGTATTAAAATTCATCTCCCAAAGAGTTGGTCGATGAAAAGGATTCAAGGGGTCAAGGATTCAAGGATTCGAGCGAAAAAAGATTTATTCCTACACTTGACCCCCTGGAATCCTTGACCACTTTCTCCCAATTAATTGGGAGAAGAACCAGTATTAAAAACAGTTTTATTTTATTTGCCCAGTCTCAAAGAGGTTTAAAACATGCCAATCTATCTGGATAATGCTGCTACCTCCTTTCCTAAACCAGAGGTTGTCTACCAGACAGTTAATCACGTTTTTCGAAATATAGGTGCCAATCCAGGCAGGTCAGGGCATAGATGGGGGGTAGAGGCAAACCGCCTGATAACAGATGTCAGAAAAGCCATAGCCGGATTTTTTAATATATTAAATACTTCCAGTATTGTTTTTACACACAACGGAACTGAGGCAATTAACTTGGGGATTAAAGGATTACTCAATCCGGGCGATCATGTAATTACTACCTCCATGGAACACAATTCTGTGCTCCGGCCATTAAAGGCATTGGCAAAGAAGGGGATAGAGACAACATTGGTCAGGTGTTCGAGAGAGGGGTATTTGGACCCACATGAAGTTCAGAAAGCAATTAAGGTCAATACCAGATTGATAGTTACAACCCATGCTTCCAATGTGACAGGGACCCTCCTGCCGATAAAGGATATAAGCTGTATTGCTAAAGATAACGGTATTTTATTCATGCTGGATGCCTCTCAAACGGCTGGAACAATTATGATAGATGTGCAAAAACCAGGGATAGATATGCTGGCATGTCCAGGGCATAAGGCATTACTTGGTCCCCAGGGAACCGGATTTCTCTATATAAGGGATGGCATTAAATTAACACCTCTATTGGAAGGAGGAACGGGGTGGAGTTCTGAGCTTGAAACTCAACCAGAGAATCTGCCTGAAAAGTTCGAGAGTGGCACTTTAAATACCCCTGGCATAATCGGTCTGGGAGCTGGAATTAGTTTCATCCAAACAGAGGGAATTGAAAAGATAAGGAAGCACGAAATATCTTTGTCCACTGAGCTGACCAACAGATTAAATGAGTTTGAAGAAATTGAATTGTACGGACATGAAAGCCAGGAAAAGAAGACAGGTGTGGTATCCTTTAATATCAAAGGCTTGAACCCCATAAATGTGGGTTTTATCCTGGATAATGTCTATAATATATTAGTGAGGGCAGGGTTGCACTGTGCCCCTGAGGCACACAAGACTATAGGGACATTTCCAGAGGGCTGTGTCAGGATAAGTGTTGGTTGCTTTAATACTATAGGGGAAATTGACCTTCTCTGTGAAGCGATTAAGGGAATAATTAGAGAAGTATAGTTTCAATATAAGGCTTTACTATTCAGGTTGTTTAGACTGAAGGCTGTTAGGCTACAGTCTACAGGCTATCTGTTCAGGTCGCACATGATTTCCTCCTACAGGCTAACTGCCTACAGCCTATCCACCTGAGCAGTTACGATAAGGCTTTTATTATGTTAATCTTAGGCATAGAGTCTTCCTGCGATGAAACTGCTGCGGCTGTAGTGGTGGATGGCAAGAAAATATTGTCAAACATAATCTATTCTCAAATCGATGTGCACAGCAAGTTCGGAGGGGTTGTCCCTGAGCTTGCTTCAAGGAGACACGTTGAAGCGATTATCCCTGTAATAGAGGAGGCACTGACTGTGGCCAACCTATCTCTGGATGAGATTCAGGGAATTGCTGTAACTCAGGGGCCTGGGTTAGTCGGTTCTCTTCTTGTGGGGTTATCAGTGGCAAAATCAATAGCCTATGTAAAAAATATACCTATGGTGGGGGTACATCACATTAAAGGTCATATCTCTGCTATCTTTTTGGAAGAGGACAATCTGTGTTTCCCCTTTATATCATTAGTGGTTTCTGGTGGGCACACGAGTCTATACCTGGTCCATGGTTTGGATGACTGTCAGTTGCTGGGGCAGACCAGAGATGATGCTGCCGGAGAAGCCTTTGATAAGGTTGCCAAGCTTTTAAAGCTAGGGTATCCAGGAGGGGTTGTAATTGATCAACTGGCTAAAGAGGGAAATCCTAAGGCAGTTGACTTCCCAAGGGCTTTCATGTCGCATAACTCTCTTGACTTCAGTTTTAGTGGGATAAAAACAGCGGTTTTAAATTACGTAAGAACTCGTTCCAAGGAAGCAATATCCGGTCAGATCAATGATATTGCTGCCAGTTTTCAAGAAGCAATAGTTGATGTCCTGGTTATTAAGACTCTTACAGCGGCATTGAGTAGTGGTGTCGATACAATTGTCCTTGCCGGTGGAGTCGCATCCAATACCAGGCTTCGTACCAGATTAAAGGATATGGCTGAAGAAAAAGGTTTAAGGGTATTTATACCTTCTCCTATTCTCTGTACCGACAATGCGGCAATGATTGCAGGGATTGGCGATTACTATTTAAGAAAAGGGGGCATTTCATCTCTGGATATAAACGCTGTTTCCAAGTGGCCAAAATAATATGGTTTCTTCATTAACCCAGTTAAAAAATTATAAAATCCACCCTAAGAAGAGATTGGGCCAGAATTTTCTCGTAGATGATAAGGTACTGGAGGAGATTATAGCCCTATATGATTTAAAAAAGGATGAGGTAGTTGTTGAAATAGGTGCAGGTCTAGGGGCGTTGACTACGCGATTGGCTCCGAGGGTTCGGAAAGTACTAGCAATCGAGATAGATAAGGCATTGGTGGGACTTCTAAAGGATGAGATTGTTAAGGACAAAAATGTAGAGGTGATTACCCAAGACGTTTTACTCTTCGACTTCCCTGAAGTTGCAAAATTGCACGGGGGCAAATTAAAGGTTTTGGGCAATATACCCTATAGTATCTCTGCCCCTTTGCTTTTTAAGTTATTAGAATATAAGAACTCTTTGTCTATGGCAATTTTAATGTTTCAAAATGAGGTTGCAGATAGGATAGTTGCTAATCCAGGGACAAAGGATTATGGGGTGCTGTCGGTCTTCTCTCAAATAAGCGCTGCAGTTTCAAAGGAGCTATTAATTTCTAGATGCTCTTTTTATCCTCAGCCCAAAGTGGATTCTGCTGTGGTAAGGTTTGTTTTCTCTGAATCCCTTATTATGGGAATTAAGGATGAACAGATTTTCAAAAGCGTGGTAAGGGCGTCTTTTGCCCAAAGGAGGAAGACCCTGAAAAACACTCTAAAGAATACTCTAAATCTTGGGATGCTTTTTAGCGACGTGCTAAATGCAGTAAAGGCATGCGGGATTGACCCGGGGCGGAGGGGAGAGACCCTCAGTTTGGAGGAGTTTAAGGATTTGGCTAACTGTCTTACAGAGTCACAAAACCATTAGTCCGCATATTTGATCCCTCTTATAGCTGCCAAAATTTCTTTTCCAGAAGCCTTCTCTATTTGATATTTGACAAAACTCAATTGTTTTTCTATACTTAAGCAGTTCTTATGTTCTGCTTCCCATTTGCTTGTTTTTTAGTAACTATTCAGGCACAAAGTTGTCTGCCCTATTTGCTGTTTAACTTCCCTATTAAACTGCTAAGCAACTCGTTGGGCTTTGATATTATCCAAAAACATTGATAATGGAGGTTGAAAAATGTCCAGCTCACAGAAAATCGACACCTTGAAAGACATATTGGTCAAGACATACCATCCGTCGGCCATTTATCTCTACGGCTCCCATGCCTGGGGAACGGCCAATGAGGAGAGTGACCTGGATGTGTTGGTTGTTGTCGATCAGTCGAAAGAAAAGCAGTACAGACGTTCCGTCAGGGGTGTCAGGGCCTTGCGCGGTTTAAAAATCAACGAAGACATTATCGTCCACACAAAACAGGAATTTGAAGAGCTTTCCCAAGATGTCTCCACGCTCTGCCATAAAATCAAGAAGGAGGGCACCATCCTATATGAAGCCTTATGAATCCTGGCTGATCAAAGCCTATCATGATCTGATTTCAGCAAAAAAACTCGTCCAGGATGAAGAACCCGTCTTGGACACGGCCATTTATCACACTCAACAGTGCGCCGAAAAGGCATTGAAGGCATACCTGTCCTATAAACAGCAACCTCCGCAGAAGTTCCATAATCTTCGGTTACTCGTTGAGCTTTGCCAGGCAATTGACGAAACTTTCGCGGAAATCCTTGACGACGCGGAAGAATTAAGCCCTTTTGCCACGGCCTACCGTTATCCGGATATGATCATGGAACCTGACGCCCAGGAAGTGGAGATTGCCGCAAAGCAGGCAGAAAAAATCTTCGATTTTGTTCGTCAAAAAATGCCCCTGTCCGATGAAGCGAACGCGAAGATAACCGGGGCAAAATCATCTGACGTATGAAACGAAAAAGCGGTGGTCATATGCTGAGGTAAAAAAATGGCTTGCAGAAAGAATAGGTGATACAGAATTACCTGGAAGGCTCAACCAAAATAGGTTGGCTACAATTTAGCCTCGTTTTTTTTCTTTGTGCCTGTGTGCCTACTTGAGTTAGTACTACTCCGACAGATAAATCACTCTGCTTTTGCACAACTGCTTAATATACACCAGATTGGCGAATTTCATATGGGCATGTCTATAAAATTTGGAGTTGCCTTATTTCGTAAATATTCTTCAAATTTTGCCTGTAATGCGGAAGGGATAGCCAGCATGAAGAATTCTCCTATTTCTATATAATCTTAAAAATGACATGCTATACAGAATGTATAAAATAAATTGTTGCAAAAAATCTGGCAAGAGATTATTTGTTATTATAATGAGTTAAGTGGGATATGAGGGGGCCATGGGCTGGATAGATAACATAAATTGTTATTGCTAGAGCCATGAAGGAACCCATTGAGTTGTGGATTTGAACAGTAACTTGTAATCTTTCTGTGTATCACTACGGATGTGGGGATATACAGAACTATAGAATAACTTGTTGTCGAGGACGCTTCGCGTCCTCGACAATCGCTGCGGATTTCATCCGCTTGTGTTCGGCGCGAAGCACCTCACAACAAGCGAATGCAGCAGTCAATCCAGTCGGCAAACAAGTTTGCCTCCTGTCTTGCTGCTGATCCGCAGCGATTATATTTGCAAACCAACCATCAAGTCAGCCCCATAAAATCCAAATGGAGAAGTAATGACACAACCAGACATCATCCAAACGATACTCAAAGACAGCAATTATCATCTTTCCTTGTTCACGAAAGATGAAATTGAAGCCTTGCGTGGAAAAATCTTTACAAAAACCACCAGAGGAAAGGAAACACCATTTATAAAATGTATCGTTCGGGATAAGGATATTCAGCTAAAGCCTGAAGAAATCGTCCGCCAGCTTTATGTGGCAAGGCTTATCAATCGCTACGGCTATCCTAAAAAACGGCTGGCATTTGAATATTCCGTCAATTTCGGAAGGGAAAAGAAAAGCGCCGATATTGTCATCTTCGACAAAGACCGATCTGATACCGCCTACATTATCGTTGAACTTAAAAAGCCCAAGCTCAAAGACGGTAAAACCCAGCTTCGTTCTTACTGCAACGCCACGGGGGCGCCGGTTGGCGTATGGACGAACGGTGACCAAATATCCCATTACCACCGCAAAGACCCCAACTACTTTGAAGACATCACCGATATTCCCAAGGCAAAACAGAGCCTCAAGGACATACTCAGCGAACTCTTTACCCTGAAGGACCTCATTATCAAGGATAAAATTGCCAATGAGCGAAAATCCTTAAAAGACATCATCCTGGAAATGGAAGATGAAGTTCTGGCAAATGCGGGGGTCGATGTATTTGAGGAAGTCTTTAAGCTGATATTTACCAAACTCTATGATGAATTCCTAAGCCAGCAAGACAAAGGGATTATCAACTACTTTTTGCGACAGGTAACGAAAACCGCCGTACATGAACCGGCAGCCGAATACAACAATGCCCCCAGCTATCTTGATGGGCAGGATTATGACGCACTCAAGGCAGCGGTTAATGGTATTTCGGATGATGGTTTTAGAGTGATGGAGTTCAGGAACACAGGACAGACCGACACCGAACTGAAAAACAAGATAATAGACTTGTTCAACCGGGCAAAAAACCAGTGGCCGGGGGTTTTTCCCGAAGGCGCTACTTTTGAACTTTCAGACAGTCATTTGTCCGTTTGCGTATCCAGCTTGCAGGATGTAAAGCTGTTTAACTCTAATCTGCTGGTTGTGGATGAAGCCTTTGAATATCTGGTCAGTAAATCAGCCAAAGGAGAAAAAGGGCAATACTTTACTCCTCGTCATGTGATCGATATGTGCGTGCAAATGCTCAACCCCAAACGGGGCGAGTACATGATCGATACCGCCTCCGGCAGTTGCGGCTTTCCGGTGCATACCATTTTCAAACTCACCGGACACCTTTTTACCAATGAAGAAATCCCAGAAGAAGACAAACAGCATGTATTGAAAGTCTTTGGCATCGACTTTGACGAAAAATCGGTCAGGGTCGCCAGAACCCTGAACCTGATTGCCGGAGACGGTGAAACCAATGTATTGCATCTGAATACACTGGATTTTGACCGCTGGAGCGATAAAACCGAAAAAGACAAAAAATGGATTAACACCTACGGCAAGGGTTTTGAACGGCTGGAAAAGCTGAGAGCCGAGAAAGGCGAAAACAAACAATTCAACTTCGATATTCTGATGGCAAATCCGCCCTTTGCCGGAGACATCAAGGAAAGCCGTATCCTGCATCAATACGAACTTGGCTTTAAGGCAAATGGCAAGGCGCAAGCCAAAGTTGGACGGGACATTCTGTTTATCGAAAGAAATCTGAATTTTCTCAAACCCGGTGGACGCATGGCCATTGTACTACCCCAAGGTAGATTCAACAACACATCCGATAAACATATCCGTGAATTTATCGCCCAACATGGGCGCATTCTTGCTGTGGTCGGTTTACACGGCAATACTTTCAAACCCCATACAGGAACCAAAACCAGCGTCCTGTTTGTGCAGAAATGGCATGATGAGCTTTGTCCAAAGGTAGACGATTATCCTATCTTTTTTGCCGTCTCCGAGAAAGGCGGTAAGGATAATTCCGGTGATTATATCTATGTGAAAAACGGCAATGGTCAATACAGGCTGGATAAAAACGGGCATTTGATTCTTGACCATGATTTGCATGGACATGATGGAGAGCTGCAAGATGGGATAGCGGAAGCTTTTATTGAATGGGCAAAGAGTGAAGAGCTGTCGTTCTGGGTGGAGGATTAAGGGTGCAAGTTTCTACTGTAAATTTTCAAAATCTAAATCACGAATTTAGGATTGATGCTGAATATTATCGGGAAGAAATACTCAATTGTCTAAATGTTTTGGAGAAACATAACAAAGATAGTTTGGATAACTTGGTTGATTTTATTATAGGCCCTTTTGGCTCAACTGTAACGATAGACCAATATGTAGATAAGTCTGAATATAAATATATCCGAAACAAGGATATAAACGACTTCCTCATTAAAGATGATGAGCCAGCATTAATACCAAAAGCCGTATATGATAATTTACCAAAATATCATATCAGAGAAAAAGATCTATTAATTACAGTTGTTGGTACTCTTGGTAAAGTTGCCATTGCAACGAATAATGATACCAAGTCAATATTTAGTTGTAAGAGCACAATAATAAGAGCTAAGAGCATAAATTCATTTTATCTTTTAGTGTATCTTAATTCTAATACTGGCAAATTATTTTCGCTTAGAGGAAAGCGAGGAGCGATACAAGAGGGGTTGAATTTACCTGACCTGAAAGAAATTCAAGTTTTCATTCCTTCGAACAAGTTTCAAACTCTTATTGAGACGACTGTAAAAAAATCATTCGCGGGAGCAGATAAGTCAAAAAAACTTTATAGCAAAGCCCAAGCCCTCCTCCTTTCCGAACTCGGCTTAACTGACTGGCAACCCAAACACCAGCTAAGCTTTATCAAAAACTATTCTGACACCCAACAAGCCGAACGTATCGACGCAGAATACTACCAGCCGAAATACGAGGAAATTGTCAAAGCCATTAAAAACTATGCAAGTGGTTGGGATACGCTGGGGAATTTGGTTATTGTGAAAAAATGCGTAGAGGTTGGGAGCGGAGAATATCTTGATGAAGGCATCCCGTTTGTTCGTGTGAGCAATCTAAGTCCTTTTGAAATCACCGAAGAAAAATACATTTCTGAAAAGCTGTATGCTGAAATCAAGCGACACCAACCCAAAAAGGATGAAATACTTTTCAGTAAAGACGCAACCCCAGGCATTGCCCATTACTTAAACGTAAACGAGTTCCCTCCAAAAATGATTCCATCAGGCGGCATACTCCGCCTGAAAAGCAAGACCTCAAAAGTCAATAATGAGTATTTGACACTGGTACTTAATTCTATACTGACACAAGAACAAATTAACCGTGATGTCGGCGGATCGGTTATTCTTCATTGGCGACCCGATCAAGTAAAAGAAACAGTAATTCCCATTCTGCCGGAAGAAAAACAAACCCAAATCCAGCAAAAAGTCATTGAGTCCTTTAACTTACGCAAGCAATCAAAACACCTGCTGGAATGCGCCAAACGAGCGGTGGAAGTGGCAATCGAACAAGACGAACAAACAGCAATCAACTGGTTGGAAAATGAAACCAATGAAATGCAAATATAACAAATAACCCTAAACGGATACATGAAGAGTTTTTACGAGGGGTGATTTATCGGAGTGCAGATGAAGGAAGAATCTTATAAAAATAATAAATTGTCTGTAGTTGCTGTGGATTTGTTCTGTGGAGCTGGCGGAATGACACACGGCTTTATAAAAGCTGGGATAACTGTAATTGCAGGTATCGATACCGATGAAACATGTAAATACACGTATGAAAAAAATAATAATACAAAATTCATCGATAAAGATATTAGATCGATTACCGGAACCGAATTGGCAAGACTATATCCAGAAAATGGGATCAGAATACTTGCAGGTTGCGCACCATGTCAACCATTCTCGACCCATACGCAAAAAAATAGCAAAAGAAATGAAGACGAGAAATGGGGATTGTTGCATTCATTCTCAAGATTAATAAAAGAGATAGAACCCGATATTGTCTCTATGGAAAATGTACCTCAAATTGAAAAGCAAGAGATATTCTCGGATTTTATTAGAAATCTAAAAGAACTCGATTATCATATATCTTGGCAAGTTGTGTATTGTCCCGACTATGGAATACCACAGACAAGAACACGTTTGGTTCTGTTAGCTTCAAAACTTGGAAATATCCAACTAATATCCAAAACTCATACACCCTCTCGATATCGCACCGTTGAAAAAACCATTGGAAATCTTGAACCTATAAAGGATGGAGAAACTTCTATCAAAGATCCATTACATAAGGCATGTAAGCATACAGCAATCAATAAAAAACGAATTCATCAGTCGAAACCGGGAGGAACTTGGCGAGATTGGGACAAAGAACTACTTAACCCGTGTCATCGAAAACCTTCGGGTAAAAGTTATGTTTCTGTCTATTCTCGAATGGAATGGGACAAGCCTGCCCCCACGATTACGACACAATTCTACAATTTTGGGACAGGTCGTTTTGGACATCCAGAGCAGCATAGAGCATTATCTTTAAGAGAAGGGGCGCTTTTGCAGACATTTCCTAAATATTATAAATTCATCAATCCAAAACTACCCTTTTCCATTAAGTGCCTTGGAAAGCATATCGGCAATGCAGTTCCAGTTAGATTAGGTAAAATCATTGGTAAAAGCATAATGAAACATTTGGAGGGATATAATGGCGGATGAAAGACAATTTACCTTCGAAATTTCTTTAAGCGTTTTAAATCACTTGGGGAGGAATTTATATCGAAGCTTTATAACTGTACTTGGGGAAGCGGTTTCTAATTCTTGGGATGCCGATGCTGACAATGTGTGGATTTATATCGATAGGGACAAAAACTATCTTGTAATTAAAGACGACGGAATGGGCATGATCGCAGATGACTTTCAGAATAAATTTCTAAAAATTGGATACACGAAGAGAAAATATGGAGAGACTAAATCTGCAAAGGGAAGACCTTACATTGGTAGGAAAGGGATAGGCAAATTAGCGTTGTTATCCTGTGCAGATAAGATTACCGTCATATCAAAAACCGAAGATGGTGATTATGACGGTGGTTCAATAGATAATTCGGGATTAGATATAGCTATAACGGAAGATTTAACACCCCAAGAATATCCTTTGGGTGGATGGGATCCAGAGATTTTTAAACCTTATACAGAAGACCACGAAAAAGGAACTATCGTTTATTTCGATAATATAAAAGACGGGATAAGGAACACATTGGATTATCTGAAAAAATCGATTGCTCTATATTTCAGGTTTTCCCTTTTAGACGATTCTTTTAATATATTTATTGGGGAAGATGTGGGGAAAGAAGAGAAAATTACTCTCGATTGCTTGGATGACCTGGCATCAAAAACACAATTCATATGGCTAATAAACGATATTCAGGACCCATACATCCAAAGACTTAAAGAAAAATTCCCGCCACTCGAAGAAGGTAAATTTGCAGTTGAAGACAATTTTACGGGATTTATTGCGACTGTCAAAAAACCGAGAAACCTTTCAATTATTTCTTCAGATGAAAGGGTAGGTATCGACCTTTTTGTTAATGGTAGATTAAGAGAGAGAAATATCTTAAAACAAATACCCACTTCGAGAGTCGTAGAAAACTATTTATACGGACAAATCCATTTTAACGAGTTAGACGATAGTAAAGATAGGTTTGCTACATCTCGCGAAGGAATCGTAGCAAATGATCCTAAGTTCGAGAGTTTATTAAAAAAACTCCAGAATCCGATTATAAACAAAGTCATTGAAGATTGGGACAAGTGGAGAGTAAAACATCGGATGGACGGTGATTCGGAGAACATGCGAATAAAGAAAAGAGATAGAATATCCAAAAGACTTTTTGATGTTGTATCAGAAGAATATACTACCCCGCCAAGTGAAGATGTACCGCCCAGTGGTGATGGTATCATTCCTCCAGATGACACTGACTACAGAGAACGAGTAGAAAATTGGGTGAATGAATTAGGTGAAGATGCGCAATTTAATTTCGGTTCTTATGCCGAATGTTTTATTTCTGAAAACCTAATCAGAAAATATATTCAAGAAAATAGTATTGCTTTATCACCAGAGGCAGAAACGGAAAGAAAAAAATGGCAAGGTGTAGAAACAGATAGCAAAAATAAAGGAAATATAAGTATAGACATTAGAAGAGTTGGTGGAGATTTAAGCTATTTATCAATGAATCACCTCGCATATCTGGTTGATAAAAAAGATCCTATAAAAGAAGCGTGTCTTGCAAGAGACGCAAATGAGTATAAACCAATTAGAGACGCAATAGCACATACAGCTCTCTTAACTGATGTAGCAAAAAGCAAACTAACATCAGTCTATGAAAATATAAAAGGGAGAATTAAAACACTGCTTTCTGGCAGTTAATAACTAAACTCGCTCAGCTAATTGAGCGAATCGAATTAGAAGAATATGACTGATACGGTTCCCAAAGAGAAGCGATCCGAGATAATGAAGGCTAATAAACCTAAGGGTAACAAATCAACTGAATTGAAGCTTATTCAGCTTTTCAAGAAGTTAGGCATGAAGGGCTGGAGAAGGAACTGTAATATAGCAGGTTCAATTCCAGATTTTGTTTTCCCCAAGAAACGAATTGCTGTTTTTGCAGATGGTTGTTTTTGGCATGGACATAATTGTAGAAATCTAACACCAAAACAGAACTCAGAATACTGGCAAAAGAAAATTGAAAATTAAGGTGGACCCATTTGTCAAGACAATTTTTTCGAAAAATTAAGTTACACCCTGGGGCGGTTTTTTGTTTTTTCCACCTGCGCTCATACCCCATCGAAAGCCATGAACTGAATCAAC
>Ga0265296_1002360_pt1 | contig 19193 bp, 19 predicted proteins | sample MunlanPumphouse1_FD_189073 | JGI IMG/M metagenome (GOLD analysis project Ga0265296, IMG submission 189073) | Groundwater microbial communities from a municipal landfill in Southern Ontario, Canada - Pumphouse #1 | ecosystem: Environmental > Aquatic > Deep subsurface > Groundwater | place...
ACACGGATATGAAGGAAGCCCACCGGAATATCGAATCGATAGCAGCCCTTGAAAATATCTGCGGGGATATCAACAATATGGTCTTAAAGCAGGAGACCCTTGTTGCCATCCACGTAGGTTACGTTGCAGAGAGCATCCGAAGGTCCGGGGAGTACGCCGCGGATATTTCCGAGACGGTTATCAATCTCCTGGTTGGAGAAGAGCCGGGTCTTCACAAGGTAAAACCCGGTAAATAATGTCTCTATTCATCCATCTTCCCAAAACCACATTTTTACATTACGTATCAGTAATGCAGGAACCTGCCATCATGGTGTGAAAAAGGAGATGGCTGACGCGGGGCGTGAGTGATTCACGAGCTGTACCGGAAATTTTTCTCAAAAAAAACGGGTGAAATCATCGTGGCCCGGTTTTTAGTATTGGGAAATCTTTGTTTCCCAGCAGGAGATACACAAACCACTTTTTTTCGTGGAGAGGAAGTCCGTTACCGGAAACATATCTCCGCACCGGAAACACCGGACCGCCGGGATGGAAAACTCATGGGATTCCGGAATCGCATACGCATCATGAGTCATCTGTAACACCTGGCGGGAACCGGTTCCGGTCCGGATCTCCTCCACACCGAAGGGGTTTGTTCCGGGTTGTGTATCGTTACATTCCTGCATTGTTTTTGAAACCCGTACAACCGGGTTATTGTTTATCTTAACGGATTTGAGCATGAGTCACACTCCCTGATGGCGGCCAGCCGGGTAATGCTGTGCATCCCTAGTGTCCTTTTCAAAACTATATATGTATGTCGAAATTATCTATATTTAATAAATTAATATTGTTATTTTTCACTATCCGCTCTTCAAATGAGATGGGTAAATGGATGGGAAAAACTCCTTTGATTCTCTCGATTGCCGCCGTAATTTTCCCGGGAATATCCGGGGTTTAGAGATCCTGCGAGATGGACTGGGAAAAACCAATAACTGGCAGACAAACGATATTTCCGCATAATTATCCCGAAAATCCGGCAAATTCTTTCTGAGAACAAGAGAATTCAAAATATATATATATTAAATTGCCAGACTCTATTGTGTCGCATTTGGAACCGCTCTGGAAAAAACCCCGATGGGGCAGTGCAGGAAACAGACCTGCCCGTACCGCAATTCTGACCGGATGCACAATTCCCTTGCTACCCACTCACCGGTTGGACTTCCCGTTTTTCCGTCACCGGATTTTCAGACAGCAGTCTCCCGCCCCTGCAACGGCCCGTCAGGTAATCCGAAACAGCAGCAAGATTCCGGCATTATGAATACCCCGGCATGTACTGTTGAGCAAAAATCCGGAACCGAGGTGATCAGATTTCATAAAAATGCACTCCCCCAGCCCCGCTGGATTGGTGTTGATCTGAATACGACCGGCCACGCTGTTGTCGTTGCAGATCCTGTTGGCGGAAAAGTCATGAAACTGGGAAAAAAACTGCAGTATACAAGGACATCTTCAACCAGGAACTGCACAAAATTTTACCAGGAAGGAAATCTCTGGAAACTCAAAAAGATCAAGATCCGCGAGAAGAAGGAATTCCGGGCTGCCCTCCACAAGATCGCCCGCCAGATTGTTGGTTTTGCTGAATCCCTGTGTGCCGGGATAAAATTTGAAAAACTATTCTCCGACCGGTATCTCTGTCATCGTGAAACTGAAAATTCGCACGAATTCTCGTTTGAAAATGGATCGTTTGTCCTTCTTCTGAACCTTGTGGAAAAACGAGCACTCAACCGGGGCATACCGGTTCAGTACGTCAACCCGTTAAACACTTCAAAGAGGTGCAGCCGGTGTGGCGCATTCGGGAGACGGGTACGCAAGCGGTTCGAGTGCCCCCAGTGCGGCAGAGTGGTCCATGCAGACGTGAATGCCGCGTTGAATATTGCTGCTACTCCCGCCCCATCAGAAAAGATCGATCTTTCATGGCAACGCACTTCCCGGAAAATGCTCCGGAAGCTGGCCCGGGCCGGGAAGATCCCTGCTGAGTGTAAAAATCCCCCGGTTCCGGACATCCCCTCCCATCGGGAAATGCTGTCCGTATGGAACGATCCTCCGGCATTACGGGGAGAGGTTGGATAATGAAACGCGTGAACACTACCAGAAACCAGAGGTGACGTATGAAAACATCGATAGCAACCGTCCGGGTCACGTGCCCGAAGTGCAGTACCCCGTATGCAGAACAGTATTTACCCGGATGTGCCATACCGGAAGAAACCGGTTTTGAGAACAACTATTCGGATGATTGTGTTATGGCAACCTGCCCGAACTGCGATCACCGGATAAGCATCATCGTACAGATGACGAGCCCGGTTGAGCGGGTCCAGACCCCGGGGGAGAGAAAGGATCCGTGAGATCCTCATTTCTTCCGGGTTCAAACACGGAGAAGAATCATGAAAACCCGCATTGTTTATTTTTCCCAGAACGGACATACCATGAAGATTGCCGCCGTGCTGGCTGCACACACAAATGCCGAGATTTTCAGGATAGAACCGGAAACGGAACCCGGGCCGGGAGCAGTCATTGAGGGAATAAAAGCATTCTTCTCGCAGACCTCCCAGATAAAATTCTGTCCGGCCGATTGTTCCGAAATCGATGTCCTGGTCATCGCGACTCCCGTCTGGTCCGGCAAGGTACCCCCGTATGTCAATACGTATCTCTTATCCGTATATGGATGCGCGGGAAAACCATTCCATGTTGCCACGTGTATGCGGAACCGGGGGGCGGAAGGTGCGGTTGCAGCGGTGAGGGCCTGCCTGGAAAAGAAAGGAATGAAGTATATCTCATCCACAGCCATTACCGAGCGTGCGATAGAGAACATAGCCTGCTCTTCAGTATTGGAAAAGTTCGCAGCCGGAATTCGTGGAAAAGCGTAACATCTGCCGCGATTCCCGTTGTCCGGCAGGGGGCCGGAATTTTTACAGATTTTTTTTGGCAGATTCAACACACCCGGCAGATTCCGGGTTACTTCCCATCTTCGTGATCCCGGACACCATGTTCTTTACAAAACCCGGACCCCCACGGGAGTATTTTTTTGGTGTTTTCAGGTCCAGTTCCCATCGTAGATGTCTGGGATCACAATATCCCTATTGATTTTATGGCGAAAGATATGATATGCAGTTTCAGAGAAATACTATCCAGAGTTCTACCCATGAAAATACGGACACGCACCCGACTTATTCTTGTTGCCACACTGCTGACGTTTCTCGTTGTCCTGAGTTTCATCACCCAATCCGTTATCCTCCAGTCATTTGAGGTCATTGAAGAGCAGGAGACCACATCCCATGTCCAGCGCTTTCTCTCCCAGATCAATAATGAAATAGAAGACGTTGCAGCTACCTGCCGCGACTGGGCAAACCGTGAGGAAACCTCAGCGATTTTTACCAATCCATCCGGGGAACAGGATCCCTCGCGGATCTTCCAGCCGGTCTCAATGAAGAACCTCGGCATCGATTATATCGTCATCTATGATGCCAGCGGGCAGCGGATCTTATCAGAAACCATTTCCAAGGAAGGAAATGCGGTCCGGGACGCTCCCCTCGGAATTGACACGATTGTCCGCGACAGCATAATCCCGGTCGGAATACCCGGGGGCATCTCCGGACGGAGGGGGATCTCCTCCATCGACAACGTTCCCGTGATCCTTGCCGGCTATCCAATCCTGTATGCCAACCAGTCTCAATCCACGGGGGGGACACTTGTCATGGTCCGCCTCCTTGATTCCGGAAGGATCGGCGACATCGATCAGATGCTCCAGCTGGATGGCACACTCAGCCCATATAACCCAAAAACTGCAAATGGGGAATTATCCGAGGGTGAACAAAAGAAGGCAAAAGACGGTGCGATAATAGTCAGGGCTGCAAGTGAAAACGATCTGGACGGATTAGCTATTATCACCGGGATCGAGAACAAGCCCTCATTCCTCCTCATGAAAATTACGACAACCCGCCCGGTCTACCAGCAGGTTAAAACCTCCATCCTGATCGTTGCAGTTGCCATCGTCATTCTCAGTGTTATTTTCCTTCTGGCAGTCCAGCTTCTCTTCCAGAAATTCATCCTTGCCCCGCTGAGTGACCTGGATAATGGTATGAAGTCCATTGGGGGATCCGGGGATATCTCACTGCGAATGGTGGAACGCGGTGACGAGGAGGTGGTCTCGCTTACCCGCTCCTTAAACCAGATGCTCGACCAGGTCCAGCAGCAGCGGGATGAGCTGCACAATCTTCTTGAAGAAATAGAACAGCAGCGGGACGATCTTAAGGATGCACGGCAGTCCCTTGCGGAACGGAACCGGGATCTGGAAGAACTGAACCGGAAGGCAAACCTCTACCTTGATATTTACCTGGATGCGATCACCTACGAGATTCTGAATGCGATCATGGGTCTTCGCGGGTATGCGGAAATGTTCCAGCAGACCGCAGAGGCATCCGAAAAGAAATTTGCGGACAAGATCATCGCACTTGCCAAGAAAAGTGATGAGGTAATTCGGAATATCGAGACCATCAGCCGCATATACAAGAACCCGCCTGAGATAAAAGCGGTGGACCTTTCATCGATCATCAAAAAAGAGGCGGAATCCCGCACGGGTGCATCCATTCTTGTGGAGCACTGCAACCGTGCGGTGTTTGCAAACGACATGCTGGGCGTTATCTTTGACAATCTCTTCTCCAACAGCCTCAAGTTCGGGGGACGGGATACCCGGATTACCGTCACTGCCAGGGATACTCCCGAGGGATTACTTGAGATCTCGGTCAGCGACACGGGGCCGGGTATTCCCGATGCAATGAAACCACTGGTGTTCGACCGGTTTATGCAGGACACCCGCCAGCGGAGCAGTTACGGGCTCGGGCTCCATATCGTCAAGATGCTCGTGGAAAGTTACGGGGGAACGGTCTGGGCAGAGAACCGTATCGCCGGTGACCAGCATTCAGGTACAACAATCCGGTTTACCTTGCGGATTGCCTGAACCGGCAGGAAGACCTGCCTTTTTTTGTCCGGCTCCGCTATTGCGGAATATCAGCAGGTCACATGAAGAATGGCAACTGAGGGTCGGGACTCAAGCGCCAGCAGATCCAGAACCTCCGGTGTCGGACGGATGATCGATTCATAGTGCAGGAGAATCCGGTGGGCGTCCATCGCAATAGGGAGATCGCCATACTGGCCGGTCCCGATAAAGACCACCACGGGCTTTTCTGCCTTAAGAAATTTGAGATCGTGGCCCGTTAATGGCGTATGGCCGTAATCTTTTCTGAATTGTTTTGATTTTTTCTTGGAGCGCTTCGTCACGCTCCGGTTGCGATGGATAACGACATCGTGGTCGTACCGGCTTTCATCAATCTCCACCCAGCCATATCGCGTCTTCATGATCATCACCCCATCTCAACAAATAATTCCCTCGCGGGTACTTCAGGTTATTCGACATATCTCCCAATAGGGCTCAATAATCTCCTTATCCCATTGGAGAAAGGCAATACATCCGAAGCGGAAACGTCCTTCCCGGAAGAATACGTGAGTACCTTTTAGAGGATCCTGGAAAAATCCCCTTTTTTCATTCATTTTACCCGTATCCTCAATTATTAAAATAATTCTCCGGAAATATGACCCCCATATCCCCGTTCTGTTGGCAGTTCCGGGTGCCGGATGGGGGAAATTACGCGGCGAAAACAGGGCCGAACGGAACACCATTAAGGGTCATTCTATGAGGTGCATTCCAGCCGCATTTTGGCAATCCATGCGATATTTGAGCCTCTTTTCCACGCGAACCGAAACCGGGCGTTTTACGCGGTTTTCCGTTGGGGGTCGGAGTATGAAACAGGGAAACGGAGCTCGTATCGGGCGTATTTCCTCACCATCCCTGCCCCTCCAAAAAAGGATTATTCCCGGGAAGATCAGTACCCGACAAACACCCGGATCACGGCAAAGGCCACAAACCCGATGGCGGCACTGATCGGGATCGTGAGGATCCAGGCAAACATGATACTCCGGGCAACGCCCCACTTCACCGTGCTGGATCCCATGGTGGTCCCGACACCCATGATCGATGAGCAGATCACATGCGTGGTGCTGACCGGAATCCCGGCAACCGAGGCCCCGAGGATAGTCGCGGCACCGGCAGTCTCAGCAGCAAACCCGTGAACCGGCCGGAGCTTGGTGATCTTGTATCCCATGGTCTTGACGATGCGCCATCCCCCTGACAGGGTACCGAGTGCAATGGCGGCATAGGAAACGAGGATCACCCACAGGGGCATGGGCAGGTTGTTCGGATCCACGCTTGCCCCGAAATATCCTATCGAGAAGAGGAGCGGCAGGATAATCCCCATGGTCTTCTGGGCATCGTTCGTGCCGTGGCTGAAACTGTACGCAGCCGCAGAACAGAGCTGCAGGCGTTTGAAATGGACTTCTGCTGACTGTTTGTTTGCTTTCCTCGTTGCCCAGAGCACTGCTGCCATAAATAAAAACCCGCAGGTAAGTCCAATCAGGGGCGAGAGGATCATAAACGTGACAACGAGCTCGATCGTTGACCACTTGATGGCCGTAAGCCCGGCAGCGGCGATCCCTGCCCCGGCAAGTCCCCCGATAAGGGCATGGGATGAGGAGGTCGGAAGCCCGAAGAACCAGGTGATGATGTTCCAGGTAATTGCACCGGACAGGGCCCCCAGAATGATATAGGGAATGATGTTTGCAGGAACGATTTCGAGGTGGATGATCTTGGAGACCGTGCTTGCCACCGCAACGCCGAAACCGAATGCGGCAACAAAATTGAAAAATGCGGCAAAGACTACGGCTTTCCGCGGGGACAGGACCTTTGTGGAAACCACCGTTGATATGGAATTTGCCGAATCATGGAACCCGTTGGTGAAATCAAAGACCAGCGCAATGCCGATGATGATGACAACGAGTTCCCACGTAGCTTCGAACATACTTTCCCCTCACTGGTGCCCGGTCATGAGTGCCGGATTGCGATGTCGGAGAGCACGTTGGCTACGTCCTCACAATAGTCCGTTGCCATCTCAAGATGTTCGTAAATATCCTTGAACTTGATGATCGCAATCGCATCGTTCGTCTTGAAGAGATCCATAACCGCGTGGGCAAGCACGTCGTCTGCGAGGTTTTCGAGCCGGTTGACCTCGATGCAGCGCTCATCAATGTAACGGGGATCCTTGATCGAGCGGATACCTTTGACTGCACTCTCGAGCTCAGCCGTGGACATATGGATCAGTTTTGCAAGCTCGATCATGTGGATGTCAGTTGATTCAATCCCGTAATAGTACATCTTCTCGGTTGCACCATCGATATAGTCCAGGACATCGTCCAGTGCCGAGGCAAGTCGTGAGATCTCTTCCGGGTCCAGGGGCGTGATGAACGTACTGTTCAGCTGGGTATAGATATCGTGGGTGATCAGGTCACCCTTCTGTTCAAGCAGCTCGATCTGGTGGCGTTTCTCCTTGACATTGGTGAAGTCCTCGGTCAGCGCAACGAGCTGCCACGCGGCTTCTTTATTAATTGCGGCCTGCTTCTCGAATAAATCAAAGAAGGCCTTATCCTGAGGTATCAGCAACTCCCGTAAACCCATAACAAACCCAGTGGTAATCGTCAGTAGATAATAAAAATATAGCGAATCAGTGTGGGCCCTATAGCAGGCTCGCGACAAACGCCACGACGAAATACCCGGCAAAGGAAACGACCATGGCAAGCGGAATCGTGATGACCCACGCCTCCATCATCTCCCGGACAACCCGCCACTGCACGGCATTCTTTCCCCTCGTTGCGCCGACACCGATGATAGCTCCGTTGATCGCGTGGGTGGAGGAGACCGGAATCCCCCGCTCGGTGACCGTGACAAGGATGGCGCTGCTGACCGTGGCAGCGCAGAATCCCTGGTAGGGACGGATCCTGGTGATGTCCTTTGCCATCTTGTCAACCACCTGCCACCCGCCAAAACAGGTGCCAAGACCGATTGCGATCGCAGACGTGAGGAGAACCCAGGTCGGGACCGCAAACGTGAGGAGGAGCCCGGAGGAGACAAGGAGCGCCGTGATGACACCCACCGCGTGCTGCCCGTCATTCGCCCCGTGGGCGGTTGCCTGGACAAGGCTTGCAAGTACGTGGAGCGGCTGGAAGATCCGCTTCATGTGATTCTGGCGGGAGTGCCGGAACGCATGGGAGATGAGGATATCGAAGACAAACGCCCCGACAATGCCAAGGATGGGCGAGATGAAGATGAAGAGAACGATGGCAAACAGGCCGGAGAGGTGGATTACCCCAAGCAGCATGAGGGCCGGGATGATGAGGGCCGCTCCGCAGACGGCGCCGAGTATCATGCCGAGCCGGACATCGTCCCGGAACGAGGCCGTGAACAGGCCGAGAAGGATCGATCCAACCACTGCCCCGATGAGGCCGTACACGATGACCTGGACGCACGCATCCCACCCCGGCAGGATAACCACCGCAAGTCCCCCGACCGCGATACCTGCCCCGAGAAGCCCCCCGACCATGGCATGGCTGCTCGAGAGCGGGACACCGGCCCGGGTTGCAACAAAGACGAGGATGATGGCCGCACCCATGGCAACGACAATCGAGAGCGGGGTGAGGCCGCTCTGGCCAACGATCGCGGTACCGATGGTGGCGGCAACGGCCGTTGTAAACAAAAACGGGCCGACAAGGTTACAGACCGCCGTGTAGAGGACGGCTTTTATGGGCGAGAGGGCCTTTGTGGCAACAACGGTTGCAATCGAGTGCGAGGCATCGTTGAGACCGTTGACGAAGTTGAGGGCGAGCGCAAGGAGGATGCCAAAGAGAATGAGCGGGTCCATGCCTGTCATGAATGGCTCATTGCGATGTCGTTCAGGGCATGCCCGACATCATTGCATTTTTCCATCACTTTTGCCATGCTCTCGTAAATATCCTTGAGCTTGATGATCATGAGGAGATCCTTGGTTTTGAAGAGCTCGAGGATGGCGCGGGAGAGGAGTTCGGTGGAGAGGTTGTAGAGCCGGCTGATCTCCAGGGTATGGCCTTTGACCCCGTCGGGATCCCTGAGCGTTGCAAGGGTGTCAAACGCATGGGTGATCTCGGTTGCCGCGAGCTGGATTAAGTAAGAGTATTCCTTGAGCACATCGTTTGTCTCGGGAATCCCGTAATTGCAGAGCTGGTGGGTCACCCAGTCGATCTTGTCGAGCACATCATCGAGAGCCGGTGCCAGCCGTGCGATCTCATCGGGTTCGAGCGGGGTTATCAGGGATTCGTTGAGTTGCTCGTAGATCTTCTTGGTGATCTCGTCACCCCGGTGTTCGATCTGGCGTACCTTGTGGGCTTTCTCTGTCCCGTCCGGGAGCTCGTGGGTGATCTCGTTTAAGGTGGTCGAAGCCTCGGTGATCTTCTCAGCCATTTCATGAAACAGCACAAAAAAGACCTTGTCTTCGGGCAGGATAAGGTCACGGATACGCATATTCTTCAGACTTACCCTTATTCCATAACTATAAAAAAGTACGTCCCGACAAAAACCGCCCGGTAACGGGTAAAAAACCGGATTTTCGAAGGAACGTGACGGCCCGGGTCCCTTGTAACCGGGCCGGCCCGGATGTGTTCAAAGGTACCGGCATCATCTGCCGGACTGCCGGTATCCGCCTTCAGGAACAAGGATCTCGAACCGGGCACCCTGGCCGTAAATACCGGTTTCGGTTATGGTGATCTCGGTAATCCCGAGGAGTTCCCGGGAAAGAAAGAGGCCAAGACCGGTATGTTTCCCGAATCCTTTCTTGAAGATGTGTCCCTTGTCCTCCCGGGCAACCCCGACCCCGTTGTCCTTGCAGATTATGCAGAGCCCCGCACTCGTTTTTCTGGCAGTGAACGATATATCGGTCACCCGTTCGCCGTGCCGGATCGCGTTGTCCAGCAGGTTATGAATCACTTTCTCAAAGAGCGGGTCGGCAAGGATCTCCACATTCTCCTGCAGGGGATGTACGGTTATTCCGCCACGGGCACAGGTACCCATTGATTTCCGGACAATGGCGTTGAGGTCCTGCCAGACCGGTGCATGAATCCCAAGATCCTGGTAGTCCTTCATGAATTCGACATGTTCATTGACCGATCCTGCGATCTTCTCGCATTGGGCGAGGTAACCGGCAACTATTGGGTCTTTCGTATGCTCTCCCGCGAGCGAGAGGTATGCCCCAAGGGCAGTGAGCTGGTTGAGGATATCGTGCCGGGTGATGCTTGTTAAGAGGTTGAGCTTGCTGTTGGCATCTGCGAGCGCCTTCTCCATCCGGGCCCGCTCGGTGTTTTCATCCGAGAGATTCCTGTTTGCCGTGTGAAGTTCGTCCACGGCAGCAGTAAGTTCCTCGTTGAGTTCGCTCTGCGTTTCCTGCGCTTCCTGGAGTTCGGCATTCTTCCTGACAGCACATTCGTAGGTAGTGAGCAGGATGTCAAGGATCCTGGACCGCCCCGAGGTTATACGGTGGGACCTGCCGGAGAAGAGATACGCAAGCCCGGGCTGAGGGCCTTCCGGGTCCTTTGTGCCGGCAGATCTGAATGCAGCTTCGATATGGGAATACACCTGCCCGGGATCATAGGGCTTGATGATGAAATTGTCCGCACCGGCCTCAAGTCCCCGAAGAACATCTTCCGCATCGAAGAGCTGGGTCACGAGGATGACCTGGATACCGGCAGTGTCTGTACCCGCCTTGATCTCCCGGCAGAGATCGTAACCGTCCATCTCGGGCATGATGATGTCGGTCAGTACTACGGCAGGCCACTCCCTGTGGATCGTTTCGAGAGCTTCGCGGCCATGGTGGGCCAGCAACACGTCGTAGCCTCTCTCTTTGAGGAGGTGAACGAGGAACTCTGCCTGGGTGCGGCTGTCCTCGACAACAAGGATCCTCCGGAAGAGCGTGTGAGGTTTCACGTTTGTCGTCTCATCGGGTGAAAGGGTGTTGCAGGTCTTCATCAGGTCTCCCGGGGTCTGCGGCAGCCCGGAGGGTCTCATTTCTGCGGGAGCGGTTCTGATTATCGTCAGCGTCTCCTGCGTTCATCCGACTATATCTTACCCATGTTTCTTAAGCATTCCGCAATCAATCTGTGGTCAAAAACCGGTTTTCTTTTTTTTGAACGCGGATTTTTCCTGATCCGGATCCAGGCAGAATGCTATCCGGAACAAAAGACCAGGTATCGAAAGATCCCGACAACCACTGCCGGCAATCAGGAAAAATAAAAGAACGGGATGGACCGGGCGGGAATTGAACCCGCGGCCTCTTCCATGCCAAGGAAGCGATCTACCACTGATCTACCGGCCCGCTCCTACCTACTTGGATGTCATAGGTTAAAAGAATTGTTTGTCATTTCTCCTTTTTGGCCTTGGACTCCATGAACGAGACGAGTTTTTTTATGAGCCGCCCGCGGGCCTCCTGCATATCGGGCCGGCTTACGATCCTGCCGTTTTCCACGAACCGGGTGATGATGGGCGTTGCTCCCGCTGGCGGAACCGAGGCCACCGGCAGCGTCCTGCGATCCCCGCAGATCAGGTCGTACACCTGTTTGACCCCGCTCCGTTTCCCCCTTTTCGCTTTCGGTTTTCCCCCGATCTCGACGATATCCATGGAGAAATCGATAACGGGCGCGTTGGCAATAGCCCCCCCGACCCCGAACGCATCCACGAGATCCCGGTAGGCAACCACGTCCTCGCGGGTCACGCCTCCGGATAAGAATATCTTCACGCCCGTATGCCCGTGCATATTGAGCTCCCAGCGGACCTCCTCCATGATGGCGCGCATATTGCCCCGCCGTGACCGGGGCGTGTCGAGCCGGACTGCTGTGGCCCCGCACTCTGCGGCCCGGAGGGACTCGGATTTCTCATCGCACCACGTGTCGCAGAGCATGATCCTTGGCACGTCTTCTGGAGCGTTCCGGTCGAACGAACGCCAGGCATCTTCCGGTCTCTCGTAGCACATCACAAACGCATGGGGCATGGTCCCGACCACCGGCATTCCTTCCGGGGCACAGGTATTGGACACCCCCTCGACTCCGCCTATCCATGCCGACCGCTCGATCATGGCAGCAATTGCGGGATGCTGACGGCGCGAACCAAACGAGAAGACCGGTCTTGTGCCGGCGGCTATCTTGATGTGGGCCGCAGCCGATGCAATGCCGGATGCGTGGCAGAGGAACCCGAGAATGGCAGTCTCGTACCGGCAGAAGTCCCGGTATTTCCCGGTGATGCGGAGGACCGGGTCATTTGGGTAAAAGACGGTGCCTTCGGGCATGGCGTCAACCGTGACCGGCAGCCCTTCGAGCAGGGTGATGACATCTGAAAGACCTGAAAAAACCGCCCAGGTATCCGGCAGGGACGAGGCCGTCACTTCCATAACAACATCCGGGTTGAGGTTATCCTGCGCGAGCGTCTCTTCGGTACGTACAAAATAGATATCCGTGCAGTCCCCGTTTTTTATCTCCGCATCGCTCACGGTAAGAAACGTGCCCATAGTATGATCCTTGAAACTCCTTCCCAAATACGTTTGTGCTCATACCGGATCTCCGGAAGCATTCGCTAAATATTAGTGCAGATCCCGCCAACCATTCTCCTGCGAAGGAGAGCTATGCAGGGCAGAATACCGGAACCACAATCACGCTGCACAGGAACGTGCAGCAGGCGGGCCTGAATGCTTGGGATCATCGGGGGCACGAGCCTGCTCTTCTCCACGCTCCCAGAACTGGAGACGCGGACAGTCCATACACCGTTTGGGAATGCTGAAGTTCTCGCAGGCGATATCGTGATGCTGATGCGCCACCAGCACAACCGACCCCCGCACCGCGTCAATTTCCGGGCGAACCTGGCGGCCCTAGCGATTGCCGGTGCTGACAAAATTGTCGCATTCGGCTCTTCGGGGTCGATGAACCCCGCTATCGCCCCGGGATCGCTGGTCATTCCAACGGATTATGTCAGCCTGGCCGACATCCCTTCCATCCATGACCACGCGGTTGAGCACGTTATGCCGGAACTGTCCCGCGATCTCTCAGAGGCCCTGCACCGGGCAGTTCCCGCAGCCCGCCTGGGAGGCACGTATGTCCAGACCAGGGGGCCAAGGTTCGAGACACCGGCCGAGATCGCAGCGCTGTCGAAGGTTGCCGATCTCGTGGGAATGACCATTGCCTCAGAGGCAACGCTGGCAAAAGAGCTCGGGATTCCGTTTGCCGCACTCTGTACGGTGGACAACTATGCCAACGGGCTTACCGATGAGGCTCTCACGTGGGACGAGGTGCTTGAGATCTCGCGGCAGTACCGGGAGCGGACCGGTGAGATTGTGAATACCATTATCAAAAACCTGGGTTAAGTTACAGGATAGGGAAGATACCATGGACGAGATCTTTGCAAAAAAACGCTCCCTGCTCATCACGAATGTCGTAAGCGGGGGAAAGAAGACCGATATTTTTGTTGACGATACGGGGACGATACGGGCTGTTGGCCCGAACGTCCGGGCAGATCACAAGGGCGAGGCCGATGTCATGATCGACGGCGATGGCGCAATCGCCCTGCCGGGCCTTGTCAATACCCACACCCACGCGGCAATGACGCTCCTCCGGGGCTATGCGGACGACATGATCCTGCAGGACTGGCTCTCCCAGAAGATCTGGCCGCTCGAAGCCCACCTGACCGGCAGGGATGTGTACTGGGGAACGAAACTTGCCTGCCTCGAGATGATCCGGAGCGGGACAACCGCCTTTAACGACATGTACTTCTTCATGGACGAGGCGGCCCGGGCAGCAGATGAAGCCGGTATCCGGGCCGTGCTCTCGTACGGGTTCATTGACCTGTTCAACGATGAGAAGCGCGAGAACGAGTGCAAAGCCACCGAGAAGCTTGCAGCCCATGTCCGCACCATGAACAATCCCCGGATCAAGACCGCGGTCGGCCCCCACGCCATCTACACAGTCTCGCCGCAGGGCCTGAAATGGTGCGCCGAGTTTGCACAAGAGCAGAAGATCGGGGTCCACATCCACCTCTCCGAAACAGAGAAGGAAGTGACCGACTGCGTTGCCCAGCATGGCAAGCGGCCGGCCGCCCACCTTGAGGACTGCGGGATCCTCACCCCCCGCACCATTGCGGCGCACTGCTGCTGGCTCGACGAGGCGGAGTGTTCTCTTCTGGGAAAGCACAAGGTCTCGGTCTCGCACAACCCGGTAAGCAACATGAAGCTTGCAACCAACCGGGCAATGCCGTACGCCACCCTCGCCGCTGCCGGGGCCAACACCTGCCTTGGCACGGATGGCTGCGCCTCGAACAACAACCTCGACATGTTCGAGGAGGCCAAGACTGCCGCTCTCCTCCAGAAGTTCTTCTGGAACAACCCGACCGTGCTTCCGGCTGCGGAAGCTCTTCAGATGGCAACCGCAAACGGGGCAAAGGCACTGGGCTTTGGGACCGGAACGCTCACCGCCGGCGCACCTGCAGACATTATTCTTATCTCTGCCCGGGCAGCCTGCAACATCCCGCTCCACAACGCAACCTCCAACCTCATCTATGCCTGTAGCGGAGGCGCAGTCGAAACCACCATCTGCGAGGGCAGGGTACTGATGCTTAACCGCGAGATCCCCGGAGAGGAGGCAATCCTTGACGGCGCTGCATCCGCAGCATCGGATCTCGTGAAACGTGCGCAGTCGGCATAACGGGGCAGAGCCATGACCAGGACATTCCGGCTGTCGGTACAACAAACAACCTGCATCCTGGTCTTCCTTTTTTTGTGCATTGCAATTGCCGGTTGTACCGGCACTCCCGGAAGCCTGCAACCGGGGAATAATACCGGGAAACTGTCCGTCTATTTCCTTGACGTGGGACAGGGCGACTCCACCCTCCTCCTCTTTGGGAACAAAACCATCCTTGTCGATGCCGGGGAAACGGATATGGGCGACAGAGTGGTTGCCAACTTAAGGAAACTCGGGGTTACCCGGATCGATCTCCTTGTTGCAACCCACCCCCACTCCGACCATATCGGGGGGATGCAGAAGGTTCTTGCCGCGTTCCCGGTCGGGCAGGTCCTGGATGCCGGCGTGCCAAATCCGTCACCGGTGTACGAGCATTTCCTGGAAACGATCGATGAAAAGCATATTCCCTATAGCCTTGCCGTGCAGGGGCAGACCATCAATATCGACCCGGCGCTTGGCATCCTCGTCCTCTCGCCCCCGGCCCGGCGCTTTGGCAACGACCCGAACAAGAACTCTGTTGTGCTCCGCATATCCTACGGCACGATCGATCTTCTCCTGACCGGTGACATGGGTGGCGAGGCAGAGGAGGCCCTGACAAAGAGCGGTTATGCGCTTGACGCCGAGATCCTCAAGGTAGGCCACCACGGGAGCAGGTACTCGACGTCCTCCGCCTTCCTCTCCCGCGTGCACCCGGTGAGCGCCGTCATTTCAGTTGCGGCAGACAACCCGTACGGGCACCCCCACGATGAAGCCCTCCGGAACCTCAAACTTGCCGGTGCAACCGTGTACCGGACCGATCGCGACGGGACGGTCCTTGTCCGGTCGGACGGGATCTCGTACTCGGTGACAACTGAAAAAGAAGCAAAAAACTTCTGGGGCACAGTGACAACAAAGATCCCCTCTGAAAACCTGACGGGCACAACCCCGTCTTCGGCCTCCCCTCTGAACATGACTGTACCCACCCTGCCTGCCGAAATCAACCTGACCCTTCCCACTATCCCTTCGAATGTCACGGTTCCCGTGCCTTCCTTCACCCTGCCCCCGGTCCAGATCGGCAACGCCTCATCAGTACATATCAGCGCAGCGCAGTTCGATGCCCCGGGGGATGACCGGCAGAACCTGAACGGCGAATGGGTCCGGCTCACCAACCGGGGGCGCGACCCGGTCCTCATTGCGGGCTGGACACTCTCCGACCGGACAACCCCTGGCATTTACCGTTTCCCGGCATTTATCCTCCTGCCCGCCTCAACCGTAACCGTCTATTCCGGGACCGGTATGATGAACGACACGGCGCTCTTCATGGGCAGGACCGAACCGGTCTGGGGCAACAGCGGCGACCTGGCTACCCTCCGTGACGGGGCAGGGACGATCATCGACCAGCAATCCGGAAGTGGTCCGGCATGAAGGCCGCAGTCGACCGGATCGAGGAGACTATCGCCGTTCTCATCTCCTGCGAGGACGAGTCGGTCCGGCTGAACCTGCCGGTCTCCCTTCTCCCACCCGGTACCAGCGAAGGCGATATCGTCTCGCTCTCGATCGGGCGCGACGAGGAAGCAACCCATGCGGCAAAAGAGCGGGTTGCGGGGCTCATCGGAAAGCTGGCCGGCGGGAAATAAACAAGTCAGGGAAACAACCCGACCCGGATAGTCTCACTTCGCGAAGCAATCCGACACTATTTTACATTTTCCCGATCAATACGCCTGACATGTCGCATCATCACGAAGCATTCGAGCACCACGATCATGCCAAACCCGCCGGTGTATCCAAAACCTGCCGCGTCTGCAAATCCGCGTACTCCCACGAAAAGAACCCCTCTCATTTCGGCATCTGCCACAGCTGCGGGTACAAGATCCTCATCCTGCTGCTCATCGTGATGATCTCGGTCTCCTACGTTGCATGGTTTGGCGTAATATAAGGAAAAATTCCCGGAAAATCTTTTTTTTATTGAGAACAGAGCCCCACAGCAGCTCCCCAACTATTAAGTAGTGCCGGTACTGCATTACCCACTGAGGTAGTTGTCATGGCTTCGGCTGTGCTGGATCTGGTTGTCCTCCTCTTTGAATATATCAGCGTGATCGTGGCATGTATGGCGCTTGCCCTTGCGATCAAGTGGAAAAAGACTGAGTTTTTCGCAGGCCTGTTCTTCCTGCTTCTTTACACCGTACTCGACGCCATAGAACTTTCGCTGATCACCGTCTTTGACGTGTCCATGATCAACGCGTCCCAGTTCGGGTTTATCCTGATAGCCATCCTGGCGTTCATCCTCGGGATGCGACCGGCAGAGGTGATCAAAAAGCCGGGCTGAAAATCCAAAAAAACGCAGCTGCTCCTGCAGGAGAGATATACAAAAAAAGGGATGGAAATTACGCGGTCTCGATCTTGTCGGCTTCCTGGAGCCCGAGCACCTTGATCGACTCTTCCCGCATCTTGAACTTCATGATCTTGCCCGAGATGTTGATGGGGAAGTCGTTGACGAACATGACATACCGCGGGATCTTGTAGTGGGCGATCTTTCCCTTGCAGAACTCTTTTACTTCCTGCTCGGTCATGGAAAGGCCGGGTTTCATCTTCACCCAGGCACAGAGCTCTTCTCCGTATTTCACGTCCGGCACGCCGACAACGTAGACATCCGAGATCTTCTCGTGGTGGTGGAGAAACTCCTCGATCTCGCGGGGGTAGATGTTCTCCCCGCCCCGGATCACCATGTCCTTGAGCCGGCCAACGATCTTGAAGTAGCCCTCCTCGTCCATGGTGCCGAGATCGCCCGTGTGGTTCCAGCGGTCCTTGTCGAGCGTTGCATGGGTGGCCGAGGGATTGTTGTAATAACATTTCATAACGCAGTAGCCGCGGGCGCAGATCTCGCCAATCTCGCCGAACGGGACGATCTTGCCGGTCTTGGCATCAATGATCTTGAGCTCTGTGTGCGGGAATGCACGCCCGATCGTGGTGACCCGGCGTTCGAGCGGATCCTTGGTCGTGGTCATCGTAACACCCGGGCTCGTCTCGGTCTGGCCGTACACGATCACGATCTCGCTCATGTGCATCTGCGTGTTGACCTGCTTCATCACCTCAATCGGGCAGGGAGAGCCTGCCATGATGCCGGTGCGGAGCGTCCGCAGGTCGTATTTTGAGAAGTTCGGGTGCGTGAGCTCGGCAATGAACATGGTCGGGACGCCGTGCACGGCAGTGCAGCGCTCCTTCTCGATGGTCTGCAGGACCGCTTCGGCATCGAAGGTCGGGGCCGGCAGAACCATGGTCGTGCCGTGGGTAACGCAGGCAAGGTTGCTTAAGACCATGCCGAAGCAGTGGTAGAACGGGACGGGAATGCAGAGCCGGTCCTTCTCGGTGAAGTTCATGCCCTCACCGATGATGTACCCGTTGTTGAGGACGGAATGGTGGGTGAGGACTACCCCTTTCGGGAACCCGGTGGTACCGCTCGTGTACTGGATATTGATCGGGTCGTCGAACGAGAGCCCTTCACCCCGCTCGATGATATCGTCCATCGTGATCGCGTCAGCCTTCTCAAGGAAATCCCCCCACGTGTACATGCCGTTGTACGGGATGTCGCCCATGAAGACCGCATTCTTGAGGAACGGGAACTTCTCGCTGGAGATCCGGCCGGGCTTGCACTCGTAGGCCTCGGGGCAGGCCTCGTAGAACATTCCCACGTAGTCCGAAGTCTTGAACCGGCCCTGCACGATCAGGGTCGAGATCTCGGCCTGCTTGAGCACGTACTCGAGCTCGTAGGTGCGGTACGCCGGGTTGATGTTCACCATGATGGCGCCGATCTTCGAGGTCGCGAACTGGACTACCACCCATTCGGCATGGTTCATGGCCCAGATGCCGACCCGGTCGCCCCGGTCCACGCCAAGGCCCATCAGGGCGCGGGCAACCAGGTTTACCTGCTCGGCGAACACCCGGTACGTCCACCGGAGGTTCTGGTGCACGGACACGATGGCCTCGGTGTCCGGGTATTTTGCTGCGATACTGTCGACCATCTCGCTGATGGTCATGCCCAGCAGGGGCACTGCTGATGTTCCGCACGTATAGCTGCCCTCAACCATTGGTAAGAATTGGGGGACCGGATAATATATGGATGATGATTTGGTGCATCTTTGGTGCACCACGGGACAAAGACTGCACCACGCAAAAAAAATGCAGCGGTGCTGCGAATATTCCTGCAGGGGCCGGCGGGACCACTTCAACGGGCCCTGCCGCCCGGGCCGGAATGCAACAAAACTCTTAAGTTTATACAGTGTGATTGTATTAGGTCAGCACGGGGTTAAACCCGGTGTTGGACGTAAGGGGTTGTGGCCTAGCCCGGAATGGCGACGGGCTCCAGCGGTCTTTGCGTTCTCGTGCTCGCAGATGATGAACAATGGGTCTGCTGATACAATATGATGACCCGTTGGAGCACTGATGCATGTCGGAGAGACCCGTCGATCGTGAGTTCAAATCTCACCAACCCCACGTTTTCT
>Ga0265296_1002361_pt1 | contig 19188 bp, 21 predicted proteins | sample MunlanPumphouse1_FD_189073 | JGI IMG/M metagenome (GOLD analysis project Ga0265296, IMG submission 189073) | Groundwater microbial communities from a municipal landfill in Southern Ontario, Canada - Pumphouse #1 | ecosystem: Environmental > Aquatic > Deep subsurface > Groundwater | place...
GGAAAAAAGCGCGAAAAGAATGGCGTAGGATATCAGGCAGGCAAAGCATGCTATTACAAGCTTGTTCGAGGAAAGCGCCTTTTGTTCATGCGCTTTGTTTGTGGAAAGAACCTGTGCTTTTTCTTCGGCCATTTTTTTCACCAGCAAAGAGTATGAAATAATAAGCGATAATAGGTTTAAAACTGTTTTCCTGTGGCATATAAAGTATATTCATTGCCACTTTTTTTGATGAAACTTTTTCCAAAAGTTTCCTGGCAATGATATGACTGAAAGGATTGGAGCTATATGGCTGGCGAGTTGCCTTGGGTGGAAAAATACAGGCCCTCTGTTTTGGCTGATGTTGTCGGGCAAAAGGAAGCCATTGGCAGGTTGCAAAGCTATGTGAAAGGCAGGAATGCCCCGAACATGATGTTTTCAGGCCCTGCAGGCGTTGGAAAAACAAGTGCGGCTGTGGCGCTTGCAAAAGAGCTTTATGGCCAGGAATTTGCAAGAAACTTTTTGGAGCTCAATGCATCGGACAGCAGGGGAATTGACGTAGTAAGGGGCCAGATAAAGGACTTTGCAAGAACGCTTGCTTTCTCCGCTGATTTCAAGATAATTTTTTTGGACGAATCGGATGCCCTTACAAGTGACGCACAGCATGCTTTGAGGCGCACAATGGAAAAGTACACAAAGACCTGCCGCTTTATCCTGAGCTGCAATTATTCAAGCAGGATTATAGAGCCGCTGCAAAGCAGGTGCATAATATTCAGGTTCAGGCCGTTGCAGGCAAAAGAGGTCAAGGAAAGGATACAGGAAATTGCGGAAAAGGAAAATCTGGAAATAGGGGACAAAGCGCTTGAGGCAATTGTTTATGTAAGCATGGGTGACATGAGAAAGGCAGTGAACATACTGCAGGCTTCCTCCGCACTAAGCAAAAAAATCGATGAGGAAACTGTTTTCAATGTGAGCAGCAGGGCCAAGCCCCAGGAAGTCAAGGAAATGATAATGCTTGCAATCGAGGGAAAGTTCCTTGAGGCAAGAGGCCTTTTGGACAAGCTCATGTACGAGCACGGCATGTCAGGAGAAGACGTGATAGGGCAGGTTTACAGGGAAATAATGGAAGCGGATGAAAAGGAAATTGCAAGCAAGGCAAAGATTGCGCTCGTTGACGTGATAGGCGAATACGACTACAGGCTAGTGGAAGGGGCGCACGAAAGGCTGCAGCTAGAGGCAATGCTTGCACAATTCATGCGGTTCAAAAAATAAGGGCGGCAACATTGCGCCCGCCTAAAATGAAATTTGGAGCATTGTTTTTTCAAATTGCCTGGCTTTTTGCACGCTTTTTTTGAAAAAAGAAAGGTATTTTTCTTCTTTTGCGGGATTTATTGCCGCACTGTTTGCAAAAAAAAGCGCAATCCTTACTGCCCTGTGCAGCATCAACAAGGGCAAAGCCCTTTTCTCCGATTCAGACAAGGTAACTATGCCGCTGTAAGCAGAAAAAATTTCTTTTATTGATTTGAAATCCGTTTTGTGCGGGTGCAATGCTTGGTCGGACAACAGCACTGCCAAGTCTGCTGCCCAGCTTCCAATGCATGCATCCCCAAAGTCAAGAATTGCGCTGATTTTGTTGCCAGTAAACTTAAAATTCCAGCAGGAGAAATCGTTGTGAATTGGCCCGATGTTCGTGCAATCGCCAAATTTTTTCAGCTCCGGCTCAAGCATTTTTACCTTTTGCCCTAACTCAAGCTTGGCTTCGCCAAACGCCGGGCTTATTTTTGGGAAATCATTGCGCAGAACACTATAATCAAAACTGAAATCAAACGAGTCTTTCAAGAAACTTTTGCCCCTTGGATTGCAGCTCTTTAGGGCTAACTGCATTTCCGCAAGTGTTCTGCCAAGCGCCCTAAGCTGTTCCCTGTTGAGGCTGCACTGGCCAACTTTCCTGCCGCCCAAAAATTCGAACAAACCAAAGTGCTTTCCATAAAGCAAAGCAAACTCCTTGCCATCAGCAGTTTTTATTGGCTTCGGAACAGGAAACCCTTTGGCATGCAAATGCTGCAAAATGCTGCATTCAAACAAAATGTTTTCATCCCCGGAACAAAGCCACTGCCTCAACACAAAAGGACCCTTGTCTGTTTCGACCATTTCATTAAAATTGGCAGTGCCAAGAGAAAGCTCCTTCCTATCAACCAAGCGCAATCCAAACTCCTGCAAAACAGCAACAACCGTATTTTTGGGCAGCATAAAAAATTATAGCAATCCAAGATTTTTTATAACGTAACGCACTCAAAGTTATTTGACAAAGTGGTTAAATGGAAGAAATCAGGTACAACCGGCACAATCACACGCACTATTCTGACGGGCGATTGTCTCCGGCAGATGTTGTAAGGGCAAATAAGCAAAAAGGATACAATTGCATCGCTCTCACAGACCACTTTTCCGTTGACGGCATAGACGAGGCAATTGAAGAGGGAACAAAACTTGGCGTTACAGTATTCCCTGGCATTGAACTTGAAACAAAAAAAGTTGAATTGCTCGGATTGTTCATTGACCACAAAAATCCGCAATTAAGAGCGTTCCTGCAACAGCTTAGGCAGTACCACGACGCTGTTTTGCGGGAAACAATTGAACACCTTAACAAAAATGGAATTCGTGTAAGCGTTGAAGAAATCAGGCGGTTTGCCGGCTGCCGAGCAATTTTCAATGAAAACATAATTGATTTTTTGGTTCAAAAGCGCTTTGCAGCAAACAAAAGAAGGGCAAAGAAAATGCTTGTTGCTGTTCCCTTGAACAGGATAAAAAAATTTTCCCAAAAGCGGTTCATTCGCCAACAATTAAAACAACGGCAAAAATAATCAACAATGCCGGCGGCATGCCAGTGCTGCCGCACGCTTTTTCATACGGAAAGGCAATTAACATTGTAACATTGCCTTTTCTGCTCGCTTTCATGAAAAAAAGAGGCGTGAAAGGGCTGGAAACCCAAACGCCAAGGCATGGCAAAGCAAAAGCAGCCTACCTGGCATTGCTGGCGAGAGCATTCAGAATGCAGCAAACAGGCGGAGCAGACCTGCACAGTGCAGAAGCAACGGAATTGGGAATGCTGGCACAACACAGGCAAAAAAAACCCGTTGCCGGAATGCTGCGAAAAAGAATGGGAAAACCATAAAATAAATTTTAACTGTTTTTAATTGATTCCGTTGTTCGGTTTTTTGAACGGGTTTAAGAGTAAACCCTTATGCTCTTCCTGCACCGGCGAACCATTTTTTGGCTGCTCCGGCGGGCATTCATCCAAAAGCAATACTGCCGATGCAATAACCGTTGTCCACAAGCCGTCTTTGTTGCATTCCGCGCTCTGGCAGATGTTTGTTGTCTTGAAAATGTGCCCGGAGGCCATATACTCTTGTTTTCTTTCATCCCACGCTTTATTTGGGTCGAATTCAACGCCCAAAGTGGTGGCAAGCATTGTTGCCGCAAGGTCCTCGGCATATTCGCCGCTTTTCTGGCCGGTTTCACCAAAAGTATGGTGCTCGGAAAGATAGCCGTGGTGGTTCCTTTCTTTAGGAATGGCAATGCCGATGGCGGCGGAAACAAGCCTATTCGGCTCATTGCTTTCGCTTCTTGCCATGACACAAAAAGTAATCTGGCCTGGGGACAAAAACTGCATGCCCTTTTCCTTGCTGATTACCTCCGCATTTGGAGGCAGGATGCTTGAAACGTAAACAAGATTGCATTTCTCAATGCCGGCATCCCTCAAAGCAAGCTCAAAAGAAGCAAGCCTGTCCTTGTGCACGCCAACGCCCTTTGTGAGGAAAAGTTTCTTTGGAACAAAATCAGTCATTATGAGAAAAGTGCAGGAATTGTTTTTTAAAAGTATTCCCAAAAATCGGAATTGTTTCTTAACTAAGCGTTTTCGGCAAAGAATTTGGAAACAAGAGCGAGCATTTTTTCAAAATCGCCAGGCTTTGAATAATGGTGGTCCGCACCCTGAACAATTTCAAGCCTGCAATTTGGAATGAGAGAAGCTGTCTTTTTGCTCTGCTCCACAGGAACAACTTTGTCCATGCCGCCGTGGACAATCAGCACAGGAACCCTGATTTTTTTCGCTGCGTCAAAAGCGCTGACATTCTCCGCATCCTTGCAGAAAGAGTAGTTAAGCCTGGGCTTGCCCATCACGCTGCTTTCATGCAAGATAAAGCCATTCTTCTTCCAGTGCTCAATGCTTACCTTGTCTTCATCAGCAATTATTTTTCCCAAGCGGTCTGAGACAGGCGATTTCAAAGCAAGGGCAAACAAGCCGGAAACATTTGGGGCAGCAAGGAGGGCAGCCATTCCTCCAAAGCTTGAGCCAAACAAGGCAATTTTTGAAAACCCTTTTTCCCTGACAAAAGAAACTGCGCAAAGCACATCATCAACAGCTTCAGATATTGTGACATCCTCAAATTTCCCTTCACTTTCACCATGGCCAAAGAAGTCAAAACGGAAGGTAGAAACGCCGTTTTGATTCAGGGCCCTTTCCAGGCAAGTATAGGTGTCAACATCCTTGCTTGTGGCAAAGCCGTGGCACAAAATCACAATTGCCCCGCTGCCGCCTGCCGGACTTGACAATATTCCGCAAAGCCTGTCGCCCCTGCTGTTCTTGAAAAAAAGCTTTTGCTGCATATTATCATTAAAGCAGGGTTGTTTATAAAATTTTATTCTGGACTAGAAGTCGCAAAGCCTTTTCTGGTTCCGCAAAAAGTCAAGCAATTTGCTTTCCTTTTCATATCTGGAAACAGGAACCTTGAGCTTCCTTGAAAGGAAAGCAAGGGCAAGCGAAAGGCCTGAAAAAACAAGGGGCTTCTGCTTCAATGCATTCCTGACATTCTCCCTGATTTGCCAGACGCCCAAAGGAACACTGTAGCCGCCGCCTATTTCCCTGAACACCATGGCCGCGGCCTGCCTCTTTTTTTCAATCAGGTGCTCTGCCACTGCAAGCCTTGCGCTGTAATATGCGCCCTCAACATTCGAGGCATATGTTTTTCGCCCTGCATAAAATTCGTGGTCCTGGACTATGTGGGCTTCTTTTGCATTCACTGCCCATGTTCCGCCCGGAAGCCAGCATTCAAGCTGCTCAAACGCCCAGGAACCGGGAACAAGTAGAACCCAGTAATCGTTGTCAAGGTAATTTGAGTGGAAAAGCTGGAATTCACCGAGCTGCTGGAAGCCCTTGACTTTTTCCTCAATAAGGTCTTTTGAAATGTTGGAGTCAACGGCAGAAATCGCCCACCTTGTGGGAACAAGCTTTCGGTTTTTTCCAATGCCAAGCGTGCCCGCACTCAATAACTTGTAAAGCCTGCTTACATTGAAGCCGGCATTGTACAGGTTCATAATTGCGTCATGTGATTTCAAATCCGTGTCGGAAACCGCATAGTCAATCTTTTTGGGGATAATGGGATTTTCCTCAAACCTCATGCTGGCAAGCTCGCCGCTTGGCCCATGCGGTGCAATGCTCTCGTGGAATGAAAGGCTTGGCACCGGCTTTTTCTTGAGCTTCACATCTATTGCTGTTGGCTTTGTTGCCATCACCAGCTCTTGGAGCTCCGCAAGCTCATAACCAGGCTTTGCGGCATCTGAAACATCAACGCGCCTGTTGCTCCTGAGCAGCTGTTCCCTGAAAGAAATTATTTCTTCCTGCGACAGGCCAAACCAGTCTTCAGGCGTGTCAAACAGGGCAGAATCCATGACTTCCGTTGGGGAAAGCGGCGCAATCTGCACTTTTGGATAGTTGTTCCAGCTCACAAAAAGGCTTGGAGGGCTGCTTCCCACAAATTCGGTTCCGGAAATGTTTGCCACAACCCTGCTCTGCATGCCGTGGTTTTTCAGAATTGAACAAAAGCTAAGGCCGCACAAAAGCTTTCCCTTGCACCTGATGCACAACTCAGGAGAAATCATAAATTTCACTAATATATTGCCCTGATTAATGAATAAAATAAGCTGGGTGGCAAGTTTCCGCTGAAAGGTAAGCTTTTTATTCAGGAAAAGGCATTATAAGGAATGCAATATGGCTGCAAGAAAAAAGGCTGCAAGCAAGAGGCCGGTGGAACACGGCGGGCGATACGCAAGCGCTTTTGACATTTTCTCGGATTCGATTAGGACAACCTTTGACCTGAACATTTTCATTGCGCCCTTGATGGCAATAGTTTTCGGAATAATTGCGATAATTGCAACCCTTGTTCTTTCAGTGCCATTCATAATAGCAGGTGCATTGTTTTCGGCTGCAGGCACTGCGGCCGTTGCGCCAATGATTGCCTTGATTGCAATCGGCATCCTGATTTTTTCGGCCATAATTGTTGTGTCTTCGGCCATAATTTCCGGCTTTTACTACAAGAGCGTTGACGAATACATTTCAGGCAAAAAAATTTCAATAGAGAAAAACATAAAGTTTGCGATTGCAGAATGGAAAAGGCTTGTTGCGATTTACCTCATTAAACTGCTTATCTGCCTTGTGATTGCGGCTCTCGTCATGGCTCCCGCAGTCCTGTTTGTTATTTCGGCCCTTGCCATTTCCGGAAATGAGATAACAGCAGCAATTTCTTCAGAATCCACAACGGAGCTTATTACCGCGCTTGGGCCGGTTTTTGTGGTTCTTGGAGCAGTGCTTGCCTTGCTAATAGCAATAATGTTTTTCATCAATCCCCTGCTTTTCCTGTGGTTTCCAACAGCGGTCTTTGAAAAAAAGCCGGCAATGGAATGCGTGAAAAAAGGCTATTATGAGGGCAAGGCAAAGTATAAGAGAAACCTGGCGGCAATTTTCCTCATGGGCCTTATTGGCTGCGTTGTCGGAATATTCTCAATGTTTAACCCGACTTATATAATCGGGATTATTCTGGGCATTTGGCTTGAGCTTGCCTCCATTGTGATGATTATCAAGATTTACAGGGAAGGCGCCTGAAAGCCTTTTCTTTTGCGAAAAACCTTTGAGAAAGGTTTGCGAAAAATGCCTTTGGCAAGAAAAGCCTTGGGAAAAGAAAACTTTTTTTTTGCCTGCGAAGCGTTTTTCGCCAGCGTTTTTCGCAAGCCTTTTTTGGAAAAAGGCTTTTTTCGCCAGCCCCATGCAAAGCAGTGCTTTGCGGGCCTCGTACCCTGCAGGGCACTCGGTTTTGTTAAAAGGCTGCTTGGGAAAAAAATGCTTCACAAAAAGTGGCAATGCATAAACTTTATATGCCACGAGAAAAGGCAATCATTACTGTTTTAAATAATATCAGGGCCTATTTCTTGCTATGGCTGCAATTGACTGGAAAAAGGCTGAGGACAGGGAAAGGCTCTGGCACAGCACAAGCCATGTCCTTGCCGCGGCAGTGCAGCAGCTTTACCCTGATGCAAAGCTTGCTATTGGCCCTGCAATAGAGGAAGGCTTTTACTACGATTTTGACGTTGCGCAGCCATTTAAGCCGGAAGACCTTGAAAAAATAGAGAAAAAAATGGAAGAGATAATAAAAAGCGGCGAAAAATTCGTGCAAAAGGAAAAAAGCAAAAAAGAAGCGCTTGAGCTCTTTAAGGAACAGCCCTACAAGATTGAACTCATAAAAGGCCTTCCCGGCGAAAAGGCAACAGTCTACGAAACAGGCAAATTCTTTGATTTGTGCAAGGGCCCGCACATTGAGAACACAAAGCAGATAGGCGCGGCAAAGTTGCTGAGGGTGAGCGGGGCATATTGGAAGGGCAGCGAAAAAAACAAAATGCTCCAAAGGATTTACGGCATTTCTTTTCCCGACAAAAAAATGCTAAGGCAATGGATTTTTGCAAGGGAAGAGGCCGAAAAAAGAAACCATTTGAAGCTCGGGAAAGAGCTTGACCTGTTCAGCATGCAGCCAGAAGCGCCCGGATGCGTTTTCATCCACCCCAACGGAATGGTTGTGTGGAACCAGCTCATTGACTTCTGGAGGGAAGAGCACAGGAAAGCGGGCTATGTTGAAGTGAGCACGCCGCTGATTCTCAAAAAAGAGCTCTGGCTCAAATCAGGGCATTGGGACCACTACAAGGAAAACATGTACTTTACGGTTATAGACGGCGAGGATTTTGCCGTCAAGCCCATGAATTGCCCTGGCGGCATACTGATTTACAAAACCAGGAGGAGAAGCTACAGGGAGCTGCCTTTGAGGGTTGCGGAGCTCGGCATAGTGCACAGGCACGAGCTGTCCGGCGTCCTGAACGGATTGTTCAGGGTGAGAAAATTCACGCAGGACGATGCGCACATTTACTGCACAGAGGAACAGGTAGAGCAGGAGATAACCGGCGTAATTGATTTGATTGACCGCTTTTACAAGGTGTTTGGCTTCACATACAATGTTGAACTTAGCACAAGGCCGGAAAACGCAATGGGAAGCAAGCAGGTTTGGGACAAGGCTGAGGATGCCCTGAAGAATGCCTTGCAGAAAAAGAAAATGGAGTTCAGGATAAATGAGGGCGACGGCGCATTCTACGGCCCGAAGATTGACTTCCACATAAAAGACAGCCTTGGAAGGACCTGGCAGTGCGCCACCATTCAGCTTGACTTCAGCATGCCTGAAAAGTTTGACCTGAATTTTGTCGGCAAGGACGACAAGATGCACAGGCCTGTGATGATTCACAGGGTGATCTACGGCAGCCTGGAAAGGTTTTTCGGAATACTAATAGAGCATTACGGCGGCGCGTTTCCATTGTGGCTTGCGCCTGTGCAGGTTGCACTCATTCCGATTGCAGACAGGCACGCAAGCTATGCGGAAAAAGCCGCAAAAGAAATGGAAGAAGCAGGGCTGCGCGTTTCCCTTGACGCAAGGCAGGAAAGCGTTTCAGCAAAGGTCAGGGACGCACAGCTGCAAAAGGTTCCGTACATCCTTGTTGTGGGCGACAGGGAGGAAAAAGAAGGCAGTGTGGCGGTAAGGCTGAGAAATGGAAAGGTTGAAGGGGCAATGAAGGCAAAAGATTTTGTTGAAAAGGCCCAGAAGGAAGCGAGGGGCAGGAAGTAAGCCTGTCTGCAAAGGGCAATTATTAAAGTTTATATAATAGAATGACTTTCTTCTTAGTGACATGGCTGAAGAAGATTATCTGGCTGACCTTATAAAAAAAGTAAAAGAAGCCAAGAAGCAGGAAAAAGAAACGGCAAAGAACGAGCCGCAGGCTGAAGAAAAGGCAAAAGGAAAGCTGATTGAGCCAGCCGGGCAGCAGGAGGCAATTGTTCAGCCAAGGCCTTCAAGGGAACCAAAAGAAGAGCCCAAAAAGCCGCTGAGGCAGCCAAATCAGCCTGGGGAAGAAAAGGCGCCTGAGCTGCCGCCGGAACCTGAGGAAACAGAAGGCGACGAGGAAAAGAAAAAAAGCACTGTTGAAAAGGAGCTTGAAACCGCGTCAGAAAAAAAGCTGCTTGAGCAATACGGCGAGGTCAGGATTTACAAGGTGCCCGGAAAGCCGCTGCCATATTATGTTGTGCCTGTGGCAAGGCCCACAAAGCAGGAAAAGGCGGTCATCAACACCATAAAGGAAGCGGCAACAAGGCTAATTGAGATAACGCCTTACAAAATAAGGGACATCGAACAAAGAAGAAACGTTTACAGGCAGCGCGTTCTCGAAATACTCAGGAACAGCCCTGAACTGCACATTCCGGAAAGGCGCTTTGATTTCTACGCCGAAACCGTTGTAAGGGAAATGGTGGGCTATGGCATAATAGACCCGCTTGTGATGGACGACAACCTTGAAGAAATAATGGTCATAGGCGCAAAAAAGCCGGTTTACATTTTCCACAGGAAATACGAAATGATGTCAACCAACATAGAATTCTATTCAGACAAGGAAATAATAGACCTCATAAACAGGATTGCGAGGAACGTGGGAAGGCGCGTTGACATAAGCTCACCGTTGCTTGACGCAAGAATGCCTGACGGAAGCAGGATAAACGCAACCATTCCGCCGGCTTCGGTTGAGGGCGCAACGCTTACAATCAGGAAATTCAGGAAAGACCCGTACACCATAATAGACCTCATGAACAACGGCACATTGTCAAGCGAAGCGGCAGCCTTCCTCTGGCTCTGCGTTGACGGCCTTGGCGCAAAGCCCGCAAACATTCTCATTTCGGGAGGAACCGGCTCGGGAAAAACCACCTTGTTGAACTGCCTCGCGGCCTTCATTCCGGACACTGAGCGCATTGTGACAATCGAAGACACCGCAGAACTTGCCCTGCCAATGAAACACTGGATCAGGCTGGAAGCAAGGCCTCCTGGCCTTGAAGGAAAAGGCGAACTCACCCTTGATGTGCTTACAAAAAACAGCCTGAGAATGAGGCCTGACAGGATAATTGTCGGCGAAGTAAGGCATGATGAGGCATTCACCTTGTTCACCGCGCTCAATACGGGCCACGACGGCTGCCTGGGCACAATCCACGCGAACAGCCCGCAGGAAACGATTGTAAGGGTTACATCGCCGCCGATGAATGTGCCGGAGGTCATGCTCTCCGGCCTTGACATCATAATAATAGAGCACAAAATCCACGACAGGAGAAAGGGGACAATCAGGCGCGTTACCGAAATAGCCGAGTTAAGCGGCGTTCTGCTGAAGCACGCGCAGACACAGACTATATTCCTGAGGGACCCGGCAAAGGACATTCTTGAAAGGACAAACATGCCGATAAAATTCATCAAGGTACTGCAGGACTTCACAGGCCTTAGCAACAAGGCAATAGAAGAAAACCTGAAAGAAAGGCGGCAGTTCCTCGAAAAACTGCAGAAACAGGGCGTGAGGGGAATGGATGAGGTTAAAAGGCTCACGCAGGAATTCACTTTGAGAGGAAACTAAAATGGCTACCGAAAACCAAAAAAAAGACCTTTTGGAAAAAAATGAAAAGCCAAAGCCTGCAGAAGAAGAGCAGCTGGAAATAGACATTGACCAGGTTGAAAAAATAGTAAAAAGGATGCGTGAAAAATACAGGAAAGAAGGCGTTGAATTCGAGGAAGTAAGCGGAAACCTCAAGGAACTAAGGGGCCTTGTGGCAGAGGGGATAGGCGGAAAGGTGGAAATCCAGACAATTGAAGAGCTCAGGGAAGTTAGAAGCAAGCTCATAAAGTTCCTCGCAGGGCTTTACCTAAAGCTCGGCGCAATACTAAAGCCGGTTGCGGCCACAATAAGCAAGTTTCCGGAATTTGAAATGCTTTCGTTTTACCTTTACAGTGCAAACATGCACTACAGCAGCAAGCAATACCTTGCGCTCACTGTATCGGCTTCTGCAATCGCATTTGTTGCGGCAGCCTTCGTGTCCGCTGCCATAATGATTTACCTGAAGATTCCGACCGCCACAATGGCTTTTGCCACGGTGCTTATTTCACTCGCCGTGTTTGCAATCGCCGTTGTGGTGATGTTCATTGTGCCAAAGCAAAGGGCACAGGCAAGGGGAAACGCGGTAAGCCTTGAGCTTCCCTTTGCCCTGAGGCACATGTCAACAGAGATAAGGGCGGGAATAGGCCTCTTCAGGACAATCCAGGCAATCGCAAGCTCGGATTACGGGGCATTAAGCGACGAGTTTGCGAGGGTGATAACAGAGGTTGAGGAAGGGGTTGACACGCAGGAAGCCCTCAAGCACCTTGCCCTGAGAACGCAAAGCAAGGCGCTGAGAAGCGCGCTCATCCACATAGTGAGGGCGCTGAAAACAGGCGGAAACCTGAGCGAAAGCATGAACCAGATAGCGGAGGACGTTTCCTTCAGCCTCAGGATTTCAGTGGGCGAATTCGGCCAAAGGATGAACTTTTTTGGGGTAATATTCATTTTCGCGGCAATCGTGATGCCTGTGATGGTGACAATACTCGGCAGCATAAGGAACAGCCCGATAAAGGCATACATGCCGAGCTTTGAAATGTTGCCCCTCACCCTCCCGATAATGGCCGCAATCTACCTCGCCATAATGCCTTTCATTCTCGGAATGTTTTTGTTTTACATAAAAAGCGCGCAACCGAAGGTGTAAAAGATGGTGGAAAAAAAAGTGCAGGGATTTCAATTCTTCCAAAAATACAAAAAAATGTTCAAGGCAATAAAATTCAGGATTCCGGCGGAAGTCTGGTTAATGGCGTCAACAGTGATTGCTGTTGCCATGGCGCTCGCAGTACTTGTGCTCATAACGCTGTTTGAACTGCCGATTTCACCGCTTTCCGCGCTTGTCACATTCCTCGTTGTGCTTGATGTTGCCCTGGGATACCCATACCTTCTCGCAATGAAAAGGGTGAATGCGATAGAAGAGGCGCTGCCAGACGCCCTGAAACAGCTTGCGGACACGCTCAAGGCAGGAGGCACATATGAGTACGCGCTGAGGGAAATTTCAACAGCCGAATACGGCCCGTTGAGCCAGGAAATGGAAGATGTTCTGAGAAAAATGGAGGAAGGCGAAAACCTTGAAAACAGCCTGAGCGGCTTTGCAAGAAACGTGGACTCAATGCTTGTGAGGAGAACTGTTGCAATAATAAACGACGCAATAAAAGCAGGCGCAGGCCTGGCTGATGTGCTTGACGAAATCGCGGACGATGTAAGGGCAATGCACCGCATAGGCAGGGAAAGGATTTCCGGGACAATGCTGCAAGTGATATTCATAGTTGCCGCAGGCTCCTTTGTAGCGCCGGCAATAATGGGAATGAGCACAACAGTCGTTGAAATGCTCATTACAAGCTCCGCAGGGCTTGTGAAAAACAAGTTCGAGCTCGTGGAGGCAATAGCAAGCAGGGACGCCATAGTCGTGCTGATGCAGATTTACCTCATAATAGAGGTTGTGGCTTCGGGTGCAATGATTGCACTGACAAGGGAAGGCAAAATAAGCAAAAGCCTTATATATATCCCAATACTTTTACTACTAGCATTCGTATGTTATTACGTGGCATTGTTCGTTTCAGGCCTCATGATTGGGGGGCTAAAGGCATAGGTGAACCAAAATGGCATTCCTGAAAGAAGAAAAAGCACAGGCAAGCATTGAACTGCTTATCCTCATAGGCGGCGCAATAGTGCTGGCAAGCATTGTGGGCTTACTGCTGAAAAACGCGGCAACAGAAGCGGCAAACCAGCAGACAGTACCAGGGTAATGAACAAGCAAAAAAGCTGCCTTAACTGCGTCAAGCCAATGCCTTAAAGGCAATGCTTATAAATTGCAAAAACAAATAAAGTACATTTAATTCGAAAACTCAAGGAGGTCAAAAAAAATGAATACAAAAGGCCAAGGAGCACTGGAATACCTGCTCCTGATAGGAGGCGCGGTACTCGTTGCAGCAATAGTAATAGCGCTTATAACCGGAATACCGACAACAACGCCAAATCCAAGCACGGCTGCTATTTGCGCGGCACAGGCTACCTGCGATGACTGCGTAACCGAGACAATTGGAGGCGTAGCCGGCGCATGCAGAGCGCAGCTTACAGACGGCACTACAATAAATCCAGTACCACCAGCAGTATGCACGGCTGCACAACGAACAGCATATAGGTCATGCGTACCAGACTAAAAAACAAGTGTTTTTCCATGGATTGCAAAGCGCAGGTTTCAATTGAGTATTTGCTGATGGCATTGTTCGGCATATTGCTTGCAATGATTGCAGGAATGCTCATTGACGGCATCAGCGCGGTTGCACAAACAGCACAGGGAAAAATCCTTGAGTACAGGTACCAGACAATAGCATCCCTGCTAAGAAGTTGAAGGGGCCCTTTGAAATGACCCCTTTCCTCTTTTTCTTTCTTATTTCTTTTTTTGGGCTTGCCTATGGCACATACACGGATTTCAAGGAAAGGGTTGTAAGCAATCGGGTAACTTATGGAATGCTTTGCCTTGGAATAGCGGGCTATGCCATATGGGCTTTTCTTGCGCAGGACTGGACAATACTGGGCGGGTCTGTTGCGGCAACAATTTGCACATTTTTCGCGTCATATGCATTGTACAAGGCAGGGGTCTGGGCAGGCGGAGATGTGAAACTGTTTACAGGGCTTGCCGCGCTCAACCCGGTAAACCCGGCAATTCTTGCAAGGCAGGGAATAATAACAATTCCGGCGCTTCAGCCTATAGCACTGCCTGTTTTTCCCCTCACCCTGTTCATGTTCAGCCTGTTTGCAATGCTGCCCTACGGAGCTGCGCTTGCAGGCGCAAGGCTGTTGAAAAACAGGAAAGAAAAGGAAAAATTCAAAAAGGACTTTTCAAAAAGGCTTGCGGAAATACTTGAAATTGCGGCGCTTGCAGTGGGCTTTGCCGCAATCCTTTCATTTTATGGAATCACCTTATGGCTTGTGCTGCCACTCCTGTTTGTTGCGGCTTTGCTGCCAAAAAAAGCAAGGCTTTGCATTGCAGGCATTGCAATCATTGCAGCCCTGTGGCTTGGCGCAAAGCAGGCAGCCGAAGAGTTCCTGCTGCTCGCAGGCCTGATGCTTGGCACATGGCTTTTGCTCAAGCTTTACTCGCTTTCCAAGGTTTTGATGAGAAAGCCTGTGCCGATTGAACTACTTGAAGAGGGCATGATTTCAGGGCAAACAATAGTGAAAAACGGCAAAAAGATTGAAATTGCCGAAGAAACCGGAATAAAAAAATTAATTAACCTGTTGGCAACATATAGGTTTGGCAAGGCAATGGAAGCGCTCAGGCCAAAAGGAAAAGAAATTGTCTCAAGCAGGGCTGCATCAGGCCTCACAAAAGAGGAAATAAGCGAGCTCAAAAGGCTTGCAAAAGAAGGAAAGATTCCGGACAGGCTGCTTGTGAAGGAAAGCGCGCCGTTTGTGCCCGCAGTATTCATAGCGTACATTGCCTTGAACATAACAGGGGACGTGATTTGGTTTTGGCTTTGAATAAAAAAGGGCAGATAAGCGTTGAATTCATCCTCATCGTGACAATAGCGTTCGTATACATAGGCGCAACAGTGTTGCCCATTGCAACCGATTCCGCGCAAGCGGCGTTTGACGTCAAGGGAGTTGCGGACACAAAGCTGTCCGCAACAAAGATGGTGAACGCGCTCAACGAGGCCGCAAGCTCAAGCGGCGACATGAAAAAAACCGTAAGCATTGTGCTGCCGGAAAATTCGGAAATAAGCTGCGATGGCGATGCAAATGAAGTGAAATATGATGTCAGGGTCACAGGCAGCGGCGGAAACCCTGACGAAGTGAACTGCATTCCATCAACTATTTTAGACCCGCAAGGAAATCCCCAATACTACACCTGCTCTTCTCTCATGCCGCTTGTTGCAGGGGCAAGCACACAATTCAGCATAACAGGCCCTATTTTCAAGGAGGCTGTTGTTGAAAAGGACAGTAGCGGAATTTCGGTGAGCTGACCGCAATGAAAATGCTTTTTGGAAAAAAAGGCCAGATGAGCATTGAAATGCTGCTCATCACAGGCGTAATCATAATGCTGAGCATCAGCGTTTTCAGCTACTACATCCGCGTAATGGATAGCACAACCGCAATGGAAATAATCGAAATGGAAACCCTGCAGCAAATTGATGCAATGCCGGAACAGTATTTCATAAAAGCCATCAAATACAGTATAGGCGACCCGACAGTGGACTTTTGCATAGAACTTGAGCCGAATGACAACGTTCTGGCCACAAATACAATAAGCGATGCTGTTGCGGAAAACACAGGCTTTGAACCAGGCGGCATTACAATAACACAGAACCCTGCGGGCGGATGCCAATAGCGTTCGTTGAAAAGCGAAAAAAGGAAGCTGTTTTTTAACCCTGCCTTAAAAGGCATTCTTTCATGATATGCAGGGAAAACCTCGCCTTACTGGCGCTGCTCGCGGCGGTTGCCGGAACCATGCTTCTTTTTGCCTTTGCGCAGGGCATTGAGGCAAGGCAGGCAAAAATTTCCGAAATAGGCGAGGGAATGGAAGGCGTGCTTGTGAAGGTAAATGTTCGAATCGAGAGCATGAGCGTGAGAAAAGGCATTGCCTTCATGGAGCTTTACGACGGCACAGGCAAAATCAATGCTGTCCTGTTCAACGCCGAAAAAACGGGCACATTGCCAAAAAAAGGCGGCTTTGCAGGCATTGAAGGGAAAGTGCAAAAATACAACGGAAGCCTTGAGATCATAGTGGAAAAGGTGGAAGAATGGCCTGCTTAGCAAAAAAGCCTTTTTCCCTCACGCCCTGTTGGGTGCAAGCGGTAAAAAGCCTTGGGAAAAATGCTGACGCAAAAGCCCTTTTTGCTTGGTTGGCTGAAGAAGAGGAGAGGTAATGGTGCTGGAGCTCGTGCTATTTGCAGGAGCAGGCTGCTTTCTCGGCATCCTCACTGGAATGGCGCCAGGGCTGCACGTGAACACGATTGCGCTGATTGCGCTAAGCATTCCGGGCCTTGACAGCCTGCCATTGATGGTGCTGATTGCAAGCATGAGCGTTGTGCACTGTTTTGTTGACTTTATCCCAAGCATTCTTCTCGGCGCGCCTGATGAGGACAACTTTTTGGCAGTGCTGCCTGGCCATGCAATGCTGCTGCAGGGAAAAGGCCTTGAGGCTGTAAGGCTCACGATTGCCGGCGGCATTTTTGCCGGAATTGCCGCAATAATCGCATCACCTGTTTTCCTTTTGCTTGTTGAAAAAGGAAAAGACCTGATCACGGCCTCAATCCCTTTTGTTCTCGGCGCAATCCTTGCGTCAATGGTTTTGGACGAACAGGGCAAAAAGGCAATGTGGGCATTGGCTGTTGTGGCTTTGAGCGGCACGCTTGGTTTCATTGCACTTGAAGGAAACCTGCCGCTGAGGGAGCCATTGTTCTGCCTTGCGACAGGATTTTTTGGCGCAAGCGCCCTGGCTGACAGCGTAATGAGAAAGGCAGGGGTGAAAAAACAGGAAAATTCGGGCTTTGCCGTGGAAAAAACGGTTGTTGCAAAAAACACAGGGCTTGCCATTGCCGGAGCCTGCATTGTCTCGCTTTTTCCGGGCGTTGGTTCAAGCCAGGCTGCCTTCATTGCAAGAAAGGCAGTGGGAAAAATAAGCGCAAAAGACTACCTTGTCCTGCTCGGAGGCGTGAACACAGCAACAATGATTCTCTCGTTCTTTGTGCTGTTCTCCCTGGGAAAGGCAAGGACTGGAAGCGCGGCGGCCATTGCACAGCTCGGGGCATTCGGCTTTCCCGAGCTTTTGGCTGTTGCAGGGGCATGCCTCCTGGGAATGGGCTTTGGGGCAATCGCAACAGACCTGATTGCGGGAAAAACAATGAGGCTCGTGCAAGTCATTGATTACAGGAAAATGAACGCCGCAGTGCTTGCCTTTGTGACCCTGCTTGTGTTTTGCTTTTCCGGATGGCTTGGCCTGCTGTTCTACGGGATTGCCGCTGCAATAGGCCTTGTTTCCGTGAACACAGGAATAAAAAGGTCAAATGCCATGGCTTTTCTCATGTTGCCTGCAATACTGCGCTACACTGTGCTTGTTTAAATGGGTTTGGGGGGAAAATAATTCCATGGCTGCAATAAAAAAGGCGACGCTTGAAGCATTGCTTTTGGCGGCAAAGAACACCTATCCTGACGAGTTCATTGCATTGCTTTCAAGCACCAAGGGAAAAATAATAGACGAATTTGTCCTGCTGCCCGCAACATATGGAAAGGATTTCAGCAGCATCAGGATTGACCTTGCGCCCTATGACCGCAATGTGAAGGGAAGCGTGCATTCCCATCCCGGGCCATATGCAATGCCCTCAAGGGCAGACTTGCACGCCTTCAGGGAAATGGGGGAAATACATTTAATAATTGCAGCGCCATTTAATTTCAACAGTGTCAGGGCCTTCAAGGCAAACGGCAGTGAAACAAAAATAGAGGTAATTGAATGAGAAAAGTTGTGCTTATTGTGCAGGACGGCTGGGGCATTGCGCCGCCGGGGCCGGGAAACTGCATCAGCCAGGCAAACACCCCAAATTTTGACGCATTCATAAAAAAATATCCGCACTGCCGGAATGATGCATCGGGAACTGCCGTCGGGCTGCCTGAAGGAAGCCAGGGCAACAGCGAAGTGGGGCATTTGCACATTGGCGCAGGCAGAATAGTGTGGCAAATGTACGAAAAAATAAACAGGGCGGTAAAAGGCGGGGAATTCTTCAAAAACAAGGCACTGCTGAAAGCCATGGAATACGCAAAGAAAAAAAATTCCACGCTGCACCTGCTTGGAATGTGCAGTGATGAGGGCGTTCATTCGCACACAGGGCATTTAATTGCACTGCTTGAAATGGCAAGGCAAAAAGGCCTGCAAAAAGTGCAGATTCACTTCATTTCCGACGGGCGCGATGTCCCTGAAAAAAGCGCGGAAAAATATGTTCTGGAAATAGAAAAAAGGGCAAAAGAGCTGGGCATTGGCAGGATAGATTCTGTCTGCGGAAGGTACTATGCCATGGACAGGGACAGCAACTGGGACAGGACAAAGCAGGCATACGACCTGCTCACGCTTGGCAAGGGATTCAAGGCGAAAAATGCTTTTGAAGCGGTTGAAAACGCATACAAAAGGGGCGACAAGACAGACTATTACATACAGCCCACTGCAATAGAGCCCTTTGAGCCAATCAAAGACAACGACAGCGTAATATTCTTCAACTTCAGGACAGACAGGCCAAGGCAGCTCACAAAAGCGTTCATTTCAAAGGAATTCAAGGAATTTGAAAGGGAAAGGCAGCCAAAAATACTGTTCACGACAATGGCTGCATATGACAAGACATTCAAATGCCCCTTTGCGTTCACGGAAGACAAGGTTGAAAACAACATAGGGCAGGTACTAAGCAAACAAGGGCTCAAGCAGCTGCGCCTTGCGGAAACCGAAAAATATGGCCATGTGACATTCTTCTTCAACTCGCAGATAGAAAAGCCGGCAAAAGGCGAGGAAAGAATTCTTGTGCCCTCGCCAAAAGTTCCCTCATACGACCAAAAGCCGGAAATGTCGGCATACGAGATTGAAGACAGGGCCGTGAAGGAAATTGAAAAGAAAAAGTTTGCCTTTATCCTCATAAACTTTGCAAACTGCGACCTTGTGGGCCACAGCGCGGTAAAAGAAGCGATAATAAAATGCGTTGAGGTTGTTGACGAATGCACAGGCAGAGTGGTGAACGCAGCGCTTGAAAACGATTACACGGTTATCATTACCGCAGACCACGGAAGCGCGGAAGAGAAGCTATACCCTGACGGAAAGCCAAAGCCGGCGCATTCCACAAACCAGGTGAACTTCATCCTTGTTTCAAACGACCCAAAATTGCAAAAGGCACGGCTTGAGAACGGCGG